>OUNM010294062.1_pt1 | contig 14187 bp, 11 predicted proteins | sample 1769961 | NCBI WGS metagenome assembly OUNM01 (sample SAMEA3914820, study PRJEB12502) | metagenome | biome: forest; material: soil | place: USA | collected 2012-03-12 | depth 0.3 m | reverse complement strand
GGGCAAGCGCGTCGCCATCGCCGAGGAGTACCGCTTCGGCGGCACCTGCGTCATCCGCGGCTGCGTGCCGAAGAAGCTCTATGTCTATGCCTCGCAATTTCCCGAGCATTTCGCCGACGCCGCCGGCTATGGCTGGACGGTGCCGGAAGCGAGCTTCGACTGGCCGACGCTGGTCGCCAACAAGGACAAGGAGATCGCGCGGCTCGAGGCGATCTACAAGCGCAATGTCGAGGGCGCCGGCGGCGAGGCGTTTCATTCGCGCGCGGTGCTGGTCGATCCGCACAGTATCTATCTGCAGGCTGAGGATCGCACCGTCAGCGCCGACCAGATCCTGATCGCCACCGGCGGCCGGCCGGCGCCGCACCCGGCGCTCGCCGGCCATGAATATTGCATCTTCTCCAACGAGGCCTTCGACCTGAAGCAACTGCCGAAGGCGATCATGATCGAGGGCGGCGGCTACATCGCCGTCGAATTCGCCAACATCTTCCACGGTTTGGGTGTCGACACGACGCTGGTCTACCGCGGCAAGGAGATCCTGTCGCGTTTCGACATGGATCTGCGCCGCTCGTTGCACGAGACCATGGAGAAGAAAGGGATCAGGGTCCTTTGCCACTCCGTTTCGGAATGGGTACGCAAAGACACGCATGGCCGGCTGAACGTGGTGCTTTCCGGTGGCCAGACGCTGACGGTGGACCAGGTGATGCTCGCGATCGGGCGCATCCCCAACACGGAGAACATGGGGCTGGAAGGTGTCGGCGTGGAACTTGGCAGGACCGGAGCGATCGCCGTCGACGAGTATTCCCGCACCAACATCGACAACATCTGGGCGATCGGCGACGTCACCAATCGCGTGCAGCTGACGCCGGTGGCCATCCATGAGGCGATGTGCTTCGTCGAGACCGCCTTCAAGGGTAACCCGACCGCGCCGGACCACGACACCATCCCGACGGCGGTGTTCTCGCAGCCGGAGATCGGCACTGTCGGCCTCTCGGAAGACGAGGCGGTCAAGCGCTTCGCCGACATCGAAATCTATCGCGCTTCGTTCCGTCCGATGCGGCATACGCTGTCCGGCCGCGACGAGAAGATGCTGATCAAGCTGGTGGTCGACGGCTCATCGAGAAAAGTGATCGGCGCTCATATTCTGGGGCCGGATGCCGGCGAGATGGCGCAGTTGCTCGGCATTCCGATCAAAGCCGGGCTCACCAAGGACGACTTCGACCGCACCATGGCGGTGCACCCGACCGCGGCCGAGGAACTGGTCACCATGTACAAGCCGACCTACCGCGTGAAGAACGGCGAGCGGGTCTGATCGCGGCTAGAGCGTTTCACCGTTTCACGGAAACGACGAAACGCTCTAACTCTTTGTTTTTACGCAATTCCGAACCGGAAAACCGCTCACACTTTTCCTGGAGTTGCTCTAGCGGCAATGGCCGCTGGTATCGCCAGCGGCCACCATCGCATTTCTAGAGTAGCGTACCGCGCAGGATGACCAGCGCGACAGAGAAGTAGATCACCAGCCCGGTGACGTCGACCAGCGTGGCGACGAAGGGCGCCGAGGCGCTCGCCGGATCGAAGCCTATGCGCTTCAGCGCGAAGGGCAGCATCGAGCCGGACAGCGAGCCGAAGGTGACGATGCCGACCAGTGCGGCGCCCACCGTCGTGGCGATCAGCGGCCAATGCGGCCCATAGTCGTAGAAGCCCATATATTGCCAGAGCGCGATGCGGCAGATGCCGACCACGCCAAGCATGGCGCCGAGCACGAGGCCGGTGGGCAGTTCGCGCAACGCCACCCGCCACCAGTCGCGAAGACCGATCTCGCGCAGCGCCAGCGCGCGGATGACCAGCGAGGTCGCCTGCGAGCCGGAATTGCCGCCCGAGCTCATGATCAGCGGAATGAACAGGGTGAGCACGATCGCCTTTTCGAGCTCGCCCTCATAACTTTGCATTGCGTTGGCGGTCAGCATCTCTGAGATGAAGAGCGCGCACAGCCAGCCGCCGCGCTTCTGGATCATGGCGAGGAAGCTCATCTTCATATAGGGCTCGTCGAGCGCTTCCATGCCGCCGAAGCGATGCACGTCCTCCGTCGTCTCCTCGATCATAGCGTCGATGATGTCGTCGACGGTGACGATGCCGAGGATCTTGCCGTGGTCGACCACCGGCACGGCAAGCAGATCGTATTTGGAGATGGTCTGCGCCAGGTTTTCGCGATCGGTGAGCGGCGTCACCGTCACCGGCATGCGGTCCGGCGCCACCGACAGGATCGAATCCTCCGGATTGCCGGTGATCAGCCGGCGCAGCCCGGTCGAACGCTGCAGAAGCTGCGTGTCCGGGTCGACCACGTAGATGGCGTAGATCGTCTCGCGCGTGCGCTCGACCTTGCGGATGTAGTCGAGCGTGCGGCCGACGGTCCAGTCCGAAGGCACGCTGACGAACTCCGTCGTCATGATCGAGGCGGCGCTGCCCTCTGGATATCCAAGGATCGAAAGCAGCGTGGCGCGCAGCGGCGCGGCAAGCGCGCCGAGCAGCTCCGAGCGGGCCGGCTCGTCCAGCTCGCGCAGGATGTCGGCGGCGCGGTCGACCGACATGGCGGTCAAGAGCTTGCTCGCCTTGGCGCGCGGCAGGTCCTCGACCAGTTCGGGCGCGCTTTCGAGTTCCGGCTGGTCGAAGATCTCGACCAGCCGCTCGAACGGCACGGCGCAAAGCAGCTCGATGGCTGTCTCGCGGGATTCGTGATTGAGCGCCTCGACAACGTCGGCGACGTGGTCGTTGGCAAGGACGCGGGCGACAGCGACCGCTTCGTCGTCCAATACGGGTGCGAATTCGTTCATGGCTCACTCCTTGCCGTCCGGCAGGACGTGAACCGTCAGGTCACGTCAAGCGGACGGCGTTTGCGTTCGACTGTGACTGTCGCCAGGCATGGCGCGTTGACCTTTCTGCTCGCCGGTTTCGGGGTTCAGAATTCTGCGAGCGGCCGCAACATAGGAGCGCTTTTTGCCATGTCAATCGGCAAACGCGCGAAAATGGTCCATGCGAGGTCGGATCGCGAGACTGTGATCGGCAACAGCCCCACCGTGCCGCGTCGGTCGCCGTCAAAGGCTTGGAATGGCTGCTATTTCTGCTTTATCCGGCGGAAGCGCAGCCATTTGTCCTCGGCCGGCCGCGGCGGCTGGGCGAGGATCGTCGTGAGCTCGCGCGGCAGGGCCGGAGCGAGCGGCTTCTTGGTGGCGACGCCGTCGGCGATCGACACCACGCTGTGGTAGAACTCCTCGCCACTGAGCGAGCGCGGCGGCACCGCCTCGTGCATGACGCTGATCACGGTGACATCGGGGCAATTGTCCTTGATCGCCTGATGGAAGGCGATCTTGCCTTCGGGATCGAGCGCGCCGGTCGCCTCGTCGAGGAAGAGCAGCCCCGGCTGCTGCAGGATAATGCGGGCAACCACAAGCTTCTGCTTCTGGCCGCCGGACAGCACCTGATCCCAGATCTTGCCTTCGCGGCTTTCGTCGGCGAGGTGCTCTATGAAGTCGCCGAGGCCGGCCTTGTGCAAGGCTGCGGCCACCTGCATGTCGCCGTGGTCGTTTTCGGAGCCTGGCAGGCAGACCAGTTGCTTCAGCGAGACCTGCTGCAGCTTGACCTCCTGCGCGGCATAGAAGCTCGTCACACCTTCCGGGAACACGATGGTGCCGCGGCCGTAGGGCCACAGGCCGTTGATCGCCTTGATCAGCGAGGTCTTGCCGCAACCGGATTCGCCCTTGAGGAAGGTCCATTCGCCGGGGCGGAAGCGCAGGTTCGCGGCGCTGAGGAAAGGCGTTGCATCCTCGCCCTGATGCGCCAGTTCCAGCTTCTGGATGGTCAAGCCGAAGACGGGGTTCTGGCTGCCGTAGCTGAAGTCGGAGCGACCGGTCTGGCGGTAGAAGTCTTGCGGCTGTTGAACGCCTTCAATCGCAATGGCGAGCTCGGTCACGCGCTGGCTGTTGGCCCGCAGCGTTGCGATAGCCGGCATCACGTGAATGAACCAGGAGCACTGGCTGATCAGCTGGGCGACCATTTCGGAGCCGGTGATGTAGCCTTTGTAGTCCAATCGGTTGTGGATGAACGACACCAGGCCCGGTCCGTAGGCAACGATACGGGCGCCGATGAAACTGTAGATCAGCTCGAACGACGTGTAGCTGGTGTTGACGACATTGAGCCGCCCCCATGTTTTGTCGATATCGACATAGAGCTTGTCATGCATCGACTTTTGCACGCCTTCGCCATGCGAGGCGGCGACATGGAAGCTGCGGCGCAGGAACGTGATCAGTTCGCTACGGTAGCTGCCCTCTGCCTGCTGCATTCGGACATTGAGCCGCTCAAGCAGGCGTCCAAGCTTGACGGCGATCCAGGTGTTCAGCGGCACGTAAGTGGCCACGGCAACGAAAGCAAGCACCGCGGTACCGTAACTGCCAAGGAACTCCAGGCCTTTGACCTCGACCGAGGACCCAATCAGGTTTTCGCCGATAAAATAAAGCGAAGTCGCCACACTCAATACGCCCATGGCGAGACCGATAGCGCCGCCGGTCATGTCCTTGATCGATTCCTGGATGCGCTGGTCGATATTATCCGGTGCGACGATACCGCCGGCCGGCGAACCGTGCTGGGCATGGAAATGCGTATGGTTGCCGTCGAGCAGGGCTTGGTTGAACTGGCTGTTCAGCCAGCCCCGCCATTTGCGGTGCAAGGTCGTTGAAACGAGAGTGCGCACGCCGGTGAAGCCTGCATCCTTCAACACAACCAGCACCACCAATATGCCGGCGTTGGTCAGGATTGTCTGCAACGGGTGGGTGTTGGCCGCATCGTGCAGGAAGGCTATCGAATTGCCTAATTCGCCCAACGCCATTGCAAACCAAACGCCGGCTTTGCTGGAGAGCGCCGTCAGCAGCGCGATGACGATAGTGAGCGTCCAGGCTTCCTTCCAGCGCTCAGACAGCCAGTAGGCTCGCATCAGCCCCCAGAAGGTACGCATCGACGATACCGGCGTCAGGGGCGAGGGCTTCGCGGCCTCGCTTGGCAGTTCTGCCGGTACTGTACGTCGCGGATTGTCGACCCGCATCACGATCCCGCCCAAACCTTTTTTAGTTTTGTTACACAGAGTAACACCAATTGATCATTTTCTATTAATTTTCATCCCCCCTATGTGAATCCGCCCACTTGCCGTGACATCAAGGCAACACGAAGCCTCCCGCCAAGGGGCATCTCGCGAGCTGGTTTCATGTTTTATTCCAGCAGGTTGTGCGAGATTGACACAGCGTCAGCCGACCTTCCCTTGGGGAAGCAAAAAACACGCCATTGTGAATAAAAAAGCGTGTCGCTCCGGCCGGAATGGCTACTGAGCGGCAACCGTGATACCTGAAAACTTGCCGTCGGTGAGCTCTTCCGGCTTGCCCGATTCGTCTTTTCCGGCAGCGACGAAATGGCCCGAAATGGTCTTGGTCGCGGCATCGTATTTGTCGATGGCGATCTCGCCATTCACGAAGTGGACATGGCCGACCATGGCGCCGGAATCGAGGATGTTGAAGTTGGCGCTGTTCGCGTGATTGCCGGTCTTGAGCGAATAACTGCCGACGAGGTCGTTCGGATCCTCGAGGGTCAGCATCGAATTGAAGGTCATCGTCGGCGAGCCTTGCTCGGTCCCCGATAGGTTCAGCATCGGCTTGCCGGCCATCTGCATCGTCTGGGCCAGGGTGAAGGACGCCATCCATGGCTTGCCGTCGAAGGTGGCCGACATGACGGCTTCCTCGGCGGACAGTTGCTGTAGAGGGAACGCCAAGGCGACGGCGCAAGATAACAGCAGCAGTGCGCGAAGTCTGACGGCCATATGCATCCCCCGATTGAACAGCCAAATCGCGATTATATTAGCTTGATGTCCTGTCCCAGGCGATTCACCAGATCGTGTCTGGCAGCCGCGCGGGATTTGACAAGGCGGTCCCTCGGGCCGAACCTGCAACGGGTTTACATAAAGGGGGATGAAATGTCTGGACGCATGGCATCAGCCGCATTGATCGCCGTTTTCGCCTGGCTGCCGGCGGCATTTGCCGCCAATCAGACCGTTCCCGCCAGTGCGGAGGGCCAAATCGAGTTCAACACACCGTCCGGCAATATCGGTTGCATCTATACGCCAAAGGGCGGGACCAGCACCTATCAGCCGCAGGATGGCGGGCCGGAGATGTCCTGCTCACGCGTCGAGCCGAGCTATGTCACGGTGATATTGGGTCCGAAGGGCCCGGCGACCTTGATCAAGAATCCCGGCGAGCAAGGCTGCTGCAGCGACGTAACCAAGCTCGGCTATGGCAACAGCTGGAGCAAGGGACCTTTCAGTTGCCAGTCGTCGACGAAAGGATTGACCTGCAGCGGCAGCAACGGTCACGGCTTCTTCCTGAGCAAGGCGAAGACGACAGCAAAATAGTTATTTTCGTTGGAGCATGATCTTTTCCGAAAACCGGTTCCCACTTTTCGGGATCATGCTTCTAGCCCACCGTTTCCAGTTCACCGCGCGCCTTGGCCCGGGCGATCTGGCGGATGGCGTCGGCAAGCGCGTCGGGTTCCTGCGCGCCCATGACGGCGTATTTGCCTTCGAGCAGGAAGCAGGGGACGCCGGTGATGCCCATGCGCGAAGCGGTGGCGATCTCGTTGCGCACGGCCTCGACATCGGCGTCGGTCGGCAGCAGCGTCTCGACCACCGAGGCATCCATGCCGGCCTCGCGCGCCGCTTCAGTGAGCACCGCATGGTCGCCGAGATCGGCGCCTTGCTCGAAATACAGCTGGAACAGGCGGCGCACCAAAAGGTTCTGCACCTCCTCGCCCGCAGCACCCGCCCAGCGGATGACGCGGTGCGCATCAAGCGTGTTGGGCGCGACCTTGATGGCGTCGAAGGCGAAATGGATGCCTTCGGCCTCGCCGAGCGGTTCGATACGGGCGTGGGCCTGACGGATACGCTCTTCGCTGCCGAACTTGCCCAGCATGTATTCGCGGCGGTCCATACCGCCGGCCGGAACAGTCGGATCGAGCTGGAAGGGGCGCCAGCGTATCTGCACGTCGACATCGCCCACGGCGGCGATCGCACTATCCAATCGTTTCTGGCCGATGAAGCACCAGGGGCAGACGACATCAGATACAACATCGACGGTGATCGAGTTCTCGGCGCTCATGCTCGTCTCCTTCGTGATGGATTTGCGTCAGTTGGGCTTTCGCCACCAGGCCGGCAGCTGGTAGCCGAATATGGGGGTCTTTTGCGGATGTTCCAGATAGTTCCAGTAAGCGAGCCACTGCTGCGTGTTGAATTGCATCGGCACCATGTAGTTTCCGGAGATCAGCAACCGGTCCAGAACGCGCACCGCAGCAACGTAGTCTTCCTTGGTGCGGGCATTTAACATTGCGTCGATCGCAGCATCGACTGCCGGATCGGCGACACCGGCGAGATTGAATGAGCCTTCGGTTTTCGCCGCCACCGATCCCCAGCGCCCGACCTGCTCACTGCCTGGCGACAGCGAGTTGTTGAAACCGCTCGAACCGATGAGAACCTCGAAGTCGTAGCGCTGTTTGCGCGACTGGATCTGGTCGCCATCGAGCGTGCGGATGGTGACATCGATGCCGATCTTTTCCAGGGTGCGCTGGTAGACGGTTGCCAACCGCTCTTCGTCCTGCGACGCGGTCAGGATTTCGAAACTGAGAGGGTTTCCCTGCGGGTCGAGCATCTTGCCGTCCTGCACATGGTAGCCGGCCGCTTTGAGGAGCTCGAAAGCGGCTTTCAGAACCTTGCGATCCTGGCCGGAGCCGTCGGTGACCGGGGGGCGCCAGGTGCCGTCCATGACGTCCGGGGGCACGCGGCCGGGGTAGGGGGCCAGCAGCGCTTTCTCCCGACCGTCGGCAGGATGGCCGAGCGCTGAAAGCTCGGAATTCTGCCAGTAGCTCATGGTGCGGTTGAACTTGCCGCCGAACAGGTTCTTGTTCGCCCATTCGAAGTCGTAGAGCATGCCGAGCGCGCGCCGCACGACAGGGTTGGCGAACTTCGGCAGCCTGGTGTTGAACAGGAAGCCGTTCACGACAGGCGGAATGCCGGTGGTGAAATACTCCTCTTTCACCTCGCCTCTGCGGAAGGCGGGAAAGTCGATGTCACGCTCGCGCTTGACCGGATCGGCCTCCTCATCGAGGGCGCAGATTCCCTTCTTGAAGGCTTCCGTCTTGGCGTTGGCGTTGAGGAAGTATTCGATGGTGATCCGGTCGAAATTGTCGAAGCCGCGCTTCGACGGAATATCCTTGCCCCAATAGTCGGGATTGCGCTTGAAGACGATACGCTGTCCAGGCTGCACCTTGTCGACGGTATAGGGACCGCTACCGATCAGCGGCTTCAGTGTCGTCTTGTCGAAAGTGTCCTTGTCGAAAGCATGCTTCGGAACGATCGGCGTCAGCGCGACGATCAGCGGGATTTCGCGATTGGCCTTGTCGTTGAACGTGAATTTCACGCTATGCTCGCCGGTCTTCTCCAGCTTGGCGATCATGCTCATGCGATCGCTGTAAGGCGGCCGGCCCTTGTCGGTGAAGACGTCGTAGGTGAACAGCACATCCTCCGGCGTCACCGGCTGGCCGTCCGACCATTTTGCGTTGGGGTTGAGATGAAACTCGATGCTCTTGCGCTCCGGGTCCATATCGGCGCTGTCGGCGAGCAGCCCGTAGAGGCTGAACGGCTCGTCGTAATTGCGCTGCATCAGCGGCTCGAAGACGAGATTGCCGTAGACGGTGTCGATCATGCCGCGCGCCGTTGTGCGCAGGCTTTTCAGGATGAAAGGGTTGAGGTTGTCGAAGCTGCCGACGACACAATAGGTGATGTTGCCGCCTTTGGGGGCATCGGGATTGACGTAATCAAAGTGCTGATAGTCCGGCGGCAGCGCCGGCTCGCCCTGCATGGCGATGCCGTGCTTCGGCTCCGACAGGGCTGGAAGGGCTGAGAGGGCCAGAAACGAGGTCGCGGCGATCAGCCGGACGAGAACGCGGTCCATGACCGTCTCCTTGCCGGGCGGCTTTGTGATTCGGCAAGCACCGTAATGCATGTTGCCCAAAAGTGCGCAGCGGTTTTGGGGAAAACGACATGCATGGAAACAAAGACCCGCAGCATTTCGGCCCACGATTGAATCGGCGTGCAGGCGCATCGGCGTTGGACAGCCGGGCGTCTCTATAGAGATCCACGCAGAAATTCGCGGAAAGCGGGCTGGATTCGACGCGGCTGGCAGTGTAACACGCGCTCCGAAGTCATCCTGTTGCCTCATTTCGGCAACAGGTAGCTGGACCACACGGCAAGAAGAAGCCGGTCCCCGGAATCTTTTGAGAGGAAATGCACCATATGACGATTAACGCGTATCGCCTTTCGGTGCTGGCCGCAGGCGTGGTCGGTGTCCTGGGCGCCGGGCTTTTCACCGCCTCGGCGCAGCAGCAACAGCCGCCGCAGGGCTGGTTCAAGGCCTGCGCCAAGCAGGAAGACGTCGATATCTGCAATGTGCAGAACATCGTCACGGCCGGCAACGGTCAGCTGATCACCAGCGTCGGCCTGATCGAAATCAAGGGCAAGGTGAACCGCAAGGTGTTTCAGGTGACGGTTCCGACCGGCCGGATCATCGGCGCCGGCATCGGCCTGCAGATCGACGCCGGCAAGGCGCAAAAGCTCGAATATGTGGTCTGTTTCCCCGACCGTTGCGTCGCCGAAGTGCCGCTGACCGATCAGGTCGTCGCCTCCTTCAAGAAGGGCCAGCAGATCACGCTGACGTCGATCAACTTCCAGAACCAGCCGAACCCGATCAAAATTGCGCTGACGGGCTTCAGCGGCGCCTATGACGGCCCGCCGCTGCAGCAGTCGGACATCGACGACCGGCAGAAGAAGCTGCAGGACTTCGTTGCCAAGAACAACCAGGACTTCGCCAAGAAGCTCAAGGACGAGCAGGACAAGGCCAAGACCGCGAACTGATCGCCGGCACGTTCCGTGGAAAACGAAAGCGGGGCAGTTGCCCCGCTTTTTTGTTGCCGCCTGTTCGGCAGTCTCAATGCTTCGACTGGCGCTTGGGCTCGTAGCGGCCATCCGACAGCTTGTCGAACATCTCGCCGATCTGCGGATGCCTGACCGGTTCGCCCGACCGGTCCTCGAGCAGGTTCTGCTCCGAAACATAGGCGACGTACTCGGTCTCGGAGTTCTCGGCGAGAAGGTGATAAAAGGGCTGGTCCTTGCGCGGACGCACATCGGCGGGGATCGCCTCGTACCATTCCTCGCTGTTGGCGAATTCCGGATCGACGTCGAAGATCACGCCGCGGAACGGAAACAGCCGATGGCGAACCACTTGTCCGATCGAGAACTTGGCCGTTTTCATCGTGCTCACCACTGGGTGCTGTCTGCTCAACGCAAGAACACCCCCCAACATCTTGAAATTACGCACTATGGCGCCAAAAATCGACCCCGACTTTAGGGTTGGGAACCATTTGGCGCATACTGCACCGCAATTCAACGCCGTTTGTGCAAGTTACGCTGCGGCCGGACTTCAGGTTTCGCGCCGGAACCGACAGGTGTCCCAAATGCACTATGGCGTGGTCTGCTTGCGCAAACCGCCGGTCAGCGCGCGAAAGCCGCTGCCGGGCCGCAGGCCTTCGCGCATGAAGAAAGCGCGCAGCGGCGCAAAGCTGCCGAGCGCGTTGAGGCCGGCGCTTCGGGCCAGTTGTGCCGGCAGCATGTCCGACAACAGCGACATGTTGAGCAGGTTCACCGCGCCGCTGCGCGCCCAGATGTCGGGCCGGCGCCTGGTGTCGTAAGCGGCGAGGCTCCTTCGCGACCCGGGATCCTCACGATTTTCTCTGGCGATTCCAATGAGATCGTCGATATCCCTGATACCGAGATTGAGGCCTTGGGCGCCGATCGGCGGGAACACATGCGCCGCTTCGCCGACAAGCGCGACGCGGTTCTGCGCGAAACGCCCGGGTGAGGCGGCCGACAATGGGTAGACCTGGCGGCCGGGCTCGACCGATACACGGCCCAGCATCGACTGCATCTGCTCCTCGACGCGCGCGGAAAGTGTTGCGTCGTCCAGCGCGGCCAGTTCCTGCGCCGTCTGCGGCTTGACCACCCAGACGAGGCTGGAGCGCTTGCCAGGCAGCGGTACCTGTGTGAACGGCCCGGTCTCGGTGTGGAATTCGGTGGAGACAAAGCCGTGCTCGCTGCGATGGCCGAAATTGAGGACCAGCGCCGATTGGGGGTAGGAACGCGCGGACGCTTTGATGCCGGCCGCCTCGCGCGCCGGCGACATGCGGCCGTCGGCGGCAACGACGAGCGAACCGGAAACGGCGCTGCCATCGGCAAGGGCGGCGTGGGCATGGTCGGCATCAAGCCGCCATGTCTCGACCGTCGACTTGCGCCATTCAATGCCAGGATCGGCCGCAACGGCCTTGGCAAGCACCGGGATAAGCATCTTGTTCGGCAGATTGAGGCCGAACTGCTCCTCGCCGATCTCGCTGGCGCGAAAGGTCACGGTCGGGCTGCGGATCAGCCGGCGGGTGGCGTCGACGATGCGCATGACCTTGAGCGGCGCGGCCTGGGGGCGAAGATCAGCAAGAACACCGAGGCGGTCGAGCACTTTCAAGGCCGGATTCATCAGCGCGGTGGTGCGGCCGTCGCCGGTCGCGGCCTCCGGGCCGACCAGCGTGACGGCAAAACCTGCTTCGGCAAAACCGAGCGCGGCAATAAGCCCCGCCGGGCCGCTGCCGGCTACAAGGATCCGGGCATTTTCATTCTGCTGCATGCCAGGCTTCCGCAATGAGAGGCGATCCGTCGATCTCGTATCAAGGTATAGGTCTGATCAGCCGGCTTGATCAACGCGGCGATTCAGCCCATTCGATTGCCCATGATCGGCCAGGATCACGATTTCAGCCATCTCGACCGCGCCGGCCGCGCGACGGCAGAAGTTGTGCGCAGCCCTCGCCTGACGGTGACGCTGACGATCGGGGCGGGCATCGCTTTGTCATGGTTCATCCTTTTGGCCATGGCCATCCGCGGCGCCGAAAGCCGCATTGCCGGCAACGCCGCGGGCGATGGCCTGCTGCGATACTTGCCGCAATTTCCTTTGCCCGGCTTTCTGTCGCAGCTCTTCAGCCTGTGCCTCGCGCCGGCGCCGCTTGCCGGCTCGATCGGGGCGCAAAGCCTGGCGCTTGTCGTGATGTGGTTCCTGATGGCGGTCGCCGCCATGCTGCCTTCGGCGGCGCCGATGATCCGGACCTATTGCGAGATCGCCGATACGGCCAGGATCAAGGGGGAGCCGGTCGTCCATCCGCTGGTCCTGGTCGCCGGTTATCTTACAACATGGCTCGGTGCTTCAGTCGTATTCGCTGTGGTGACGCTCGCAATCGCGTTCACCGGGGCGGGGCAGAGGCTCGATCCCGTCGTCGGGCTGGCAGGCGCTGTGGCGCTCCTGGTCGCGGGGCTCTACCAGTTCAGCGGCTTGAAGCGGGCCTGCCTGGAGAAGTGCAGGAACCCATTCTCGGTCCTGTTCGCCAATTGGAGCGCGAGGCCGGTGCGCATCTTCCGCCTTGGCTTGGAACAAGGTTTCTGGTGCCTTGGCTGTTGCTGGGCGCTGATGCTGGTGATGTTTGCCGTGGGGGCCATGAATGTCTTCTGGATGGCGCTGATCGGCCTCTTCACCCTGATCGAAAAACAGACCAGCGGCAGGGTGGCCAGCCGGGTGGCCGGTGCGATACTGCTTGTGTGGGCTGCCGCCCTGCTATTAGTTTCGGTGTGAGGGGGAGAAATCCGATGACCGATCAAAGCTGGGCGATGAAGGGAGAGCTGGTACTCTCCTGCAATTGCACGGTTTTCTGCCCCTGCGTGCTGTCGCTCGGCAGCCATCCGCCGACCGAGGGCTACTGCCAGACCTGGGCTGGTTTCCGCATCGATGCGGGGCATTTCGGCGAGGTCGACCTCTCCGGCCTCCATCTCGGCCTGGTCATGGAAATCCCGGGCTATATGAGCCGCGGCAACTGGAGCGCAGGCCTGTTCATCGACAAGCGGGCTTCGGTTTATGCGGTGAAGGGACTGACGAAGATCTTCACCGGCAAGGCCGGCGGCACGACCTCGCTGCTGTCGATCCTGGTCGGCAAATTCCTCGGCGTCGAGCAGGTACCGATCACCTATGAGACGCGCGACAAGACACGTGTCTTCCAGATACCGAAAATCATCGACGGCGCGGTGACTCCCATACCCGGCAAGGACCGCGAGAAGGACACGGTGATCACCAATTCCGAATACTGGATCGCGCCTGAAATCATCGTGGCGAAGTCCGACAAGAGCAAGATGCGTGCCTTCGGCCGCAACTGGAATTTCGCCGGCCGCTCGGCCGAGATCTGCAAGCTGGACTGGCGGGGACCGTGAGCAAGGACACAGCGGCCCGAAAAGCGGCCAAGAAGATCGCGGAACGGATTCCGCGGCCGAGAAAGAAGGTGACATGGCCGCAGGCCCGGGCTTTCTCCGTGCACCTGCTCACCGCTTCCGGCTCGTTCCTCGCCTTCCTCTCGCTGGTGGCGGCAAGCGAAGAGCGCTGGACTTCGATGTTCTGGTGGCTGGGGCTGGCGCTGTTCGTCGACGGCATCGACGGCCCGATCGCGAGAAGGCTCGAGGTCAAGGAAATCTTGCCGACATGGTCGGGCGAACTCCTCGACAACATCATCGACTATGTCACCTACGTGCTCATCCCGGCCTTCGCGCTCTACCAGCGCGGCTTCATGGGCGAGAACCTGTCCTTCCTGTCGGCCGCGATCATCGTGGTGTCCAGCGCGATCTATTATGCCGACACCGGCATGAAGACGAAGGAGAACTTCTTCAAAGGTTTTCCCGTCGTCTGGAACATGGTGGTGTTCACGCTCTTCGTCATCGAGCCGGGGCAATGGGTATCTTTCGCCGTGGTCGTGGTTGCCGGCATCCTCACCTTCCTGCCGATCAATTTCATCCATCCTGTGCGGGTGGTGCGGCTGAGGCCACTCAATCTCGGCATGACGCTTTTGTGGTGCGCCTTTGGCGCCCTGGCGCTGGCGCAAGCGGCACTCGCGGCCTTCTACGACAAGATCGGCGTGCTCGGCGAACAGGTCAGCGATTTCACCAAGATCGGCATCACGATCACTGGCCTCTATCTC
>OUNM010384370.1_pt1 | contig 14188 bp, 10 predicted proteins | sample 1769961 | NCBI WGS metagenome assembly OUNM01 (sample SAMEA3914820, study PRJEB12502) | metagenome | biome: forest; material: soil | place: USA | collected 2012-03-12 | depth 0.3 m | reverse complement strand
GGCCACAACGGCTGCATCAACGGCCTCAGCTACCGGCCCGACGGCAAGGTGCTGGCCAGTGCCAGCGCCGACCGCACGGTGAAGCTTTGGGACCCCATGAAGGGCACGCGGCTCGACACCTTTTCCCAGCCGTTGAAGGAGCAGTTCGCCGTGGCCTTTGCCGCCGATGGCAGAACGCTCGTCGCCGGCGGTGCCGACAGCCGCATCCGCCAGTGGAGCATCAGCGCCAATGCCACGGAGGGCAGCAACCCGCTGCTGGAAACCAAGTTTGCGCATGAAGGCGCCGTGCTGCGCCTGGCGATGTCGCCGGATGGCAAGTGGCTCATCTCGTCTTCCTCCGACCGCACGCTGAAGATCTGGAATCCGGCGCACGTGACCCAGCAAAGGCAGCTCGAAGCGCAGAGCGACTGGGCTTCCGCCGTGGCCTGGGCGGATGCGGGCCATGTGGTGGCCGGGCGCATGGATGGCAGCACCGCGGTGTATGATACAGCGTCCGGCAAGGCCGAGGCACTGGTCGTCATGCCGCCGCCCGCGCCCATGGCAATGGCCGCCAAAAAGAAGAAGATGCCACCGGCCAAACCCGGCGCGCCGGTCATCACCCGGCTGGAGCCGCGCGGTTTCCAAAGCGGCATCACCGCGACCGTGCGCGCCGTTGGGCTCAACATCGCCGGCATCACGCAGGTGACAACTTCGGACCCACGACTCAAGATCACCGCCATGGCTGACGCGAAGGGCATGGAAGCAATGCTGACCCTCACTTCGCCGAAGGACCTGCCACGCGGGCCTTACGACATCAGCTTCGTCACCGCTGCCGGGGAGACGGCCAAGGTGCAGATCCAGGCGGACGACTTGCCGCAGTTCAGCGCCGGTCAGGTGCCTGCCGCCGCTCCCCTGCCCTTCAATGTCTGGGGCACGCTCATGGCCACGGGCCAGCAGGACCGCCAGGTGTTCCAAGGCCGCGCGGGCCAGACTCTCGTGCTCGATCTTGCCGCCCAGCGGATCGGCTCTGCCGCAAGCACCATTCAGCTTGAGGTCTTCGACAGCACCGGCAGGCGGCTGGTGATCAACCGCGGGCTGGACAGCGGCACCGATCCCTTCATCGCCTTCCATGTGCCGGCAGATGGAGCCTACACCGCGCAGGTAAGCGAGACCACGCTGGAAGGTTCCGCCGACCACGCCTACCGTCTCAGCATCGGCGCGCTGCCTTATGTCACCGGCTGGTCACCGCTGTCGGTGAAGGCCCATGCTGAGACCGAGGTGCAGCTTGTGGGCTGCAATTTGCCTGACACCTCAGTGAAGGTAACCGCCGGCGATCCCGGCATGGCCGTGCTGCCCCTGAATCTCGCCACCCACCGTTCCCGCGCACCGCTGAGCGTGACGGTGACCGACATGAACGAGGTGCTGGAGCAGGAGCCGAATGACACGCCCGCCACCGCCCAGGCTGTCGCCGCCCCGGTTTCCATCAACGGTCGCCTGCATGTTCCCGGCAAGCCCGAGGCCGCTGATGCTGATATCTATGCCTTCAATGCCAGTGCCGGCGAAGAATGGATGATCGAAACCGTGGCGCAGCAGGCGGGCACCCCCACGGATACGCGCCTGGAGATCCTCAAGCCCGATGGCTCACCGGTGGAACGCCTGAAGCTGCAGGCCGTGCGCAGCTCCTCCAATGTTTTCCGCAGCGTGGATGCCGACAACCCGGACATCCGCCTGGAGAACTACACGGAGACCGGTCTCGACGAGTACGTCTATTTCAACGGCGACGTGATGAAGACTTTCCGCGTGCCGCGCGGCCCTGATGGCGGGTTCCTGTTCTACAGCAGCGGCAACAAGCGCCGCGCTTACTTTGACACCAGCGCCACCGCTCATCCTCTGGATGAGCCCTGCTACATCGTGGAGCCGCTGAAGCCCGGCCAGGTGCCGGTGGCGAACGGCCTGCCAGTCCTTTCGCTGCCCTATGCCAATGATGACGACGGCCTGCGCAAGCTGGGTCGCGATTCGCGCCTGCATTTCACCGCCCCGGCTGCCGGCAGGTATTTGGTGCGCGTGACCGACTCGCGTGGCTGGAGCGGTCAGCGCAATGCCTACCGCCTCATCATTCGCAAGCCCGCACCGGACTTCGCAATCAACCTCACACCCGCCAGCATTGCCGTCGGTGCTGGAGATGCCACCGGCTTTGCCCTGCGTGCTGACCGGAAGGACGATTTTGAGGCCGCCATCACCGTGCGGATCGAAGGCCTGCCCACGGGATGGCAGGCCTCCTCGCCCATCGTCATCCAGGAAGGCCACACGCTGGCCAGCGGTTCCCTGCATGCGGATGAAAATGCGATGAAGGATGCCGACTGGAGCAAGGTGCGCATCACCGCCACGGCGGGTTCGCTCAGCCATTCGGTGAAGAGCTTCAGCAAGGTCACGCTCGGGCCCAAGCCGGGCTTCATCACTCATCTGGAGCCCAGCGTGAATGACCGGCCTGTGGCCCGCACGTCTTCGCAGCCGCAGGTCATCACCATCGTGCCCGGCCAGCTCGCCAGCGCCTTCATCCGCGTGGAGCGCTTTGGCAACGAGGGCATCCTGAACTTCGATGTGCATGGGCTCCCGCATGGCGTGATCGTCGATGACATCGGTCTCAACGGCATTCAGGTGCGCGAGAAGGAGAACGAGCGTGAAATCCGCTTTGCCTGCGCCAAATGGGTGCCCGGCCAGGAGCGGCTGATTCACTGCGCGCTCAGTTCGGCGCGTGCGGAGGCGGACAGCACGGCGCTGGCCACGAGCTTCCCGGTCTTGCTGCGGGTGGTGAGTGACAGCAAGGTGGCGGGGAAGTGAAGCAGCCGCACAGATCATGCCCGGATTCTGGGTCTGCCGGATCCATTTGAATGCGAATGTCCGCCGCATGCCCGCTCATTCGTCGAGATGGTAAGGGCCTCCAGCCCCCATGAACTCAATCCTGCCATACCATGATCGACACCCCCCAAATCGTCCAAACTGAAGCCAGGCTCACCGCCGTCATCCGACTCAACATGCCTCGCGACCAAATCCAGGAAGTCATGGGCCCGGCGATGGGAGAAGTGATGGCGGCTGTCACAGCTGCTGGCCTCAGCCCCGCCGGCTGTTTCTTTACGCACCACCTGAAGATGAGCCCAGGGATTTTTGACTTTGAGGTGGGCGTGCCTGTCACCGCCGCCATCGAGCCCGTGGGGCGCGTGCAAGCGGGCCAGTGGCCAGCCGCTACCATGGCGACGACAGCCTATCACGGCCCCTACGAAGGCCTGGGCGATGCCTGGGGCGAGTTTGTGGACTGGATTGAGGCCCAGGGCCACGCACCGGCTCCCGACCTGTGGGAATGCTACATCACCGGCCCGCAGTCCAGCGAGGACCCATCGAGCTGGCGCACTGAATTTTTCCGGCCTTTGGTGAAGCAGGATTAAACCCAAATAGAGAATGGCTAAGCCCAGGAAGTACAGTCATTGACCGGCCGGCGCACGCTCACCGGCCAGGCGCTGCCTTCCTTGGGCCAGCCAAGGTAGATCAGGGCCAGGCAGCGGTCCTGCTCGCGAATGCCCAGCCACTGTTTGAAGGCTTCGCTGTCGAGAAACGGCGGCGAGCTCCAGAACGAGCCAAGGCCGATGGCCGAAGCGCTGAGCATGAGATTTTGCAAGGCACAGGCCACGGCCTCGATTTCCTCCAGTTCCGGAATCTTGCCGCCACCATTGCGCTGCATCCAGCAGGCGATCACGGTGGGGGCTTGCAGGGCGTTGTCACGGAGTTTTTCCCACTTGTCCTCACGCTGCTCGGCGGCCGGGATGGCTTCCTTGTAGATGCGCTGCATGGCTTCAGCCAATCCTGTGCGGGCAGCACCTTCAAACACGCGGAAGCGCCACGGCTCCGTCATGCCATGTGTGGGCGCCCAGGTGGCATTCTCCAGCAGGGTGAGCAGCGTGGCACGGTCCACTGGCTTCATCGGGTCCATGCCCGCAGGCTTGATGGTACGGCGGTGGCGGATGAGGGCGCTGACTTGTTCGAGGGTCAATGACATGCGCACGGCGATACGTGGGCCGGGGCATATTTCAAGGTTGAAGGTAGCCGTGGGCGAGAGCAAGGGATTATGAGTCCCCTGATTTGCCTTCGTGGCTTCTTATTCCGTGAGGGTTTGCCGTTTAATTCGTGGCAATGATACCTCCATGATACCACGCTGATCAGCCTCACACATCAGTCCCATGAACCTTCTCATCACCGCCGGCCCCACGCGTGAAGCCATTGATCCGGTGCGCTTTCTGAGCAACCGCTCTTCCGGGCGCATGGGCTATGCTTTGGCCCAGGCGGCGCTGGAGGTGGGCCATCGGGTAACGCTGGTGAGCGGACCGGTATCGATCCTCGCTCCGCAGGGTGTGACGCTGGTGCGGGTGGAATCGGCGCAAGAGATGTTTGAGGCGGTGCGCGAGCATCTGCCGCATCAAGACGCAGCGATCTTTGCCGCAGCGGTGGCGGACTACCGGCCGGCCCAGGTGGCGGGGCAGAAGATCAAGAAGGCCAGCGAGGAGCTGACCTTGAAGTTGGAGCGCACTCCGGACATTCTCGGTTCCGCACGCAGCGTGTTCGGTTTCAAGGGGCTGCTGGTGGGCTTCGCGGCGGAGACTCAGGACCTCGTGGCGCATGCGCAGGACAAGCTGCGGCGCAAGGGTTGCGACCTGCTCATTGCAAATGACGTGTCACGTCCAGGCACAGGGTTTGACAGCGAGGAAAATGAAGTCACTCTGCTGTTGCCAGACACTCCGCCGCAAGCCTTGCCCCGGGGTCCCAAAGCGGCCATTGCCGGCGAAATCCTTCGCGTGATGGCCGGTCTCCGGCATCCCACCATCACCGCATGAAAGAACTCCTTCCTGTCGCCATCAAGGCCGCCAAGGCCGCCGGTCAACTGATCCGTGAAAACTTCGGCTCCGACCTCCACGTCAATGAGATGCTGAAGTACGACATCAAGCTGGAGCTTGATGTGCGTTCCCAGAAGCTCATCACCGAGATCCTGCTGGGCGAGTTTCCCGATCACGGCCTGCTGGGCGAGGAAGGTGGCGACACGGGTGGCGACGGCCCGGTGGAGTGGATCGTGGACCCCATTGATGGCACGGTGAACTACTTCTTCAGCATCCCGCACTTCTGCGTCTCCATCGCCGCGCGCGACCGGGCTTCGCAGAAGCTGCTGGTGGGCGTGATCTACGATCCCATGCAGGACGAGCTGTGGTCGGTAGCCGAGGGCGTGCCAGCCACGCTCAATGGCAAGCCGATCTCCTGCAGCCCGCGCTCGGAGATGGGCCAGTCGCTGGTCACGGTGGGCTTCTCCAAGAGCAAGGAATCGCTGGATGCGGGCTTTGAGCGCTACAAGCGCATCTCCTACAACGTGCGCAAGACACGCATGCTGGGCAGCGCCGCGCTGGCGATGGCCTACATCGCCTGCGGCCGCCTGGATGCGTATGTGGAGGAGCAGATCAGCATCTGGGATATTGCCGCCGGCATCATGCTGATCGAATCCTGCGGCGGCAAGGTGACCCTCAAGCCCGGCGAAGGCAAGAAGGGCACCATGTTCATCTGCGCCTGGAACGGCAGGATTCCGATCGAAGAGTATATTTGAGGTCCAGGCTCTCAGGACATCGTTTCCACGCTCGCCACGGCCATGGCAGCAATGCCTTCCTCGCGGCCCACGAAGCCCAGGCGCTCGTTGGTCGTGGCCTTCACGCCCACCTGGCCCGCAGTGATACCCAGCGCGGCGCCGATGTTGATCTTCATCTGCGGCGCGTGCTTCATCACCTTCGGGGCCTCGGCGATGAGGGTGCTGTCCACATTGGAGATGGTCATCCCCTGCTCCGCGGCCAGCGCGGCACATTTCTCCAGGATCTTGAGGCTGCTGATGCCTTCGATGCTCATGTCCGAAGGCGGGAAGTAGAAGCCGATGTCCGGCAGGCCCAGGGCACCCAGTACTGCATCGGCGATGGCATGGCAGAGCACGTCCGCATCACTATGGCCTTTCAGCCCGCGTGTGTGAGGGATGGGCACGCCGCCCAGGATCAGGGCGCGGCCTTCTTCAAAGGGATGCACATCATAGCCAATGCCAACACGGTTCATGGCTGCTGTGTAGGCCGGGATGGGAGGGTTGGCCAGAGGCATCTTTGCCAAATGCCAGGGACGGAAGAGCGCCTGACGGAATGTCCAATGCACTGAATGTCGCGGCAGCGTTTTGGAGTGCGGTGGCAAGCGAAGCGCGACACCGCTTTGAGAGGCCGATGGGCTCCGAAGCGTTCAACGCATAAGCGAAGGTCTGCGCTGCTCAGCCAGCGAGGAGACCTTGAAGTTCACATTCTCCGGCTAAAGCGGTGTCGCGCTTCGCTTGCCACCGCACTCCAAAACGCTGCCGCGACATTCCAAGCAAGCACACCCATCAAGTCACCGGTCGGAAACTCGCAACCCCGCTCTTCGTCTCCCCCACCGCCGGCACCAGGGTGAATTCGGTGATCTCGGGCGGGCAGGCGAAGCGCACCGGCACATCCATGCAGCCCAGGCCGCGGTTCACATAGAGCTGCACCTTACCCACCTGGTAGAGGCCGCGGGAGTACTTGCGACCCCAGCTCGGAAGCTGGATAGGATGGCCGCCGGGCAGGCACACCTGGCCGCCGTGAGTGTGACCGGAAAGCTGCAGCAGCGGCATCGAGGCCAGGGCCACGTGATCGGCATAATCCGGCTCATGCATCAGCAGCACCACAGGCGCCTCGCCAGGCCGGTCTTTCAGCGCCTCATGGATGTGTGGCCGGCCGCCCCAGATGGAGTCCATGCCGCCGATCCACAGGGTGTCACCTTTGTCGGTGAGCGGCACGCCGTTGTTGCGCAGCCAGGTGATGCCATGGTGGCGCAGGGCGCCAGCGATGCGGCTCGCACCGTTCCACACATCATGGTTGCCGGGGATGGCAAACACGCCCGCCCTGGCCTTCAACCCCGCCAGCGGTGCGGAGAGCGCCATGATGTCGCGCGAATCGTGGGTCACGTAGTCGCCCGTCAGCACGATCACATCCGGCTTCATGCTGTTGATGATCGCTACCGTGCGCAGCACCAGTTCCGGATTGTGCAGCGGCTCCAGGTGCAGGTCGCTGATCTGCACCACGCGGCAACCTTCCCAGGCGGGGCCCAGGCCGGGCATCGCGATCTTCAGCCTCTCCACCACCGGATGATTGCGCTCCACCAGGCTGCCGTAGCCAAAGGCACCGCTGCCAGCAGCGCCAAAGGCGGCGCCGGTCTTGAGCAATCGGCGCAGAAAGGAACGGCGGATCATGCGGGTGGCGGAATCCGTGACGTTAGCACTATTCGCGGTCCTTGTCCTTGCCTTTTGACTTAATCTTGAGCAGGAAGGGCAGCCCGGTGCCGGGGAATTCCTCGCGAATCTTGCTTTCCAGGAAGCGCAGGTAGCTGTCCTGCAGCTTGTAGGCGCGGTTGGCAAACAGCACGAAGTGCGGCACCGGGATGGCGCGGCCTTCCATGTCATTCACCTGCGTGGCGTAGAGCAGCTTGAAGGTGTGCGGACCGGTGCCCACGGGGCCGGGCGTGTTGTCGATCGCACGCTGCAGGATGCGGTTCAGCGCACCAGTGCCCACGCGCTGCTGCGCGCCCTCGCGCACCTGCTCCACCATCTTGAAAAGCTTGTCCAGCCCCTGCTTGCGGCTCGCCGAAGTAGGAATCATCGGCGCGTAGCTGAGGAAGAAAAACTCCGGGCGCATGGCCGCCTCCAGCTCCTCCATGCGTTCCTTGGGCCGTGCGGAAGGGTGGTAGAGGTCCCACTTGTTCATCACGATGATGCAGGGCTTGCGCTCATCCAGGATCATCTGCGCGATCTTGCGGTCCTGCATCTTCACGCCCTCGGCGCAGTCCACCACCAGCAGGCACAGGTCCGCGCGGCCAATGCTCTGCAGCGCCTGCTGGACGCTGAAGTATTCGACATCGGATTTAACATCCGACTTGCGGCGAATGCCCGCGGTGTCGATGAGCTGATAGGGCACGCCGTGCACCTCGCAGTGGATGTCCAGCGAATCGCGCGTGGTGCCCGCCAGCGGGCTGACAATGGCGCGCTGCTCATTAAGGATGGCGTTCACCAAGGAAGACTTGCCCGCGTTCGGCCGGCCCACGATGGCCAGCTTCAAGGGCTGGGCCTTGCGCGCGGCCTTCTTCGCATCCATGTCATCGTGATCCAGGTCCCGGTGCCCTGGCTTGTCCTGCAAATCCAGCCTTGCGGCGATGCCGTCCACGAGCGGTGCGATGCCGATGCCGTGCGCGGCGCTGACATCGAACTGATCAGCAAAGCCCAGCTTGGAGAACTCGGCGGCGCCCAGGCGGCGGCGTGGCGAATCGGCCTTGTTGTTCACCAGGATCACAGGCTTGGAAGTCTTGCGCAGCGCCTTGGCCAGCGCCATGTCGATGGGGGTCAAACCTTCCACCACATCCACCACGAACAGCAGCAGGTCCGCCACCTCCAGCGCAATGGAAGCCTCCGTCTGCACCTGGTCGGTGAGCACATCGGAGGTGTTCTCGCCGATGCCGCCGGTGTCCATGAGCTCAAAGACCTCCGGCCCGCGGCGGCACTCGGCCATGATGCGGTCGCGCGTGACGCCAGGCATGTCGTGCACGATGGAGATGTTCTTGCCGGCCAGCCGGTTGAACAAGGAGGATTTGCCCACATTGGGGCGGCCGACGATGGCGACTACTTTACGAGGCTGGGTTGGCATGTCCTGATGATTGGAGCTGACGAATGCCGTCAGCGAGATTAATGCCCCCTGAGAGCACACAGAAAAAAGCGGCCACCGCCGCGCTCCACCAGGCCGGGAGGAAGCGCAGGTCGAGCATCACCCACAGCAGCGCCACCATCTGGCAAACCGTGGAGACTTTGCCCGTCCAGTGCGCCTTGATGCGGCACTGGCCGGCGAGGTGATCGATGATGAAGGCGCCGGCAATGCTGATCACATCCTTGGAAATCACGATCAGCGGGAACCACAGCGGGAAGCTCTGCGGCCAGTGCGAAAAGCTGAGCGTGATGATCGCCGAGAGCATGAGCAGCTTGTCCGCCAGCGGGTCCAGAATGGCGCCCAGCTTCGTCTTCTGGTTGAAGTGGCGCGCGATGTAGCCGTCCACACCGTCGCTCACCGCCGCCAGAAAGAAGATGAACGTCGCCGCATGGCGCAACCGGTCATCCGGGGTGCCGCGCGCCACGCTGTCACCATAATACACCGCGAACCCGACAAACACGGGCACGAGGAGGATACGGAAAAGGCTGATCTGGTTGGCGGTTGTCACAAGGGGGTTGGTTAGATAGCCCAGGAGACGAGGGGGGGCAACATGGGAGTGCGAAACTCAAATGCCCTTGAGCACTCCGCTAAAAAAGCCGCAGGGGCAGTCGTGCCTCCACACCGAATCGGAGATCTGCACGATCGTCACCAGGCCCTGACATCGGCCGCACCGCGTGTGCTCCACCACGCCCTTGGCTGTGAACTCTCCCATGGCCGAGTGCATGAGGCGGATCGCTTCCTCCTGGTCGCTTTCTGAGAGCTGACGGCGGGGAGTACGTGAACCAGGAGCAGGTGTGAGATCAGGCATGGGGCGGCATTGTCAAAGTGTCCTCTGGATGATTCATATTGTCTCATCCCTGCCAGGATTTTCTACCTTGATCCGGTCGGATTCAGTCGGATTCGCTGCGATGGGGCCCGATGGCCAGGGCGGAGGGACCGGGGTGGTTTTTGGGGGCCCAACGGGCGCAAGGGGAAAGCAGGGCAGTGGCGTGGTTCATGGATGGTGCAGGGAGGCGGATTGAACAAGGAGATGGAAACCCAGCCCACTGCTGGGAATCACTCTCCTCAGCGTCAAACGGGAACTTCACCGGAGGATGTTCGGATCAAGCTGACAATTCTTCGTGACGGGCCATAGTTTGTTTCACCATGAAGATCATGCTTGTCTCAGCCCTTGCTTCGGTTCTCGGCCTGTCCTTGCTGCCCACGGGTCCGAAGGTCCAAATCAATGAAGCAGGCTCGGCTTGGGCGGCCAGGTGCCTGGCCGACTTCCAGACCGTCAAGCCTGGCATGACGCGGCTCGAGGTGGAGCGTCAATTTCCCATGGATGGCGGGATGCATGGCATGGCTCTCGTGCCCTACACTCATCCCTCCTGCCGGATGTTCAAAATCGACGTGGAATTTGAGTGCCAACATGATAAAGCGGACATGGGACGTCTCGTCAAAGGGCCGGATGACAAGGTTATCCGGGTTTCAAAGCCCTACCTTGAAGCAGCGTGTTATGATTGAGCCTCAACCTGGAGATGGAAGGCCGCGCGGCAGAGCTTGTTCGTTGGACGAGCTTCAGGAAAACGCATGGTGAAGCGGCGGGCGGGCCTTCCAACCGTTTCTTGTACTACCCGGCTCCTGGTCGAACACAGGCAAAAGGAGCCAGTCACGCCCCGCCAGCCCTTTGGCCCCCTCAGACTTATTTCGCCACCCCTCCCACCAGACCGGAATCCGGCACGGTGACCTTCACCGCACGCGTGGGGGCGGACTGGTCGTGCAGGGTGAGGGCGTCGTTGACGACGAAGAAGCCGGTGGCGCGGGCGGCGGGCAGGGCGGCGTTGTCGCGCACCACCACGCCCTGGACGGGAACGGCCTGGGATGACTTCACCAGGTGTGTGACACTGTCATACACATAACGGGTGAAGGAGCCGGTGTACAGGCCGGTGGCGGTGGCGAAGGAAAGGCTGGCCCACCTCACCTGCGAGCCCGGGATGAAGGCCGGAAAAGCCACGGCCTCCACGCCCCGCACCGTGGGCCGTATCGTGGCATCCACGGTGGCGGCGGCGGACAAAGGGCCGCCGCTGAGCGAAAAAGTGGCATTGGGCGGGGTGCTGCCAGCGTTCATGATAAGCTGCCCTGTGCCTGGTGGCAGGTAGCGTGCGCCTTTGACGGTGAGGGTGGTGTCCAGATCATGGAACCAGGGATTGGTCTGCGGCTCCACCGGTGTGATCGCAGGGCCGGGACGAAGAAAGGCGAGGCTGCCGGTGACGGCGGAATTGCCATTGCCGGCGGTGCTGCCGGCCGAGAGGTTGAAGGTGCCCTCCAGCAAGCCCTTGTCACCGTAGAGCCAAGTGTGCACCCACACGGTGCCATCGGTTTCCACGAAGGCGGGGATGGCGAGGGCGGTGCCGTCCGGCAGCCTGCCGGCAAAGGTGAGCGTGCCATCCAAACGCGGGTTGAAGGTGGCGTAACCAGCACCGGCAGGCAGGCCGGGATCGCTGGGCAAGGCCAGCTCCGCCGTGCACGGGCCGGTGCAGGCGGTGGCGGGATGGGCGGCGGACCAGGGATTGTGATGCAGCACCATGGGCCAGTCGTTGTCGATGGAGGCGGTGAGGCCCTCGGATGGGAACCATTCGAGCACGAAAGCCAAAAGCTGCGAGCTGCCCGGCGGCACAAACATGCGCTGCGAGGAAAGGCCATTCATCGTTGTGCCGCTCAGCTTTCCGGTGAGGCTGACGCTGCTGTAAGTTTCACCCTGGAACTTGCAGCGCAGGCTGGCGGTGTAGGCGCCGGTGGCAGAGATGGTGAAGGCACCCTTGCCCATCTCGGGCCCGGCGCTCGAGGTACGAATGGGGCCGGCCCAGGTACCGGTGATGGCGGAGGGCATGGGAGCGATGGTGAGCGGACACGGGCCGAGGGTGGTGGAGCCAAAGTCGTTGGTGGCGATGAGGGTGACCTGCCAGGTGCCAATGGCAGCGGCAGTGGGCGTGCCGCTGATGGTTCCAAGGGGATCGAAGGTGAGGCCAGGCGGCAGCCCCCTGGCTGAATAGCGGGCCTGTGTGTCAGAGGCGGAAATGCCCCAGCAGGAATAGCTCACGTTCACCATGCCAGGAAACAGGCTTATGTAGGAAAACACCGGCTTCGCGGAGGAGACGACGAGGGAGACCGTTTCGGTATCCTGGGCCCATGGAAAGTCGCTCTCCGGGGAAATCACCGAGCAGGCATAGGTTCCATAGTCCGTGGTGGGATCAGCATGGGTGATGGTGAGGGTGCTCGTGTTCACTCCGCTGTAGCGTGGTGAATTGAGCACCGGCGTGCTGGAGATGGTGCGATGCCAGAGATAGGTGAGCCCCGGCCCGGCGGCCTTGGCAGTGAGCTTCACGGTTCCGCCAGCCAGCACTTCCTGGTACACCCGGCCCTCGGTCTGCACCACGGCGAGGTTCATGGTATTGCTCACGTAGGAGTGCCCGCCCGCCGTCATGATGACGCGGTAGCTGCCAGCGGAAGCCAGCGTGACGGAGGCGATGTAAAAGGTGCTGCCCCTGCCCACGTTGACGCCGTTGCGCTGCCAGACGAAGGTGGCGGCGCCGCTCCAGCCGTACACCTGGGGTTGAAGAGAGGTGGAGTAGCCGGTCGTCACCAGCGCAGCCTTTGAGAGCAGCACAGCCGGCTTGTCATAGAAATGCACGGCCACGGCGGGCGTGATGAGGCTGCCATCGGCATTGGTCACCGCCAGGCTGTAGCTGCCGCTGTTAGCTGCCAGGGCCACAAGGTCAAGATCTGCCTTGCCTGAAGCCTGGGTGACAGGGGTACCGTAATTCTTGCCATCCTTCAGCCACTGGAAGGTGAAAGGCTGCACGCCAGCCACCTGAATGGAGACGGGGGCGCTGCCGCTGCCATCGGGTGTGGCTGTCAGGTTCACAGGGCTGGACACGGACTGCAACACAGGCGGTGCGCCCTGCGCCTGCAAGGTGAACGGACCGCTGCTGGCAGTGCCCTGGGCGTTGGTGATGGTGACGCTGTAATCCCCTGCGCTCACCGCTGCCATGGGCACCGGCAGCACATCGCCGCCGTAGCCGATGACGGTGGAGCTGCCGGGCGTGGTGTAAGTGCGGACAGTGGCGCCGTTGCATGTCCACACATAGGTGAACGGCGGCTGCCCGGTGATCGCGACCTGGAGCTTGTGGGTTTGCGAAGCCTGGTCGGGCACATCCGTCAGCGCCGTGAGAATGGCGGGAGCTTGATTGAGCTGCAGCGTGGTGCTGGCGGTCACCGTGCCCGCCCAGTTGCTCACTTCCGCGGAATAAACCCCTGCCCGCGCGGCAGTGGCCAGCCCTAAGTGATAGGCCAGGCCGGTGCCCACCACCGTGCCGTTGAATTTCCACACGCAGCCAGGGGTGAGCGGATTGCCGGGCTGCACGGCCACGACAAGAGAGACGTCCTGATTGTAGTTCGCCACCGTGATGGCGGCGGGCTGGGAGGTGATGACGGGCGGCGACCAGGTGGCGGCCGCCACGGGGGCTGCGCGGGCCACCAGGCAGGTGCTGGCAGCACCGGCTGCATCATAACCACCCAGATAAAGGCCGCCATCCAGTGCAGGGGCAAGCATTGACACCATTCGGTTGTTAGGTGCCGGGGAGGTTAGGTTGAGCACGCCGCCGGTGCCAAAGGCTGTCTCCACCGCGCCATCGGAACGGAAGCAGGCCACGAAGGAGGTGACTGCGCCCGCCGGGCTGGTGGCCGCGCCTGCCACGAAAATGCGCCCGTCCGCAGGGCGCTGCCACAAGTACGAGGCCGCCAGGGCCCTGCCGTTCATGCCCAGAGTGGTCGTGAAGTAGCCGCTGCCAGCCAGCGTGGGATCCAGCGCTCCATCGGGCCGGAAACGATAGAACATGAGCCGGTCATGCGAATCAGCGCCTGCGACGAGCACCCCGCCGGCGGCATCTACGCTTGCACCGCCCACCGTTTTCAACGTGGCGGGGGAGAAGGTGCTGCGCGGCACGGTGAAGACGCTGGATTTTAAGACGCCTGCGGGAGAAAGCACATCCAGCGTCACCGGTTTTTGATCATTATCATCGGCCGGTTGCTGCCATCCCAGAAGCTGTGCGGAGCCGTCGGCACGCAGGGAAAAGCCCAGAAGCAGCCGCACCTGGCCCGCGTTGGCAATCGAGGGCTGGCCCCCCACCACGTACGAGGCGCTGGGGCTGAAGCTGAGGTCGGGCGTGCCGTTGGCAAGGAACTTGAACAGGACCGCACGCGGCTGCTGCACGTGGAGATCGAGGCATTGCCCGGCAACCATGAAGCCGCTCCCATCGGGGAAGGCGGCTATGCCCACAGCCTTGTCTTGGGAGCCAAAACCGGCAGCCGCCAAATGGCGGTCCAAGCTTAGGGACCGG
>OUNM011226440.1_pt1 | contig 14191 bp, 20 predicted proteins | sample 1769961 | NCBI WGS metagenome assembly OUNM01 (sample SAMEA3914820, study PRJEB12502) | metagenome | biome: forest; material: soil | place: USA | collected 2012-03-12 | depth 0.3 m | reverse complement strand
GGCCAAGGCCTTCCCACCATCCATCCCACACACACCACCACCGCCGCCGCCAATCTCACCATCCCTCCACACACACTCGAGAGAGCGCGCACCGGCTGGCTGGGGCTGGGCTGCTCGCTCGCAAGAATCACCACCCCTGCTAGGCCTGCGCGTCCCGTCAAAACCGCATCCACCCGGCTGGGGGCTTGGCCGCGCTTGGCTGGTTCTGGTCCAATGACTTTTTGTGTAACTTTCGACCCCTCCTCTCTCCTCCCCAAAAAAGGAAGACTGTGGACTGTGCAATAACACAGCTCTGCTATTGCGCAAAGCTCTTCTTCTTCTCACTGTCTGTCTATCTGATATGTATGTATGTAGGTATGCGTTGTCAAAATGACGCCCCTCTCTCCCGAGCAAGAACGAGATGGGTCAAACTAGCAGCAAGCCACAAGCTTGCGCGCTCCTGCAGAGCTGCTGCTTGGGACCGACTACTGTTTTAGTTTCATGTGGGAGAGGCGTGGCATTTTAGGGCGGGTTCGGTTCGCTTCGAGTTTTTGGGGTTTGCGGTTTTCGACTGCGGGATTTTGATGGGGAGAGTTTTGGTCTTTGGAGAGGGTTTGGAAAGTTGGGTTGGTTGGTGGTTGCAGCGACCCAGGGAAGAGGAGTTTGTGGATGAACACCCTCCATCGTCAGTCAGTCAGCATCTTTTTTGGGTCAGAACCAGAGAGAGATGGACAACACCATCTTGCATTCTCCGAAACAGACAAGGAGGGCACGGCGGGGCGGGGAGCAGAAAATTCGCTACGAAGGTGTGCACCACGCCACATTACTCGCTCGGCTTGCCCATCTGCTCTCTGTCTGTCCTTGTCCAGCGAGCTGAGCTGCCAACGCGGACGGCAGACGGCAGACAGCACAGCAGCACCATCTGCAGTGGGATTTCGGGTCCAGCCTTGGCTTTGGGGCCCCCGCCTGGCCTGTTAGCGGCGCAGGCCACTAAAGTTTACCCCACTTGGCGCCGCCTGGGTGCAATGCAGCTCCTCCCCTCCACTCCAACTCCATCCATGATCCATCCATCCATCCATCCAGTCCAATCAAGGCTTGCTTGCTCAGCCAAGCATCTCCGGCCGTTCCCCGACTTCGATCTTGTCCGTCGTCCCCGCGCGGTAAAATGCACTGGCCACGCAGCGCGCAATGCTTCTTCTGCCGAGGGAGCTTTGGGCAAGCGGCGGCTCTGGTCTCGCATGTGTGACGAGCGCCTTGCATGGCGGCCAACATCACCATGGTGTTGTCTGGATTTCTATCGAGTTCTGCCGGGCCACTTGCTCCGATCATCCGCGCGGATGTTCGCCCCGGGAAGACAGGCCAGGCCATATCTTTTCCTGCCTCTTTTGTGATTTACACTGTGCAGACAGACAAACTACAGAGGCACAGACAGAGACCTCGAGTCTTCTTTTTTCTGCGCGGGGCTTCCCCCCCGATGAAGGCGGCTCGTTGCAGTCGACACAAGCCAACGACCGGGCGTCCGGACGGCAACCCGCATGGCCAGCCGTCTCTGTGCACATGCCGTGGACAGCAAGACACAGGGCACAGTGTGTGCAGACAAGCCTCGCCTGCATCACCTGCGTCACCTGCGTCTCCCGCGTCACCCGCGTCACCTGCCCGACGCCATGTGTGGGAAGAAAATCCCGGCGGTTGCTGCTCTCTTCTCTTTCGCTCCCGGCTCGGAAAGGAACCGGACGAGGCTTTGCTTCCGAGTCTTCCCTCGCCCCGTCTGCCCAATCAACGGCCCGGCACCTCGCAGCCCGGCCCCGAGGTGCGTTTGCAAGGTGTTGTTGGCTGTCCGCCCGCAGGTCTCACTGCAGCAAGCACCAACAGCAGAGTCTGTGCTTGCGGACAAAACCTTCACCGGTCGAACCTGGGGGGGGCTCCATCCATCCATCCTTCCATCCATCCCACCCTCCGCTCTGATCGTCCTGGTTCCATCCTTTGTTGGCGAAACCGGAACCCGGCTAAACGGACAGGAGGACAGGGACAAGAGAGGACGTCGTTCTTCCAAAATCTCCCGATGGAGGGTCGGCAAGCCGCCGTCAAACCGTCTCGATCTGGAACTGGCAACGGGCCGTTTTCTGTCGCGGCCAACACCCAACCACCACCCCTGCTGCAGTGATCGCAAACGGGCTTGGGCCTGCCGTTAACACGCGCCAGATAATATCCCTTTGGGGATAATTCCGGCGCGGCTTTGCTTTTGGCCAAACGGGCGAGTCCGGAAAAGCCAAGGAAAGACCGCCCGGATGTGATTTGTGTTCGTGTGTGTGCCATCCATCCATCCATCCATCCATCCATCCATCCATCCATCCATCCATCCATCCATCCATCCATCCTCCTTTTGGTCCAACCAAACAGCCCATCGTCTGTCCCAGGCAAGCCGACCAGCCGGATGGGATTTGGCGAGACGGGAAAAGCGGGCTTGGGTGCCTCACCATGAAGTAGTTTATTTTTTCTCTCTTCTCTTCTCTCTTTTTTTTCCGCCAACGGCCTTCCTGCGGTTGATCCTCACGACGCAAAACTCAGGGTAACTAACGGCCCGGAGGTGCCTGACGAGTGCTCCTGCGAGGTCTGAGCCCCCTCCCTGTCCATCAGATAAGGAGAAAAGTGTTGTTCCCGTTGGCGCTGCACTGCACTGCGCCTTGTGATAATGGCATGATTGGCATTCAGCCCAACCCCACCGCTCCCAGCCACAACGGACTCGCAAACACACTCACACCGCTCCCGGCATCCGTCGGACACGGCCATCGTCAATCCAACTAACTGCCGGGGCGGACTCCGCAACAAGGTGTGGAAGAAACCAAAAAAATTGTCACAGACACACAAACATCCTAGCTACTCCTACGGAGTCGTCCCCGACCCCAGCACCTCCAGCCCCAGGGTCCCGGTTCCCGGCAGCCCTTCCGCTTCCGCGGGCCCCCGGTCAACTGCTCCGTCCGTTCGTTTAGGGCCCGCGCTAAAAGAACCATCTGGGAAGGACAAAGTTCCCTCTCCCAGCAGCTCGGGAATTGGCTATTCACAGGGTCTTGCCTCACCGCCGCGGCGCTTGGCCTGGCCATGGTTTTTCTCCTCCTCAGATCGCCGGGTCCAAAGAGCTAGCCTAGGGTAGGGGGAAAAGGTGCCGGGCCACGCGAGGGACATGGGGATGGATGGATGGGCGGACGAACGGACGGTCGGCGGGTTTTGGGCGCCGTCGGCGGCTTTTTGGTGCCCGGCCGGTGTGGTGCTGGAGAGCTGGCTGGCTGGCTGGTTGGCTGGCTAGTGTCAAACTTTTTTTATTGGCCGTGGCATGCATGTCTTATTAGGGTTGGATGCAACAGCGTTCAACAAGCGACGCTCTCTTTCTTGTCAGTTCACTGGACGGGCCTCGGGGACATCGGGCGAGGGTCGGGAACAGAGAAAGTCGGTGGTTTTCCAGCAACATCGGCAAACCCTTGACAGCACAAGCTGCCCCGCTGTGTCGGGTCCGGAGCTAATTCCCGGCTCACCCTTCCGCTCTCCCCTTGTCGCGCGCTGGTGATGAGGGGCGCGGATGGCTGCTGCCCTTGCCTCGGCTGTGATGGCGTGATGACGCTGCTTGGACCGGTCAACGACAAGCGTCGTTTTTTCCCTGGCCTTGCCTCACGAGCACCTCTCCTTGCCTGGCACTTGACAGGGAGGATGCGAGCCCCCCCCCCCACGTGTGCTGGTTCCATTGCTTTGGTTTTTTGGGTCTTGTTCAGCCGCTTTTTTGGGAGGGGGGCCCTGTCCTAGGGCGTGCTTCGTCGTCTTCTTCTTCTTCTTTCCCTGTGATATCAGGTGGATTTTCTGGTTCTTGTTGTTTTTTTCTGATAGTCACCCGCTATGGTCTGGTTGGAGCTTGACAGGGATCTGGAGACCCTCAACCTCTTCGGCCGAACAAGACGTGTTCGTGCACATGATGCTGGGCCTGGCTATCGATGGCGATAACTAACCCCGATATCGAGATATCGGGGACCAGCCCCGTCACCTTTACGAGTGTCAGCTTGACCCTCGGTTGGGTTCCTCACTCATCGGCTGCATCTCTGCCATCCGAGCTCCTCCCGTCCACTCAGGCCCCGGAGTCAAGCACCCGACGCCGATCTTTCAGCTTTGCCTGGATCTGGGTCCTTCGAATCGGACGTTGTCTCCGGCATCTGGGCGATCGGGGTTTGGGCCCGCGGAGAACCGTTCACCGCAGTCCACTAGCGCCGCGAGGATTCGCCTCCGGCTGATGGGTTGGGTTCAGGGTTCGGGCCGCAGACGTCTGATTGCGCTAATGTAAGCGGGTTGTGGGATTGCAAGAGAGGTGGCTGCCGCTTCGGTGAAGACACGACATGATAACGATGTGAGTTGAGTCTTTGGTGGTTAGGTATTTCTCCTTACTCTGCGCCACAGCTCTCCCGTTTTGGCCAGGGAACTCTGTATCTACCTTTCTATCTCCCTATCTCTCTAGGCTAGCCACCATGATAACACGAGGTCTTGTCTCTCAGGCGAGGGAGGTCCAGATATGAAGCCTGGCTGTCTCCTCCGTATCGCTGAGGCGGCTGGCGCGGCTGCGGTGAGTCTGCCAGTCTCCCTGGACTATCAATCCACTAGCAGCCGCCTGCAGTTCGCCACCCGCCGGAACGCAGGCTGCCGAACCACTCGGAATATCTCGTCGTCATCTGGGCCCGCCATGTCTCACCAAGACTCCGTAATAGGCTTGGGAGTGTCTCACTCCTGCATTCCTCCTGCCAGATCTGAGATGCCAGGGCCGAGAACCGGACTGGAGGGGTCATCTGACAGCAGGCGGACTCCGAGATCTGCGTCAGCTGTCCTAAAGTCAACGTCATCTGTCTCTTCCTCTTCGTAGAGGTGGTGGTGACGAGAGCGGGCAGCAGGGCATCCGAGAGGGCCACCCAACATCAACCCGTACGGTTTTGGGCTTGACGATTGGGGTGGCAATTGGATTTCAACTGCCTAGACTAGCGCAACCGTTGTTTTAGTCTGTTTGCGTTCCCAGAAGGGAGATCCGTCTGGTTCGTAAGCGCGGCGGCTGCGTAGTCTTGTCCAGCAGTATGGATATCGTTGCGGACATTCAGGGCCTGCCCAGCCGGGTGTCTTCAAGCAGGTTGGACTCTACTATTATTCCAAAGATAACAAATGGCAGCTTCCACACGTACGAAGTACTGTACATTGGGACCTAAATCTCGTGAAACTTGCCAGTTCCGTCGTGCGAGGGAACCTTGAACCGGAAGCAACTCCTGCGATAAAGACACAGCATCCAACCATGGCAACGTATCTCAATGCCTGAGAAGACCGGGGAAGGGAGACTCAAGATAAGCTCTAGCAGTCGAAAAGCCTTGATATGGTTAGCGAAGGAGACAGGTCAAATCGTTGCCTTGTGTCTCTTGGGAACTCGCCGATGGGAGCTTGAGAGCAGGCAAAGCAAAGGCGGCCTCTGAGAGTACTAGAGTAGACAACTTGAACCTACAGGCGAATCTTCAGGCTTAGTTGCGCCAGAGACAATGACTCAAAGGGACTTATCCCATTTCCATGCTGGCGCTTCTAGACTCTTGTTTCTCTCAGCCCGAACGACCTGTTCCACCACGTTTGCTCAGGGAAAGTCGAAGAGACCAATCCGCCAGTCCTGTTCCCGCAAACAAGTAATGTTACCTAAAACATAAGTGTTACCAACCATAGTAGCATGCTTCTAGCCAAATACACACTCTCATCTGAGAGTTGTTGCATCGCTTGCTAACAAGTTGGGAAGCATAACTGTCTCGGCACGAGAAACAAAATCCTTGACAACACTGTGACCAGCGAAGGCCTCAAGAAACACCCATAGCTTATCAACTTCACTGCATATCTGAACCAAAGAAGACGTAGTTACATCTTCGAACAAATCACAGCCAACACGGAGAATACAATGACTCGCTGAGCATGGAGCTCACAGTGAAGCTCGAAGGAACACTGGAGCCCAAACCACCGCCGACCCCCAACCGGCTCGGGATGAAAGCCTTGGTTTGAACTTACCAGAAGCCCTGTGATGCCCTATCTGGCCCGCGGTATCGAGCAAGTACCGTGGAAAATTCCGGCGGCGGACCCATCTCCTCAACAAGAAGGCGGAGGAGTCAGTTTCAGACATCCCGAACCGGACGTTTCACATCCTTCCCGTTCGACGACTCCACCCACACTCTTTCTTCATCAGCACAGTTTACATCCCGACATCCAAGAAAAAAAAATGTGACCGACTATTCCGCGAGAGCTTGGAATCAACCCTTTTTTGCCCTTCCCGTCCTCACGCCCTGCCTCAAACCCACAGACCCAAACTCCAACCAAGCCACGTAACACTCTCTGTCAGCGACCCAACCAGCCCAGACACGCAACCAAATCCCAAACCAAGACACACAAACAGGTAGTTACTGTATTTAGTACGTAGCGTAGCACAACACCAAAACAGACAGACAGTATTAATGGGCCCCCCCAAAAAAAGCCCGAACGGAAGCCGCCTCATCCGGGCCAAGCCCCCGCCGACTGCCTGCCGCATACCCGCAGACACGCACATTCAGCGGCACGTGAAGCAAACCTCTCACTCCCCCAAGCCGCGGCACAACCCAGGGGGCCAGCCACATCCCCGAAAAGAAAACACGAGCTTTCCAAACACGCCCAACTGAGTGGCTGGTTTTCACAAAGTAAAGGGGGGATACGTCAGTCGCGCGAAAAAATACGGAGCATACCCCGAGGATCGAGAGACACTCCAAGCAACTCGGCTGGTTCATATGAGAAACTCTAGTGACAGCATATGAGAAGGAGTAGGCAGACAGGCAGGCAAGCAGATAAGTAGGGAGGCAATAACCAAAATCATCTCTGTTCTTCCATGGTATCTCAGTCCACACCTCACCCAGGCCCAAGAAAGGCTTGAGCAGGAAGGTTGGTAGTAAATTTGGTAGTGACATCTCATTCCATGACTTTGAATCCCCACATCCCAAAAACGAGACCAAACAATCAGTTCGAATCGCCCGTATCCAAAAAAAGCTGACACAAAAAGAAACGAGAAACCGCAATATCCAAAGAGCGTTGGTCGGTAGTGGTTGTCGTCAAACGCCAAAAAAGCAAAACGACCTTTTACAAGAGGCCCCAAGGCTTGCTTGCTGGCAGCCCCCAAAAACACAAGAGAAATCCAGCCAGAGAGATTCAGCCAGAAAATGTAGACAAGAAAGGGTAAAGTTGTATGAACATGGCATCGCATTCCTCCGTATGGCCAAAAACCGGGCCAGACCCAAAAAAAGACAAAACACCTAAAATTCGCTGAGAAGGAGAGGGGGTATATGGCGCGGTTGGTGGTTTATGAGACAGCAGCAGCGTCGGGGATCATGATGTCGCATGCTCGTCGCCGAACGGGCTCTTTTCCCTCTCCTTGGCAGGGAGGGTCGAGTCCCGTTGTGACGCTCTCCTCGTGGCCTCCTCAATCACGGCGCTCAGGCTTATTGTGCTCTGCGCGGCGGATTTCGGGGGGTCGCAGAAGGGGCTCTGCTCCATGGCGGGCGAGTCCACAATGATGGTCGCCGCAGAGGAGTCCCGGATCGTGGTGCCCGACACAGTGGGGGAGGTGGCCGAGTCGGCATCTGCTGCCAGTTTGGGGGTCCTGTTGGAGCCAACCTTCTTCACGCTCCCGACGCGGACGACCATGGCCCGGGCGGGGGTGGCGGTGGTGGTGCTGGCGTTGTTCAGGAAGGTCGAGCCGACGCTGAAGGTGCTGTTGGCCGGGCTAGGGGGGCGGAGACCGTTGTACTTCTCGTAGTCGACGGTGGGGACGGGAGGAGTCGAGGTGCCGCTGGAGCCGCCGTTGGAGTGCGCTGACCTCACGCTAACCATGGCCGGCTTGGCCCGCATGCCGGTCTGAGCTGGCGCCACGACGACGGCGCTCTTGCCATAGATGGTCGACGCCACGCTCGATCTCGGCGCGTACGAGGTCCGGGCGAACGATGTGCGGTCGGAGAAGGCCGACAGGCCCGAGTAGGTGGAGTCGCGCAGGTCACCGGGGACGAAGAAGTGCTGATCTTCGGTGCTCGAGGGGGTGCCGGCTTGCGACAGGGCGCTGGGAATGGGCGGGACGGGAGGGACGAGGACGGTCGGGGACGCTGTGGCCCGGTTGGTGACACCGGGGATGTAGGCGATTTGGATGATATTGGAGGCGCGGGTGAGGACGGTCGAGGCGATCGAGTGGGTGGTGTGGGTCGAGGCGCGATAGTCTCGTCGTTGGGCGAACGACTTCTCGCGCTCCAACTCGTCGTCCTCCCCGTCCTCCCACTGCTCCATGATGGTCGGCTGCCTCCTCGTCCGCACGCAAAACCTCCATACCAGGTACGTGACGATGGCGATGGCGGCGAGACCGCCAACCACGCCGCCGGCGATTGCCCCGACGTTGGTGGAGTGGGCTTGGGTGGTGGTTGATGTGGCGACGGGGTCGATGGGCACGCAAGTGGCCCGCTGGCACTCTCGACAACTCGTGGGGAAGACGAACTGGCACTGCGTGACGCCGGCCTCACAGGCCGGGCAGACGAGCTGTTTCGACTTGTCACACTCGACGCATTCTTCGTCCCGCTTCAGAAGCCGGAGGGCGGCTGCGGAAGCCATGGCGACGCGGTGCTTCGCGAGGAAGCCCGGGGTTGAGAATAGCGAGTGTGTTTGGGGTGTGTGTTGGGTTCTCGCGCTGATCGGCGAGAAAAGCAACCGGCAAGGCCTGGACCATCCGCCCGTGCTGATCAGTCGATGCAATCAATGCGTCCCGCCGCTGGCAACGTCAATTCGAGCTCGGCGACGAACCGCGGGTTCTCGCGAAGAAAGCAAGGGCTGTCTCGGGGACCGAAGGGAAGCAAGCGATCGATACGGGAGCAGCGAGGGCGAACGGGTTGGTTGAGGGAGGAGGAATGGAGTGAGTGGGTGTTTCAAGCGATCGATCAGCGACCCGAAACCCTCAAAAAAACGAGTGACTTGAGGCTAGCTCGAGAGAAAGAAGGTAGGGACGGAAAAAGTCACGCCAAAAAAAAAAGAGACGGCAAAATAAGAAATTCAAGATCCCATCGACGAGAGTCGTCGTCGATGATTCGCGTCGAGTTCGAGATCGGGGTGCCCGATGTGCAACGGCGATCGGTGAGCGTTTGCTGGTGAGAGCGGGAAGGGTGGAGGGAGCTTGCAGGCGGTGCAGCGGGCTGCCGCCAACTTTGAGAGAACGAACAGCGCCTGTGCCCTGGATAACTGGGGCCCTGGGCTTGGCTCCTGCCTGGGTCCCGCTCGGGTTCATTTGCGGAAGGGGCCAGTGGTGGGGGCAGGAGACAGAGGGAAGGGAAGGGCCCACAGCGGTATTAGCGAAACATTGGGAGGGCCAAGGCGGGCTCCGATTCGCTCGATCATCAATGCCTGGCGGCCCCTGGCCCCTCCCTTCCTGGCACAGCGGGCAATGGCCTGCCAATTTCCCCTCTTCTCAGCGCACGCTTTGGGAATCCCACCTCGCAATCTGCCAATAGCCATGCGCGGTGGCCCAATGTGAGTGCATTGCTGAACAGGTTTATTGGCACGATCGGCTTCTGGACTGGTTGCCATCGACGGGCAGACCTTGGTTCATCGCCAATACATAGATTAAAATCTGGGTCGACTCCGGCACTGCGCGGCCGTGGAAAACAAACGGAAGCCACGGAATTCGAGGACCCTGTGGAGACGGACCCCAGCGGCTCGCGACAGACAGATTGCCGCCAAGTCGCCCAAGTTAACGAGCTGCATGCGTGGCTGCAGACTTGACCTGCAGTTTGCCATGAGGTTTGGGCGCTCCTCCGCCAGTGGGCCGTCGAGGAACATCGAGGGGCCATCGCACCAACATCCCGAGGGGCCACGACATTTGCAGCTGCTCCCGAGGTTCCTGTCGCCACGTGCTCGCCGTTTGATCCCTCCATCTGTTGTCTCCCTGCTGTTGCCAATCCCATCTTCTCGTCCGATCTTGCCAAGTTTCTTGCTCAGGTCCCGAGGGTGATGCCGCCCGTGCCTGGTCGGCGGCTGACAGCCGTTTTATTTCGGGTAGCTAGCTGGCCTGCGGCGCAGTTCCAAACCGCCGGGCGGTTTGGGACCTGCTGTGCGGTGTCTAACTCCATGCTCCGTACGTGCATACTGTGTAGGTAAGGATCGAGACTCTGGCCTCTTTCTCTGGTTGAGGGATGAAAAGGCAGGACAGCAATGTTTGCAGCCAAGAATTTTTGGGGTTCAATATATCCAGGGCCGGCCGATAATACCAAGGGCCGTCGTCATCAACAACGAAACAGGATCCGTTCCAGTCCTGCCGTCAATCAAGGCTGGTTTAGCCTGAAGAAAACTTGGGCTTGGTCCTGGCAGACGCTCGGCTTGAGATTCAACGGTCCACTTGCATGTTAGACGTAAAACGAAAGACTTTTGGTGGATGTGGCCTTGGGAGGGCTGATGACGTCTCGGCGCATCTGGAAGTTGCTGAGTCGCAATGGATGCATCGAAACCGGTTCTGTGCCGCATCTCGCGGATGAGAGAGAATGGAGCCTCATCAGGGGCTCTTCCCAGACCCGCTTGCTCGCTGAGTCGCAGACTCGCAAATCGCCCCCATTGGAGGATGACCCATGACATGATTGATCCTTCTGTGCTGCCAGCGAAGCAGTGTTCCCAACGGCGATGCACGCCCTCCTCGGGCTTGTTCGAGAAATGATTCCACAAGAGGCGCCAAGCTCACAGTCGGGGGGTTGTATTGAGAACCTCGCCTGCATGCGCTCGCTGCAGAGAGTTTCGCTGCGTTGAGCAAACAAGACCAAGCCAAGACGGTGCTGGTGGCCTCCTCTTCTGGGAACGAGCTGCATGGTGGCTTGCTGACCGACACTCAGCCCGCCGTCTGTCAGATGCACAAGAGCGCACACGAGGCAGGGTGGAAGCCCTGAAGGGGGCACTGCGACGACCGCAAGAGCCGTCACGGTCAGAGATCTACCAACAACATCACATCAGGCCAGGGCCTGTGTCCAACCGGCTCAGCGCCATCCGTCTAGCCGTCGAGATTCCGGAGCAGGCGGCCGGGCCTCGTTGGATTGGCGAGAATGGATGTTCGTGAACGGGATCCCGGAGTGGAACCTTGCCGGATGCTGGCGCTGTGCTGAGTCCACTGCTGACGAGGCAATAACTCACCTGAGCTCGTCGGCTCAGCCTCACAGTGGCGCCAGCACGCCAGCACAGCAGCGCCAACCTGACCACGAAAAAAAAGTTGCTGACGGTGTGCAGGCCACGGGATTGGCCGTCGACCCACAGAAAATGATGCGCCGCCATCCATCCCAAAGCCGGTGTCTTGGCGAGCCCATGCTATTTTTGGCCGACATGTCGTTCCTCTGGTGGGATCAGGAATGCGCAGGCCCTGCATGGCCTCGAAACAGCGGGCTCAGCGAAGGGAAGCAGCATTGCTCACGGAGTAACTATTCCACAGCAGTTCCGTTCCCACATTCACGGTCCACAGTCAGGTCCAGTTGGATGCCGCCCTCGGGAGCGTATTTTCTTGCTTTTCGTGTTGCATGAGCAGCATGTGGCGAGAGGCGGAATGCCACCCCGGACGCCGCCCCTTTTGCCGCGCGGGTCCAGCGTGTGTCCCTGCGCCGGGACGATCGATGTCGAAGCGCGTCATTGCCGTCGTGCAGGCGTTGGCACCAGCCCTGGAAACCTGCGTTTTGGCGTATAAGATTGCTGTTCCTGGTTTCTTTCGAAGCAGCTTCGAGAAGATGCGGGTTAGCAGCCGGAGGGAATCGGCTGTCTGCCAGGTGCCGATTCGTCGGTCGGGGGCTTCCTTGTCTTTGAGCGTTTCGTCGTTGAAGCCGCGGGTGGAGACAAACAGACTGCACTGGCTGCTGTGGGTGATGTTTCAGGGACACAGAAGCAAGGACGTGCGCCTCGAGCAGCTCCCTTGGACAACATGGAAAGGGCCGGTTGGATGCGCCGTCCAGACCGATCATCAGAACAAAGCAAATGACCATGGCGAATCGTGAATGGGGAGGATGCACCAAACGAAACACACCGCGGCCCAAAACGCACAGTGTCCGTTGGCTGGGGGCGGACGGTCTGCCGTGTTGTGTTCTGCAGGTGCGTCCTAATATTTTAACCCCTGCCAAAGTACTGAGTAAGCTGGCGATTCTCGATCAAAGCAGAATCGTGTTTTAATTAGGTACTTGCAGATAAAAAGAAGGAAATAAAGAGGAGAAAGAAAAGGAAAAAAAGAGAGAGAGGGCAAAAAGAGAGAAGGGGAAAAAATTAAAAAGAGAGAAAGGAAATAAGAGAACAGAGGGGGAAAGTAAAAGGAGGGAAAGGAAAACAGAACAGGATAAACAAGAGAACTCGAAAAGAGCACCTCCAAGTTGCCTTTAGATACCTGTACAGGGGAAAAAACTTATTACCCCTTGTACAAGTTTGCAGGCAAAAAAAGTGAGAAGACACCGCCTCCCAGCCGGGAAGACGGCAGAATCCAGCAACGGCCGACCCTGCAGATGCAGGGCTCAACGCACAGAAGCCGCCGCGCAGACAGTGGGCATCAGACGGACACGACCCTGCATCAGCTCAGAGGCCGAACCTGCTTTTAAGAATACGAACGAGTGGCCATAACAACGTTGCATTTCTACACACGAGAAGGCCGCGTCGTGTCTGTCGTACGCCTACGGAGCATGCACAACACGCCGATCACTTGTTGGCATGGAGCCTGTGGAGGAGCGAACTGAGACCTTGAAACAACTCCTGAGCAGGAGAAATGAGGGTTGGGGCGGATTGACAGTGCTTGGCAGCCAGGGGCCTCCCGGGAGACGCAGGCTTGGGCCGGGATATGCTCGGCCGGCCCTGTGGGCTGGGGCAAGCCTGGGCTGGGAATCCGAGCCACTCGCAGTCGCGGCCATCCCTGGGCTAGCAAGGCAGCGCAGTGGGGACCTTGGTTGGGACCCCTGCCGCTCAGCCACAAGCCCGCTTCGCCAGCTTCATAATAGAGACGGGGGTGGTCGCCTCTCCTGACCATCTTGAAACCAACTTTTTGGGGACTGATTTTCTTCATCTCTTGCTCGTGAGCAGCATCCACGGTTGCAGGCCGGCGATTCCACAGGGAACCGTCGTTTTTTCTCGTCGTTTTTCCTCTGTTTTGGCTCCGGGCATCATCCCGCTCACCGACGTTCGTCCTCTCCCGTGCCCGCCGGACCCTCCCGTTGGCCTGGAATTGGGTACCAGCAACAAAAAAAAACCGAAAACAACACACCAAGCCGAAAGAGAAGGCTGGGCAGCTGACTTGACTTTTATCGGGTTCAGCTCTGCGAAACCTCGTCTCTTCTGCCCACTTCCACCTTGCAAGCTCCCTTTTTAGCTGCCTTGGACCGACAACCGACGGCTGCAACACCCTTCGCCGGCCGGAGCTCGACAATTGCAGCGCGGTTGCGATTTATTTGGAGACATTTGGAGACTTGCCATCGACCACATCCCTTCTCGCGTTGAAGCGAGTCGCTTGCGACCATGGCGTACCACGGCCGGGGAGATGGCTATGATGGCCACCAGTTGCAGGATCTCCCAGCACATCACGGCCAGGTAAGCTTACCTTGGTGTTGGGGGTGTTCGGGCAAAGTAGGAGTGCGAGTGTGCATGCTGACTCGGACGATCGGGACAGCACGACGATGAAGCCCAAGCCGCGCTTCTCAACCAAAACCAGACCTACGACCAGGAGCGCCTGGGCACCCACACCCCGCCGGCTCGCCCGGTCTCCGCCTACAGCCTGACCGAGTCGTACGTTCCCAACGCCCAAACAACACGTGCCGGCGTCTCGGCCAGCCCAGCACCGCCCGCGCACGGCGACTATGGCGGCGGCCAGGGCTACTACCCGCCGCAGCAACAGTTCGCAGCCGACCCGTCGTACAGGATGTCGTCGGTCGACACGGACGAGAGCTGGCTCCGGCGCCAGCAGCCCAACGTCGCGCCCACCGGCGGTCTCAAGCGCTACGCCACCAGAAAGATCAAGCTTGTTCAGGGCTCCGTCCTGAGCATCGACTACCCCGTCCCCAGCGCCATCCGGAACGCCGTGCAGCCGCGGTACCGCGACGAGGAGGGCAACAACGAGGAGTTCATGAAGATGCGGTACACGGCCGCGACGTGCGACCCCAACGACTTCACCCTCAAG
>OUNM010499646.1_pt1 | contig 14200 bp, 10 predicted proteins | sample 1769961 | NCBI WGS metagenome assembly OUNM01 (sample SAMEA3914820, study PRJEB12502) | metagenome | biome: forest; material: soil | place: USA | collected 2012-03-12 | depth 0.3 m | reverse complement strand
ACTGGCGGACCTGGAAGATGCAGCCGAAGTAGCCCGAGTTCCAGAGAATGTGGCGCCACAGCGTCGACTCGAGGCCGTTGTACATGGCCAGGACGCCCTCGTTGCGCACCGTCTTGAGCACCACGTCGATCATGCCGTTGTACTTGCCGGCCGAGGCCTTGTCCTGCAGGCGGATCTTGACCAGCTCGAACGGCACCACGACGAAGGACTCGGTCGCGCCGGCCGAGGCGCCCGTCAGCACGGAGAGCGACTGGTTCATGGTCGCCTGGCCGAACAGGTCGCGGTAGAACTTGCCCCACTTGTCGTTGGCGGCGAACTTGGTCGCACGCTTGGGCGCCTCCATGAGGATGGGGGCCGAGATGCCGCGGTAGAGTCTCGAGAAGCTATCGGACCGTCAGCCGACCTGGTTCTTCCGCTGTCACCCTCAGAAATCTCCGAGGCGCATACCCCTCATGGCGGATGATCTTGCGGAAGCAGTCAAGCATGCCATTGTACGAGTCGGGGCCGCCCTTGCCGGTCTGGAGCTGTCTATTGGGCCGTCAGTCGAGGCGAGTTGACAGGGGCCTTGGTGGCCTTACACTCGTGTCTTGACGACGTCTAGCGGGTACCTGAGGAGCGACTGGGTTAGCATCGAGGCACGCGACCACAGCGGGGGCGGGGAGAGTGGGCTTACATGACCAGAATCTGCACACGCCCGGAGGTTAGCATGTCAATTGACCAACACAGAGTCTAATTGGGCAACGCGCCTCAGAAACACCGGCGACAGCGCCTGTTCCGTGGCCATGGTTAGCGGTGCGAGGCTCCCTGGGCGGGTTCGGGGGTTGCTCGGAATGTGCTCACCGGCCAAGAAGGTGTAGCCAAACGGCAGGGGGGCCTTTTCCGCCGACATTTTGGATTTCCGGGGGCTGTTTTCGAGGAAACTTCGTCAAAAAGGGGACAACCGAAAGAAAAAAGAGACGGGAAAAGGGTATCAAAAAAGTTTGGGAAAGTTGTCGTGAAGCGAATGCACCAGGAAGCCGAAGCGAAAGCGGGAGTTTTTGGTTGCCATGCACTGCTGCAGGCCAGCTGCTGTCCCACACACCCCACATTGCGCAGATTGTGCCCGTGGGGAGAGCAGACGACATCGGAGCCTTCAGCCGACCCCTGGCTCGGATCTGCCAATGGGGAGCGGCACAAATGGGGTTGCACAGCAGGGCGAGCAGGGGTCGAGACGATCACTAACCCTAACCCATTTTCCGAGATGCTGGGGTTGAAGTTGGGAATCCCAATCATGACCATCGGCACAACCTGGAAGATAAGTGTATTCTGTAAAGATACGAAGGAATGGGTAAGCAGGAGAACTGAAGAGAGGCAGCCACTTCAGCCGCTGCCACCACCGACGCCACTTTCTCACCCACTCCGGTCGTGGGTCATGAGCAATGAGCGGCCTCTTCCCTTAAGCCGTTCTTTGCTTGAACCATAAGATGCTGGCTCCTGACGGCAGCAAGTTCTCTTCTGGCCTAGAAAACGGGAACTTACTATGTAGGTTTTCAGCCGTCCTCAGGTTCCCTCCCCCGACAATACAGAATACACAGTCAGTGCCTGATGAAACATAAGAACACTCCCAAGTGAATGAGACCTCGATTATGTTCAGCGCCCAGCCCATAAGAACAGACACACGACAGCTAACAATACGGCCCATGACTGAGGACTCACACCAGCTAGCCAAACAAAACCGGATCCCCTACTCAACAAGTGAGACAACAAGAACAACAACACCAACAACTAGACCAATCTGCCCATCCCTCCATCTCCTCCATCCCCAACAGGCTCAAAAAACGGGGCAGGACCAGCCAAGGGGGTATCGGGGTGTGTGAGAACTCGACAAGACAACAACACCAAACAACCCGGGTTGATTAAAGAATACTTAAAATGGCCCCGCAACGTGGTATGAAGTTGTGTGGCGGGAACAACCGGGATATTGCCAAAAGGGTGAATGAGAAAACACGAAAAAAAAAGGGGGGCCAAGGCGAAGATGAAAAAAGAGCCCGAGCCGAAACCCATCTCCCCCTCTCCCCAACCAACCAACCACCAACAGCAGCGCCCAATCCTCCTCCTCCTTCTCCCGAGCCAACCAACCCCCCCACGGCCATCTCACGGCGCCTTCTTAAAGTCGGTGATAGACCTGAGCATCTCGCTATGCTGGTTCCCCAGCTCCGCGTCAAACTCCTGCAGCTGGCTGATTGTTTTCTGCGCCTTAGCTAGCTAGAGAAAACACACCCGCCAGGGGTTCGAGTCAGCATGCCGTCGGGACAACAACACACACACACACATGTGATGTAGAGACAGGGAGAAAAGAGGGTGTCATAGAAAGGCTGCGTGGTAAGCTAGGGTTGATCGCACCGAAGCTAATGCCGCCGAGGAGTGGTCCGGCTCTGCCTCACCTTCCGAGGCCTCGTTGGCGGTGGAGCCGTTGTCGTCTTCGTTGGCCGTGTTGGCGAAGCGGCTGGCTGCGAGGCCCTTGGGCGGTTCGGCTTTGGTCTGGGACGGGGGTGTTAGCCACACTTCCATCCCACACACACACAACCAAAAAAATTCAGCATACCTTCGCCTCAGCGAGCTCGGCCTCCCTGACCTTGAGCTGCGCGGTGAGCTCGGCAATCTTCTTGTCGGCGTCGCCGATGTGCTGCTCGGCGCTAGCCAGCTTCTGCAGGTTCTCCGCCGCCAGGGTCTGCGCCTCCTCGACCAGCTGCGTCATGCTGTCGTGCATGTCCTTGTAGTCGGCCTCCGACGTCTTCTGCTTGGCCTCGGCCTCGAGCTTGTGGGCCTCGAGCTCCTTCTGGGCCATGGCCAGCTCCTCCTTGGTGCTCTCGATCTCGGCGACGGCCTTGCTGGACGCCTCCCTGGCGGTGGCGACTGCCTTCTCGTGGCTGGCCGTCAGCTCGGCGAGCTCCTGCTCGTGGGCTGCAGTGAGCGCAGCGACCTGTGCCTTGAGCGCGTCCAACGCGGAGGTGTCGGGCTTGGCGTTCTTGGTGGCGTCGAGCTCGGCCTGGGCCGTGAACTTCTCCATCTTCTCCAGCGCGAGCTGCTGGCTCAGGGTGTCGAGCTCCTCCTGGACCTTGGCATGCTCCGCCGTGAGAGACTCGAGGGCGGCGTTGACCTCCGCCTTGGCTGCCTCCACCTTGGCCAGCTCCTCGGTGGTAGACTTGGAGTTCGATTCATACTTGGCGATTAGCTCCTCGAGGGCACTAGCATGCTCGGCCCGCAACGCGTCGAGCTGAGCCTTGGAGCTCGTGGCGGCCTCCGCCTTGAAGACCTCTTGAGACTGATTGTGCAGCGCGATAAGCTGCTCCACCTCAGCCGCGTGGTTGTCCTCGACGGTCTGCTTAAGAGACGCAATCGCCGATGCGTGGCTGGCCTCCGCCTCGGCAAGCTTGGCCTGGACAGCCTCGAGCTCCTGTTGGAGACCCTTGGCGGCATGGAGCTCCGTCGTCAGCTTCTCAATCTCTTCCGCATGCTTGGCCTCGAATTCCGCCTTCAAACCGCCCGCCGCCTCGATTTGAGCCAGCAGCTTCGCCACCTCTTCGGCGTGCTCGGACTCGAGGCTACCCTTCTGGCTAGTAGCCGCATCAAGCTGCCCTGTGAGCTTCTCGATCTCCTCGGCGTGCTTGGCTGCCAGCTCCTGGTGGAGACCGCTGGCTGATCCAAGATCAGCCGTCAGCCTCGCCACCTCTTCTGCGTGCTTGGCCTCGAGCTCCTCCTTCAAGCTGCTGGCGGCCTCAAGCTGTGCTGTCACCTTGGCGAGCTCGTCGGCGTGCTTGGCCTCGAGTGCCTGCTTGCTCTGCTCCAGGAGGGCGGTGTGGCTATCGTCGCCGGCAGCCTTGGTAGCGGCGAGCTCCTCGGCATGCTTTGCGAGAAGCTGCTCCAGCTCTGTCACAGATTCGGCCTTCACGCTGTTGAGAATGTTGGCGTGGTTGGCCTTGAGGGCTTCGAGCTCCTTGGCCAGGTTGCCCTCGCTCTCGCCCCTGAGAATGTCGATCTGGTGGGCATGGCTGGCCTTCAGCGTCTCGAGCTCACCGGCGCCAACTTCTTGCGCCTGCCTGGCCAGGCTTTTCGCCGCCTCCAGCTCCTCGGCATGGCTCGCCTGCAGCGCATCCAGGGCCCGCTGATGCTCCACTTCCTTGGTCTCCAGCGCCTTGACAGCAGCCTCGTGCTCGGCCTCGGCGGCCGCAAGGGCCGCGGCGTGGCTCTCGGTGGCACCCTCGTGGGCCTTGGTGAGCTCGTCATGCTTGACCTCCAGCTCCTCGAACCTCCGCTTGAAGAAAGCATCGCCCCTAAGACTCTCAATCTCGTTTTCGTAGTCCTGGCTAATCTGCTGGAGCTGCTTCTGGTGGTGGTCCGAGGCGGTCGCGCTCTCCTCCTTGATCTTGGCGATGGCGGCATCTTTGGACTCGGCCTCCTCCTTGAGGCTATCGATGAGTTTCTGGAGCTCGGCGTGAGCGCTCGTAGCAGAAGCAGCCTCTGCCTTGGCGGCTGAAAGCTCCGCCTCCACCTCGGCGACCTTGGCCTCCAGGGCAGCCAGAGATGCCGTCTTCGCCTCGAGCTCGGCCTTGGTGGCCTCTGCAGTCTCCTCGGCGGCTTCGAGCTTGGCCTGGAGCTCCGAAATCTGCACCTCGAGTGCTTCCAGCTTCGCTGAGCCCGCCGCAGTCTCGGTCGCAAGCTTCTCCTCGTGAGCCGCTTCGAGCGCCGCCTGCGCTGAGGTCAAATCGTCAATCTGCTGTTGCAGCTTGGCGAGGGCGCCTTCGTGGCTGGCGGTGAGTTCCTGGAGGGCCTTTTCGTGGTTGGCAACGATCGCGGTGTTCCCGCCCTCAAGCTCCTCAATATGCCTGGCCTTCAGCGCCTCCACAGCAGCGCCGTGCTCTTCCTTGAGGCTGCTCTGGAGAGCCTCGAGCTTGGCGCCATGGTCTTCGGTAGCCTTGGCCAGGTTCGTCTCGGCGTCGCTCAGCTTGGTCTCGTGCTCGGCCTGGAGGTCCTGGAGCGACGTCTTGAGCGCGGCGAGCTCGGCGTCCGCCGCCTCCTTGGCACTGGTCGCATCGGCGAGGGCGCTCTTCTGGGCGGCAAGGTCGGCTTCGGCGGTGGCAAGCTTGTCCTGGATCTCGGAAACCTGCTCGTTCAGAGCCTCAAGCTCGGCGGCGTGCTCCGTCTTCAGACCCTCCAGGGCTTCCTGGTTGATGGCGCCTTCGGCAACCGGCTCGCTCCCTTCCTTCTCGGCGAGCTCCGTCAGCTTCTCCTGAGACGCAGCGATCTGGGCCTTCAGCTCTGCGATCTCGGACTCGCTCGAGGCGAGCTTGGCCTTGAGATCCTCCACCTCCTTCGCCGACTCGGCAGCGACCGCAGCGACGCTGGACGAGCTGGACGCCAAGGACGCGCGAGGGGCATGACGGGTGGTTGCGCCGACGGTGGTCCCGACAGCCGAGGACAATCGCTTCTTGGCCTCGGCCACAGCACCGGTCGCCGCGGGCTTCGCAGCCGTACGAGTCGTCGTAGCGGGGGCGGCTGAAGACGTGGTCGAGGATCTCGAGGTTGTCGTCGCCGACGTCTTCGGGGGCACGGTCGAAGAAGCCGTGGCGGGCTTCCTTGCCGCAGCAGTGGTGGCAGCAGTCGTGCTGGTTCTCGGCTTGGTGGGCGAGCTTGGCGCACCGCCGACAGCGGTCGAGGTACGCCTCGCGGTTCCGGTCGCGCTGGAGGTCGGCGCACGCTTCTTCTCATCTTCAGAGACCGAAGGCCGAGAGCGGTGCGAGACAGTCGAAGCAGCGGTCGAGGCAGCAGTCGGCGGGCGCTTGGCGGCGGTCGTGGTGGCGGCAGGCCGGGTCGTGGGCTTGGTCGCAGTGCCGGCGCTCGTTCGTGTGGCCGAGCTCGTGGTGGAGCTCGTGGCCGACTTTGTGGAGGTGGTACCAGCCGCTGCCGGGCGACGAGTAGCCGAGGTGGCAGGAGTTGTGGTGGTCCGCTTCGAGGTCGGGGTGCCGGTCACCGGCTTTTTCACGGCGGCGCCATTCGGCGAAGCGGGCGTGGGAGCAGCAGCTGGCGCCGGCGCAGGAGCGTCATTGTGCTGGACCACCTCGAAACCGTCGGCGTCGGACATGGTGGGCGAGGAGCGCGATGCGTCGAGGCAATGCGAGGCAAGAAGCCGGGTAGCAACGGGACTCTTGGTGCTAATGTGCAGACCGACAGTTAGCAAACCGGCAGTGGGGCATGCGAGATTATGACACCAAGAAGATAGTTTGACAGGAAGCGCCTTGTTGGCTGCTTAGAAATGAAGCGAGGAAGTGGAAGGAGGACAGTGTGCTGTATGTACAGAATACATCGTACACCATCCGAGAGAGAAAGGGGAGAGCTTCAAGGAGCTGTCCCGCAAGGGCAAAGCGGCAACTCACCAGTCCCCTGTCGTCCGACTCCTATTCCCAGAGCGCAACAAGCTTCAACCGAGGGATCGCGATGCGAGACAGCGCGAGAAAGGGCGTGTGCAGACTGTGGCCGCACCGAAGAATACAGCGCTGAACAATAACCACGCAACAAGACGAAACAATCGCAGAAAGGGACTCCAAAGACCTCGTTGAACGGCGACAGACAGCCGGCGGTGATGGCGGCAAGGAGAGGTTCAGCTCAATTTACCGAGACGACAGTCGACGTGAAAAAAAGAGGAGCCGAGCCCGCTCTCCACTGGGCAGCAAGCTCCCAGTCGGGCAAAGTGCGGGCATTAGCGCGGTGGGAACGGTGGGATGGGGCAGGGGCCCGGCAGAGGGGGACCTGTGACAGGGAGGGTCGACAGGGGGGTTCATGCCTGCTGGGGCCTGCTGGGGGCTCTGGGCGCACTGGGGGCGTCCTGGGGCCGTCCCTTTTCGTGCCTTTCCGCGCTGTTTCGACTCGTCATCTTGCATCCAGTCAAGCCACCCAAGCCAGTCAAGTAACGGCCCCCGGCAGGCTGTCCAGATCCATTCGCCAGCAGCGCGCGGCGGGGGTGGTCACACACGGCCGTGGGACGACACCTTCGTTATTGTGATTCGCTAATGCCCCGTTGTCATATCCTCCAATTTGGACAGTTCGTCTGGCCTGGCCTGACCGTGGAGGGTGTGGTCGGAAATCGGACGTCGGAAGGTCAGGCATGAAGTGTCTTTACAGAAGTCTTTTTTTACACGACCAGACATCAATGTGTTAGGTCGCAATGCACAATGCAAGCCTCAACGTCCCGTTTGAAACCGTGGGGGATCTCGTCGTGTGCTACACAGTCTTCTGTGCCGTATCAGAGCTACCCGGCCGGCATAACACCCGGGAAGCGTCGTCAATCCCGGGATGCTGCACTCTCAAACCGGATACAGGCTCAGACTCGGAGAGGATCAACCTGGGCTCGCCGGGAAAACGGAGACGGAACAGGGCTGGCCACCCCACGGGAGACCCAGTTCTTCGGCAGCGTCGTCTCATGTACAGTGCCTGAACCATGCCTTACATGATATGGAGAAAACCACAGGCCGTCGCCATGCAGCATGCAAGGGACAGCCCTTTAAGAGACAGGACAGGGCTACAGAACGGGTCTCGTTGATGTGTCGCTCGCTCGTTGGCAGGTGCGCGGCCATTGGGTACCATCCGTGACAACTCACCTCGGGCAAGGCTGACGTCCAGTCCGGGATTTGTAGCAACATTTATTGGCTATCATGGCGGACGATGTGTTGTCTAAACGCCAAGAGCCGTCAACGAATGACCAGCCGACCTGCACTGCAGCCCTGCGACACGCCTCCTCGTCCAGAATTTGAGCCGACATCCCTCGATATCCCTCATGAAGCAAAGTGTTCAGCAACAGAGCGTCTGCCATCAACCTCGTGTGAGGTTCCTTCCAAACAAAAGGGTATAACGCTATCCCGCCGAGACCAAGCAAACAAAACTCCAGCCCCCGTCAGCAACAGCACATAAAAAGGAGAAAAAAAACAGCCCCTTTGATCCTCCCAAACTCCACCCCTTCCAAAAATCACCCCTCACCGCCCCCTCCCAGGCGACGAATACCTCCCCAACCTCACAAGCCGCTCCCTCTCCGTCTTGACCTCCTCCAACGGCCGCTCCAGCGTTTCAGCACAAACCTCCAGATACCCACGACTCCTGTCCGGCCTCCTAAGCTCGCCCAGGAACCACCGGATCTCATCCTCAGGCCACGGCGGGTAGTCCACCACGAGGGGCAGCAGGGCCGCCGGCGGCGCGCTCGGGTTGTGAGGCCTCGACCGGGGGTGCAGCACGGCGTTTGGTAGCGGGAGCGGGCGCTGGGTGACGGCGTTGTGCTGGGGAGAATGGGTGACGACGTTGTGCTGGGGAGAATGGGTGACGACGTTGTGCTGGGGAGAAGGCGCGTCGAGGGAGTCCCAGTTCCAGTGGGCGGTGGCCTTGCGGAACTTTTCGGCCATGGGACGAGGTTGGCTCAAAGTGTTCCGGACTGATGCATAGAATGCTTGCTCTTGCGTTCTGGCGACCGCCAGGTCCTGCTCCTCCTGGGCCTGCTTCTGCGCCTTGATGGCGAGGTCCCGCTGTTTCATCGCGTAGATTTCTCGGTCCCGGTCCGCCTTTTTGTTGAATCCGTTGATGCCCTCCTTAAGGTGTTGCATCCACTTCCGGACCATGACGCCGAACGTTTTGCGACTTTGCGTTGGGTTTTCTGGGTCCTGTCGCTGGTTGCCCGAGGCGCTTGCGGCTTCGCCGGTCCGCGGGCTCAAGTCTGCCGCCAGGACCTTCTCGAGGCGGGAGAGCCACGACGTGATGTACTGCATGTATTGCACGGTGGTCCAGGTAAAGACGCCCTCCGGTGGAAGCACGTCGCGCACCTCGGCGTCGGGCTCCTCAACCCCCATGTCGAAAGCGGTCTGCAAAGCCAGAACGAGCATTGGGATGACGCAGGTCGAAAGGTCGTTTGCCAGTGCCGTGAGGAAACGGATAGTTCGACGGCCAGCACCCGCGGGTGCTGCCAGGGCCATAATCTTGGCCACGTCATCCTCGACGCTTGACATGACGGCGTTCAGCACCCGGTTTTGTTTGGCGAGAACCTGTGCTTGCCCAACGGGGTCCAGAGCATTGGGGACGTTGTCCAACTCGTCTGCGAGCCGGCCGATGGATTTGAAGATGGCCTTTCCGACTCTCGTGCGCGCTGGTGGTTCCCTTCCGAATTGGAGAATCCCGGCCCCCCACCTGCGGCCTTCGCCCGTCCAGCCCCTGTTTCCCATGGCTTCTGACATGTGGTTGACATGGTCGCTGAGAACCGAAATGGTGGGCTCGGACGGGTCGTACCTGCGGACCTCGATGACCACGGCCAGCTCCTCCTCAAACTCTGCGCCCCATTCTTCTTCTGGCTCTTCAAAATCGTCGTCTTCGTCGGCGGCAGACAATGAACGGGGGCTTGAAACCTGGTGGGAAGGTCTTGGTCGATGAGAGGAATGGGGAGGTGGGCCCCGGCTGCTTGGTTGCAGTTGCACCTCCTCTTCACGAATTGACGAGAGCCTCGCAATTATCTGGTGTGGTGGTAGCCTCGGTGCTGGTTTGTCACCCTTGTTAGACCGACTTAACCGCTCCAATCCATTTATCGTCATCGGACGTTGGAGAGCAGCAGGGATGCGAGCCTCGGGCTCTTCATCTTCCGGGACAGCGTAGACGTCGACTGGAGGTTTGGCCCGCCGGCGTTTGAGTGCCGAAGATTGAAGTTCGGGGCTGCCCCGGGCTTCGTCTGAGGATTCCTCCACCTGGGCCGACTTGGTGTGACTTTCTGGTTCAGGTGTCTCCCTAATCGTTTGCCGGGTGATAATTTCACGACTATTGATTCCGCGGCCGAAATTTCTAAGATGCGGACGGCGGCCCGTCGTGTCCGTTGTAAATGGCTCCGGTGCTGGCCTTCTCGGGGGTTCCTGTGCTGGCCTTTTCGAGGGCTCCGGTGCTGCCGCCTTCGATGACTCCGGTGCTAACCTTTTCGAAGGCTCCGATGCTGCACTTCGCGAGGGAAGCTGGACCTCGAGCTTCGACTTCGGTCGTGCACTCGTCGCCTTGAGGGCCGCATCCACCAGACCATCGTCCTCGTCTTCCTGCACCTCGATGGAATCCTCGACAGGGGAGTCTCGCCTTGGGCGCTTGGACGGCGGGCCGGGAGAAGTGAAGATGGAGGTGCGCTTTCGCTTGGTCGGGCCGGGCCTGGTTGGCGCAGGCTCTCGCGGAGGTCGAAGCGTGGCAGGCGTTCCGGCCGCAGGCTGGCGGCGGCGAACTGGAAGTTGGCGGGGGATGGAGTTGTCGTCCTCGCTGCCGCTGTCGTCGTCGGCACGAGCCAGCGCGGCGCGCCGCGTGGTGACCATGGCTGCGGGACGGTATGACGAGGCTGGTTCCGTCCTCGAGGCTGCGAGTTCGAGGCAAAACGGGCATGTGGTGGGACAAATTGGGGGCCTGGAGGTTCCAGTGTTGCCTGCCTCCGAGTGGTTGGCCCGGGGACCAACGTCAATTGATTGGTCGTCTCGGTCGCCAAGCATGGCCCCGCTGCGCGAACCCATTGAAATGTTGCAGTGCGGTCAAAGCTCTGTCTGTCAAAGGGAACTCGTGGGGAGGCAGCTGGAAGGAACTTTAAGCCCACAGTAGAATGATTGAGAGATAAGTAGATGAATGGTACCTGAGGTGGACGAGAAAACAGTAGAGTCGTGGGAGAGGCGAGAGAACTGCCAGACTACTACTGAGGTAGAGATGGATGCAACAAGCTCACGAGACACCGCTGGTGCTGCCCTGGTCAGAGGAGATATGGATATGCAAGTTCCTGTTACTCCCCGAGAAACCGACCTGAAAACCATAACCACTGCCTACAGCAGGCCTGCTATGCCTTGCACAGAATGGGCAGAAACATATGCCAACTCTCGGGAACCTAAACGAGCTGAAGAAACCCATGTCTGCGGTGCAGGTCTGCTGTGCTTTGCACGCAGGCTTCACTTGTGCTTGTGACCCATGACTGAACTGTGAGGTGTAAACGTCAGTGACTGGGCGTGCAGTTTAGGGACCGCACGGCGGGCTTCCGGTGTTTCAACCCCCACGAACAGCCCGATGTTGTGCAGTTAGTGGATCTCTCTCCACTTCTCGCTCGGCAACTTAGCACACGACAACGACTCTGCCCCACCAAGCGTGAAGTTGCGTACTTTGTCCCGGTTTCCTCTGCAACCTTCCGAATTGCCTCTCGGCGCCGAGTCTATTTCCTCACATCGTGTGCCAATTTTCGAATCTGACCTCGCTCCGGAACTCTCCAGTGCGATGCACTAAGCACAGCGAGTCCGGCTCCAACCCCGCCAACCGAATAGTTTTCCGGATCCCTGCGCGGTCGCTCGCGGCAATGACGACAATGAAAACAAACTCGCTGCTGCCCGCGCGCAGAATATCCAACCAGCCCAATGGCTTCTCTGCCGTGCGATCTGCCGCCGTCGGGCTCGCCCGCGTCCTCTCCATGACCCTATCGACCGCGTATGCCGCACCGTTGGGTATCCAGGGCCACAAAGGCAATAAGGACGAGTCCGAACCAGAAGGCGCCGATCTCTGGGTCCTCTACGTGGCCTCGGCGATTCTCGTGCTCTTGGGGGGCGCATTTGCCGGTTTGACCATTGCGTAAGATGATTGATCTCGACTTGGTTGATGTGGCAAGCAGCTGACCCGACTCGACCAGACTGATGGGCCAGGATGGCATTTACCTCCAGGTCATGGCCGGAGACCCGAGCGAGCCACAACAAAAGAACGCGAAACGAGTTTACAATCTGCTGAAAAAGGGGAAACATTGGGTCCTGGTCACCCTGCTGTTGGCAAATGTCATCGTGAACGAGACGCTCCCGGTGGTCCTCGATCGCTGTCTCGGCGGCGGTGTTGCTGCCGTTGTGGGCGCAACTTTCTTGATCGGTATGTGCCCGGCTGTCTCAGTCTCGCACCCCGCGCCCCGCATCTGTCTGACCCAAGCTCTTCCCAGTGATTTTCGGCGAGGTACTTCCGCAGTCTGTGTGCGTCCGATACGGCCTCGCAATCGGTGGCTACATGTCCAAGCCAGTCCTCGGCCTGATGTACTTCTTGGCGCCCCTCGCCTGGCCGACAGCAAAGCTCCTCGACTGGCTCCTCGGAGAAGACCACGGCACGGTGTACAAGAAGAGCGGGCTGAAGACGCTCGTGACGCTGCACAAGAGTCTCGGCGACGTGTCTCAGCGCCTGAACCAGGACGAGGTCACCATCATCAGCGCGGTCCTGGACTTGAAGGAGAAGCCCGTGGCCAACGTGATGACGCCGATGGATGACGTCTTCGTCATGGCAGAGGACACCGTTCTGGACGAGCCGACCATGGACATGATCCTGTCGGCCGGCTACTCCCGCATTCCCATCCACGAGACCGGGAACCCGACCAACTTTGTTGGCATGCTGCTCGTCAAGATCCTGATTACATATGACCCTGAGGACTGCAGTCTCGTCCGGGACTTCCCGTTGGCTACCCTGCCCGAGACGCGCCCGGAGACGAGCTGTTTGGATATTGTGAACTTCTTCCAAGAAGGCAAGTCCCACATGGTACTCGTTTCCGAGTTTCCAGGCGAGGACAATGGGGCTCTTGGTGTTGTCACTCTCGAGGATGTGATTGAAGAGCTGATTGGAGAGTACGTTCAACGCCCGCTCGCTCGGGGAGCAAGGTGTGCTAACATCTCGCAGGGAAATCATTGACGAGTCAGATGTCTACATCGATGTGCATAAAGCCATTCGCCGCCTTACCCCGGCTCCCAAGGCGAGAGTGCAACGGCGGTTCTCGGAAGACCCGCAAGGGAAGCTCAGCAGTCTCACTAGATGTGACAGCGACAGCGCACTTCTGGATGTGCCCGGCGCCATTCCGGCCGCCGCCGCCACGACGAGCTCCGATACGGCCGCCCTCTCGACCAGTCCAAAAACAGCCACCTTGATGATGCGGAGGAGCTCGGCTGGACTCGACGGCCAGTTTGTGAGGACGGCTGTCCCCGTGCGGACGAATATCGACGACATCAAACAGCACCTCAAGCACCTGGGGCCGTCTAACCCAGCAACAAACCCCAACAAGACCCGGTCAACGACGGTGAAAATCAAGCCGGGCAGCGGCATCCACGCAGCCCACCCGCGCTCTGCGTCGGTGACGGAACCGGGAACAGAGGACTTGGTAATGGAGGAAGGCGACGAAACCACGAGCCTCCTCAAACCCCACACGGCCGCAAAAGACGGTGTGCAGGCTGTCGGCCAAACCTACGGCTCAGTCAGCCCCGCCATCACGGTGCAACTCGCACCGCAGTCGAACGGCCTATCCACGCTGATACTGGACACGGAAGAGCACATCACCCAGGCCATGGAAACGTCGGGCTACGGCAGCCAAGCCGACCTGACCACCCCAGAATCCGTGACTCCCACTCAACAACAACAAGCATCCCCGCCGCAGCAACAACAACCAAGCCAGCAGCTGCGCAGCAGCTCAAGCGGCGAGAGCGCCAGCAGCATGAAGACGGACCACACCCTGGTCGCGAAGCCGCTGCCCTTTGTGCGCAGCGGCAGCATCACCGAGAACGTGGTCGAGTCCCGCGGCGTGCGCAAGGTGGTGCTGCAGACGGCGGAGTCCAGGAGCGAGGAGATTGCTGCGGCCGCGTCGCCTGAGCAGCCGCGCCGGAGCGCGTTTGGGTTGTTTTCTGCTGGCGGGAGGGAGAGCAAAGATGGCAGGGAGGGGGAGGGGCAGGCCAAGAGGCCCGGGAAGAGGCCTGCGTCGGACGAGGAGGCGGAGGATCAGAAAGTGTCACAGCAACAGGAGGAGGAAGAGGATGACGAAGAGGAGCTGTTGTCGCCCGTTCCCGGGGATGAGGAGGCGCCTTCGTATGCCGAGTCGGCTGCTACGGGGACGGCGCAGGAGGGGGGCCAGGCGGGGCCGTCGAGTGGCGCTGCCGGTGGTGGTGCTGGCGCGAAGAAGAAGAATAGAAGGAAGAAGCGCAAGGGCGGCAAGTCGTAGGTGGAGGGGCTGCTTGAGCTGGCGGTGATGATAGTTTAGGGGTGGGTAGTGGGTGTTGTTGGGGCATAATTGTACAGTTCTGTAAACATTCTTGTGATTCGGGGGAAGGGGGGTGGGCTGCCTTTGATGGAGGCGTTCAGCGGTTTTGTGTGTGTCTGGGGGGGGGGGGGGGGTTTTTTTTGGTGGGGT
>OUNM010603267.1_pt1 | contig 14222 bp, 12 predicted proteins | sample 1769961 | NCBI WGS metagenome assembly OUNM01 (sample SAMEA3914820, study PRJEB12502) | metagenome | biome: forest; material: soil | place: USA | collected 2012-03-12 | depth 0.3 m | reverse complement strand
GTGTTCGTGGTCGACGTGACGGTCAAGGGACACGAGCCGGCGCGCGGCCGCGGCGGCAGCAAGCGCGAGGCCGAGCGGCTGGCGGCCACCGTGCTGCTGGAAAGAGTGGAGAAGACATGACCGAGGCACAGACGCGCGCGGGCTTTGTGGCCATCGTGGGCGCGCCCAACGCTGGCAAGTCGACCCTGGTCAATGCGATGGTCGGCTCGAAGGTGTCGATCGTCTCGCCCAAGGTGCAGACGACGCGCATGCGCGTGATCGGCATCGCCATGACCGACCTCGCCGACGGCGCGCGCGCGCAGGTCGTGCTGGTCGACACGCCGGGCATCTTCCGCGTCTCCAAGCGCCGACTCGAGCGTGCGATGGTTGCGGCCGCCTGGCAGGGCGCCGACGACGCCGACGTGGTGGCGCTGGTGGTCGATGCCGAGCGCGGCATCGGCCAGGAGACGCGCGCCATCATCGAGCGGCTGAAGGAGAGCAAGGCGCCGCGTTTCCTCGTGCTGAACAAGATCGACCTGGTCGCGCGCGAGGCACTGCTTGGCCTGACCGCCGAGCTGAACGCGATGCTGCCGTTCGAGGGTATCTTCATGGTGAGCGCGCTCAAGAACGACGGCGTGGCGGATATCCTGAGGACCGTGGCCACACGCCTGCCGGCCAGCCCGTTCCTTTACCCTGAGGACCAGGCCGCCGATTTGCCGCTGCGCCTGCTGGCCTCCGAAGTCACGCGCGAGCAGGTCTTCCTGCAGCTTCACCAGGAACTGCCCTACGAGGCCGCGGTCGAGACGGAGAAGTGGGAAGAGCGCAAGGACGGCGGCGTGCGCATCGAGCAGATCATCTACGTCCAGCGCGACGGCCAGCGCGCCATCGTGCTCGGCAAGGGCGGCGCCAAGATCAAGCAGATCGGCGCCCGCGCCCGCCACGAACTCTCGCAGATGCTCGAACGCCCGGTGCATCTCTTCCTGCACGTCAAGGTCAGCGAACGCTGGGCCGAAGACCCCTCGCACTATCGCCAGATCGGCCTCGACTACGACCCGAAGGGCTAGTGCCGTTCGACGAGGTCCTTCGCTGCGCTCAGGACGACAGTGATGGTTGTCATCCTGAGCGAAGCGAAGGGCCTCTTGTCGGCGACATGGTGGAGTGGCGCGCGCACCTCGATGACCGTATACGGGCTGCATGGACTGGAGCGACCACGGGATCGTGCTGGCGGCCCGGCATCACGGCGAGACGGGGCTGGTCGTCACGCTGTTGACCCAGGAGCACGGCCGTCACGCGGGGTTCGTGCCGGGCGGTGTCTCGCGGCGGTCGCGGCCCACCTGGCAGATCGGCAACGTGGTCGAAGTGAACTGGCGCGCGAAGACCGTCGATCAACTGGGGAATTACGGCGGCGAGTTACGGGAAGCTCATGCTGCCAAGGCGATGGACAGCGCCACCGAGCTGGCGGGGCTGTCGTCGGCCTGCTCGCTGGTCGACGAGGCGCTGCCCGAGCGCGAGCCGCATCCGGCGATGTACGAGGGCTTCCACGCCTTCCTGACCGTGCTCGGGCACGAGGGCTGGCCCGGCATCTACGTCCGGCTGGAGCTGGGGCTGCTGCAGGAGCTGGGCTTCGGTCTCGACCTCGAGAAATGTGCAGCGACCGGCACAACAGAGGACCTGGCCTACGTCTCGCCCAAGACCGGCCGCGCGGTGTCGCGGACGGCTGCCGAGCCTTATGCAGGCAAGCTGCTATCATTGCCGGCGTTTCTATCCACCGGGGGCATGCCTGCGGATGGGGAGGAGCTGCGCCAGGGCCTCGATTTGACGGGATATTTCCTCGAACGCCACGTGTTTTGGCCACACAACAAGCCCTTGCCTCCGGCCCGGGCGAGACTTATTGAATCGCTCCAACGCTAGAACAACGACAGCTGCGGCTCGAATCGCAGTCTAAAATCCCTCTCGATGGCCAAACGCAGCACAAACGTCATTCCGCTCGCCGCCGTGAAGCCGGTGCAATTCGGACAGGCGCTCCAGGAGCGCTACCTGTCCTATGCGCTGTCGACCATCATGGCGCGCTCCCTGCCCGACGTGCGCGACGGGCTGAAGCCCGTGCATCGCCGCCTGATGCACGCCATGCGCCTGCTGCGGCTCGACCCCAACAGCGCCTTCAAGAAGAGCGCGCGCGTGGTCGGCGACGTGATCGGCCAGTATCACCCGCACGGCGACCAGTCGATCTACGACGCGCTGGTGCGTCTCGCCCAGGAATTCTCCGTCCGCTATCCGCTGATCGAAGGCCAGGGCAACTTCGGCAACATCGACGGCGATAACCCCGCCGCCATGCGCTACACCGAGGCGCGCCTCACCGCGGTCGCCGAGGCGCTGCTGGCCGGCATCGACGAGAACGCCGTCGACTTCCGACCCAATTACGATGGCTCGACCGACGAGCCGATCGTGCTGCCGGGCGGCTTCCCGAACCTGCTGGCCAACGGCGCGGCCGGCATCGCCGTCGGCATGGCGTGCTCGATCCCGCCGCACAATGCGGGCGAGCTCTGCGACGCGCTGCTGCACCTGATCAAGACGCCCAACGCCCGTATCGACACGCTGGTCGACATGGTCAGCGGGCCGGACTTCCCGACCGGCGGCATCCTGGTCGAGTCGCGCGCGTCGATGGTCGAGTCCTACAAGACCGGCCGCGGCGCCTTCCGCCTGCGCGCGCGCTGGTCGAAGGAAGAGCTGCCGCGCGGCCAGTACCGGATCGTCGTCACCGAGATCCCGTACCAGGTCCAGAAGGGCAAGCTGATCGAGCGCATCGCCGAGATCATCAACGCCAAGAAGCTGCCGATCCTGGAGGACGTGCGCGACGAGTCGGCTGACGACGTGCGCATCGTGCTCGAGCCGCGCACCGGCCAGGTTCCGGCCGAGCTGCTGATGGAGCAGCTCTTCAAGCTGACCGACCTCGAGATCCGCTTCCCGCTGAACCTCAACGTGCTCGACAAGGACAACACGCCCCGCGTGATGGACCTGCGCGAGGCGCTGCAGGCCTTCCTCGATCATCGCCGCGAGGTGCTGATCCGGCGCTCGACGTTCCGGCTCGAGGCGATCGAGCGGCGGCTCGAGATCCTCGAAGGCTACCTGATCGCCTATCTGAACCTCGACAAGCTGATCAAGATCATCCGCGAGGAAGACGAGCCCAAGCCCAAGATGGTCAGGGCCTTCAAGTTGACCGACAATCAGGCCGAGGCGATCCTCAACATGCGGCTGCGCGCGTTGCGCCGGCTGGAAGAGTTCGAGATCAAGGGCGAGCACAAGAAGCTGTCGGCCGAGCGCAAGGACCTCAAGGCGCTGCTCAGGGACGAGAAGCTGCAGTGGGGCAAGATCGCCGAGGAAGTGCAGGAGACCAAGGCTAAGTTCGGCCAGAAGACCAAGCTCGGCAAGCGCCGCACTGAACTGGCCGACGCGCCGGCCGAGATCGAGCACGCGATCGAGGACTTCGTCGAGAAGGAGCCGATCACCATCGTCTGCTCCGACAAGGGCTGGATCCGCGCGGCCAAGGGGCATCTCGACGACAAGCAGGCTGCCGAGCTCAAATACAAGGAAGGCGACGGTCCGCGCTTCGCGCTGCACGCCCAATCGACTGACAAGGTGTTGGTGTTCGGTACCAACGGCCGCTTCTACACGCTGGGCTGCGACAAGCTGCCGAGCGCGCGTGGCCACGGTGAGCCGATCCGCCTGATGATCGAGCTCGGCAACGACCAGGACATCGTCACCCTCGAAGTGCTGAAGGGTGGCCGCAAGTTCCTCGTGGCGTCCGACGCCGGTCGCGGGTTCGTAGTGCCCGAGGACGAGGTCGTGGCGCAGACCAAGAACGGCCGCCAGGTGCTGAACCTCGCGGACAAGGAGAAGGCGCAGGCCTTCGCCGTCGTGCCCGAGGGTGCCGACTCGATCGCGGCGCTAAGCGAAGGCCGCAAGCTCTTGATCTTCCCGCTCGACCAGGTGCCAGAGATGGGCCGCGGCCGCGGCGTCACCCTGCAGAAGTCGAAGAACGACCGGCTGTCGGACGCGCAGGTCTTCAAGCTGGCGGACGGGTTGCCGTGGGGCAATCGCGTGATCGCCGCGGGCGAACTCAAGTTCTGGCGCGGCGAGCGCGCCCAGGCGGGTCGCATGCCCGAAAAAGGCTGGCCGCGCGCCAAGCGCTTCAGGGACTAGAGCCGGTGGGGATCGATCCATGGATTGGCTGATGATCTGGAAGACGGTGCTGATCGGCATCGTCGAGGGCCTCACCGAATTCCTGCCGGTCTCCTCGACCGGCCACATCATCCTTGCCGAGGAGCTGCTCCACTTCGAGGGGCCGCCGGGCAAGGTCTTCGAGATTGTGATCCAGCTGGGCGCCATCCTGGCCGTCTGCTTCCTCTACCGCGCGAAAATCCTGGCGACCGTGGTCGGCGTGCTGAGCCGCGACCGCGTCTCGACGCGCTTTGCGACGGCGGTGGTCGTGGCCTTCCTGCCGGCGGCTGTCGTGGGCGTGGCGCTGCACAAATACATCAAGGCCCTGCTCGACAAGCCGATCGTCGTGGCGGCGGCGCTGATCGTGGGTGGCGTGGCGATCCTGGTGATCGAGAAGCTGGCGCAGCGGCCGCGCATCAAGTCGGTCGACGACATCGACTGGAAGACCGCGCTCTACATCGGCATCTGCCAGTGCCTGGCCATGGTGCCGGGCGTGTCGCGCTCGGGTGCCACCATCATGGGGGCGCGGGTTTTTCGCGTGGACCGTGCGACGGCCGCCGAATTCTCGTTCTTCCTGGCGATCCCGACCATGCTGGGGGCTACGGTCTACGATCTGTACAGCAACTGGTCGACCTTGAGCTGGAACGGCGGGGGGCTCATCGTCCTCGGCATGATCGTGGCCTTCGTCTCGGCCCTGATCGTGGTGCGGGCTTTCATGGCCTTCATCAGCCGGCACGGCTTCGGCGTCTTCGCCTGGTATCGCATCGTCGTCGGAGCCGTGGCGCTGGGTCTTCTGCTGATGCGCTGAGGACGTTTCGACGGCCAAAAGGTCGCTTGGGGAACGTCTTTTCGGCCCCACTGCAACATGCAATAAATCCGCACTTTTTGAGGGAGAACCCATGCAACGTCGTAAATTCCTGCGCACTGCCGGCGTCGGCGGTGCCGCCGTCGCCGCGAGCGCGGCCGTCGCCGCTCCGGCCATCGCCCAGTCGATGCCCGATCTCAACTGGCGTATGACCTCGAGCTTCCCGAAGTCCCTCGACACCCTGTGGGGCGGCGCGGAACATCTGGCGAAGGTCGTGGCCGAGGCGACCGACAACAAGTTCAAGATCCGCACCTTCGCCGCGGGCGAGATCGTCCCGGGCCTGCAGGTCGCCGACGCCGTGCAGAACGGCACCGTCGAGATGGGCCATACCGCCTCGTACTACTTCTTCGGCAAGGACCCAACATTCGCGCTCGGCACCGTCGTGCCGTTCGGCCTTAACACGCGCCAGATGGATGCGTGGCTGATGCAGGGCGGCGGCGAGACGATGCTCAACGACTTCTACAAGGGCTACAACATCTTCGGGCTCGCCGTGGGCAACACCTGCGCGCAGATGGGCGGCTGGTTCCGCAAGGAGATCAACACCGTCGACGACCTCAAGGGCCTGAAGTTCCGCATCGCCGGCGTCGCCGGCACGATGCTGGCCAAGCTCGGCGTCGTGCCGCAGCAGCTCGCCGGCGGCGACATCTATCCGGCGCTCGAGAAGGGCACGATCGATGCCGCCGAGTGGGTCGGTCCGTACGACGACCAGAAGCTCGGCTTCAGCAAGATCGCACCGCACTACTACTATCCCGGCTGGTGGGAAGGCAACGCCACGCTCCACGCCTTCATCAACCTGGAGAAATGGAACGCGCTGCCGAAGGTCTACCAGTCGATCCTTCGCTCGGCAGCCGCGGAGACCAACATGTGGGTCCGCACCAAGTACGACAACGACAACCCCAAGGCGCTCCGCGAGCTGGTCGCCAGCGGCACCAAGCTGCAGCCGTTCTCGCAGCCGATCCTCGAGGCGTCGTTCAAGGCCGCCAACGAGACCTATGCCGAAATCACGGCCAAGAACGCCAACTTCAAGAAGGTCTACGATTCGATGATGGCATTCCGCAAGGAAGAGGTCCTGTGGTTCCGCGTCGCCGAGAACACCTTCGACAATTTCATGGCGCGCCAGTCGGCGGGCGGCAAGCTCTAGTCGAAAATCTCCTTTGAGGATGAAAAACCCCGCCAAGGCGGGGTTTTTTATTGAGTCTTCACAAACGGAATTCCGCATGTCAGTGTCTATGCAGCTCGAAAGAGCTGGTCTTAAAAAAAAGTAGATTGCCCTGGGAGGGGAGCCAGACATGGAACGCAGGAAATTCATCAGGACCGCCGGCGTGGGTGCGGTCAGTGTGGCGGCGGCGACAACCGTCGCGGCACCGGCCATTGCACAGAGCATGCCGGAAGTGAAGTGGCGCCTCACGTCGAGCTTCCCGAAGTCGCTCGACACGCTGTACGGCGGCTCCGAGCTGTTCGCCAAGGTCGTGGGCGAGATGACCGACCAGAAGTTCCAGGTTCGCGCTTTCGCCGCGGGCGAGATCGTCCCGGGCCTGCAGGTCGCCGATGCCGTGCAGAACGGCACCGTCGAGGCCGGCCAGACGGCGGCCTACTACTACTTCGGAAAGCACCCGAACTTCGTGTTCGAAACCGGCCTGCCGTTCTCGGTCAACCAGCGCCAGCTCTATGCATGGCTGCAGTTTGGCGGCGGCAGCCAGCTGATCAACGAATTCTACAGCGGGTATAATTTCCGCTCTTTCGTGTTCGGCGGCACGGGCTGCCAGATGGGCGGCTGGTTCCGCAAGGAAATCAAGTCGATGGACGACATGAAGGGCCTGAAGTTCCGCGTCGGCGGCTTCGCAGGCCTGATCCTGGAACGCCTCGGCGTGGTGCCGCAGCAGATCGCCGGTGGCGACATCTATCCGGCGCTCGAGAAGGGCACGATCGACGCCTGCGAATGGGTCGGCCCGTATGACGACGAGAAGCTCGGCTTCAACAAGGTCGCCAAGTACTATTACTACCCCGGCTGGTGGGAAGGCTGCTCGGGCGGCTCGCTCTACATCAACAACGACGCCTGGGCGAAGCTGCCGAAGAACTACCAGGCGATCGTCGAGACGGCAGCGGGCCTCGTCACCTCGTGGATGGTGCCGAAGTACGATGCCAGCAACCCGGCGGCCCTGCGCCGTCTGGTGGCCGCCGGTACCGAGCTGCGGCCGTTCCCGCGTTCCGTGCTCGAACCCTGCTTCAACGAGGCCTACAAGTACTATGACGAGCTCTCGGCCAAGGATGCGAAGTTCAAGAAGATCTACGAGAGCCTGAAGGCCTTCCGCACCGACCAGAACCTGTGGTTCCGCGTCGCCGAGAACACCTTCGACAACTTCAACTTCTCGATGTCGGCCGCCGGCCGCTAGTCGCGAACGAGCCCAAGGAAAACCCCGCCGGGCGACCGGCGGGGTTTTTTGTTGGCCGGAGTGCGCGGCTTTGTTTCAGGCGGGCCAACGATATCTCTCGCGAGGAATAGGCTTTGGTCTAGCCGGGCCAACGTTCCAGGCGATTCCTCGCGAGCAGACGTTTTATTTGAAGACGGGTGCTACCTGGTCCTCGGACGGCGGGGCCACGATGTCGATCTTGACCTTGCTCGGGTCGACGGTCGACGGCGCGTCGAGGAAGTAGGTCACCGACTGCGGGACGGCGATCACGATCACGACCATGATCAGCTGCAGGAAGACCCAGGGCACGGAGCCCCAGTAGATGTCCGAGCTCTTCACCTCCTTGGGCGCGACGGAGCGCAGGTAGAAGAGGGCGAAGCCGAACGGCGGATGCATGAACGAGGTCTGGACGTTCACGCAGAGCATGACGCCGAACCAGATCAGGGCCGCGTCGTGGCCGACCACCGGTTCCAGGATCTTCTGCGCGACCGGCGCCAGCATCGGCACGATGATGAAGGCGATCTCGAAGAAGTCGAGGAAGAAGGCCAGGAAGAAGACGAACAGGTTGACGACGACCAGGAAGCCCCAGACGCCGCCCGGCAGGTTCGACATCAGGTGCTCGACCCAGCGGTTGCCGTCGACGCCCTGGAAGGTGATCGAGAAGCAGGTCGCGCCGACCAGGATGAAGGACACCATGGCGGTGATGCGCATGGTCGCCTGGAAGGCCTGCACGATCAGGGTACGCAGTTCCTCGACCTGCCAGGCGCGCCAGACCAGCCAGATGATCGCGGCGAACATGAAGGAGAAGGCGATCTGGAAGGGCAGCGACTTGAAGGCGAAGATGCCGATCACGAAGCCGGCGCCGGCCGCGACGCAGCCGCCGACGAACATGACCTTGTCGAACTTGGTGAGCGGCGCATTGCGCACCACGGCGAGCACGATCGCGCCGATGGTGCCCATGGCGCCCGCTTCCGTGGGCGTCGCCAGGCCCATCATGATCGTGCCCAGGACCAGGAAGATCAGGATCGCCGCAGGGATGATGCCCCAGGCGCACTTGATCAGCAGCTGCTTGCCGAACATCGTGCGCGGCACCGGCGGCAGCGCTTCGGGCTTCACGATCGACACGTAGAGCGTATAGGCCGCGAACAGGGCGATCTGCAGGAGCGAGGGCCCCCAGGCGCCGAGATACATGTCGCCGACCGAGCGGCCGAGCTGGTCGGCCAGCACGACCAGCACGAGCGACGGCGGCACCAGCTGAGTGATGGTGCCCGAGGCCGCCAGCACGCCGGTGGCGTAGCGCATGTCGTACTTGTATCGCATCATGATCGGCAGCGTGATCAGCGCCATGGCGATGACCTGTGCCGCCACCGTACCGGTGATCGCACCCAGGATGAAGCCCACGATGATGGTGGAGTAGCCCAGGCCGCCGCGGATCGGGCCGAACAGCTGGCCCATCGATTCCAGCATGTCCTCGGCCAGTCCGCATTTCTCCAGGATCGCGCCCATGAAGGTGAAGAACGGGATGGCGAGCAGCAGCTCGTTGCTGAGGATGTTGCCGAACACGCGGCCGGGAATGGCCTGCATGAAGGGCATCGTGAAGTAGCCGAAGTCGATCGACAGGAAGCCGAAGAAGAAGCCGACCGCGGCGAGGGAGAAGGCCACCGGGTAGCCGATGATCATGAAGACGACCAGGCCGCCGAACATCAGCGGCGGCATCCACTCGAGAGGGATGATCATTGTTGAGGCCTCTCGTAATGCGCCTCGAGACTTTCGACCGGGACGTCGTTCAGGAAGGCGATGCGCTTGATGGTCTCGGACAGGCCCTGCAGGGCCACCATCACGAAGCCCACCGGCAGGACGAGCTTGATTGGCCAGCGCAGCAGGCCGCCGGCATTCGACGAGTGCTCGTTCACGGCGTAGGCCTGCTCGAAGAAGGGCCAGCTGAGCCAGGCCAGGATGGCGCAGGTCGGCAGCAGGAAGAAGATCGTGCCCAGGATGTCGACCCAGAGCTGCCCGCGGCGGCTGAGCGTCATGTAGAACAGGTCGACGCGGACATGCTCGTTGCGCTTCAGGGTGTAGGCCGCGCCGAACATGACGATGACGGCGAACATGTACCATTGCACTTCGAGCCAGGCGTTGGAGCTCTGGTCGTAGGCATAGCGGACCATGGCGTTGCCGCCGCTGACCAGGCAGGCCAGCAGGACGAGCCAATTGCAGACCACGCCGATCTTTTCGTTGATCGTGTCGATGGCCGTGCTGAAAGACAGCAAAAGGCGCAGCATTCGTCTCCCCGGATGCGAGTTTTTATTGGTTATGACCCCGTCCGACCTCGCCGCCGGACGATCCGTCATAACGTGATCTGCGAAATCGCGCCAGCATTTGACGGCGCGGGGCCAACCGGGTGCGGCGGGAAGTCACTCCGGCGAGACTGCCTATGTCGTAGGCAGTTCGGTCCAGCCTTCGGGGCCGAAGAATTCCAGCGGCCGGAAGGCGCGCTTGTAGGCCATCTTGGTCGAATCCTCGATCCAGTAGCCCAGGTAGACATAGGGCAGGCCGCGCTTGGCGGCCGCCTCGGCCAGCCACAGGATCATGTAGGTGCCGAGGCCCCGGCGCGGGTCCTGGGGATCGAAGAAGCTGTAGACCGCCGACACGCCGCTCGACAGCCAGTCGACCAGGCAGGCGCCGACCAGCTTGCCGTCCGCCGAGTCGTCGCGGAACTCGATGATCGCCGTCTCGACCGGGCTTTCCTCGACCATCGCGCGGTAGTCGTGAAATCCATGTCGGCCATGTCGCCGTCGCGATGGCGCGCCATGACGTAGCGCGAGAACAGGGCGTACTGCTCGCCGGTCGCCAGGGCCTGGGTCTCGACCGCGTGGACGTGCTCGTTGCGGCGCTGGATGCGGCGCTGCACCCGGCTGGTGTCGAAGTCGCGGACGCGGATACGGACCGGCACGCAGGCGCGGCAGCCGTCGCACAGGGGCTTGTAGACGAAGTGGTGCGAGCGCCTGAAGCCGGCGTCGGTCAGCGTGTCGTGCTGGGAAATCGCGTCAGGCCCCGACAGCTCGGTGACGAGCTTGGTCTCCAGCCGGTGCGGCAGATACGGACAGCGCATCGCCGGCGTGGTGCGAAAGAATCGCAGGGTCTGGATGTTCTGGCGGATGAACATGGATTTACAGGCCGGAGTGTAACGCGCCGCTGCCGATTAAGGAAAGCAAAGCTTCCGCTCAGGTTCCTTGACGCCGCCGCATCAACCGGCGGAAGGGCAGGAGCGCCAGCCGCACCAGCTTTGGTAGCAGCCAGATGAGGCCCGCCACGAACAGCGCCAGCAGGCACAGAAATGTGATCGGATGCGTGATCGCCAGCACCAGCCCGGCGATGACCAGAGCATCGGTCGTGATCGAGGCGGCGATGTTGCTGAACGGTTCCGGCGAGGTGTTGATCAGCGCCCGCGAGCCGGTCTTGGCGATATGAGTGCCCGCCGCCAGCGTGCCGCCCAGCAGGGCCGCGATCACCGCGATCTCCGGAGTGGTCTGGTCGGCCGCACCGAAGGCCAGCAGCGCGCCCGCCGGCACGCGCACGAAGGTGTGCAGCATGTCGTTCAGGCTGTCGACATAGGGAATTTTGTCGGCGAGGAAATTGAGCGCGAACAGCAGCGCCGCCGCCGCCAGCACCCAGGGCGAGCCCAGCACCTGCAAATCGTGCGGCAGGGTGGCGAGGCCCAGCAACTGGGCGATGCCCAGTACCAGCACGACGGCGTAGGTATTGAGGCCGGCGGCCCAGCCGGCGCCGAGCGCGATCGCCAGGGCCGCCAGGGTGCCGCTTGCCATGACGGCCCCCTAGAGCGCGCGCCGCGCCTTGAGCGCAGTCGCGAGCGTGCCGTCGTCGAGCCAGTCGAGCTCGCCGCCCACCGGCACGCCATGCGCCAGGCGGGTCACCGGGATCTCGCTGTCCGAGAGGCGCTCGGCCAGATAGTGCGCGGTCGTCTGGCCGTCGACGGTGGCGTTGGTGGCGACGATGATCTCGCGCACGCCGCCCTGGCCGATCCGCGTCAGCAGGCTGCCGATGTTGAGCTCGTCCGGCCCGATGCCGTCGAGCGCCGACAGGGTGCCGCCCAGCACGTGGTAGCGGCCGGAAAAGATCTTGCCGCGCTCCATGGCCCACAGGTCGCCGACATCCTCGACGACGCAGATCAGCCCGTGGTCGCGCTTGGGATCGCTGCAGATCGAGCAGGGATCGATCGTGTCGAGGTTGCCGCAGGCCGAGCACGGCTTGATCGCGCGCGCCGCATCGCCGAGCGCGGCGCTGAGCGGCTGCATCAGCGTCTCGCGCTTCTTCAGCAGATGCAGCGCGACGCGACGCGCCGAGCGGGGCCCCAGCCCCGGCAACCGACCCAGCAACTGGATCAGCCGCTCGATTTCGGGACCGATCATCGATTTCTAGAGCTTGAAACCCGGCGGCAGGGGCAGTCCGCCGGTGATCGACTTCATCTGCTCCTGCACCACCGATTCGACCCGCCCGCGCGCGTCGTTGCAGGCGGCGGCGACCAGGTCCTCGACGACGCCCTTGTCGTCGGGCTTGAACAGCGAGGCGTCGATCTCGACCCGGCGAGTCTCGTTCTTGCCGTTGACCGTCACCTTCACCAGGCCGGCGCCGGAGCTGCCGACGATCTCCAGCCGCTCGAGCTGGTCCTGCAGCTCCTTCATCTTCTGCTGCATCTGCTGGGCCTGCTGCATCAGGCCGCCGAGATCCTTCAACTTGTCGAACATCACATGTCGCTTTCAGGAATGTCGCCGTCGTCGGCGGGGTATTCGTCGGGCGGCGGGCCGTCCTCCGGATCGGACGAGGCATCGGCTGCGGAAATGCCGAGGCCTGCGACCATCGAGGTCTGCTCGCCCTTGCGTCGCACGGCTTCGATCTTGGCGCCGGGGAATGTCTTCAATATGGCCTGCACGGTGGCGTTGTTCTCCGCGCCGGTGCGCATGGCATCGGTTTGCGCCGCCTTCTGCGCCATCAGGGTGGGCTTGCCGGCGGCGGACGAAACGGAGACCAGCCAGCGCCGGCCCGTCCATTCGGTGAGCAGGGTGCCGACGCGGGCCGCGAGATCGCTGGGCGCCTGCGGCTCGGTGCGGAACTCGACCAGGCCGGGCTCGCAACGCACCTCGTGCACGTGATGCATCAGGTGATGGAAGATGCGCGGCTCGCGGCGTGCCTCGAACAGCGCCACCACCTCGGTGAAGGTCCGCGGCGCCGGCTGGGCCGCCGCCGGCTGCGGCGCGACCGCATTTGCAGGCTGCGCCGCCAGACGCGCGGCCGTGGCGCCGCCACCGCCGCCGCCATTGCCGCGCGGCGCGGGAGCAGGCGCGCCGGCTCCCGCAGGCGCGGTGCCGTTCTGCAACGCCTTGATCGCGTCCGACGGCGAAGGCAGTTCGGCCACGTAGCAGAGGCGGATCAGCGCCATCTCGGCGGCGCGCACGGGCGAGGGCGCCGTCAGCGTCTCCTGCAGGCCCTTCATCAAAAGGGCCCAGGCACGGGTCAGCGAGGCCATCGTGAGCTTGCCCGCCATCGCGAGCCCTTGTGCGCGTTCGCTGTCGGCCGAGCCTGCCGCTGCCTCGGGGGCCACCTTGAGGCGCGTCACCCAATGCGTCGTCTCGAGCAGGTCCTGCAGAATCACGACCGGATCGGCGCCCGAGTCGTGCATCTCGCCCAGCGCCGCCACCACGGCCTGCGCCTCGCCCTTCATCACCTTCTCGAACAATTCGAGGATGCGGCTGCGATCGGCGAGGCCCAGCATGTCGCGCACTTGGGCGGCATCGACCACGCCGCCGCCATGGGCGATCGCCTGGTCGAGCATCGACAGGCCGTCGCGCACCGAGCCATCGGCGGCGCGCGCGATCAGCGCCAGCGCCTCGGGCGAGATCTCGACCTTCTCGACGGCGGAGATTTTGGCGAAATGCTCGACCAGCACCTCGTGTGGCACACGCTTGAGATCGAACCGCTGGCAGCGCGACAGCACCGTCACCGGCACCTTGCGGATCTCGGTGGTGGCGAACAGGAACTTCACATGCGGCGGCGGCTCTTCCAGCGTCTTGAGGAGCGCATTGAACGCCTTCTCCGACAGCATGTGCACTTCGTCGATGATGTAGACCTTGTAGCGCGCCGAGACGGGGCGATAGCGCACGCCCTCGATCAGCTCGCGCACGTCGTCGATGCCGGTGCGGGAGGCTGCGTCCATCTCGATCACGTCGACATGGCGGTCCTCGGTGATGGCTTTGCAGTTGTCGCAGACGCCGCAGGGATCGACCGTCGGGCCGCCTTTCCCATCTGGCCCGACACAGTTCAATGCGCGGGCGATGATGCGGGCGGTCGTGGTCTTGCCCACGCCGCGCACGCCAGTGAGCATGAAGGCGTGCGCGATGCGGCCGGTGGCGATGGCGTTGCGCAGGGTGCGCACCATCGCCTCCTGGCCGACGAGCGTGGTGAAATCGACGGGACGGTATTTGCGGGCGAGGACGCGATAGGGAAGGGCGGTGTCCGCGACTTCGGTAGTGGCTTTCGCCATGCTGTCACCCGCTTCTGCGCCGTGGCCCCTTAGCGCCCGGCGGTCGTCGCGCCCGGGCGGCCCGGCTTCCCCGGCGGCGCGCCGGAGAGGAACGGGTGAGAGACCGGCATGACCCGAAGCGAATTCGTTACGGCTGCTTCCTTCCGGATCTGACCGGGTTGGCGACTGCTCCGCCCACACCGGCCCCTCG
>OUNM010413320.1_pt1 | contig 14223 bp, 12 predicted proteins | sample 1769961 | NCBI WGS metagenome assembly OUNM01 (sample SAMEA3914820, study PRJEB12502) | metagenome | biome: forest; material: soil | place: USA | collected 2012-03-12 | depth 0.3 m | reverse complement strand
GCGATTGGAGGGCGCGCGCATGCTCGGCGAGCTTCTGGGTCCAGCGTCGTTCCTTGCCGAGTGTGGGTAGGCCAATGCCCTCACAGCCCGGGACCTGGCAGCGATATCGAGCGCCCACGACGCGATGGTTCCGAATGCGCGGATCTTCGGGCGCGCCATTTTCTCTTCGACGATCTAATCATCCCAAGCTGCCTTCCAGACGACTCGTTCCTCGAGTGTTTCGTCCGCCAATCCCCAATTCGCGGGTTGCGTCGGTTCCGGCCTCACGCCTTTGGCCCAAAGGCTCGCCGGCCGGACGAAATTGCGCTCGATCGAGGGGCCGAGAACGGAGTCGATGCCGCGGATACGGCGTCGCGGATAATCGAAATGCATCCGGGCCTGGTGGGCGAGCGCCGGTCCCCCGACGCGCTTCAGAAGAGCTTCAAGCACGCGCTGCCACTGTTGCCAGACAGTCGTGATGCGTGCGTTGTTCAGGTTGGCGCGTGAGGGTTTGTAGATCTTGGCCGGCGGTGCCCAGCGGCGCTCCCTGATGCCAAGGCCCGCGGCCGCATGAAGAACGAGCGAGTCGCCGTCCAGCATCAGTACCGACTTGTCGAGAGGATGACCGCGGAGCCGGTGCCAGACCTCCGACGCCATGAGCAGGAAATCACCGCAGGCATTGCTGTGAAGATCGCGCAGCTGCCAGTAGTCCATTTGCCTCAGATAGGCGTTGCGCTCGGCCGGCAGGGAATCGAGTTGCGCGATCCATGCTTCGCCGTCTGCGCTCCAGAAATCTGCCGGCACCGCGACGTCGTATCGGTCGGCGCGGTACATCTCGTCGGACCGCAGGTCACGCTGCGCGATCAGCTCGATGAGCTGCGGCGAGAAAAACGTATCGCTTGCCTTGGGGGTGACGAAGCGGCCGCGCGCGCGACGGATTCCGACGTTCCAGCATTCGCCGGCATGCATGCCTCGTTCTTGGCTGCCTTCGAATCCGGCATGGAAATTCGCGCCGACGACATAACCCTTGATGCTCACGAAGTCATGGCGCTGCTGCCCGGCCAGAAGGTCCAGAAGCAACGGCCGGCCAGCCGGCGGATTCCACTCGACAATGACGATCTCGGACTCGACGCGTGCGCGATCCAGTTGGGCTGCAAGAGTGGAGACGACTTTTTCGAAGCGCTGGGCGAAGTCGGGCGTGTAGTCGTCGTTCCGGCCAAAAGTCACGAAGCTTACGTGCGGTCTCATCGCGACACTCTGGTTTGCGGCGTTGCGTATAGACAGGTGGGAACACATGCGGCGGGATGCCAGCCTTGGAATAGCGGAAAGACGGGTCCTTGCGGCGTGAGGCTGGCAGTGTAGGTTTCTGCGCATCGCTTCTCTTTCCGCAGGATCTCCATTGGCTGCCATCGCACGCGTCGCTCTGGTCACGGGCTCCTCTTCGGGTATCGGCGCGGCAACGGCTCGCGCGCTCGCGGCGCCGGGCCTGGCCATCGCCCTGCATGCCCGAAAGAATCGCGCCGGTGCCGAGAAGGTCGCGGCGGCCGCGCGCGACGCAGGCGCACAGACGCTGATCCTCGAGGGCGACCTCGCGCAAGCCGGCGTCGGCACGCGCCTGATCGAGGAGACGACAGCGCGCTTTGGCCGGCTCGACATCGTGGTGAGCAACGCGGGCTTCGCCGACCGCCGGCCGATCGGCGAGATCGATCGCGCGGCCTGGGAGACGAGCCTTGCTTCCATGACGACGGCCTTCTTCGAGCTCGCGACCGCGGCCAAGCCATGGCTGATCAAGGCGGGTGCAAGCGGCCGCATGATCGGCGTGTCGTCCTTCGTGGCACACGCCTTCGCGCGCGGCCTGATGACCTTCCCGGCCTCGGCGGCGGCTAAGGCGGGCATGGAAGCGCTGTCCCGCGCGCTCGCGGCCGATCTCGCATCGTCAGGCGTCACCGTGAACTGCGTGGCACCGGGCTTCATCGAGAAGGACGCCGACGGCCATGCCGCCGTGCCGCGCGAGCGCATGGCCAAGGTGGCTGAATCGATCCCGATGGGTCGCTACGGCAAGACGTCGGAAGTGGCGGCCACCATCGCCTTCCTGGCCTCGCCGGCGGCCAGCTACATCACCGGCCAGACCATCCACGTGAACGGTGGCGTCACGCTGTGAAGTTACCGGTAACGCACGTGCGTTGCCGGTACGCGGTATCATGATACCCCATGAGGGGTGGCGCGGAATCTGAGACGAATCGCCTAAAAGCCTTGCCCGTGGGCATTAGAACCGTCTCAGGACCGTGAGACTTTTAGACCCCGGTCAGCATGCTGCTCAGGGCCCGGAGCCTGGCGCGGGCGCCGGCATCGTAGGCTTGGGCGTCGGCGCGCTGCTCGCGCAGCACATTGAAGTAGAGGCCGCTCCGCCCCTCGAGGGCGGGCGACACGGCCAGCTGCATGATCGCCTCGGCACCCTGCTCCACCGTGCTGATCGGCGTGGTGCCCGATTGGCGCACCATGGTCGTGTTCATATAGGTCGAGGGATGGAGCGTGTTGGCGATCACGCCGCTGCCCTTCAGTTCTCCGGCAAGGTCGACGGTGAACAGGATCTGCGCGAGCTTGCTCTGGCGGTAGGCGCGCGTGCCCGAATAGTCCTTCTCGAGCATGACGTCGTCGAAGTCGATCGCCTGCTGGCCGGCGGAGGCGACATTGACGATGCGGGCGGGCGCGCTCGCCTTGACCAGCGGCAGCAGCAGACGGGTCAGCAGGAAGCCTGCGAGATAGTTCACGGCAAAGCGCAGCTCGTGGCCGTCGGCGCTCACTTGGCGGCCCGGCGCGGCGCCGACCGAGCCGATGCCTGCGTTGTTGATCAGCAACTCGAGCTTGTCGGTCACGCCGCGCACAGCGTCGGCCAGTTTGGCGACCTCGGCGAGCGAGGACAGGTCGGCTGCAAGGAAGGTGGCCTTGCCGCCCGCCGCCTCGATCTCGCGCACCAGACTTTCGCCGCGCTCACGACTGCGGCCGTGTACGATCGTGCGGAAGCCCTTGTCCGCGAGCTGGCGGGCGACGAGGCGGCCCACGCCGTCGGTGGCGCCGGTGATCAGGGCAGTCGGCATGGGAACTCCGGGCTGGCTTACTGGGGGATCAGACGATCGAGCGGGCGAGCGCCACGACGTCGACTCCTTTGGAGTCGATGCCGAACCACTCGAGGTAGAGCGGCACCTGGTGGTCGAGCATGTGCCGGCCGTGATGGATGCGGCGTCCATGGGTGCGGGCGCGCTGCAGCAGGGCCGTCTCGACCGGGCTCATGATGACCTCGGCCACGATGACGTCGGCATCGAGCTGCATGGGATCGAAGGGCAGGGGATCGCCCGGCTGCAGGCCGAGTGGCGTGGCGTTGATCGCGTAGTGGATGCCCTTGGGCGGCGAGTCGACGTTGGCGGTCGGCACGTTCGGATAGTGCTTCGACAGGCGGGCAAGGGCGGCTTCCGCGCGCGCGTCGTTGAGTTCGGTGACGAGCAGGCGGGCGACGCCCGCCTCGCAGAGGGCCGCGGCGATCGCGCCGCCGGCGCCGCCCAGGCCGACCAGCCAAACGCTGGCGCCGCGCACCTTGTGGCCGTGCGCCTCCAGGCCCGCGACGAAACCGGTGCCGTCGACGATGTCGCCGCACAGCGCGCCGTCCTTGTCGCGCTTCACCAGGTTGACGCTGCCGGAGGCCTGGGCGCGCCTGGTCGCGCGCGCGAGCAGCGGCAGGATCGCGGTCTTATGCGGAATGGTGACGGTGAAGCCGCCGAGATTGCGCATCTTGGTGAGCGCGTCGAGCATCAGCGGCAGCAGCTCGGGGCCGCCCTCGAACGGCAGCCACGCGGCGTTGGCGCCGACGGCGGCGAAGACCTGGCTCATCACGGCGGTGGCGCGCAGCTGGCGGATCGGATTGCCGATCGTGCCGTAGAGGCGCGTCGCGCCGTTGACCGCGAAGTGTCCGGTGAAGAGCGGGGGCGATGCCGGTTCCATGGGACTCCACAAATGAAGACGGCGGGACTTTGCAGCCCCGCCGTCGATCTTGGCTAGAAGCCTGCGCGGAGGCTAGAGGTGCTTCAGCACGTTCTCGGCCGCCGAGACTTCGAAGGCGCCGGGCTTCTCGACGAAAAGCTGCTCGATCTTGCCGTCCTTGACGATCATCGCGTAGCGCTGGCTGCGCACGCCCATGCCGTTCTTGGTGAGGTCCATGGCGAGGCCCATGGCGTTGGTGAACTCGGCGGCGCCGTCGCCCAGCATCATCACCTTGTCGCCGGACTTCTGGTCCTTGCCCCAGGCGCCCATCACGAAGGCGTCATTGACGGAAATGCACGCGATGGCGTCGACGCCCTTCGCCTTGAACTTGTCAGCTTCGGCCACGAACCCGGGCACGTGTTTTGCTGAACAAGTGGGGGTGAAAGCCCCCGGCAACGCAAAAACGACAATCTTCTTACCGGGAGCAAAAAGCTCGTCCGTGGTCACCGCTTTAGGGCCCTCGGGCCCCATCGTTCGCAGCGTGGCGCTAGGCACCTTGTCGCCGACTTTAACCATTATTCCACTCCTGGCTGTTGGACGGCCGGACCCTAGGCCGCAGTCCGGTTTTTGTCCATCGGGGCTGGGTTACAGCTCCTGGTCTTGATCTTTGACCGGACAATCCCCATGGATTTAGGCGATCATGTCTCAGATGCCCGGGCCTAGCTCTCCCGCCGCCACGTCGCCCGCAGCGACGTTGGTCGGCCGCTTCCTGGTCGCAGCGCCATCCATGCCGGATGAGCGTTTCCAGAAGAGCGTCGTATTCATCTGCAAGCACGATGACGAAGGCGCGCTCGGCATCATCGTCAACAACAAGGTCGACGACCTGCCGCTGGGCCAGGTCTACAAGCAGCTCGGCATCGCCGTGCCCACCGCCGCGATCGAACTGCCGGTGCTGTTCGGCGGCCCGGTGGAGACCTCGCGCGGACTGGTGCTGCACTCGGCCGACTACAAGCGCGAGGAGACCCTGCTGATCGAGGGCGGCATGGCGCTCACCGCCTCGCTCGAGATCCTGAAGGACATGGCCGACGGCAGCGGCCCCAAGCAGGCGTGGCTGGCACTCGGCCATTCCGGCTGGTCGCCCGGCCAGCTCGACCGCGAGATGCAGGACAATGCCTGGCTGGTGGTCGATGCCGACCCGAACCTGGTGTTCGATCCGGACTTCGACGCCAAGTGGCAGCGGGCGCTCGATCGCCTCGGCGGCAAGACCGGCCTGGGCGGGCACTTCGACCTTGCCTCCTATTCGCATCAGACGGGACGCGCCTAGGATAAGCGCACCGCCGGTGCGGAATACCACCTATGCGGGTGGTTGGGTCTTTCCATTAACAGGCCAGCGGGCCTATGGCTTGAGCGTTCCTGCAAACCTCCCTTCGTAGGGACGCGCGTACCCGGGACGCCTGCGCTTCCTTCCCCAATCCCAAGTGGAAGCGTCGGCGTCCCGCACTATTCCGCGGCGGCCTTCGCACTCGCGGGCGAGCGATAGGACGCCAGCAGGGAGGCTTCGCGCTCCTTGGCCGCCTTCACGTTCTTCTCCTTCACGTGGCCGAAGCCGCGCATCGTCTCGGGCACCGAAGCGATCTGCACCGCCATCGCGTGGTTGTTCTGGTCGAGCGTGGCCAGCACCTGCTCGATCGTGGCTTCGTACTCGCCGATCAGGCGGCGCTCCATGCGACGCTCCTCGGTGTAGCCGAAGACGTCGAGCTTGGTGCCGCGCAGCCTCTTCAGCGAGGCGAGGAAGCGGAAGGCCGGCATGATCCACGCGCCGTACTCGCGCTTCTTGAGCTGGCCGGTCGTCGGGTCGCGATCGGAGAACAGCGGTGGTGCCAGATGGAAGGAGAGCTTGTAGTCGCCCTCGAACTGCGTCGAAAGCTTCTTCAGGAACTCGCCGTCGGTATAGAGGCGGGCGACCTCGTACTCGTCCTTGTAGGCCATCAGTTTGTAGAGCGCCTTGGCGACGGCCTCGGCGAGGCCCGTGCGGCCCGGCGCCTTGGCTTTCTCGGCCTTGGCGACCTTGTCGACGAGGGCCGCGTAGCGCGTGGCATAGGCCTTGTCCTGATAGGCGGTCAGGAGCTCGACCCGCTTGGCCACGATATCGGTCAGGGTACGCGCGACGGGCTTCTCGACCCTCAAGGTCGGCTTGGCCGCCGCCTGCACGGCGGCGAGATTGTGCGCGGCAAGGCGGCCCCAGGCGAAGGTGCGTTTGCTGGTCTCGACCGCGACGCCGTTCAACTCGATCGCACGCTCGATCGCCGCGAACGACAAGGGCAGCAGCCCCTGCTGCCAGGCATAGCCCAGCATGAAGAGGTTGGTGGCGATCGAGTCGCCCAGGATCGCGGTGGCGAGGCCGGTGCCGTCGATGAAGCTGGTGGCCTCGTCGCCCGCCGCGTCGCGGATCGACTTCATCATCGACTCGGCGCCGAGATCCATGTCGCCGTTCAGCACGAAGGCCGCGACCGGCTGCATGTAGCCGTTGATCACGGCCTTGGTGATGCCGGGCTCGATGCGCGAGAGCGCCGCGGGCGAGGCCGCCACGACCATGTCGCAGCCCAGCACGAGATTGGCGCCGCCGGCGGCGATGCGCACGGCATGCAGGTCCTCGGGCCTTGGGGCGAGGCGGATGTGGCTCATCACCGCGCCGTTCTTTTGTGCCAGCCCGGTGAAGTCGAGCACGGTGCAGCCCTTGCCCTCGAGGTGGGCTGCCATGCCGATCAATGCGCCGACGGTGATCACGCCGGTGCCGCCGATGCCGGTGACCAGGATGCCGTAGGCCTCCGACAGCGGACGCAGCGTCGGCATCGGCAGATCGGCGAACGGATCCTTCTCGACGACCTTGAGCTGCGGCCGCTTGGCCTTGGCCGGCGCGCCGCCATGCACGGACACGAACGACGGGCAGAAGCCGTTCACGCAGGAGAAGTCCTTGTTGCAATTGCTCTGATCGATCGTGCGCTTGCGGCCCAATTCAGTCTCGAGCGGCTTCACCGACACGCAGTTGCTCTTGTCGGAGCAGTCGCCGCAGCCCTCGCAGACCGCGTCGTTGATGAACACGCGCTTGGCGGGATCGGGGAAGGTGCCGCGCTTGCGGCGGCGGCGCTTTTCGGCAGCACAGGTCTGGTCGTAAACCAGCACGGTGAGGCCCGGGATCTCGCGCAGCTCGCGCTGCACGGCATCGAGCTCGTCGCGATGGCGGATCGTGACACCGTGCGCGAAGCCTGCGTTCATCGGGTACTTGTCGGGCTCGTCGGTGACGACGATCACTTTCTTCGCGCCCTCGGCCTCGACCTGGCGCGTGATCTCCGGCACCGACAGAGGGCCGTCGTGCGGCTGTCCGCCGGTCATGGCGACGGCGTCGTTGTAGAGGATCTTGTAGGTGATGTTGACGCCGGCGGCGGCCGACTGGCGGATCGCCATCAGGCCCGAGTGGTAGTAGGTGCCATCGCCCAGGTTCTGGAAGATGTGCCTGTCGGAGTGGAATGGCGCCTGGCCGACCCAGCCCACGCCTTCCCCGCCCATGTGGCTGATCAGCGACGTGCGGCGCTCCGGCATCCAGATCGCCATGCCGTGGCAGCCGATGCCCGCCATCGCGCGGCTGCCTTCGGGCACCCGGGTCGAGGTGTTGTGTGGGCAGCCCGAGCAGAAGAACGGCGTGCGCGCCACTTTCGGCGGCGGCGCGTTGAGCAGCTTCTCCTTTGCCTCCAGGCGCGCGATGCGCTGCTTGAGCTCGGGCGAGTCACCCATGTGCTTCATCAGGCGGCCGGCGATCACCATCGCCACGCCGGTCGGCGACAGCTCGCCTTCGCTCGGCAGGATGATGCGGCCGGTCTCGTCGGCCTTGCCGATCACCAGCGGGCGGCGGCTGGCCGGCGCGTTGTAGAGGATGCGCATCAACTGGTCTTCGAGGTTGGAACGCTTCTCCTCGACCACGATCACTTCCTGCAGGCCCTCGGCGAAGCGCCGCGCACCTTCGACCTCCAGCGGCCAGGTCATGCCGACCTTGTAGAGGCGGATGCCGAGCGACCGGCAGCGCTCCTCGGACAGACCGAGGTCCTCCAGCGCCTGGCGCGTGTCGAGATAGGCCTTGCCCGTGGTCATGATGCCGATGCGCGCCTGAGGCGGATCGATCACCATCTTGTCGAAGCCGTTGGCGCGCACGAAGGCCTGCACCGCCGCCATCTTCGGGCCGTGCAGGCGCTTCTCGGCCTCCAGCGGCGGATCGGAATTGCGGATGCCGAGCCCGCCCGGCGGCAGCTGGAAATCGGTCGGCATCACGATCTGGATGCGCTCGGGATCGACCCAGACCGACGCGCCAGACTCGACCGTCTCGGAGATCGCCTTGAAGCCGATCCAGCAGCCGGAGTAGCGCGACAAAGCGAAGCCCAGCATGCCGAAGTCGAGATATTCCTGGACCGTCGCGGGATTGACGACCGGGATCATCGCCGCGGCAAAGACCTGCTCGCTCTGGTGCGGCAGGGTCGAGGACTGGCAGCCATGGTCGTCGCCGGCGAGCGCGATCACGCCGCCATACTGCGAAGTGCCCGCGGCATTGCCGTGCTTCAGCACGTCCATCGAGCGGTCGACGCCCGGGCCCTTGCCGTACCAGATCGAGAACACCCCATCGACGGTCGCGCCGGGGAAGAGATTGGTCTGCTGGCTGCCCCACACCGCGGTCGCGGCGAGATCCTCGTTGAGGCCGGGCTGGAAGTGGATGTTGTTCTCTTTCAGGTACCGCTTCGCGCCCCACAGCGCGTTGTCGTACATGCCGAGCGGCGAGCCGCGATAGCCCGAGATGAAGCCGCCGGTGTTGAGGCCGGCCGCGGCGTCGCGCTGCTTCTGCATCATCGGCAGGCGGACCAGCGCCTGGATGCCGGTGAGGTACACGCGGCCCTTGTTGAGGCGATAGCGATCCTCGAGCGCGTAATCGCCGAATACCAGAGGAACGGGGGTGTCGGTGATGCTCATCGCGAAGCCTCCCAGGCCGGCGTAAACGATCGTTTATGGGATCGAGAATAGCCGGAATCCGCAACCATAGGAGGGATTTTCCGTTGTAGCGGCTCCCCAGTCAGGAGTGCGCCATGGGTTACAGGACCATTCTGCTGCATTGCGATGCAGGCCGGACTCTTGCGGCGCGCACCCAGGTCGCGGCGGATCTCGCCGGTCGCATGGGGGCGCATATCGTGGGCCTCCACGTCCGCCAGCGTTTCGAGACACCGATGTACACCGATGGCGCCGTGGCGATGGACAGCCTCTACGACGCCTACGAAAAGCGGGTGAAGGCCGAGGAAGCCGAGGCGTCGGCTGCCTTCAAGGCCGCCATGCGGAGCGACAAGATCTTCAGCGAATGGCGCGTGGCCGGCGGCTATATCGAGGAGGTCGTGGCCGAGGCCGCCCTCGCCGCCGATCTGGCGATCGTGGGCCAGGCCGACCCGGAGAATGCGGGCTCGGCGACGCCGTCGGATCTCGCCGAGCAGGTGGCGTTGCGCAGCGGCCGGCCGGTGCTGGTGCTGCCCTATATCGGCTCGCCCAAGCCGCCGGGCGGGCGGGCGATGATCTGCTGGAACAACAGCCGCGAGGCCGCGCGGGCGGTCACCGGCGCGCTGCCGCTGCTCGAAAAGGCCAGCAAGGTCGAGATGCTGATCGTCGATGCGGAGAAGGCGACCGACGCGGATCGCGCCCGCAACTCCGGCAAGGACATCGCGGCCTGGCTTGGCCGTCACGGCGTGAAGGCCGAGATCGCGCGCACCACGGCGCTGGCTTCCGAAGTCGGCACCACGATCCTGTCACGCGCGGCCGATCACGACATCGACCTGATCGTGATGGGCATCTACGGCCACTCGCGCATGCGCGAGATGGTGCTGGGCGGGGTGAGCCGCACGCTGCTCGCCAGCATGACGATCCCCGTCCTGATGGCGCACTGACGCGACGGCGTCAGGCCCTTCGACTTCGCTACGCTCCGCTCAGGGCGACGAATTAGCTTCGCTAATTCGTCGGCTTCCGTCCCGCCTTGTAGTTGGCGACGGCAGCCTTGAGCTGGCGGTACTCCGCGCAGCCGAAGACGCAGATCGAATCGAGGCGGGCGAGATGCTGCTCGGCCTCGGGCAGGCGATCGAGCTGCAGATAGGCCTCGCCGACATATTCGTGCGCGCCGATGTGCTTGGGGTCGATGCCGAGCGCTGCGTTGTAGTACTGCAGCGAACCGTTGGGATCGCCCGACTTGCGCGTGGCAAAGCCCATCAAGGTGTAGGCGTCGGCATCCTTCGGGTTCTTGGCGACGACCTGCTGGAGGAGCGGCATGGCGCCGGCATAGTTCCTGGCTTCGATCATCGCCTTGGCGCTGACGTAGTTGGGATCGGCCGGCGCCGATTGCTGGTTGGCCATCCCGCCGCTGCCGCTGCCGGCGGCATGGGCGGAAACGGACAGGCTCAACGCGAGGGCTGCAACGGTCGTGAGAACGATGGAACGCATGGCGATCCTCCTGTGTGACCGGATTGTTCCCCACATACCGGCGGGCGCAACGAAATTACGATGACAAGGTCGTGAGAACGTCCGCGCGGGCCACGGCGCGAACGGCCATGCGGCCCTGCCGGCCGCGGATTTCGACCTCGTGGCGCGGCGCATCGGGCAAGGACGCGCCGGCGCGTTCGAGCAATTCCTCGGACACCACGAGCTGGACGCCGAACTCCTTGGTCAGCGTCTCGAGCCGGCTGGCCGTATTGACCGTGTCGCCGATGGCGGTGAGTTGCGTGGCGCGCTCGTAGCCCATCTCGCCCACGATGGTCGAGCCGGAATGGAGCCCGATGCCGATGCGCAGCGGCGCGTCGAGATCGCCCGACAGGGCCTCGTTGAGATCGTCGAGTGCCAGCGACATGCGCCGGGCGGCATCGAGCGCCTGGCGGCAGGCGCGCTCGCCGTCGACGTCGAGGCCGAAGATCGCCATCACGCCGTCGCCGATGAACTTGTCGAGACGGCCGCCCGCCGCCTCGATGGCATGTCCCGTCGCGCGGAAGTAGCGGTTGAGCAGGAACACCACGTCGTAGGGCAGTCGGCCTTCGGAGATCGAGGTGAAGCCCCTGATGTCGGCGAACAAGATCGCGACATAGCGTTCGCCGCCATGCGCCTGCGGCTGGCGGCGATAGGCCTCGACGGGGCCGCTCTGCGGCGGCAGGAGCGGCGTCACGCGATAGCGGCCGGGCGGCGGGCGGAGCTGGCAGGCGAGGCGGACGTTCTCCGGCGCGCCCACGCGATGGAGCACCTTCTGCTCCTCCGCCGAAGCGGGCGGCAGCAGCGCGCGATCGGGTCCGCCGACGCGGATGCGGCAGGTCGAGCAGCGGCCGCGGCCGCCGCAGACGGAGGCGTGCGGCACGCCGCCGATGCGGCTCATCTCGAGCACGGTGAGGCCGGTCGGCAGCGAGACCATCTGGCGGTCGCTGTAGGTGAGTTCCACGACGCCGGCGCGACGCGCCCACAGATCGCGCATGGGACGGGCGGCAAAGCTCGCGGCCATGAGAACGAGGGCGGCGACCGCCAGCGCATCGGCGATCCGGTAGATCTGGGCGACGCCTTGCGCGTCGGGCGCATGTAGTTGCTCGAAGAGGTTGGGGAGAAAGCTCGGCCGCTCGGCGACAAGATAGGCGAAGTCGCGCAACGCGACCGCGGCACCGCCGATGCCGGCTGCCGGCACCAGCAGGGCCACCGCGTAGATCGTCGGCAGCCAGTTGCGATACCAGGGCCTGAGGCGCCACGCGAAGTGGATGCCGATGCAGGCGTGGATCCACACCACGATCACCAGGCCGAACTGGCGCAGCACGCCCATCCACGTGCCCGACGTCAGCGACGCCAGCACCCAGGGGTAGTTGGTGTCCACACCGAAGTAGTCGGCGGCGATCCGCGTGCCGGAGACGTGCACTGCCGCGAGCGGCACGATCGAGGCGCCGAGCACGAGCTGCGTCCATTCCCAGAACGACAGCCGCAACGCGCGGCGTCGGAACACCGACCACATCGCGAGGGAGAAGTGCACCAGCAGCGCGCCATAGAGCGCGGTCTGCCCGATCGGATTCTGCCAGATGAAGACGAACCACTGGCGGCTCTGCTCGAGCACGCGCAGCGACACCAGCCCGAACGCATGGTTCAGCAGGTGCATGGTGACGTAGAGGAGAAGGACGTACGCCGACCAGAGGCGGATACGCCCGATCATGCGATCACTTCAGAAGCGCCAACACCGCTTCCGGCGGCCGGCCGATCGTGGCCTTCTTGCCGGACACGACGACAGGCCGCTGCAGCAGCACCGGATGCGCCACGATCGCCCTGGCGATGTCGGTCTTGCTCAGTTGGGCTTTCTTCATCTTGAGCGCCTTGAACTCCGGCTCGCCGTCGCGGATCAGCTCGGCAGGATCGCCGCCGACCTGCGCGATCAAGGTCTCGACCTCGGCCTTGCTGGGCGGCTGCTTGAGATACTCGCGGATCGCCGGTTCTATTCCCCTCGACCGCAGGAGCTCGAGCGTTTGGCGGGACTTGCTGCAGCGCGGATTGTGCCAGATCGTGATGCTCATGCGCGAACCATGGCGAGAGCTTCAGCCTTCGTCCAGTGCATCGGGATCCGCCGCATCGATCACCTTCCGGGCAAGCTGGTAGTCGAAGCCGCCACGCGCCATGGCCGCGAGATCCTTCAGGCGTCGGTCCTTGCGGTCCTTCTCCGCCCGGAACGGACCGAGCCTGCGCCGCCGGGCGAGCGCGATGGCGGCGGAAAGCTCGCGCTTGCGCGGGTCGGTGTTCAGCTCCTCGTCGAGGCCGGCCATCGCCTGGGCCAGGGTCTCGGCATCGACGCCGGCATGCTGCAGCCTCTGGCGCGTGAGCGTGTTCGAACTGCCGCGCCGGTGCAGCGCGCGCGCCTTGGTCTGGGCGAAGGCCTTGTCGTCGATCATGCCGGCATCGACGAACTTCTGGACGATGACGGAGATCGCCTGCTGGACGTTGTCCATGATCGGCGCCTGCAGCATCTCGGCCTTCCGCCCCCGCCGGTTCAGCACGCGGCGCAGGCCCTCGGCGGTGCTGGGATAGCGCTCGAGATAGAACGTGGCCGCGTTCTGCAGGTACTTCGCGGTGATCGGACGCGCGACCTTCTTCAAGGACGGTAGCCGAATGACCGTGGGCCCGGCTTGCGCAGGGGGGCCGCGAGATTGGCGAACTCGCAGAGCAGCTTGCGCGTGTCGCGCGGGTCGATGATCTCCTCGACGCCGAAGCGCTCGGCGGTGCGGAAGGGCGAGCGCACCTTGTTGAGGCGCGCCTCGATCGCCGCCAGATGCGCGGCGGGATCGGCAGACGCCGCGATCTCGGCCTTGTAGGCGGCCTCGATGCCGCCTTCGAGCGGCAGCGAGCCCCAGTCGCCCGACGGCCACGCGTAGCGGAAATTGTACTTCTGCCAGTTCTGGTGCGCGGCGCCCGCCACGCCGAAGGCCTTGCGCAGGATGATCGAGCACCACGGCGCCTTGCTCTGGTAGATGGCGGTCAGAGCACGCGCGCCGTGCCGGATGGTGGCGGCCTTCTCGCCGGCCACGCCGATGATGAAGCCCGGGATGTCGACGAAATGCACCACCGGCAGATGGAAGCTCTCGGCGAAGTCGACGAAGCGCGTGATCTTGTGGCTCGAATCTGCAGTCCAGCCGCCGCCGTAGAAGAACGGATCGCTCGCCAGCACTGCGACCGGCCAGCCGTCGACGCGGGCGAGGCCAGTGACGACCGAGCGGCCCCACGTCTTGCCGATCTCGAAGAAGCTGCCGCGATCGACGCAGGCCTCGACGATCGGCCTGATTCGGTAGACCTTGCGGCGGTCGCGCGGGATCGCCTCGATCAGCGATGCCTCGCGGCGATTGGGATCGTCGTTGCCCGGCTGCCGGTCGGCCACGCCGTCGACCGAGGAGGGCAGGAAGGACAGGAACCTGCGCGTGCGGGCGAAGGCTTCCTCTTCACTCTCGACCTCGTCGTCGACAGCGCCATTGCGCGCATGGATCTCGGTGCCGCCCAGCTCTTCCTTGGTGACTTTTTCGCCGAGCCGCGCCACCACGGGCGGGCCCGCGACGAACATTTGCGAGATGCCCGTCACCATCAGCGAATAGTGCGAGGTGACGAGCCGTGCTGCGCCAAGGCCCGCGACGGAGCCCAGGCCCAGCGACACCACGGGCACGCGCGCGAGATTGTCGACGACGTGGCCCCACGCCGGGT
>OUNM010850992.1_pt1 | contig 14224 bp, 14 predicted proteins | sample 1769961 | NCBI WGS metagenome assembly OUNM01 (sample SAMEA3914820, study PRJEB12502) | metagenome | biome: forest; material: soil | place: USA | collected 2012-03-12 | depth 0.3 m | reverse complement strand
GCTAAGACACGGGCTGATATTACAAGCCGTTGGGTGTGCGTAGGGCTACGTCGGTGGTGATGCTATTCATAGACAGAGACACAAAGGCGACACAGATGCAGAGGAGGCAGAGGGTCAGACAAGCCGTCCCCGAGCGCGTGGGATGGCGGTGCTGAGTCGCGGCGGAGCGCAACTAGGAAGGCAGACTTCCAGGCTCAACCACAAACTACTTGCCAGGTACATGCTGTACCAAGAAGCGCTCTCTCCAGCGACTCTTTTGGGGCCAAAGTCGAGAATATTGATCTCGGCCATGCGTGTGCGCGGGCCAGGGGCAAATAGGGGGTCATACAAAGAACCAAGACCGTGACATGGTGGGGGAGTACAAGTCGAGACATTGGTCTCAGACGGGGTCGAGGGCGATTCCGAGCAGCCGGGAGAACTGGTTTGCACCGCGTATATCCGCGCTTTCTTCTCCAGCCATTCGGGGATCGACCTGTTCGTGGCGAGGGATCGACATGATCTGCTGCGTGGAATCGTGACGTTGACCTCAGGGGCCGGACGAAGATTTCCTGGAGCGAACTTTGTCTGGCTCGTCTCCTCGTCTGGCTCAAATTCCAGCCTGTTCTCGAATCTCGGGTTCCAGCTGCTCGAGTTCAGTCCATCCACACCTGCGCTCGCTCTCGGGATCGAGGTCAGGATCAGGGCAAGCATCCGTAATTCCACTTCGTCGGTTGAGGACGCTGCTGGCATCACTGGCACTTGGGCATTGTGTGCAAGGTCTCTTCAAGATACCGAAGTGAGCAAGGCAAAGCACAATCAACGCCCTGGTCCCCTGTTAAACTGGCCTGGCGAAGCATGCGGCGCTGCGACACAAGCGCATGTGTGTTTTTGGAGAAGCTCTCGGTCACGGAAGTGGGTTAGGGGCTTGCCAAGACGCGGGGAGACCGCGCGATCAACCAGGAATCGAGACCTTGCCCAACGCGGCAAGGCGGGACAGCGATTGCAACGTTTCATCCGCCGTCCCCAACGGTCGGAGACAGCCGCCCTGCGAAGAAGGCAGGCCGACGACTTTTTACCCAGCCTTGGGGCGGTGGCAGCCTGCTGGCGGCTGCTACTGGGTCGAGGATCGCGCTACATACAGTGTGTCTGACCTGGTGTTTGGAGAGCCCGCGAAGGAAGAGGAGGACCCCGTGGTTTGCAGAGGTTGCTGCGCGCAGCGCGAGGGGACAATTAATTTGGGATGCCCTCAAGCTCACTGGCCGAGGGGCGGGCGATGTGATGGCGGGTTGTTGCTTGATGGCGCAAGCTCGTGCTGCATGATGCAGTGCTGCCGTGTGATGCACCCGATCAGCCCCCAAAACTGGACGACGCTTCGTGGGCCGTGTTCTGCATTGCCCAGGCCAAATCTCCGGAGGAAGGTCTCGTTTCGCCGGTCGGTGAATAGCAGGACGAAGTATGGTGTTATAGAACAGTCTGATAAGTGGCTTGTCGGTCGCGGTTTCAGCTGAGCAGATGAGGCCGGCCTGCTGCCGAGGCTCTCGTAAGGCTTCGCGAAGCCCAGTCGTGCCAGTCTCACTTCAACGCCCCGTCGCGGGAGCCAAGACGCGTGCCGGGAGATGGCGTTGAAAAAAGGGCCGTTTCCTTCAGCCACATCTCTGGGCTTGCATTTGAATCCTCCATCTCTCATTGGCTTGTTGGGCAATGGCGCTGGTGGATGTCGCGCGCAGCCAATAAAATGGCGCAGTCTCCCCTCGGCTCCGACCGAAATCAGGGTAGCGGGGTCGCAGGAGGGGCAAGCGCCAGGGGAGCAACCGTTCAATGATTCCAACGGGCGCGCAGTGGCTTTCCAAGTCCAAAATAAATCCCCGACCTGAAAGCTGCCATCGAGCCATCGAACATTGACGTGGAATTGCCGGCAGGCTGAACGACCAGAAGCCGTCTCAAACGCCGATCAGTCCAGCGCTGTTTGGTACTTGGCAGCACCTCAGAGACACGGGGGTTACCCTGCCCGTGATTCGCCGCCTGTTTCTCAGGGCCGCAGCTGAAAAAGCCCTGACACTGTCTGGCAGAACAGTGTCAGCACTGTCGATGGAGCATGTGAAAGCGATAACGTGCGGCGGGGACTCGAAACTCCGAGCCACCGTCCACTGTTTGCGGAGAACATTGGGGTCTGCTTGGCTTCGATGATAACGACGCGAGGAAAAGTTGATTATTGCAAATGGAGACTGTCCCAATTTCTGATATGGGCTCCGCAATGGCGACGAAAAGAGAGAGATGTCGAGCTCGGGGACCTCGTGTGAATCCAAGTGGGCATACGGGGGTGGCTCAGCGTAGTACTAAGCACTATGTACAGAATAGTAGACAGGACCCCAGGTGTAGAAAGTTGGCCCCCACCAGAGGTTTGAGGCTCGCGAGCCTGTGCGAGAGCTCAGCTGCTGGTGAGAGAGCCAGAGGGAGGAAGGGCGATGTTGACCCGGAGACGATATCGCCGAGTCTGGCGGCGTCTGCCGACCTTTCCGGGCCCCCAACATTTTTGTTTCCAAACAGCGGGAATCCTCGATAAAAGAGCGCTAAGTGGCGGAGCATTTACCGCGGAAACCGCCCTGCCGTGAAAAAGGAGCTTCTCGAAGGCCTCCTTGTGGGTGAGAGGTGGAGCGGCGATCCACCGCCCACAAGTCGCCTTGCCGTTCGTCAGTGGCCGACAGCGGCGATCTTGGCGACCGGGAAACAAGGAATTGGCCCACGGCTGCCGGCTGTGACCCGGAGATGTGGCGGCGGGTCGACCGGATCAAGAATTTGTGTCTTCTGTATTACTATGTACTGTGCGCACTCTGTACCTCGAAGCCAAAGTAAGCACACGAATACTATGTAAGCCTCGTACTGCGCAATGAGGCGAGGGACGTCATTTTCGGAATGTTGTGCATTGCGCGGTGGCTTTCGGCCCAACTCGTTTGGATGTCGGGTTCCCCGACTCCTGGCAGAGGCCGAACAAGACATCATCAGCATCCGTTCCAGGCTCCCAGGTTGGGATTCGAATTTCGTGGCGAAGAGGCCTTCCCATGCACTGTTACACCATCTCCGCCGTGTCTCATCAACAAGACGTCCTCCGGGGCGCCCTGATTGTGGGTCTGAGCAGGCACTCCCACAACCCCCCTGACCGAAGCCCAGGAGAAGAAGCCTGCGCCGAAGGTTTCAACAGCGGCCGATTGGCTTTTGTCCAACACGTCTCGGCAACTTGCAGGCCAAACCCGCCGCGCCCCTTTATGCTGTGCTGTCGAGAGATCAGCGCGGTGCATGTTTGGCTTGCAAGGGCTGGCAGCCAACAAACAAGGCGATGATTGCTCACGACTGCGGTGGTGGGGATGCCTTCAAGCCCTTATCGGGCTATTTTTGTCATTTTTGGAGCCTTGCGGTCATGGGTTTGCTCGCGAAAACGTCAGTCTCCAAGAGGGCTGCAAACGTGACAGCAAGTGAGCCATTGTCAGGCAGCTTGTCAAATGAAGTTCCCTCCCCAAGGGCCTCGAGGTAGTGCAGTCATCGGCCCCTCTCTGCTGGCTGTGCTCTCACCGTGCCCCTCCGCCTCGCCAGCGCCGACCTGGCACGTTGCTGCCGGTCTTTGGCACACCAGCCAAGATAGCCAGTCCCTGGAGATAACGTTATGGGGTTTTGCCAGTACAGAGGACTGTGTACTAAGTGGCTTCCTTGAAGGCAATCTCGGACACCTCCGTCGCTGGCTCGTGGCCTCGACTCGCGTGCTTGGTCGACCGGAACGGAGCAGCCCGAAATCACCTCTCACATGGCCGCCCGAGGAGCCGTGTTTCGTCCCTCGCCGAACTCAATTTTCGGGGACGACAAGACAGGTCAAGAACGAGCCGAAGCCGTTGTCAGTGCCAACCATGCACCGATTTCCGCAAGGTGCAAGCAAGGTTCGTCTGATAAGCGAGTGTGCGACTTGCAAGTTGCGAGAGCCGTCAACCAGGGATGCATGAAGAAACCCCTGCGGACGACTCGCGAGCCCGCCTCACCTCAGATTATTGCGTTTCGGGCGCTAACCACGACCAATGCGACATCCAACGTCCTGAGGGTTGCCACGAAGATGCCCGGTTGTGTGTGAAGGACAATACCATGGAAGTGCAGACGGGACTGACCGGTCACGTTGATGGGTCCTGCCGCAAGTTTGCTAGCCTCGAGCCAGCCAAGCAGAGGAGCTGCAAAACAACTAGCGCCCCGCTCAGGGCCCGAATTGGCCCAATGGGCGCGCTTGCTGCCCTTTCCCCAGGTTCCACTCTGCCACGCCCGCACCAGGAACCTGCAAATCTGCGAATCGAGCCCACCATTTCCCATTCGGCTCGCAACCCAAATTTGGCGACAACATCCGCAGGGTGCTGCCCGGGCGCTGCCATGGGCGCTGCCATGGGCGCTGCCATGGGCGCTGCCACGGGCGCTCCCACAGGCTTGGGCCCTGGAGCTACTCAGACGATCGGATCCCAGGTCCACTTCCGCCAGCGCAGGCTCGTGCCGGATTCCCTCAATCAGCAGCACGAGACCCCGACCACGGAACACCTCGGTTCTGCTTGTCGCAAGGACCCCCTGGCCTCTGCCTCTTGTCTCTCAAGGGAACCGCGATTTTTCGGCAAAGGGATTGGCGAGGGATCGAGGGCCAGAGACCCCGTCGAGCCCGTCCAGGCGGCCGCGTTTCTGTCGACGGCTTGGACCTCTCCCCTCGGAGCGGTAACGTACATGAATGTACCGTCTTCCCGCGAATGCAGCCTTTCATGTAGGAAAGTCTCTCTGTGGTTTCCATCCCGTGTGCTCTGGTCGTGCTGTGTGCTGTGGCTGCGGTTCTCGATCCTATCCGTCCCTTGTCAAAAAGGCCCTTGCGAGGGCCCTTGTTCCGAGCCCACCACCGTCCCACACTGGCGCCATACCCCCAGCCCTAGTCGGGTGGCCAGGGTTTGCCTCGACGACTGGCTGGGGGTGTGGGATTCGACAGCGGGCAGCCCTCATCCCTCTCCCCCCCCCTGCGCTGCGCACCTCCGTCGCCTGTCGCCCCCGACCCCCAATGCCCAGTCGTCGCACCACCCGGGGACCTCCTCCACCGCCTGAGCCGTTCGAATTTGGGGGTACCGCACCAAGTACCCCGACGTACCGTGGCAGCGAAAAGGGGGGGTTGCTAGGCTGGGACTGGGCGTGCATGCGACTTTCTGTCGCTGCTTGTCAGTGGGAAACAGCCTGTTTCGATTAAAACAAGCCTCCTGCCCGCAGCCCGCCGCCCGGGGCCCAGGCTCTGACCTTTCTTTACTCTCCCCTTCGGCGCCCCCCCCCCAGGTTTCAACATCACTCCTCCAGTGTGCTATGGGCCCCAAGTCTGTCCATATTGCCGCCCATTTACCCACACCACTCATCTGCTGTCCGCTGGAGACCACACCGCGTCCTGGACAGCATTCACCCTGTCGCCGCCACTGGTCCGGATCTGTCCTCCTCACCACCCCGAGAGACTGGACAACACCGGAAACCGACAGGTATAGGAGTGAACGTTGATTGACGGCATACTCTTGGGTTCAACATGACGGCCCCGATCAGCACACCGGCGACCTCGGCAGCGAAGGATGCTGCTTCCGCCCGGAAGCGCAGAAGAAGAGCCCCAGCCGGAGGAGCCGCCGACGACTGTTTTACCTGCGCTAAGCGGAATGTCAAGTGCGACAGGAGGAGGCCTTACTGCTCGCAGTGCTTGGAGATTGGAAACGAGTGCTCCGGGTACAAGACTCAACTGACATGGGGCGTTGGCGTGGCGAGCCGGGGCAAGTTGCGCGGGCTGTCGCTTCCCATTGCAAAGGCGCCACCGGTAAGCTCCGTCAAGACGGTCAAGTCGCCGACGACGGTGCGGGCCCGGACCGGCTCGGTCGCCTCGACAGCGCAGTGGCCAGTGGAGCAGGAGGACCAGGCGATTCGGGAAGAGGTGGAAACGGACGTGAAGATGGATATGGGCCATAGGCGGCACCCCTCCGTATCGGTCACGACGACAACCTCCTTTCACCCCTACGACATGTCGCACCTATCCCCCACGGATACGGCCCCACCAGGTTGGACTCACATCCCTTTCTCGTCGAGCATGACCACGAGCGATACATCGAGATATCTGCCCAGGCCGCTCCACATTCCCATCCCCGCTTCGTCTCCCGGAGACATGATGCATCGGGACATGATTCAGACGCCGATCGACACCATGAGCGACGTGGACTACATGTCACCCCTTGGCCACTCGTTTCCGAGGGAAGAGGTTCCTGCTTACATCCAGAGCCCGATGATCTACGAAAGCTACCCATCCCACGCTTCGCCCATCCCTCACAGCCCAGTGGCCGCCATGATGATCGAGCATTCGCGACCACCGGGTTCATGCCCCAGCCTCGTTTACGCACCATCGGAGCACGCTTCGAGCCTTCACTCTCATCTCTCTCACGTGGACAGCCTGGAAGCGCAGCTGAGTCGAAAACTACCTCATGAATGTGACGTTTTGGGTGAGTTACACTCCCTTCGAACCCTGTGAAACATCCCACTGACACCAGGAACCCCAAGTAGCCGACACACCCGACTTGGACACATACGGCTCAAGCGTGCAATCTCACGGCCATTTCTGGACCTCCTCCACTGCAGACGACGAGTCTGTGTCGCAGAGCCTTCCGGACAGAAACCCGGCATCATGGCTCGGCTCGTTTCCCTCACAGTCGCCCTCGCCAGTCCTCCAAGTGAGCCCGGATCTCATCACCAAGATGCCCTTTTTCATGGATTACTACGAGAAGACCATGTGTCCCAGCATGGTGTTCATCGACGGTCCCAACAACCCGTTCAGAGAGCACATCCTTCGGCTCGGAACCAGCAGCAGGAGTCTCCAACACGCCATCTGCGCGCTCGCGGCATGCAACCTGAGGATGAAGAGGAGGCTGAGCCTTGGTCACCATGGCAGGGATGTGGGTGAGAGGCGGCTCGACATGAGCCCGATAGACGGCGGACCCGACGTGCAACCCAGGGACCAGTCTCTCGCCGAGGAATACCAGCACCGGAATTTGGCAGTGCGTCTGCTGAACGAGCAGCTGAACGACCCGGAGAAGTCGATGCACGACTCGGTACTCGCAACCATCCTGCTCTTGTGCCACTACCGCATGGCCGAGTCGGGCGTGGCAAAGTTCCAAACGCAGTTTGCCGGCGTCAGGAAGATTCTGGGGCTCAGGCGGATGTCCCCGTACCCAGCTTCTCGAGATTCGGTCTGGATGGAAGCGTTGTTCACCTATTTCGATGCGATATCTGCGAGCGTCAACGACAGGGAACCCCAACTCACCACCACCTTTTACGGCGTCCTCCCGGATGCCCAATTACTACCGCCCGGCGCGGAGAACATGGTCGGCTGCGATCGCGAGCTCTTCAAGACCATCAGCAAACTCGGCAGACTGAACCTCCTCTCTCAACACCGCCCTGTGCAGCACCTCCTCGGCTCCTCTCCGCTACCTCGCATCACTGCCTCACGAGCAACTTCGCCTCTCGGTGCTCCATACAAGCCCCCGTCCCTCAACAGCCCAGACCACCACCAAAGCATCTTCGGAGGCCTGCCGCATCCCTACAACAGCAGCACCCGATTCGACTGCAACGACTTTGGCACGTCGAACCCCGAAGACGATGCCCTCCTAAGCCCGCACCTCCAATCCTCCACCGCCTACGACGACCCACGCAGCATGTTCTGGCGCGAATGGAAAGAATCCCGGCAGGCCCTCCAAACATGGGAATTCGACTCTGCCCGCGCGCGCGCCTCCCTCACCACCCCCCCGTCACACGCCTCGCCATCTTCACCCTCACCGGTCGGGTCCATGTCCATCGCGGCCTCCCTCCCGGCCATGTTCCCCACCGGCGGGCAGGTGCGCGACCTCGGCTCGCTGAGCGAGGCCTTCCGCTACGCGGCGCTGCTCTACACGGAGCGCCTGGCCAGCCCCAACGTGCCGTCCAACCACAACAACTTCCGCAACCTGGTCAGCCAGGTCGTCTACTACGCCACGAGCCTCGAGGCGGGCAGCGCCGCCGAGAAGTTCCTGCTGTGGCCGCTGTTTGTGGCCGGCAGCGAGTGCGTCAACGAGCTGCAGCAGAACATTGTGCGCTCCAAGTGCAGGGAGATCATGGCGCGCAGCGGCTACATGAATAATCTTGCTGCGCTGGAGGTGCTCGAGAGGGTGTGGGCTGGGGAGGGGTGGCGGGAGGATGCCATGAGAGGGCATCACCACCACCACGTCGGGAGGATGGGAGGGAATGGGAAGGGAGGACCGTTTAACTGGGCGAGGTGTATTGGCGGGCCTGGGGTGGAGGTCGAGTGGATTATGTTTTGATGATGATGGATGGTTAGGAGGATGATGATGACACGGCATAGACGGCGGGCGCGGTGGCACTTTGTCGGGCGATGACATTTCACTTTTCTTTTGTTTTGGAGGTTTGAAGCGACAGAGCAGGATCTCACTTCATTTCCTTCTTGTTCATATCAAGGCCGGGCTGTTTTTGGCCGCCGCTTTTCTTTACTGTACATGTATGCATACCCCCGGATAATTTGGGACGGCGCATGTCTTGGGCGCAGAGGTAGGTATCTAGGTCTGTTTATCATAGTTCATAGTATGTAGTTGGTTCGGCCAGTTCGCTGGGGACACGGAATGGTAGTCCACGGTTGCGATCTCCCACCTTCTCTCGTGCCAATGTTTTCACTCGCAGTATCTAATATCCAAGCGGGCTTCGCAGTCAGGGGGCGGCAGACAACCAACCAACTCTGGCAGTCAAGAACCCAGCTCGCCTGCTCTTCAACTGAGAGTGGAACCACATCGGCATTTCCCTGGTTTCCTCACGAGCATATCTCTGAAGTACCGACCAGGTACCGATGTCAGGCACTGTTGCCCGAACGACGGATCGGAGCACCTAACCTGGGCGGGAAAGGTGCGTGGGGGGGAAGGAATCGGGTATGAGGGGCCCTGTCTGTCGCGTTTCCCTTGCCCTCCGCACGCATGACGAGCTTCCCGAAACTGACTTCCGATATCTCATTCCCTGTCCCCGGGAACCACACCCCTGACCAGTCTGATATCGACATCTCTGTTGCTGCCGGCGTTGCAACGCAAGATCAAACGGGCGACCGAGGAGGCGGGAAGTGGCATCGCGAAGAATGCAGCGGCAGGCCGCTGGCCGCCGGCCGCCGCGAGTCTAGACTATCGATTCGATCGACGAGGTGCTGGACGGACGGGATGGCCTTCTAGAATGCGTCCGGAAGGTGGGTTTTTCCACAGCAGTGCATGCGTGCCACACACCACCATCTACATACGTAAGATGTTGCCGCCCCCCCCCTTTTCCCCTCCTCCCTGTCCCCCATTGTCACAGCTCAACCCGGCAAGTCACTGCGCTCCCTCTGCGTGAGAGGGCGGTGGGAGATGCAGTCCAGCCAGCGGCTTCGTAGTGGAGGTACGTTGGTGGACGACGAAAAGGCACGAGGGTGCAGCTGCAAGGTCTGCCGTCTGAGTTTGTTCGAGTGCGTGAGGCGATCATACCTGTACTAGGCTCAGGAAGGAAGGAAATCGAGGTCCTGGTGCTTGCACACACACTCTGGCAAACGCGGGGTTGATATCGCTTGGCTGAAGGAGGAACAAGAAGGTTGGTGTCGGCTTCGGCTGCGGGTATTTTGCACAGGTAAATTTCTTGAGAAGCCGAGCCGACGACTATACAGCGAGAGATTGAGAGTTTCTCCTCGCGAGGGGGAGGTTTCGGGTGGACTGCTCAGAGGATCAGGTGCTGTGAGGGAGTGGGAATTGGGGAATTGGGGATGGCAGATTTGGCGGAACACGGAGACGGCGTTCTTGTCGCCCAAGTCGTCCGGCCATTGTCAGCCCATCTTTGCCTACGGTGTAGCCAGAGAAGCGCAACGCCGGTTTGGATCGAGGAGGAGTCTCAGCTGCAGCAGAACACCAGGTGATGTGGTGATGGAGAGAACAAATCATTGCGTGGAACACCAAATAATTACATGCATGCGACAGGCGAGAAGTGACAGAAAGGGCTAGACGAGTAGTTATGCAGCATGATCTGATCATGAGATGGCCCGTTTGTTTGGGCTGCGGGGGCTTCCGGCCAGCAAACACAAGACGGCAAGACGGCGATGGCAATGTCGAAGTCAATTCATCTGTGCTGCAAGACTTCGGATCAAGGCTTCCAAGGGTTGGGATGAGGGACGAGCGAGTGCTTGGCGGCTGTGAGCAGCTGTTCGTCCCAAGTGTCCGATAAGCTGCACGCCAAGCATTGAACCCCACTGAAACCCGCCTTATCGTTTCAATGCCAGGGAAATTTTGGAATCGCCGTTGGCAGCACTCAAAGTCAGGGTTTCGATCGAGGATTCGAGGGTTGCTCGCTGTCGCCAACATCACCGCCAAAGAACCCCTGATCTCCAACACACACAATGGGTCGCGAACTCCAAAAGCGCAAGCGGCGCTCGTCGCGCGCCAAAGTGACCATGCCCAACCGCCGCAAGAAGGCGCTGAATCCCCTGGGCAACGACATCATCGCGAAGCACTGGTTCGTCCCGACCCCTTCCTCTGCCCCTTCGTTCCACGCCCGGCACTGACACTCTGGCACCCGTACAGGAACAAGAAGGAAACCCTCTCCCAAAACTACACCCGCTTCGGCCTGGTCGCCAAGCTCGGCAAGACAACGGGCGGCACGACCGCCTCCAACAAATCCACCCTCGACACCGCCACCGACCCCCTCGCCGCGCAGTCCAAAAGCCAAGGCCTCCTCCAGGTCCGCGAGGTCAAGGTCGAGCGCGACGCCTCGGGCCGCATCACCCGCGTGCTGCGCGACGCCAACCCGCTCAACGACGCCCTTAACGACCTGGACTCGGACGCCGAGCAGCAGCTGCAGCAGGAGCAGGAGCAGGCCAAGCAGCGGCGCTACGAGGAGTGGTCCGGGTTCCAGGGGGACGGCGGCGAGCGGCCCGAGGTGCTGCGCGCGCTGGAGCGCGAGGCGGGCCGCCCGACCGAGAAGACGGTGCGGCACGCCAGCGAGCGCGAGGTCGAGTGGCTGCGCCGGCTAGTCGGGCGGCACGGGGACGACACGGCGGCCATGGCGAGGGATGCCAAGCTCAATCCGATGCAGCAGACTGCGGCGGACATCGGGAGGCGGTTGAAGAAGGCTGGGTTGTTGGCTGCGTGAACTGGATGGGCGTGGCTGGCGTCGTAGTGTTGGTCCAGAGGTCATGTTCTGTGTTTGGCGGAAGCTTTCCCGACCGGCAACGAGAGGAGGTACTGCATGTCTTGTCCATATAATTGGCGTTTCGGCGTTGTCTACAGGGGCGAAGGGAAAAGGTAGAATTACACACAAGTCCCGCATTTTGAGATGTTCAAGGCAGATCTTACAAAGCATGAGAATTGAAAATATAATCTTTCATGTGGTGGTATCTCGTTGTGTGATCTACCCTCTATGACGCCGTCAACACCAAAAGCTAAGCCAAAAAGTCAACGCTAACCCGTATATGCCCCCGACAAAGCGAGGAAACAAAAATGCCCACAATATTACACCACCCCTCAACCGTTTCCGTGAGCCATACAAGTCCTGGTCCGCCTCGCAACCTTTCCCACCCAGAAACCGCAATCAACCGTGATTATTACCCCTCAGGTTCTCGATCCGATCGTAGTTGGCGTGGGGAAAGCTGGCATCCTCGAAGGGATCTGTCGCTGTCGGCGGCGCATACCGCGACCCCGCAGCAGACACCCTCCCGGAGTTATACTCGGTGTCATTATCAAACGCATTCCCCCCGGCCTGCGTCCGGAACGGGTTGTCGTGGTAGCTGCTAACAGTGCTCGCAGCGCCAACGTGGCTACCGCCCGCGGGGCCGTACGGGTCCGAATAGTCGGAGCGCGCACCGCCGCCACCGTAGTGCGATCCGTCGAGATGGTCATCATGGTCGTGATCGTGGTCGTGATCGTGATCGTGGTCCGCCATGTTGACGCGGGCATAGGCCTCCTCGTCACCGTGGGGCGCCAGCGAGAAGGCGGCCTTGTCCGGGTCGATATTCTGGCTGCCGAGCTGGGCGCGGTCGTAGCCTGGCAAGCGGTTGTTCCATTGGAAGTATTTGAGGGTCCAGATGCTGATGAAGGTCGTCGCGCAGAACAGGAGGCTGTGGGGCAGTTGGTTTAGTTGGGGCCACCAGCGACGAGACATGGGCATCGCAAACGTACAACACAAAGACGCCCAGGGCAACGATGCCCTTGCTAATACCACAGGCTGTTCCGCACAGGTCGGCCGAGTTGTAGGCAGCCTGGGTCGCGAAGGCAGAGAGCCAGATGACGGTGTATACGGCGTCGACTGCCACCATGACTTGCGGCATGGCGAGCTTTCGGGTACGCGGGAATCTCGGGGCCATCATGAGATAGATCCAGGCCGGTATGGTGAGGAAGAACTGCAGGGCGCGATTCAAGTCAGTGCTTGTTTCTTCGAGTCGGAGGGGTGCCAATCGGCGCGTCCTTACCACTGCGAAGGTCCATCCATTGTTGCCGACGACCCTAGCACCGTCTGCCCGGAAAACGGCAATCCCTAGGCACCATGCTACGAAAGCGAGGACGATCTGAACGGAGTGGAAAGCCAACTTAAAAGTTGGGATCTGCTCGGGGTCGAGTTCGAGGTCCTCCCACATCCTGGCGGCGGTTTCTGTCTCCCGTCTCGAAATTGAGGATTCAACAATTGTTGACGTCTGTCGACGAGCAGGAAGCCGTTCAAATGTCGCTAAAGCAAGTGCAAAAGGGCAAGCGCACAACGCGGTGGTAACGAGAGGCTCACAGGGCGAAGAACAGGGTCAAAAAGGAGACGAAACAGGGACGCGCACTTTGGGTCGCAAACGAGGTTCTGCCCTGAGGTTTCCACAGCCAGCGGCAGAAAATGGATGGATCCCAAACACAGCCGCTGCGGTTTGCCCAGGCGACGGGCGGGCGCGCCTTGGCGGTGGGTTGCGCAGTGACAGAGCCACAGAAATGACGCTTCCAGAAGCCACCGACAGTCTGCGCCACGGTGAGAGGCCCGCGCCAACCAATCAGGGCTCAGGGGTTTCGAGCGCTAGTGGAACCCTTGCGTGGCAGACGCATCTTCATCCCAACGTTTGACAGATCGTCTCAATGCAGAGAGGAACGCAAGGCTGTCTTTCCAACGCGTTGTGTGCAGGATGCCGCTGAAGAATGCCTTCCTGGTAGGTACCCAATTAGCCAAGGTATGTGTATCTCATCGAGTTGTCTCCTCACCCCGGCCTTGGCGCATGCGTCGCAGCCAGCACGACATGAGGCGGTCGATGATAGGAGTCACTTCAATGTGTTTTTGGATCGCGGCCTGCAATCTCGGCCCGGTGGCAGCATGTCAACAATTGCCGGTCCGGATGCGACCCTGGCCACCGCTGGCAAGGAACCATCCACGCCATGTGGTAGTTAGACTTGACGTTAATTATTAAGAGAGTGATCAAAGTAAGCCCATTGTTCGTGCGAGATTGCCCATGTCCAAGTTGTTTCTGCACGGCTTTCGTTCTGTCTTTCAACTCGAGAGAGCGACCCCTCAAAATGCTGGCCCGACAACCGCCCAGCACAGACCGCCGCAGATGATTCCACGGCAACAGCGCCAAAAATAGCACCGTCTCGGACACTACGGTGGGGCCGGCCTTGGCCCGTCCAACCACTGCCGGCCCTCGCCCGGCTTGCCGGAAACCGACTGGCCTGGCGCCGAAATCGGGCAGCAGCGCGGCAGCCTCGTCGTCTTGCTTCTCCGGGCTCCCATCGGCCAGGGTTGAGATGCTTCCAAGCCGGCCTCAATCGCGCTGTTGGTCAACCCGAGTAAAGTCCCAGAGAACAAGACTCAAGAACCCAGTCGTGACTGCTACGGTCACTGGAACTGAGGAATCGGATTCCGGTGGCTGGGACACAGCGAGCGAATGCATTTTGCCATCGAGTCTCAATACCGCGATTTCCAATTCGGAATCAGCAGCATAAAAGACGACTCTACTCCCAGTCAAGCAAGCGAAGAGGTCGGTGCCGGGAATAACAGCGATGTCGTAGGTGCCGTTCTAGCGCTCACATGTCAGTTTGTTTGGGCAACATTTAACCAGTAGATATAGGTAATCGGTGCTCACCTTGTGATCGGCGTAAGTTTTGGAACACTGTATGTGGTCCGACGTGAAGTCCCACCGCTTGATCGTCCCGTCGCCGCT
>OUNM010337505.1_pt1 | contig 14226 bp, 16 predicted proteins | sample 1769961 | NCBI WGS metagenome assembly OUNM01 (sample SAMEA3914820, study PRJEB12502) | metagenome | biome: forest; material: soil | place: USA | collected 2012-03-12 | depth 0.3 m | reverse complement strand
TCTCGACGCCGGCGATGAAGGCGTCGGCCACTTCGCGCGCGGAGAAGGTGCCGGCGGCGACACCGTCGCGGATGGCGGCGATGCCGAGATCGGTAAGGTCAGACACTATTCGATCACCTTGGGAACGGCGAAGAAGCCATGTTCGGCCTGTGGCGCATTGGCGAGGACGGCATCGCGAATACCGCCATCGGTCACGACGTCGTCGCGCAGGCGCAAATGGTTGTGGATGACGGCGGCGAGCGGCTCGATCCCGTCGGTATCGACCTCGCCGAGTTGCTCGATCCAGCCGAGGATGTTGTTGAGCTCGGGCACCAGCGCCTCAGCTTCCGCTTCGCTGGTGGCGATGCGGGCGAGGCTGGCGATCTTTCGGACTGTGGCCAGGTCGACGGACATGGGAGCCTTTGTTTCGGATGGTCTGAGAAATTTCTCACAGGGCGGCTAGCACCCACCCCGTCCGGCTTCAAGCGCCCGTCCTTGCCGAGCGCCGGCCCGCCCCCTAAGCCCGCCCGATGATCACCGCCTCCGCCCTCGACTATCGCGACGCCTTTCCGGAGGGCGGGCGGCTGGCCGGGCTCGACGTCGGCACCAAGACGATCGGCCTCGCCTTCTGCGATGCCCAGTGGACGATCGCGTCACCCGCCGAGACGATCCGCCGCACCAAGTTCGGCGCGGATCTGGACGCACTCAAGAAGGTCGTGGCGGCGCAGACGATTCGCGGGCTGGTGCTGGGCCTGCCGCTCAACATGGATGGAACCGACAGCCCGCGTACCCAGGCGGTCCGCGCCTTCGCACGCAATCTCGCGCCACTTCAGCTACCGATTCTGCTGTGGGACGAGCGCTGGTCCACAGCCGCCGTTACCCGCACTCTGCTCGATGCCGACGCCTCCCGGGCGCGCCGCGCCGAACTGGTCGACAAGATGGCGGCGGCCTACATTCTCCAGGGCGCGATCGACGCGATGGCGGGGGTGTAACAACGCTACCCGCCGCTCGATCAATGGCCGGCTTGTCACCCTCCGGCCACACCGATAGAGCGCTCCCCATGTCCGACGCGCACTCCGAATTCACCCTGCCCGACGGCGTGCATCCCTTTCCCCATCGCCACCTGACCGGCATTGCCGGGCTACAGCCCTGGGAGATCGGCTTCCTTCTCGACGAGGCCGAGCAGTGGATCGCGCTCAACCGCACCACCAGCAAGCATGACAGCCGGCTGGCGGGCCTCACCCAGATCAACGCCTTCTTCGAGAATTCGACCCGCACGCTGCTGAGCTTCGAGATCGCGGGCAAGCGGCTGGGCGCGGACGTGGTCAACATGCACGCCGCACAATCGAGTGTGAAGAAGGGCGAGACGCTGATCGACACGGCCGTCACGCTCAATGCGATGAAGCCCGATGTGATCGTGATCCGCCATGACAGTTCCGGTGCGGTCGGCCTGATCGCCGACAAGGTGGATTGCCCGGTACTCAATGCCGGCGACGGCCGCCACGAGCATCCGACCCAGGCGCTGCTCGATGCGCTGACGATCCGCCGCCGGGTGGGACGCGTCAACGGCACCGTCGTCACCATCTGCGGCGACGTACTGCACAGCCGCGTCGCTCGCTCCAACATCATCCTGCTCGGCACGCTCGGCGCCGAGGTGCGCGTAGTCGCACCGCCGACGCTGCTGCCGCCCGCGATCGAGCGGATGGGCGTCACCGCCTACACCGATTTCGACGCCGCGCTCGATGGCGCCGAGGTGGTGATGATGCTACGCCTCCAGCTCGAGCGGATGGCGGGGGCCTTCGTCCCCTCTCCGCGCGAATATCATCATTTCTACGGGCTCACCCGCGAGCGGCTCAGCCGCGCGGCACCGGGCGCGCTCGTCATGCATCCGGGACCCATGAACCGCGGCATCGAGATCACCAGCGACATCGCCGACGACCTCCAGCGCTCCGCCATCACTGAACAGGTGGAGATGGGCGTCGCCGTCCGCATGGCCTGCCTCGATGTGCTGACCCGATCGCGGCGCGGCGTGGAGGGTTGGGCGTGACGCACTTGGAAAAGGGCACACTGGCGATCCGGAACGGCCGGATCGTCGATCCCGTCGCTGGCACCATCACCGAAGGCGGCATGCTGATCCGCGACGGTGTCATCGAAGCTGCCGGCGACATCGAGCATGGTCTTTTCCGCCGCTGTGACATTGTGGCGGACGCACGCGGCGCACTGATCGCCCCGGGCCTCGTTGACGCGGGCATGTTCGCCGCCGACCCGGCCGCCGCTGCCGCCGGCGGCATTACCACTGCGCTGTTGATGCCCGACCAGGCACCGCCGCTCGACGATCCCGCGCTGATCCGCGAGGCCGCCGGGTCGACCACCGAACTCACTATTCACCCGCTTGCCGCAGCGACACGCCGGCTCGGCGGCACCGAGCTCGCCGAACTCGGGCTGATGCGCGAGGCCGGTGCGCGGGGCGTGGCAACGGGTCGTGAGTGGATCGCCGATTCAGGGCTTATGCATCGCCTGCTCTCCTACGCCTCTGCGCTCGGGCTGGTGGTCGTGAGCCACGCCGAGGATGGCGGACTAGCCAAGGACGCCGCCGCCACCGATGGCGAGATGGCAAGCCGGCTCGGCCTGCCCTCAGCCCCGGCCATCGCCGAGGCGATGGCGGTCGCCCGCGACATCGCCCTCGCCGAGGAGACCGGAGCGCGACTCCACTTCCGCCAACTCTCCACTGCGCGCGCCTTCGATCTGGTCCGCGCCGCCAAGCGGCGAGGCGTACAGGTGACGTGTGGCACCACTCCCGCGCACCTGCTGCTCTCGGATCATGCGATCGGGCCGTTCAAGACCTTCTCGCGTCTCTCGCCCCCGCTCCGCTCGGACGATGACCGAAGGGCGACGATCGAGGCGGTGCGCGACGGCACGGTTGACTTGCTCTGCTCTGCCCATGATCCGCGCGGCCCCGAGGCGAAGCGCTTGCCATATGCGGCGGCCGAACCCGGCATGGCAGGCGCCGAAACGCTGCTGACGCTGTCGCTCACGCTGGTGAAAGACGGTGTGATCTCGCTGCCGCGCCTGTTCGAGCTGCTCGCGACCGCGCCGGCAAAGCTGTTCGGGCTCGACGCGGGCCGGATCGAGCCGGGCGCACCGGCCGATGTCATCCTGGTCGACGAAGATACACCCTGGCGTATCATCGCCGAGGATCTTGCCGGCCGCGCGGGCAACACGCCCTTCGACGGCCTGCCTGTACAAGGCCGGGTACTCAAAACGATCAAGGGCGGCCAGCCTCTCGGCTGACCGCCCTCTCCCCTCCCTGAAGGCTCAGCGCGAGGCGATCTGGGTCCGGTCATTGCGCCGCACCCACTGAAGCGGCGAATCCCCGGCGGCGGTGCGGACGAAGCACTGACCGCCAGCGGCATGGATGTGCTGGCAGAGCTGTACCGCGTCCGCGCGGCTGCCGAAGCCTGCAACGGAGAGGCGCACCAGCGAACCACCGGCGAAACGGAACTCGGCGCGGACCGGGGCGTAGCCGGCGAGGCGCGGCATCAGGCGCGAAGCCCGTGACCAGGCGCTCTCCATGGCTGAGGCACGCGCATAGGCGCCGAGCTGAACGACATAGCCCCCCTCGCGCCGTACAGGTCGCGGAGCAGGGACGGACACCGGAACAGCGGGAGTATCAGGCACCACACGCGGTGTCAGGGCCACTCTCTCGCGGAGCAGCGACGGCGGAGCAAGATCGGAGCCTTTGACCGACTCCTGCGCGGCCAGCACTACGGCGGCGGCCGATGCATTGCTGGGCGTTGCGACGGGCAGCGGAGCCTCGATCGGCACCATGACCGGTTCGGCGGCCACGGCCGCCACCGGCATCGCTGTGGGCGCCGCGACGGCTACCGCGACGGCCACCGGAGGTGCAACGACCGTGGGCAGAGCCGGCATCGGTGTCGCCAGAGCAAGCGCGGTTGGCAGCCCGGAATCAACCACTGGCTTGACACCTAGCATCATCGCGACCTGCTCGGCACCGCCGGCTTGCGGCCGGGCAAGCTCCGCCCAGCCAGCGATCTGGTCGTTGATGCGATCGGGCGGCGTATCTTGCATCGCGACCGCCCGCGCCTCGCGCCAGCGGCCATCGAGCGCGAAGGCGAGCGCCAGGTTCTGGCGCCCCCGCGCATCAGACTTGCCGCTGCGGACGAGATCGATGAGTTTTTGGATGCCTGTCTGGCGATCGCCAGCGAGCGCCAACGCGAGGCCGAGGTCGGCCGCCGGCACCGCGTCGTCGAGACCGTGGAGCGCCGGAAGCGCATCGGCGCCGCGGCCTTGCGCGATCTGCGACAGTGCGAGATAGAACCGCGCCTTGGGCTGATCGGGCGAGAGCGTCAGTGAATCACGGAAGCTCGTGCCGGCCGACGCAAAGCGTCCCGCGGCGAGATAGGAGCGCCCAAGCAGAAGGCGGTAGCCCGCATTGCTCGGGTCGCCCGCCACCGCCTTCTCAGCAGCGTCGACGGCGGCCGCAGCCCTGTGCGCTGTCAGTGCCGCGCTGGCCTTGGCGGCGAACCGCGCCGCTGCTTCGGCCCCGCGCTGGGCCTGGTCGGCGAGCGCCATCGGATGGCTCATCTGCGCGGTCGACGTACAGCCGACGGTAGCGATGCCGAGCATCAGCGAAGTAGTCGCGATCCGGCCGAGCATCCTGGCGTTCATAGGCGTATCCGGCTCCCGAAAAGATCAGCTCTGCCGGCCATTGGGCCCGGCGCCCGCCTGGCCCGGCAGGCTTGCGGCCAGCCGGGTCACATCGGGCAACTCGTCGAGCAGCCGGTCCAGCGCCTCGATGACGAGCTGCTGGGCCGAGCGGTTCTGCACGGCGCAGGCCAGACGGAGATGCAGGTGACGCTCGGCGTCGAGGCGGAGCGTGAAGGCCGACTTGCGACCACCGTCGCGCGGCGGCGGCGCCAGATTGACAAGCCCCTTAACCAAACGGCGCGGAGGACGCGACGGCGTCCGCTTCGAACGTGCCGCAACGGGCGCGGACGCTAAGGCGGGAACGGTGGCTGCGGCAGTAGCGGGCGCTTCCGGTTCCGCCTTTGAAGCGGCGAACTCGCGAGCGATCTCGTCCTGCTGGCGGACGACGGCGGGGAGGTCGACATTGGCGGCAACACCCACCGAAACCGACGCGTGCGGCCCCGACAGGCTCGCCGGCAGGCGCGGGCCGGTGTTGCGCCGCGCATCCTGGTCCGTGTCGTTATAGCCCATGTCATTCCAGCCGAGGTCCTCAGGATGACCGAGGCCCATAGCAAAACCCTGCGGACGCATGGCCGGACGCGCCTGACCCTTGCGGGCCAGCAGGCCGGAGCTCAGCGAAGCGAATGCCTTCTCGCCCATCTCGCTTCTCCCTTACTGGCCGATGACGCGGCGGCCGAAGCCGCTGGCGGGACGTTGCGCGACCGCCGCGGCGGCGCTGACGCCCGGCGCCGAAAAGATGGTGCGGCGGAAATTCTTCTCCAGCCGATCCCACACATAGGTCCAGAGCTCGGTGATCTCCGCCGCCGAGCGGCCCTTGGGATCGACCTCCATCACTGTGCGGCCGTCGATCATCGAGGCGGCGAAGTCGGTGCGGTGGTGGACGGTGATCGGTGCCACGGTGCCGTGCTGCGACAGCGCGATCGCCGCTTCGTGCGTGATCCGCGCCTTGGGCGTCGCAGCGTTTACTATGAACAGCAGCGGCTTACCCGAGCGCTCGCAGAGATCGACCGTCGCGCCGACCGCACGCAGGTCATGCGGACTGGGGCGGGTCGGGATGACGATAAGCTCGGCGACCTGGATCACGCTCTGGATCGCCATAGTGATGGCCGGGGGCGTATCAATGATCGCCAGCTTGAAGCCCTGGTGGCGCAGCACTTCAAGGTCCGCGGACAGGCGCGCCACCGTGGTCTGCGCGAACGCTGGCATCTCCGCCTCGCGCTCATTCCACCAGTCCGCGAGCGAGCCCTGCGGATCAATGTCGATCAGGACGACCGGGCCGGCGCCGGCGCGCTGCGCCTGAACCGCGAGATGCCCGCTGAGCGTCGTCTTTCCTGAACCGCCCTTTTGCGATGCCAATGCGAGTACGCGCATGTCCTGCCCTTCGACCCGTGGGATTTGATCAGGGATTCCCATGTCGGCTGCTAAAATCAGGTTAACGCCCGGATCCATTCGCAAACCGCTCCTTAACATGCCGCGTGCCAGATAGGCGGGCGAGACTGGGGGATAGAGAACCTATGATACTGACATTGACGGCTGCGATGCTGGCTGCTCAGGTCGCGGCGCCGGTTGCAGCAACGACCGTGAAGGATGGCGTCGATGCATGGCAGCAGGGCGCCTATGATCGTGCTATCGCGATCTGGCGGCCGTTCGGCGAACAGGGGGATCCCGACGCCGCTTTCGATCTTGCTCAGGCTTACAAGCTCGGACGCGGCGTACCCGCCGATATGGCGCAAGCCAAGATTTGGTACGGCAAGGCCGCCGCCGCCGGCCACTCGCAGGCGATCGCCAATTACGGGTTGCTTCTGTTCCAGGACGGTGACCGGAAATCGGCAATGCCGTGGATCATCAAGGCCAGCGACGCTGGCGATTCCCGCGCGCAATATGTCTATGGCACTGCTCTGTTCAACGGTGACCTAGTTCCGCGGGATTGGCCCCGCGCCTATGCGCTAATGACGCGCGCCGCCTCCGCAGGCTTGCCGCAGGCGACCACCAGCCTCACACAGATGGAACCGTTCCTGAGCGCCGAGGATCGCAAACGCGGCCTTCAGATCGCTGCGGGCCTGGCCAGCCAACCGCTTCCCCCGACCGATCGGCACGCGGTCGTCGGCCCCTCCACGCCCCAGCCCGCCACAGGCGGTGCAGCAGCGCGTGCAGCCCCGCCGGTCAAGCCTGCCGCTAGGCAGCCGGCGTCGCACCCGGCCAAGGCTGAGGGGCCGACCGCCAGTAATGCTAATGGCTACTGGAAGGTCCAGCTCGGCGCCTACGGGTCGCAGGTGACTGCAAGGACGGCGTGGACCAGGCTGGTCGACAGGGCTGCCAGCTTGCGCAGCCTCAAGCCCGCCTATGAGAAAGCCGGCAGCATGGTGCGGTTGCGCGCCGGCCCGCTCCCCGATCGGACATCCGCCAACCGGACCTGCTCCGAAGCGCGGTCGGCCGGTACACCGTGCTTACCGATCGCACCGCAGAACCCGCAGCAGGCTTAACCTTTCCTTCGCCCTTCTCCGCCAGACTGCGTCCGCCAGTGCGAAAGGATCTGCCATGAGTTCGTGGATGCAGGTCGTCCCGGAGAGCGAAGTCAGACCATCCGGCCGGCGCCCCCTCTGTCTGCTGATCGCCGATCGACCGATGCCGGCGGCCCTGCGCGGCGTATCTGGTGCGGGTGCCTGGATCGAAACTGCGGCGCGGCCCGCCTGCGGCGCCAAGGTGCGGCTCCGTCACCCCGATGCCGGAACCATCGCCGGCGAAGTGGTGGGTTATGACAAGGAAGGGCTGCACCTCGCATTCGATCGGAGCGAGGCGGCCGTGGCCTTCGCCCTCGCTGCCATCGCCGCTGACATGATCGCCCCGGCCGGCTGAGCCTAGCGCGTCAGCCAGGCTGAACGGGGATAGCCCTGCGCCCAGAGCAGCGCGGTCAGGTCCCCCCGATCGATACGCGCCGCCGCAACCTCAGCCGTCTTCGGCTTGGCATGATAGGCGACGCCGAGCCCGGCGGCCTGGATCATTGGGATGTCGTTGGCGCCATCGCCGACCGCCATCGTCTCGTCAGTGTCGAGTCCCAGCGCCACCCGCTCTGCCTCGATGGTCGCGAGTTTCGTAGCGGCGTCGACAATCGGCTTCGCCACCGTCCCGTCGAGGCGACCCGCCCCGATCCCCAGCCTATTGGCAATCGACACGTCAAAGCCGATCTCGGCCGCGACCGGATCCGCGAACACGGTGAAGCCGCCCGACACAAGCACGGTTCGCGCGCCATGAGCCTTCATCGTGCGGATCAGCGCCACGGCACCCGGCATGATCCGCACGCGCTCGGCGCGGCAGCGATCGATCATCGCCGCGTCCAGATCGCGCAGCAGCGCGACGCGCGCATCGAGCGCCTCCCCGAAATCGAGCTCGCCGCGCATAGCGGCCTCGGTCACGGCCGCGATCTCGGCCTTGATGCCCGCATAGTCGGCCAGCTCGTCGATGCACTCGACGGTGATCATGGTTGAATCCATGTCGGCCACGAGCAGTTTTTTCGCACGGCCGCGCGCGGGCTGGACCACTGCGTCGCCGCCCAGTGCTTCCAACGCCGCTCGCGCGACGGCGGGATCACCGTCGAAGGGAAGATCGGCGGCATCCCCCTTATCGATCCATTCCCAGCGTCCTGGAACGATGCCGGCCTCCGCCAGCGCGTCCTCGGCCGTCGAAATATCGCCGCGCCGAAGCGCACCCGCTGCTATCAGCGTCGCCGTGAACATGAAGTCTCCGTCTGACCTGCCGCCGCTGGCGCTCATCGCAGGGCCAACCGCCAGCGGCAAGAGCGCGCTCGCGCTCGCGCTCGCCGAATATATCGACGGCACCATCGTCAATGCCGACGCCAGCCAGGTCTATCGCGATCTGCGCGTCGTCACGGCGCGCCCCTCGCTTGAAGAGGAGGGCCGCGCACCGCACAAGCTGTTCGGCCATATCGATGCCTCGATCTCGCACAACGCCGCCGCCTGGGCCCTCGAGGCGAAAGCCGCCATTGCCGACGTCCACGCCACCGGAGGCACGCCGATCCTAGTCGGCGGCACGGGGCTCTATCTCCGCACCCTGCTCGACGGCATCGCCCCCGTGCCCGAGATCGATCCGTCGGTCCGGGAGCAGGTCCGTGCGCTTTCGGTCGCCAACGCCCATACCGCGCTCGGCCGAGAGGATCCGGAGGCCGCCGTCCGCCTTCACCCGACCGACACAACGCGCGTCGCCCGCGCGCTGGAAGTGGTACGCTCGACCGGCCGGACGCTTGCCCAATGGCAGGAGCATCGTGTCGGCGGCATCGGCGGCTCCGTCCGCCTCTCGCCGGTTCTGCTCCTGCCCGACAGCTCGTGGCTCGCCCAGCGTATCAACGCGCGCTTCCTCACCATGCTGGAAGCGGGCGCTATCGAGGAGGTGGACGCGCTGGCGGCACGCGGGCTCGACCCCGCGCTTCCCGCGATGCGCGCGATCGGCGTCCCCGAGATCGCTGCCTGGCGCGCGGGCCAGATCGACCGGGCCGAGATGGTCGAGCGCGCGCAGGCCGCGAGCCGCCAATATGCCAAGCGCCAGCGCACTTGGTTCCGCCATCAGCCTCCGGCCGACTGGAACCGGATTCAGCAACCTTACGACTCCTTTGATGTGTTAAAGTATAATTTTATGTCACTTTGATGTGTTGACACGCCAGTTTGTTGCCGATAGCTCCACCTTTCCGCGCCGACCGCTGGCAGCGCGGTTCAATCGAGGATGAGAGTGATGACGAGCGAGCAGAGTGGTGCCGATATCCTGGTACAGGCCCTGACCGACCTCGGTGTCGAGGTTGTGTTCGGCTATCCGGGCGGCGCCGTGCTCCCGATTTACGATGCGATATTCAAGCAAGGTAAGATCCGCCACATCCTCGTCCGTCAGGAAGGAGGCGCGGCGCATGCGGCCGAGGGCTATGCCCGCTCCACCGGCAAGCCGGGCGTCGTGCTGGTCACATCCGGACCCGGCGCGACCAATGTCGTCACCGGCCTCGCGGATGCACTCATGGATTCGATCCCAATCGTCGTCATCACTGGGCAGGTGCCGACCCATCTGATTGGCACCGACGCCTTCCAGGAGGCGGACACGGTCGGCATCACGCGCCACTGCACCAAGCATAATTATCTGGTGAAAGATCCGGCCAATCTCGGCGCGGTGATCCACGAGGCATTCCATATCGCCACGTCTGGGCGCCCCGGCCCGGTCGTCGTCGATCTGCCCAAGGATGTGCAAATCGCCACGGCGCGCTACGAGAAACCCACAACGCCGCTCCAACACAAGACCTACCGGCCACAAATGAAGGCCGATCCGGCGCTGATCGAAGCGGCGGTCGAAATGCTGGCGGCGGCCGAGCGGCCCATCCTTTATACCGGCGGCGGCATCATCAACGCCGGGCCCGCTGCGTCGCAAGCGCTGCGCGAACTACAGGCGATCACCGGCGCTCCCGTAACCTCGACGCTGATGGGGCTCGGTGCCTTCCCGGCCAACCATCCGGCATGGCTCGGAATGCTTGGCATGCACGGCACCTACGAAGCCAACATGGCGATGAACCGGGCCGACTTGATCCTCTGCCTAGGGGCGCGGTTCGACGATCGCGTCACCGGACGGCTCGACGCCTTCTCGCCGAATTCCAAGAAGATCCACGTCGACATTGATCGCTCCTCGATCAACAAGAATGTCCGCGTCGACTTGCCCATCGTCGCCGACGCCGGCAGCGCGATCGCAGACATGATGGCGCTGTGGAAATCACGCGGCCATGAACGGGCCGACCTCAGCGAATGGAATGGGCGCATTGAGGGCTGGCGCGCGCGCAACTCGCTCGCGTTCCCCGCTTCCGACCATGAGATCATGCCCCAACGCGCCATTCAGCGGCTCTGGGAGATGACCCATGATCGTGATCCGATCATCTCCACCGAGGTGGGCCAGCATCAGATGTGGGCCGCTCAGCATTTCCACTTCCAGGCGCCCAATCGCTGGCTGACTTCAGGCGGCCTCGGCACCATGGGGTATGGCCTTCCGGCCGCCATCGGCGCGCAGCTCGGCAACCCGGGTCGACTCGTCATCGATATCGCAGGTGAGGCCTCTATCCTGATGAATATTCAGGAGATGTCGACGGCCGCGCAATATCGCTTGCCGATCAAGGTGTTCATCCTCAACAATCAGTACATGGGGATGGTCCGCCAGTGGCAGGAACTGATCTACGCCTCGCGCTATTCGGAAAGCTATTCCGAGGCGCTGCCGGATTTCGTCAAGCTCGCAGAAGCCTATGGCTGGACGGGACTGCGGATCGAGAATCCAGGTGAGCTGGATGACGGGATTGCTGCCATGCTGGCGGCCGACGGTCCGGTGATGGTCGACTGCCGCGTTGCGCAGCTCGCCAACTGCTTCCCGATGATCCCAAGCGGGGCCGCCCACACCGAGATGATTCTCCATTCCGAGGACGTCGTCGGCGAGGCGACCGACGAAGCAAAGGCTTTGGTCTGATGCCGCGTACCCTGTTGATCGTTCATGTTGCTGAACCCTTCGACTTCGCTCGGCTCAACGGGGACACCAATGACCTGGAGGGCTGGACGGCGCAGGCGTCCCCCGCCTTCTCGGACTGGGTAGTCCATCTCGATGGTTCCGCAGTGGTTGGCGACGAGGAGTTCGACAAGGTGAAGATCTCCTCGCGTTACGCGGGAGAGACGGTGTCCAAGGTATTGGAAGGGTTTGGCTTCACGGCCGTGAACATCTGTTACCCGCGCCGCGATGAAGACGGCCGGACCTACTGGCATTTCGGCATGGTCGGCAACGTCCGTCTCGCCCCCGAGAAAGAGTGACCTCATGCACATCAAGGAGCAGGCGGCCGAGCGGCATACGCTGTCGATCGTCGTCGACAATGAGGCAGGCATCCTCGCGCGGATCGCCGGCATGTTCACCGCACGCGGCTATAATATTGCGAGCCTCACGGTTGCGGACATCACTGCCGATCACAAGGTGAGCCGTATTACCATCGTCACCCACGGGCCGCCCGAGGTAATCGATCAGATCATTGCCCAGCTCGACCGGCTGGTGCCGGTGCACCGCGTCACTGACCTCACCGATCTCGGCCCGCACGTCGAGCGTGAGCTTGCACTGGTTAAGGTGGCCGGCACCGGCGACCATCGCATCGAGGCGCTGCGTCTCGCCGAGGTCTATCGCGCCCGCGTCGTGGACTCGACGATTTCGAGCTTTGTTTTCGAAGTCACAGGAAATCCAGAGAAAATCGATAAATTCTGCGAACTGATGCGGGAGGTCGGCCTGGTTGAGGTCGCCCGTACCGGTGTCGCCGCCATCGCCCGCGGTCGAGAGGCCGCCTGACACACTCACACGTCCATTGTCATCCCGGCGGAGGCCGGGATCTCCTTGGGACCAGCGCGGCGCTTTCCCGATTGAGATGTCAGCTCACGCTGGCGTGACGCGAATTGAAAGGAAGGGACAATTAGGATGCGCGTCTATTACGACTCCGATGCCGATGCGGGCCTGATCAAGACCAAGAAGGTCGCGATCGTCGGCTATGGCAGCCAGGGCCATGCCCATGCGCAGAACCTCCGGGATTCGGGCGTCGGCGACGTGGTGATCGCGCTCCGGCCGGGCTCGGCCTCGGCAAAGAAGGCGGAGGGCGCGGGCTTCAAGGTCATGGCGACCGCTGAGGCCGCCGCCTGGGCCGACATCATCATGATCCTCGCGCCCGACGAGCACCAGGCGGCGATCTGGGAAGCCGACATCCGCGATCATGTCCGCCCCGGCGCGTCGCTAGCCTTCGCGCACGGTCTAAACATCCACTTCGGCCTGATCGAGCCCAAGGCGGACATCGACGTCTTCATGGTCGCCCCCAAGGGGCCGGGCCATACGGTCCGCTCCGAATATGTCCGCGGGGGTGGCGTGCCGTGCCTGATCGCCATCGCGCAGGACGCCTCGGGCAACGCCAACGACGTCGCCCTCTCCTATGCCTCGGCGATCGGCGGAGGCCGCTCGGGCATCATCGAGACCAATTTCCGCGAGGAATGCGAGACTGACCTGTTCGGCGAGCAGGCGGTGCTTTGCGGCGGTCTCACTCACCTCATCCAGGCCGGCTTCGAGACTCTGGTCGAGGCTGGCTACGCACCGGAAATGGCCTATTTCGAATGCCTTCACGAGGTGAAGCTGATCGTCGATCTCATGTATGAGGGTGGCATCGCCAACATGCGCTACTCGATCAGCAACACTGCCGAATATGGCGACATCACCACCGGCCCGCGTATTATCACCGACGAGACCAAGCGAGAGATGAAGCGAGTGCTTGCCGACATCCAGGGCGGCCGCTTCGTCAAGAACTTCGTGCTCGACAACCGCGCCGGCCAGCCCGAGCTCAAGGCCAGCCGCAAGCTCGCCGCCGAGCATCCGATCGAGCAGGTCGGCGCGAAGCTGCGCGCGATGATGCCGTGGATCGGGGCCGGCAAGCTGGTCGACAAGGAGCGGAACTGACCGCGGGAATTCCACACCTTTCCAAGGGACTTCCGCCTCTTTCCGATTTGACAGGAACGGGCCGGCGCGTCAGCGTCGCGCCCGTTCTCCTTTCGGAGTGGTCTCAATGCGCACCCTGCCCGCCGCCCTCGCCCTGCTGATCGCCACCGCGCCCGTAGTCGCGCAGGCTCCAATGCAGATGCCCAAAGCGCCCCCCGGCTCGCCGGACACGTCGAAGGTGGTCGCTGGCACTTACGCGATCGAGCCCAGCCACACCCAGGTGGTGTTCGCCCTCGATCATCTCGGCTTCTCGGTGTTCCGTGGCTTCCTTTCGGGCGCGTCGGGTACACTAACGCTCGATCCGGCCCGTCCGACGGATGCCAAGCTGTCGGTCACGATGCCGATCTCGTCGATCTACACGACCAGCCAGAAGCTCAATCAGGAACTGGTTGGGCCGGACTGGCTCGACGGCCAGCGTTTCCCGACGGCGACCTTCGTCTCCACGAAGGTCAATCCGGGGCCCAACAACATGGCGCTGGTCGACGGCAATCTCACCATCCATGGCCAGACCCGTCCTGTCACTATGCAAGTGCGCTTCCATGGTGCCGGCAAGAGCATGATGGGCAAGGGCACAGCGATCGGCTTCGACGGCCGGGTGGCGCTCAGCCGCAGCGCGTTCGGCCTAGCCAAGGGCGTGCCGCTCGTCTCCGACCATGTTGAGCTGACGATCGCCGCTGCCTTCGAGCAACAGTAACATCTGTTATTTCCTGTCGCCCTGGTATCTCAGTGCGACAGGAACAAGCTCATTGAACGACAGAATCCATCCAGAAATTGCTGGACAGGCCTGATGCTTTGCGTCAGGGAAACCGCATGATCGCGGCGATCCGCCTTCCTCTGCTTCGACTTACGCGCCCTTAGGCGCGTCGCTTCCGCGCGGGTTTCAGACCTGCGCAGCCGCCTAAGGGGACCATCGCCGCCCGCCAGAACGGGCCGAGACGGAACAGACATCCGCCCCGACACCGCCGTGCGCGTGGGGGCGCCGGA
>OUNM010192893.1_pt1 | contig 14228 bp, 5 predicted proteins | sample 1769961 | NCBI WGS metagenome assembly OUNM01 (sample SAMEA3914820, study PRJEB12502) | metagenome | biome: forest; material: soil | place: USA | collected 2012-03-12 | depth 0.3 m | reverse complement strand
CTGCGAGGGGCCGCCATGCATGAACAGGTAGATGACCCGCTTCGCCTTCGGTGCCACGCCCGGCGCCGGTTGCGCCAGCAGGCCATCGCGGAACAGCAGCGAGGACAGCGCCATGCCGCCAAGGCCGAGGCCGGACCGGGAAAGAAAGTGCCTGCGGTTCGTCATCATCATCGTCATCGCCGGGTGACAGCCTCGTCCAGGTTAAACAACGTCTGCGCCACGATCGTCCAGGCCGCGAGCTTGTCGGGGGAGGACACCTTGATATCCACACCGCTGAAACTGGCCGCCCCGGCGAGGTTGCGTTCGAACAGCGGCTGCTGATGGACCAGGAGCCCTCCCAGCAGCGCCAGCTCCCGGTTGGATGGCGGGCGTGAGGTGACGCTCTCGAACATCAGGCGCAGCCGGTCTTTATCGCCGCCGGGAAGGCTCAGGGCGCGCCGGGCAAAGGCCCGCGCGGCCGCCACGTAGGTCTCGTCATTTAACAATACCAAGGCCTGCAACGGCGTGTTGGTGCGGGCGCGGCGCACGGTGCACTTTTCGCGCGTGGGCGCATCGAAGGCCATCAGCGCGGGCGGCGGGGACTGGCGCTTCCAGTAGGTGTAAAGGCTGCGGCGGAAGGCGCTCTCACCGGCATCGGGCACATAGGTTTCCTCGCCGTTGTAGGACACCGCCTCCCACAACCCCGGCGGCTGGAACGGCCGTGCGCTGGGCCCGCCCACGCGCGGCGACAGCAGCCCGGCCACGGCCAGCGCCTGGTCGCGGATCAATTCAGCCGGCAGGCGAAACCGCGGACCGCGCGCCAGCAGCCGGTTCTCCGGATCGCGCTGCAGCATCGCCTCCGTGGTGGCGGAGGCCTGGCGGTAGGTGGCGCTCAAGACTATCAGCTTCAGCATGGCCTTCACATCCCAGCCGCTCTGCACAAAGCGCACCGCCAGCGCGTCGAGCAATTCGGGGTGCGTGGGCGTTTCACCCTGGGTGCCAAAGTCGTTCGGCGTGCGCACCAGTCCCTCGCCAAAGCACATCTGCCACAGGCGGTTCACCGCCACGCGCGCGGTGAGCGGGTTCTCCGGAGCGACCAGCCAGCGGGCAAAGCCAAGGCGGTTGCGGGGGGCCGTGGCGGGCAGGCCGGGAAACACCGCCGGCACGCCAGGCTGCACTTCGTCCCCGGGATGATCGTACTGGCCGCGCAGCAGCACATGGGTGGCGCGCGGCTGGTCCAGGTCGCGCATGATCAGGGCCGTGGGAATGGCGGCGCGGGCCGCTTGCGCCTGCTCCTTGGCAGCCGCCAGATGATCATACGCGGCGCGCATGGAGGCGCTGGCGTGATGCTTCAAATAATAACCGCGCAGCACCTGCTGATCCCCTGCCCCGCGCCTGCCCTTTTCCAGCGCCAGGGCACCGTGCACACGCTCGCTTTCAAACCATGCCATGGCCTCCGCTTCCGGCACGGCACGCGGCAGCACGCGCAGTTCATCGAGCAGCCCATGGAACCCCAGGCCCGCATCGCGACGGCCGATGCGCAGCGGCTCGGCATTGGCGATGGAGCCGCTCAAGGTGTCGCGGTTGATGGTTAAAGCGGCGGCCCTGCCATCCAGCAGCACATGCAGGCCAGCCGCCTTGCGCGAGCCGTCGTAGCTGACCACGACGTGATGCCAGTCCTTGCTGCTGGTGGCATCGCGGGTCGCAGCCTCGATGGCGTTCACCGACCACTGGTTCACCAGGTTGACCTGGAGGCGGCCCTTCTGCCAGATCATCTCCACGCCCCGGCGCGGCTCCAGCGGCTGAATCTTCGACCACACGCAGCTCAGCGGCCCTTCCGCCTTCAGCCACACCGCCACCGACCACGGGCCGTCCATCTGCCAGGCCGGCAACGTTGCCTCCACATGCTGGGTGGCATCCAGCTTGATGGCCTGGCCGCGGATGCCCGGCACAAAGGCCAGCGTGGTGCCGAGCGCCTTGCCATTGCCCAGGCCGCCATCGAAATCCAGCCACGCCACCTCGCCGGAAGGCAGGGCGGGCAGGCTTTTCACAGCGTCTTTTTCCCAGGCGGCGAGCTCCTTGTTCAACACCGGTGCCAGGGGGGCCACGGCGTGCTCTTCGGCCTTCAACGCGGCTTCCAGGCGCTGCACATCGGCCTGCTGCTCGGGTGTCGGAACCTCGACCACGGGTGGCGGATCATCCTGCCTGATCAGGCCTGGATCGGTGGTGCTGTTGAAGAAGGCGAAGAGCTGGTAGAACTCCTTTTGCGTGAGCGGATCGTACTTGTGGTCGTGGCATTGCGCGCAGCCAACTGTTACGCCCATCCAGGTGGCGGCGGCGGTGTTGAGCCGGTCGATGGCGTACTCCACGCGGTACTCTTCATTGATGATGCCGCTTTCGTTGTTGGCCATGCAGTTGCGCTGAAAGCCCGTGGCCACCAGTTGATCGCGCGTGGGCTGCGGCAGCAGGTCGCCGGCGAGCTGCTCCACCGTGAACTGGTCAAAGGGCTGGTTGCGGTTGAAGGCGTTGATCACCCAGTCGCGCCACGGCCAGGCCTGCCGCGGGTGGTCGCCGAAGTAGCCGTTGGTGTCGGCATAGCGCGCGGTGTCGAGCCAGTCGAGGGCCAGTTTTTCGCCGAGGTGCTGGGATTGCAGCAGCTTGTTAGCCCAGCGCTCATAGGCGTCCGTTGAGACCTGGGTTTCGTGCTCGAACTGGTGCAGGTCCTCCAGCGAAGGCGGCAGGCCGGTGAGGTCCAGGCACACGCGGCGCAGCCAGCGGGCGGGCGGCGTTTCTGCCGACGGGGCGAGGCCTTGCTGCTCCAGGTGATGAAGCACGAAGCGGTCGATGTCGTTGCGCGCCCAGGCTTTGTTGGTGACCTCGGGCAAGGGGGCGGGCACCGGCGGCTCGAAGGCCCAGTGCTTCGCATACTTCGCGCCCTGGGCCACCCAGCGGGTGAGGATGTCCACCTGGCCCGCGCTGAGCTTTTTGCCGCTTTTCTCCGGCGGCATCTTGTCGTCGCTGTCGGTGGTGGTGAGTCGCTGCACCAGGGCGCTCTGCTCTGGCTTGAACGGCACCACCGCCACCTCGCCGGATTTGGCCGGCCGTGCCGATCCCTCGGCGGTGTCCAGCCGCAGGCCGCCCTTGCGCGCCTGCTCGTCGAAGCCATGGCAGCGGAAGCAGTTTTCCGACAGGATGGGCCGCACGTCGCGGTTGAAGTCCAGCGCCGGCTCCGCCCGGGCGGTCAGCAAGGACAGCAGGCCGGGCAGGAGGGCTGGAATCAAAGCACGCACAGAGGGAAAATACGTCCGGTGCCATACTGAACCTTCCGGCTTCTATAGAGGCCGGTGCGAAAGGGATTGTTCAGCTCAATGCGATGGGACTGCTGTAGCTGGGCTCTGCGAGCCCGGAGGCGTGGCGGAGGTTCGCAGCCCCACGGCACAGCCCGGGTGTTTTCCAACGTGGTCGTGGAAGCTGCGCGGCTCTTCAGGTCCGGGTCAACGGAGCCCAGCTACAGCAGCCCACGCTGCGATCGTGTGGGTCACTCCCTTGAGTGAAGAAAAGGAGGTTACACGCTTGCGGGTCACAAACCCCGGCCACCCCCCCTTCACCAAACCATCACCGTGCTGGCCCAGGTAAAGCCGCCGCCGAAGGCGACCATCAGCAGCACGTCATCCGGCTTGATGGCGCCGCTGCGGTGGGCCTCATCCAGGGCCACGGGAATCGTGGCGGCGCTGGTGTTGCCGTACTTGTGCAGGTTGATAAAGGTCTTTTCCTCCGGCACGCCCAGGCGTTCGGCGATGGCGGAGATGATGCGCGCATTGGCCTGGTGAGGGATGACCATGGCAACATCGGCCGCGGTAAGGCCGGCAATCGACAGGGCTTCCTCTGCAGCGGCGCACATGCGGGTCACCGCGTGCTTGAAGGTTTCGCGGCCTTCCATGTGGATGGTGTTGGGGCGGGAGGCAGCGTTTTCCGGCGTCACCGGGCAGGCGGAACCGCCACCGGGCACCTTGAGGAGGTCCACCAGGCTGCCATCGCTGCCCATCACGGAAGAAAGCACCCGGCCAGGAGCCTTCGCGGCATCCGACGACTGCATCACCACCGCTCCGGCACCATCGCCAAAGAGCACGCAGGTGTTGCGGTCATTCCAGTTGATCAGGCTGCTAAGCTTTTCCGCGCCGATGACCAGCGCCGTCTGGCGCGCACCGGAATTGAGGAACTGCCGGGCGACGGTGAGGGCGTACAGAAAGCCGGAGCAGGCGGCGGAAATGTCAAAGCACACGGCATGGCTGGCACCGAGCTTCTTTTGCACGATGCAGGCCGTGGAGGGGAAGAACATGTCGGGCGTCACCGTCGCGACAATGATCAGGTCGATGTCTTTCGGGGTGAGCCCGGCCGCCTCGAGAGCCTTGAGCGCCGCATTGGTCGCCAAGTCGCTGGTCGCCTCGTCCGAAGCGGCGATGCGCCGCTCCTTGATGCCAGTGCGGGTCGTGATCCACTCATCCGACGTGTCCACAAACTTCGACAAATCATCATTCGTCAGCACGCGCTCCGGAGTGTAGCTGCCGGTGCCAATGATGCTGCAGGTGCAGGGGGTGAGGGACTTCTTCGCTTTAGACTGCATGTGTGGAATTGTATTGCTGGATGGCCTCCTCGATATGGGGATTGACCTGCTGTTCGATCGCTTCGCCGGCCACGCGGATGGCGTTCATCACCGCCAGCGGCGGGCTGGAGCCATGGCCGATGATGACGGTGCCGTTGCAGCCAAGCAAAGGGCTGCCGCCGTAGGTTTCGTAGCTGCCGCGCTGTTTGACATTGATGAAGGCCTGCTTGGCAATGTAAGCGCCGAGCTTGCGCATGGGCGTGGCGGTCAGCTCGTCCTTGAGCCACTTCATCACCGCCTTGGCCGTGGCTTCCGCGGTCTTGAGCACGACGTTGCCCACGAAGCCATCGCAAACGACCACGTCCAGCGGGCTGGAAAAGAGGTGCGTGCCTTCGACATTGCCGCGGAAGTGCACCGGCGCGTCCTTCAGCAGGTCGTAGGCCTCGCGGGTCAGGTCGTTGCCCTTGCCTTCCTCCTCGCCCACGGACATGAGGCCCACGATGGGCTTCTCCCGGCCAAAGATGTACTTCGAATACACGCTGCCCATGATCGCGTACTGCACCAGGTGGGAAGGCTTGGGCGCGGTGTTCGCTCCAGCGTCAACCAGCAGGCAGGTGCCATGCTCATTCGGCATCGGGCTGGCAATGCCGGGGCGCTCCACCCCCTTGAGCCGGCCCAGGATCAGGGTGCCGGCCGCCACGGCCGCGCCTGTGTGGCCGGGGCTGACGACGGCCTGCGCCTCGCCTTCCTTCACCAAGTCCATCGCGATGGAGATGGAGGAGTCGCGCTTGCGGCGCAGCGCATCGGTGGAGGGATCCTCCATGTTCACCACTGAGCGGGACTCAATGATTTTGAGCTTGGGGCTGGAGATGCCCTGGCGCGCCAGCTCGGCCTGCACCACATCGGGCGAGCCGACCAGATAGAGAGTCTCCAGGCGCGGCAGCGATTCCAGCGCGAGCTTCACACCGCCAATGTTGTTTTGCGGGGCGAAGTCGCCGCCCATGACGTCGAGAGCGATCTTCATGAGACGGAGGAGGAAATGAGGGGGCTGATCACAGGCAGAGAATGAGCCGTGCAGTAAAGGCACGCCGGGCAAAGCTTCAAGGCCCAATTTCCATCCTGTCTCCGGGACATTTTTCGTCCACGCCGAAATAATTCGGTCTGGCAACGGAGGCCCGCCTCGCTTATTCACCAGCCCGCCGCCCCATGTCGCCCTTTGCCGCACGCCTCCTGTTCATCGCGATGCTCGTGTTCTTCGCGTGCTTCTTCCTGTGGCCCGTGCTGATATCGGTGCAGGTCGCCTTCACCGATGTGAACGGCGGCATGACCCTCGACTACCTGTGGGAAGTCTTTGCCAACCAGCTCTATTTCGACGGGCTGGTGAATTCCTTCTGGATGGCCGTGTGGTCCACCCTCGGCTGCCTGGCCGTGGCCCTGCCGCTGGCGCTGCTGCACATGCGCTATGAATACCCGGGCAAAGGGCTGCTCAATTCCCTGGTGCTCGTGCCGATGATCCTGCCTCCCTTCGTCGGCGCCATCGGGGTGAAGGCGATGCTGGGCCAGGCAGGCGCGGTGAACAGCTTCCTCATTTCACTGGGCATGATGGACGCGAAGCACCCGGCCGACTGGCTGGGCCACGGGCAGATGACGGGCATCGTGCTCATGAACGTCCTGCACATCTATCCCATCCTGTACCTTAACATTTCCGCCGCCCTGGCCAATCTCGACCCCGCGCTGGAGGATGCCGCCGCGAACCTGGGCTGCGCGCCGATGCAGCGCTTCCGGCGCATCACCCTGCCGCTGATCATGCCGGGCCTCTTTGCCGGCGGCACCCTCACATTCATCTGGGCCTTCACCGAACTCGGCGTGCCGCTGGTGTTTGACTTTGACCGCGTCACCTCGGTGCAGATCTTCAACGCGATCAAGGACATTGGCGGCAACCCCTTTCCTTATGCCCTGGTGGTGGTGCTGCTGCTGTGCACCACGCTGATGTACGGCACCAGCAAGCTGATGCTGCGGCGCACCGCCAGCCTCGCCGGCGACCGCGCCGCCGCAGGCCGCGAGACACGGGCCCTGCCGCTGGGCAAGGGCATCGCCTGCTCCGCCTTGTTTTACCTGGTGATCTTCGCGGCTATCATCCCGCACCTCGGCGTAGTGCTGCTGGCCCTGGCTCACGACTGGTACGGCACCGCCTGGCCGGCGGAATTCACCGCGGAGCACTTCCGCAACGCCCTGGGCAACCAGCTCACCCTCAGTTCCATCGCCAACAGCGTGAAGTACTCCACCCTGGCCACGATCCTTGATCTCGTGCTGGGCTTTGGCATCGCCTACATCGTGGTGCGCACGCGCATCAAGTGGCGGCACCTGCTCGATACCATGGCCATGCTGCCCCTGGCGGTGCCGGGCCTGGTGATGGCCTTTGGCTACCTGGCCATGTCGCGCCCCGGCGAACCCTTCCACTGGATGATGCTGGGCGAAAACCCCGTCCTCCTGCTGGTGATCGCCTATTCCATCCGCCGCCTGCCCTACATTGTGCGCTCCGCCTCGGCCGGGCTGGAACAAGTCAGTCCATCGCTGGAAGAAGCCGCGCAAAACCTCGGCGCCACGCCGCAGCGCGCCCTCTGGCGCATCACCCTGCCCCTGATCGCGCCGAACCTCGTGGCCGGTGGCCTGCTCGCCTTCTCCTTTGCCATGCTGGAGGTGAGCGACTCGATGATCCTCGCCCAGCACACGGTCCACTACCCCATCACCAAGGCGATCTACACCCTGGTCGGCTCGCTCGGCAACGGCCCCAGCCTCGCCGCGGCGCTGGGCGTCTGGGCCATGGCGTTTTTGGGCGTCACCATCCTGGCCGCCGCGCTGATTTTGGGGAAGAAGCTCGGGGCTGTGTTCCGGGCGTAGCTGTAGAACGAGTTTCGTAACTCGTACACTGGTCAGGCGAGTTTAAAACTCGCCTTGCACATTTTGGTAAAACAGCCCGCGGCGGAGGCAGCGACGACGAGTTGGAAACTCGTCGTACCAGTGTACGAGTTAGAAACTCGTTCTACCTCCGCATCACAAACTCATCCAAATTCATGAGCACGTTGGCCACCGAGGACCAGGTCGCCAGCTCGGCCACGTTCATGCCCTGCGGCACCGGGCCCACGGGATCGGTGGCCATCTTCAATGCGTGGCCAGCATCGGCATCGTAAGCCGGGCGGACCGCCTCCATCAAAGCCCCGAGACGCGCCGTTTCCACCTCGCTGGGCGGCCGTGACAGGCACTGCCGGAAGGCCCAGGCGAGCCGCTCCGGCGTGGTCTTGCCACCCTCCGTGAGAATACGCCGGGCAAAAGCCTGCGCGGCCTCCACAAACACCGGATCATTGAGCGTCACAAAAGCCTGCAACGGCGTGTTGGTGCGCCCGCGGCGGATGGTGCAGGTCTCGCGGTTCGGCGCGTCAAAGGTGCTGAAGCTCGGGTACGGGCTGTTGCGTTTCACTTCGGTGTAAACCGAGCGCCGGTGGCGGTCCTCGCCCTCGCTGGTCATCCAGTCGTTGCCGCCGCCGAAGGCCGTGTTCAATCCAAGCGCAGGGCGCAGGGGCCGCACCGGCTTGCCATACATCTTCGGACTTAGCAGACCGCTGACAAACAGCGCCTGGTCGCGCAGCATCTCGCCTGTAGGCCGGAAACGCGGGCCGCGGGCCAGCAGGCGGTTGTCGGGATCGCGTTCCTCAAGCTCGGGCGTGACCTTGGAGCTCTGCCGGTAGGCCTCGCTCATGACCATGAGCTTGAGCATGCGCTTCACATCCCAGTGATTCTCCATGAAATCCGCCGCCAGCCAGTCCAGCAGCTCGGGATGCACCGGCAGTTCGCCCTGCGAGCCGAACTCCTCGCTGGTGCGCACGATGCCCACGCCGAAGAGGTGCTCCCACAGGCGGTTGACGGTGACACGGGCGGTAAGCGGGTTCTTCCGCTCCACCAGCCACTGGGCCAGGGCCATGCGGTCGCGTGTCCGGCCTGCGGGCAGCGCCGGGAAGATGGCGGGCGTGCCTTCAGCGACCTCATCGCCGAGCGCCTGCCAGTTGCCACGCAACTGCATCTTGGTCACGCGACGCTCCTTGCCTTGCAGGTCCTTCATCACCGGCACGGTGGTGGCCTTGTCCGCATCAAGCTGCTTTTGCAGGCGGGCGAGGTCCTTGCGCGCCGCGGCGGTGGCTGGTGCCACGTTGCGCAGGTAGTAATCCGCCACTCTCTTCTGCTGGTCAGCATTCGGCGCGGCAGAGGCGATGGCCGTCGCGAGGTCCCGGGGCAAGGTCGCGCGGTCCTTCACCTTGGGATCATCCGTCACGCTCAGGCGAAAGCAGCCCAGCGTGTGATGCTCAAACTTCGAGTTCTGGCTGATCGTCACCCGCAGTACGCTGCCCGCCGGCACCTTCACCGGCTCCGCCGTGAGCAAGGTGAGCACCTGCGGCTGGTGCGTGGCACCGGCGATGGCCCAGCCTTTGTTATCCGCTTCCTTGGCTTCCAGCACAGCGGTGGCGGGGAAGTCCGCCTGCTCAAAGCTGGCCTGCGCGGTCTTGAAAGCCACCACCGCCGGGCCGCCCAGCTTGAACTCACGGTTCAGCTTCGGCGGCGAAGCTTCCTCCGCAGCCCACACGACCTGCCGCTTCTCGTCCAGCAGCCGCACGCGCCAGTCCTTGAGCCGTTCGGCCGTGCCGCCATCGGTGCGGTTCCACACCACGATGCGTTCGACGGGCTGGGTCGCGGGCAGCTCCACCTCCCACCACGGCGAAGCATCGCCGTCGCCCGTGTGAGACACCGAGTTTTTGGCATAGTTGCCATTGGTGTTGCCATCAATCGCACGCTGCGCCACGGCATCGGCGTACTGGCTGCTCTGACGCGCCTTGCCCTTGAGGGCGATGTTGACACCGTTGCTGAACACCTGCACCTCGGCGAGGTGAAGGATGCCCTTGCCCTGCAGTTCCACGCGTACGATTCTGCCCGCCGGCGCCGTGCTTTCTTCACGCGGCCGCACCTCCGCCTTCACGTGGCTGATGACGAAGTTGGACCCGTTCGCCGAACCATGACCTGGCAGCGTGGCATCCGGCAAGGCTTCCAAGCGTAAAGCAGTCAGCGTGGCGGACGTCAACGGCAGGTCCACGGTGTAGCTGTCTTTTACCGCCTTGCTCGGCACAAGCACCGAGGCATCATCGCGCACTTCGGCCTTGGTGCCGGAAGCGGCGGACACGCTTGCGGGCTTCGGCGACTGCCACGCGAAGTCTTTCTTGTAAGCCTCCGTCCAGCCCGGCAGGCCTTGCAGCCAGCCTGCTTCCGGGTGCGTGAACCTGGCCTCGATGGCAGCCAGCTCACCCTGCCACTTCTGCCGCGCCCGCTTTTGCTCCTCCGTATAAAACGAGTAGGTGGGACGTTCGTCCTTCTTGTCCGAATCCGCACTTTGGTTCAGGAAAGCATAGAACTGGAAGTACTCCTTGTTGGTGATCGGATCGTACTTGTGCGAATGGCACTGCGCACAGGCCATGCTGGTGCCCATCCACACCGCCATCGTGGTGTTGGTGCGGTCGATCACCGCCGCGTTGCGGAACTCCTCATCGCTGGTGCCGCCTTCGTTCTGCGTCATCGTGTTGCGATGGAAGGCCGTGGCGATGAGCTGGTCATCCGTCGGCTTGGGCAAAAGGTCGCCGGCGATCTGCTCGATGGTGAACTGGTCAAACGGCATGTTGTCGTTCAGCGCCTTGATCACCCAGTCGCGATAAGCCCAGATCTCGCGGCCCGGATCGCTGGGATAGCCTGCACTGTCCGCATAGCGCGCCAGGTCCAGCCACATGCGCGCCCAGTGCTCGCCAAAGGCTGGTTTCGACAAGAACTCATCAACCATGTGCGAATAAGCATCACCGCGCTGATCGGCAAGAAAGGCATCCAGCTCCGCCACCGTCGGTGGCAGGCCGGTGAGATCCAGCGCCACACGACGGATCAGGGTCGCGCGATCTGCTTCCGGTGAAAAGGCCAGGTGCTCTCTGGCAAGCCGGTCCGAAAGGAACGCATCAATCGGCGACAGCGAAGTCTTCGCCTTCGGCACTGGCGGCCGGCTGACGGTTTCATAAGACCAGTGCGCACCCCACTTCGCCCCTTGCTTGATCCAGGTCTTGATCAGGGCAAGCTGTGCTGCCGACACTGTCTTGTGCGTCTTTGCTGGCGGCATCACCTTGTCCTCGTCCTTGGTCTCGATGCGTTCCACCAGGGCGCTCTTCTCCAGGTTGCCCGGCACCACAGCCGCGACGCCCTCACGCGTGGCCTTGGCCGAGGCTTCCTCATCCAGCCGCAGCTTCGCCTTGCGCTTGCCTTCATCGGGGCCGTGGCAGGCAAAGCAGTTTTCCGAAAGGATGGGACGGATCTCCCGGCTGAAATTCACCGGCACCTCCGCAAACGAAGGCAGGGACAACAGCGACAGGAACAGGGTGATGGGCAGCAGGCGCATGAGGAGCGGGGACAGTTACGCTCGCCGGGCGAGGGTTTTAGCGGCAATGGCGCGGAGCAGGGCTCTGCCGCCATCATCCCGTAGAACGACACAACGCTCGCTCTTGCAGCCCTCCCGTTTTCGCACCACATCCGCTATTGGCCTTTGTGCTTTTCCCTCAGTGCTTCAGTCACCAAGTACCCCCGGTAGGATTCGAACCTACGACAAAAAGATTAAGAGTCTTCTGCTCTACCAACTGAGCTACGGAGGCGTTGTTTTGGCGGGCCGCTTTGATACTCGATCCCCAATGCGTTGCAAGCGGAAAGCTGCACTTTTATGTCATTTTTTTGCCCCACGGCACTTTGGAAAAGTAGGGCACGGCTGATTATTCTGCTTGGCACCCAGCGTTCTTTTCGCCCAGCCTCTGCTTCCCACCATGATGATGACCCGCGCCTTCGTCCTTGCCTCGCTCTGCACCGTCGCCTTTGCCGATGATTTTCCGGTCCCCTTCAACACCGAGAAGGACAAGTCCGGCCCCATGCCGGCGGAAGAAGTGGCGCGCACCATGGAGCTGCCCCCGGGCTTCAAGTGTCAGGTGTTTGCCGCAGAGCCGGAAGTGCAGCAGCCCATCGCCATGGTCTTCGACGCGCGCGGCCGCCTCTGGGTCGCGGAAAACTACACCTATGCCGAAACCCCCAAGCGCTGGGAACTCTCCCTGCGCGACCGCATCACCATCCTGGAGGACACGGATGGCGATGGCAAGATGGACAAGCGCACCGTCTTCTGGGACCAGGGTGCCTACCTTACCAGCATTGAGGTCGGCTACGGCGGCGTGTGGATGCTGAACAACGGCACGCTCAGCTTCATTGCCGACAAGAACGGCGACGATGTACCCGACAGCGCCCCGCAGGTGCTGCTCGATGGCTTCAACGTCACCACCATCGGCCACAACATCGTCAACGGCCTGCGCTGGGGTCCCGACGGCTGGCTCTACGGCCGCCACGGCATCACCAGCGATTCCCTTGTCGGCGCACCCGGCACGCCGCCGGAGCAGCGCACGCGCTTCAACTGCGCCATCTGGCGCTTCCATCCCGTGACCCACAAGTTTGAAGTCGTATGCCAGGGCGGCACCAATTCCTGGGGTCACGACTGGGACAAGGACGGCGAAATGTTCTTCATCAACACGGTGATCGGCCACCTCTGGCACGGCATCCCCGGCGCCTACTACCGACGCATGTTCGGCACCCACCTCAATCAGCACGCTTACGAGTACATCGAGCAGACCGCCGACCACTTTCATTGGGACACCACCGGCGAAAAATGGAACGACAACAAGAAGGGCATGACCAACGGCACCGACCTCGCCGGCGGCGGCCACGCCCATGTGGGCCTGCTCATCTATCAGGGCGGCGTGTGGCCCGAGCAGTACAACGGCGCCATGCTCACCTGCAACCTGCACGGCAACCGCATCAACATGGACCGCCTGGAACGCCAGGGGAACGGCTACGTGGGCAAGCACGCCCCCGACTTCGCCAAGGCCAAGGACAAGTGGTTCCGCGGCCTTGACCTCCTCACCGGCCCCGACGGCAATGTCTTCGTCAACGACTGGAGCGACACCGGCGAATGCCACGACAGCGACGGCGTGCACCGCACCAGCGGCCGCATCTACAAGATCAGCTACGGCGAGCCGAAGAAGCTCGCGCCTTTTGACATCAGGAAGCTGGGAGATGGCGAACTCGTAAAGCTTCTCGCCAATAAGAACAACTGGTGGGCACGGCAAGGAGCACTGGAATTGAGAACGAGAGAATGTTTCCGATATGGCTTGCCGAATATGGATCCTGCCACGGCGGAACGGTCCGCAGAATTTGACAAAGGCGTCGAGTCTTCAAAGAGCAGTTTCGAAAAAGATACTGCTGCGAGGATTCGCCTGCTGTCATTGAAACAATGGGAAATTTTGCCCAGTGATCTCGCCAGGGATTCCGATGAGTCCATCCGCTCACTGGCCGTGGATAACATTGTCTATCAGTGCGAAAACGCGGCGACGTCCACCCCTTTGGAGGCGGCAACCCCCGACCAAATTCGCTCAAAACCCAAAGGCAGGCTCGTCTTAGGGCCGCTCCTAGAACAGTTGATTTCACTCGGGCGTGAAGACAAGTCCGGCCTCGTACGCCTGCACCTGGCCAGCGCCTTGCAGAAGCTGCCCCAGGAAGCCCGTTTCCCCCTCGCTACCGCTCTTGCCGCTCATAGCGAAGACGCCACCGACCGCCAGCAGCCGCTCATGATCTGGTACGGTGTGGAGCCCGCCGTTGTCGCACATCCCAAGGAAGCCGTGGCCCTGATCGCCAGCGCCAAGATCCCCACTGTGCGCCGGCTCATTTCCCGCCGTCTCACCGAGGAGATGGAGAAGTCCCCCGCCCTGGTCGATGACCTCGTGGCCCTGGCCTTGCAGGCCGACCCCGCCGCAGCCGACATCCTCCACGGCATAAGCGAAGCCCTGCAAGGCTTCAGCAAGGCCAACAAGCCCGTGGGCTGGGACAAGCTCAGCGCCGCCGTGCAGGCCAAAGGCTCCGATGAAGCCAAGAACCTGGTGCGCGACCTCTCCATCATCTTCGGCAGCGGCCGCGCCAATGACGAGCTGCTCGCCGTGGCCAAGAACTCCGAGGCCGATCCCGTCGCCCGTGTGAACGCGCTAACAAGTGTCTTGCGCAATCCCAAGCCCGAGCTGCTGCCGTTGCTTAAAGGCTGGGTGAAGGACAAGATTCTCGCCGCCACCGCCGTGCGCGGCATGGCCGCCTTCGATGACAAGTCCATCCCCGATGCCCTGCTCGGCGTTTACAAAGGCCTGCCCGCCAACGTGCAGACCGATGCCATCAACGTCCTCATCGCCCGCCCGGCTTATGCCAAGGTGCTGCTGGAGCGCATCGAAAAGGGCAGGCTGCCCGCCGCCAGCATCACGCCCTTCCAGGCCCGGCAGATCCGCAACTTCAGCAATGAAGCGCTCAACACCCAGCTCGCCAAGGTGTGGGGCGAAGTGCGCGAAGCCCCCGAGGCCAAGAAACAGGAACAGGCCAAGTACAAGGCCTTGCTCACGCCCGATGTGATCGCCAAGGCTGATGCCGCCAAAGGCCGCGTGATCTTTGCCGGTGTCTGCGCCGCCTGCCACAAGCTCTACGGCGAAGGCGCCGCCATCGG
>OUNM010821209.1_pt1 | contig 14242 bp, 9 predicted proteins | sample 1769961 | NCBI WGS metagenome assembly OUNM01 (sample SAMEA3914820, study PRJEB12502) | metagenome | biome: forest; material: soil | place: USA | collected 2012-03-12 | depth 0.3 m | reverse complement strand
GGCTGGCGCGACCTGGTGCTGACCGACATCGGCCGCGAGACCATGCTGGCCATCGAGGGCCAGGCGCGCAACATGGCGCGCGTCGAGACGGCGCGCATCGACGAGTCGCGCGAACTGCTGACCGAGACGCTGCTGTTCAGCCGCATCGGCATCGCCGCGCTGGTGGTGGTGAGCCTCGCCGGCCTGCTGCTGTACTCGCGCCAGGCGCGGCGCTTCGACGACGAGCGCCTGGAACGCGCCGCCGCGCTGCGCTTCGAACGCGACCGGCTCGAGGTCGAGGTGGAGCGCCGCACGCGCGACATCACCCAGATCGCCAACCACCTGCAGACCGCCCGCGAGGACGAGCGCAGCAGCCTCGCGCGCGAGCTGCACGACGAGCTCGGCGGGCTGCTCACCGCGGCCAAGCTGGACGTGGCGCGCATGCGCAGCCGGCTCTCCGCCGCGCCGCCCGAGGTGCTCGAACGCATGATGCACCTGGTCAAGACGCTCGACGAAGGCATCGCGCTGAAGCGCCGCATCATCGAGGACCTGCGGCCCTCGTCGCTGAGCAACCTCGGCCTGAAGGCCGCCCTCGAGATCCTGTGCACCGAGTTCGGCGAACGCAGCGAACTGGAGGTCACGACCGACATCGAGGAGCTGCCGCTCGACGACGCCGGCAAGCTGACCGTCTACCGCCTCGTGCAGGAGGCGCTGACCAACGTGGCCAAGTATGCGAGCGCGGCGACCGTGCACGTGACGCTCGCCGCGCGCGGGGGCTGGGCCGTGGTCGCGGTGCGCGACGACGGCATCGGCTTCGATCCCGCGGCGTCGCGCGCCGCGGCGCATGGCCTGGCGGGCATGCGCTTTCGCGTGCAGTCGTCGCGCGGCCAGCTCAAGATCAAGTCCAGGATCGGCCAGGGCACCACGATCCAGGCGCGGCTGCCGCTGCCCGACCACCTGCAGGACGCCATCGATTCCACCACCGACGTGGCCACGCTGCTGGGCCCGGGCAGCTATCCGGGGACGGCCGCCAATCTCCAGCCCGATGCACGCCAACGGGGCGAGCGAACGGCCTGAACCGGTGCTTGCGGCACCCTGTCGGTGCTGTCCGACAGAGCGACCCGTTATCCGCCTATCGTGCTCGAGCGTTGCGCGACTTATCGTGCATGGACCGTATCCCCACCACGATCTACAAGGAGCACAAGCATGATCACCCGTCTTGCCATCGCCGCCATGGTTGCCGCCACCGCCCTCGTCACCGCCACCGGCTGCGCCGTCGAGCGCCACCAGGAAACCGTGGGCGCCTACGTGGACGACTCCGCCGTGACCACCAAGGTCAAGGCCAAGTTCGCCGAAGACCCGACGGTCAGCGCGATGGCCATCAAGGTCGACACGATGAAGGGCGTCGTGCAGCTGTCCGGCTTCGCCAAGTCGAACGAGGAAAAGATGATGGCTGAACGCCTGGCGCGCGACACCAACGGCGTGCACTCGGTGCGCAACGACATCGTCGTCAAGTAATCGACCACCGCGGCGGGCGCGACCCGCGCCCTGCCGCCGCCATGAAGAATGCCCCGCGAAGCGGGGCATTTCTCATGGGGGGCGAGCTTTCGGGGCAATGACCAGCTCATGGCGCCCGCGGCGCCGTTGCATGCGCCCGCCTCGACTCAGTGCTGCACGCGCTCCGGCGGCGCGTAACGCAGGCCGATCGCGATGCGCCCGGTCCAGAACACCATCCGGCCCGTGCCGGGCAAGGCGACGGGTCCGACGTAGCCCTGGGGCACCCAGCCCTTGTCGAACGGCGCCGGATGCGACGCCGGCGCGTGGGCGGAACTGGAGACGGTGGAAATCATGGCTCACCTCCTTGGGGATTTCTCGCTCAACGGCAAATGGCGAGCCCGGCAGTGGCGTGACAGGATGTGAGGCCACGACCCGGCCCGTGCCTGCGCAATCGATCACGAAACAGGCCCTGGTTCCGCCCATTCTGCGGCTCGGACATTCCAGCGGCGCCGCTCGCTCCGACCACCCTGCGCCCCTGCATGGAATTCGTTCGGCAACTCGACATCGGCCGTCCAAAGTCGGCACGCCCGGCCAGCTTGACGACATGTCGAGTTGAGGGCATCCCCCCAATTGCTGATGACGTCTCGTGGTAAACACTTAGACGACACCGCAACAAGGCACATCGATGACCGAACAACCCTTCAAGATCCTTGTCGTCGGCGGGGGCGCCGGCGGACTCGAACTGGCCTGCAAGCTGGGACGCAAATGGGGCGCCGGGCGCGTCGCGCTGGTGGACGCCAAGCTGTTCCACATCTGGAAGCCGTCGCTGCACGAGGTGGCGGCCGGCACGCTGGACATCCACCAGGAAGGGCTGTCGTACCAGATGCTGGCGCACGACAACGGCTTTTCCTTCCTGTACGGCCCGATGACGGGCGTGGACACCGCAGCGCGCGAGCTCGTGGTCGGGGCTGTGCTGGACGGCAGCGAGCAGGTGTTGCCGGAGCGCCGCGTCGGCTACGAGACGCTGGTGCTGTCCATCGGCAGCGTGTCCAACGACTTCGGCGTGCCGGGCGTCGTCGACCACGCCTTCTCGCTCGACGGACCGCAGGACGCCGAACGCTTCCGCCTGCGCATGCTGCAGCTGCTGTCGCTGGCGGACGTCCGCAAGAGCCACGACCCGAAGGCCGGCCTCGACATCGTGATCATCGGCGGCGGCGCCACCGGCGTGGAGCTGGCCGCGGAGCTGCGCGAGGCCAGTTCGCTGCACGCGCAATACGGGCTGCGCCACATCGACGCGGCGCGCGACGTGCGCATCCGCATCCTCGAGGGCGCGCCGCGCCTGCTCGCGCCGCTCGCCGAGAACGTGTCCGCCGCCGCCACGCGGCTGCTGGGGCAGCGGCATGTGGACGTCAACACGTCGTGCCGCGTGGTGAGCATCGAAGCGAACCGCGTGACCGATGCCGAAGGCAACGTCTATCCCGCCGACCTGTGCGTGTGGGCCGCGGGCATCAAGGCGCCGCCGCTGCTGGCCGAGATCGGCCTGCCGGTGACCCGCGGCGGCCAGGTGAAGGTGGACGGCCAACTGCGCGTCGAAGGCGTGCCGGGCGTGTTCGCGTTCGGCGACTGCGCCTGCTGCCCGCAGCCGGACGGCAAGTCCGTGCCGCCGCGCGCCCAGTCGGCGCACCAGCAGGCGGACTACCTGTTCGCGCTGCTGCAGCTGCCGGCAGGCACCGACCTGGGCTCGCGGCCGCCGTACCTGTTCCACGACCACGGCTCGCTCGTCTCGCTCGGCTCGCGCGACACGGTGGGCAGCCTGATGGGCAACCTGTTCAAGTCGACGACGTGGTTCGTCGAGGGCCTGTTCGCGCGCATGGTCTACGTCAGCCTGCACCTGATGCACCACCGCGCGGTGATGGGCTCGATGCGCACGGCGGTGCTCGCGATGGCGCGCTTCCTGGTCAAGCGCGCGCGGCCGCTGGTCAAGCTGCACTAGCGGGCGGGGCGGCCGGGAGGCCGCCACCTCTCGCGTCTCGACGTCTCTCAGCGGCCCCACATGGGCTGCTGGCGCAGCGCTTCGCGGATGCCGTTGCGCGCCTGATCGCGAGCGCGTCGCGCATCGACCCATGAACCTGTTCGCACCGATCCGCAAGCCGGCTTGCAGGATTTGACAGTGCACGTCCGAAACGCCGCGTTTGCAGCTTCTGACAGTGGTTTCCAAGGGCGCCCCAAAAGATCATTTGACCCATGGACTCGACGGCAAACCCTCCCGGTTGCCGGCCCGGTCCGGGTGGGCACCGACCCCGGTTCCCGCGCTCGCAGATAGCGCCATTGCCATCCGGCGCTATGCCTCACAAGGGATGGCACTTTTGAAACAGGAAACCTGACCATGACCGCACAAACCATCAACGCCGCCGACATCGTCTCCTTCGACGACATCGACATCTCCGACGCCACCATCGAAGGCCTGGAGATCGTCACCACCAAGGACGCACTGGCCCTGCCGGAAACGGGCGCGTCGAGCGGCTCGAGCTCGTCGGGCTCGTGCTCGACCTGCGGCTCGTCGTCGTGCTGCATCTCCCTGAAGTAAGCGCCCTGGAGGGTGGCCTGCTTTCAGGCCGGCCCCCTCACTTTTCCGGACGCCCGATCGCATCGGGCCCCATCCACCCATCGCGGAGTCGTCCCGTGTCCCACTCACCTTTTCACGCACCGAGCCAAGCGCTCCAGCCCGCTCCGGCCGTCGAGGTTCGCGCGCTGACCAAGAGCTACGACGGCAAGCCGGCGCTGCGCGGGCTGGACCTGCGCATCGACGCCGGCACCACCGTCGCGCTCATCGGCCCCAACGGCGCGGGCAAGAGCAGCTTCGTGGAGATCCTGATGGGACTGCGCCTGCCCGATGGCGGGACCGTGCAGGTCCTCGGGCACGACGTGCTCAAGGAGCCGCGCGGCCACCTCTCGCGCATCGGCGTGCAGCTGCAGGACGCCAACCTGTTCAAGCTGCTGACCGTGCGCGAATACCTGCACTTCTTCGCCAAGCTGTATCCCCGTCACGCCGACCTCGATCGGCTCGCCGACGAATTCGCGCTGACCGACATGCTCGACAAGCGCGTCAGCAAGCTCAGCGGCGGCCAGAAGCAACGCGTCGCCCTCGCGCTGGCGCTGGTCAACGATCCCGAGCTCGTGATCCTCGACGAGCCCACCACCGGACTCGACCCGATCGCACGCCGCGAATTCTGGTCGTTGATCTCGCGCCAGAAGACGCAGGGACGCACGGTGCTGTTCACCACCCACTACATGGACGAAGCGCGCGAACTCGCCGACCGCGTGCTGATGATCTCCGCCGGCCGCCTCGTGGCCTCGGGCACCCCCGAGCAGATCGTCGAACGCGCCGGCAGCGCCACGCTCGACGACGCCTACGCCCATTTCGCGCGCACCGCCGCGCTGGAGGAAGCATGATGAACACCGCCCTGCGCGCCTATGTCGGATTCGACTTCCGCCTGGCCTTCCGCGACCGCGTCTTCCTGCTGATGACGCTCGGCATCCCGGCCGTGATGTACGGCTTCTTCGGCCTGCTGTACGGCCACGCCACCTACGGCGACCAGGCCGTCAGCTACTACGACGAATACACGCCCAGCTTCATCGGCCTCGTGCTGCTCAACGTGGCCCTGATGAACGTCGCCCCGGTGCTGGTGATCTACAAGGAGCAGGGCCTGTTCCGGCGATTGCTGGTCACGCCGCTGGACATGAGCGCGATCTGGGTCTCCGCCGTCGGACGCGGCTTCTCGATCTTCCTCGTCGGCTTCGTCGAGATGCTGGTCGTCGGCTGGACGATGTTCCACACGCTGCCCAAGGCGCCCATGCTGGACCTGCTGCTCGCGCTCGCGGTCTGTGCCTACGCGCTGTTCTCGCTCGGCTTCCTGGTCGGATCGCTGGTGCGCACGGCCAATGCGGCCTTCAGCGCCGGCAGCCTGCTGTTCCAGCCGATGCTGCTGCTCTCGGGCGCCAGCATCCCGTTGAACCAGTTCCCGGAGATCGTGCAGAAGATCGCGCTGTTCGTGCCGATGACGCACACGGTCAACCTGCTGCGCCTGGCCTGGCGCGGGGAGCTGTTCACGCAGCCGGCGCTGGTCCCGACGCTGGTGCTGCTGGCCTTCGGCAGCGTATGCGCGCTCATCGCCCGCCGCACCTTCCACTGGTCGGCCCGCTGATTCCGGCCCGCCCCGCCCAACGTCCAACGCCACGACGCCAAGACCATGAACACGCCCGACCTGCTCACGTCCCGCCACGGCCCGATGCTGCTGCATCCGCGCTACATCATGCGCGTCGCTGGAGAGTCCGTCGTCTCGCTGCAAGGCATCGACACGGGCGCGACGGCGCGCCTTCTGGCCGAGGGCGAACGGCAGAAGGCCGCGCTGCAGGCGCAATCGGCGGCCCTGTGCGCGGCGCTGGAACGCGTCGTCCACGGCGGCACCGATCGCGACCTGACCCGCACGGCGCTGAACGTCAAGCGTGCCATCTTCAACCTGCGCGCCAGCAAGGCCGGGGACATCCAGGCGCTGGCGGCCCTGGTCGACGCGGCGACGATCGAGGAGATGGTGCGCTTCGACGCGGCGGCGCGCGAGCTCGCCACGCTCGACCAGCGCGTGCTCCAGGCCTACGAGGCGGAGATCGACGAGACCTCCGCGCGCCTTGCCGACCTGTGGCAACTGCCGCGGCTGCGCGATGCGATCAGCTACACCAACCCGGGGCTGTTCCGCGAGTTCGAGGGCTTCGCGCGCCCGGGCGGCAAGCCGCCGTCCAGGAAGACGGCGCGCAAGCTGCAGAACGCCTTCGCGCAGTACCTGGCGCGCTGCAGCACCAAGACGAGCCCGCTGTCCACGTTCACGGTGATGCACGTGGGCCGGTGGAGCGACCGCCTGGTGGGCGACTGGTCGCTGGACTACGCGCCCGAGCTCGATCGCCGCATCGCGCTCAAGGGCGCCCTGATGCGCCAGATCCTCGCTCCGCTGCTGGGCAACTTCGACGCGGCGAGCCAGCTGTTCGCGCTGGTGCTCAACCCGAGCCTGGAACTCAAGGACGGCCGCGCGCGCTTTCGCACCGTCAACGAAGGCAACACGAAGAGCGGCCGGTCGTGGGGCACCGGCGAGGCCGCCGCGGAGATCACCAGCAACGCGGCGATCGCCTGCCTGCACCACGTCTTCGCGCAACGCCACTTCGAGCCCATCCACGAGCGGGACCTGGTCACCGCGATGTGCGCGCTGGCGCCCAAGCTGCAGCCGGCCATGGTGCGCGACCTGCTGCGCAAGCTCTACGACCTGCGCGTGCTGCTGCCCGACGCCCAGGCCTTCGAGCAGGCCGATCCGCTGGCGTGGACCAGCGGCCTGCTGAAGGAGCTGCCCGGCGACACCGGCAGCGCGGCACGCACGCACCTGGCGCAGGTTCGCGAGGCGCTGGAAGAATTCAAGATCGCCGCACCCGAGCGCCGCGCCGTCCTGGTGGGCGCCGTCGAGTCGGAGATCGGTGCACTTTGCGACGTGCTCGGCGCGCCGCGCGAGGCCGCCGCCAACGGTGCGGCGTTCTTCGAGAACTGCTATCTGCCGCATGTGCGCGGCGCACTCGGCCCGCGCGCGCTGGAGCCGTTCGCCGACGACCTGCACCTGCTGCTGTCCCTGGCTCCGGTGCTGGGCTTCACCCAGCAGGCGCGCTGCGACATGGCGGACTTCTTCCTCGCCGAGTTCGGCGCGGACGGCGTGTGCGACGCGCCGCAGGAGTTCATCCGCCGTTTCGACGAGGTCTACGCGCTCGGCAGCCTGACGCACGCGCCCGACCCGGCGCGCCGCGCGACCCCCTCGGCGGTCAGCGAAGGGTTCGCGCAGGCCCGCAAGGCGTTCAACGACCTCGTCACGCCGCTGCTGCGCGAGCAAGCCGACGTGCAGCTCGATCGCGGCGCGCTGCAGGACATCGTGCAGCAGCTGCCCGAGTCGGTGCGACGGCGCGGCAGTTCGCAGAGCTATCTGGGACAGATCGCGCGGCGCGAGGGCCGCCCGCTGCTGGTCGTCAACCAGGTCTTCGGCGGACGCAGCTCGCTGATGTCGCGCTTCCTGGAAGTGCTGTCGCCGGCCGACGTGCGCGAGGTGCACGACTACCTGGCGAGCACCAGCGAGGCCGGCGTCTTCGCCGAGCTGCCCGGCGTGTTCGGCTTCAACGCCAACCAGCATCCGCGCATGGCCGACAACGAGCTGGTCGTGCCGCCCTTCGCGCCCAACTGGGAGGAGACCCGCAAGCTCGAGATCGGCAGGATGCGCCTGGTCTACGACGCCCGCGAGCACATGGTGCGCTTCCGCACGGAGGACGGCCAGGACATCGACCTCTGGTACCACGGCTTCCTGATGCCGATGCTGCTGCCGCGCGTGCAGCGCGTGCTCGCGATCGCCTACACCGAGGGCCTGAACAGCTTCGCGACGTTCCCGATGATGGAGTCGGGCCTGATGAACGGCGAGGACATCGCCTACGTGCCCCGCATCAGCCTGGGCGACGTGGTGCTGGGGCGCCGCACCTGGGTGATTCCCGCCGCACGCCAGCCCGACGCCGAACTCGACGACCCGGAATTCTTCGTGGCCGTGCAGGCCTGGCGCAAGGCCGCCGGCCTGCCCAACGAGGTCTTCCTGCGCGGACTGCCCGCGCTCGCGCCCGAAGCCAAGGTCGGAACCGGCCTCAACTTCAACTGGGATGCGGTCGACTTCAAGGACCTGAAGCCGTTCCACGTGCGCTTCGACAGCCCGCAGCTGGTGCGCCTGATGCGCCGCACGCTCAAGCGCAACAGCTTCACCATCATCGCCAGCGAGGTGCTGCCGGCGCTCGACGACCAGCACGTCACGGTGCAGGGCCAGCCGCACGTCTCCGAGCTGCAGTTCGAGCTGAGCACGCTGCCGCAGCGCCTGCAGGCCGTCGCCAGCGACGCCTCGTGGCACGCGCTGCGCATCGCCTACTTCGACGACGACCGCCGCGCGCTGCTGCTGGGCCCGGTAGCGGACCTCGTCGACAGGCTGCGCCGCGACCACGGCATCGATCGCATGATGCTCACGCCGCACTGGCGCCACGGGCCGCACGTCGACCTGGTGGTGCACTGCAGCCAGGCAGCGCTCGACCAGCACGTGTGGCCGGCGGTGCACGCCACGCTCCTGCCCTGGCTGCAGGCGCATCCCAGCAAGCGCGTGATCGATCCCGCCGCCTACGCCACCCTCGCGGCCCGGCTGGCCCTGTTCGAGCTCGACCCCGAGCCGGCCCTGCCGCTGCTCGACGACAACACCGTCACGGCCGCCGCGTACCAGCAACCCAAGGCCCTGAAGCTCGCGGAGTTCGGCCGCGCCCGCGAGGAGTTCCATGTCGGCGCCCTGCCCCTGAGCCTGGACCTGCTGCGCCTGAAGGGCGAGCCGGGGGACGACTTCTTCCTCACGCTGGCCGCGATGCTGGCGATGGCCGGACGCACCTACGAGATCGGCGGCCTCTCGCGCGGCTACGTCTCGCTGCGCTCGCATGCCGACTACTTCTTCGCGGCGCACGACGAGGCCGGCGTGCTCAAGGCCCGCTTCGACGCCCTCGACAACCGCCTGGCCGGGCGCGTGGACGATACCCTGCGCGCCGTGCTCGCCGACCGGCTCGACGACGCGCCGCTCGGCGCCGCCGCCCGCGCGCTGCTCGCCGACTGGCAACGCCTCCTGGCGCCGATGGCCGCGGAGAACCGCCGCATCGTGGCGCGCAACTTCGACGTGCTGCTCGCCGACGAGACCTTCGACCGCCTGCAGGACAGCGTCACGCGCCTGGGCGCCGACGACTTCCAGGCCCGCATGCGCAGCCGCGAGCACAGCGAGATCGGACGCGCGCTGGGGCAGGCCCACGGCCGCGCGGCGATGAACACGCCCGAGATCATGGCCTACCGGACGACGCTGAACTTCTTCTACACGCTGCTGCCGCTGCTGGGCACCTCGCCGATGCAGAAGTTCTGCCTGTGCCACCTGGTGGCGCTGAGCGTGCAGCGCGTGCTGGGCGTGAGCTGGCGCGACATCACCGGCCTGCACGCCGAATCCACCGACAACGAGGTGCAAGCATGAACGACACCACCACCCTGCCGGCGATCGGCGCCTGGCCCGAGCGCCGCCTCAGGCTGAAGCACCACGTCTACTTCTGCGATACCCTATCGGGTGTCCAGTTCGACGCCGGCTCCAACACCGTGCTGCTGCCCGGCGCCGGCCTGTACCGGCTGATGGAACGCGTCATCGCCCTCATGGACCAGGGCGCCGGCCTGCCCGCCGTGCAGGCGGCGCTGCCGGCGCGCCTGCAGCCCCTCGTGCTGCGCACGTTGAAGGCGCTCGAGGACAACGCGATGCTGCTCGACGAGACCGACCAGGCGCCGTGGATCGCCCAGGATCCGGCGCCGGCGCCGCTCGCCGAGTTCGTGAAGTACCTGCAGGATCGCGCCGACCCGGCGACGCGCCGCGCCCGCTGGCAGGCCTGGCGCGACGGCTCGGTGCTGGTGGCCGGCGGCGGCCACGCCCTGAAGGCCGCCGCCCGCGCGCTCGCCGACAGCGGCCCGGGCGCGCTGCAGGTGTACCTGGTGGAACCCGGCGGCGCGATCGACGCCTCCGAGCTGCTGGCGCACCTGCAGGCCGCGGGCATCGACGGCCAGGCGATCCGCCTGCACACCACGCCGCCCTCGGCGACGGATCTCGAAGGCGCGTGCATCGCGCTCTGGGCCGGCGACGCGCCCGAGGCGGCCGCCGCCGGGCTGCACTTCGAGCGACTCGCGGCCGCGGCGGACGTCCCGGCGGTCGTCGCCTTGCGCAGCGGCGGCAAGGCGCTGGTCGCGCCGCCCAGCGAGCCCGGCCACCCCGGCATGCACGAACTCGCGGCCTGGGACACGGCCGGCAAGCCCGAGCCGCACAGCGCGGCCAGCCTGGGCCTGATGGGCGTGGTGGCGGCGCAGGCGGCCATGGATCACCACTTCGCCGTCGCCGCGCCTGAGTGGCGGCGCCAGGTGCGGCACATCTCGCCCTGGCTGGAGGTGTCGCGCCACCCGCTGGTGAGCGCGGGCGATCGCCCCGCGCTGCTCGGGCCGCTTCAGGCCGTCGCGCCCGAGACTCTCGACAACGCCTTCGGCAAGCCGCCGGAGCGCGACCTGTCGCCGTACGAGCAGCAGCGCGTCCGGCTCGCGCCCTGGTTCGATCCCCTGTTCGGACCCTTCGCGTGGCGCTCCACCGGCAGCACCGGCACCTTGTTGTCGCAGTTGCCGCTGTACCACGACGCCATCGCCGTGCGCGGCCCGCGCGGCGACGCCCGGCCATCGCAATGGGTGGTGGGCTGGGGACTGGACGCCGAGCAGGCGGGCACCCGCGCGCTCACGCTGGCGCTCGACGACCTGGCCGCGCGGCTCACCCCCGGCAGTGCCGGCGCCGCCTTCGCCAGTGCCTTCGACGCCGACCGCTGGCAGGCCCTGGCGCTGGCGCGCGCCATCGTCGCGGACGCGGGATTCGAGGCGCGCCGCCATGTCGCCTGGGTGGACGTCCAGGCGATCCAGGATCCGACGCTGCACCTGTTGCGGCAACTTCTGCGCCATTTCGCCGACGCCGCGCCGCGCGTCCTGCTGCATTGGCGCGACGACGCCCCCGCGTATGTCGCGCAGGTCTGGCTGGGCGACGAACCCGTGGCCAGCGCCTGCGACGCCACCGCGCTCGCCGCCGTTCGCGAGGCATTGGGCCTGGCGTGCAGCCAGGGCCAGGTGCCCGACTCGAACCGCTCGCGCGGACCGGCCGGCCGTTGGGCGGATCCGCTGCCCACCCAATGGCGCGACGCGCCGAGCGATCTCGCACGGGCCATCGGCGCCGGCAAGCTGCGCGTCCGCTGGATCCGGGCCACCGCCCTGGATCTGCCGTCTTCCATCCATTGCGGCCATGCCGTCGTCGAATTCCCGGAGGTGCTTGCGTGAGCGTCGACCTGACCCCTGTTGAAGCCATCGCCTGGACGGTGGCGCACGATGGCAGCGCCCCTGGCCTGCAGGCGTCCTGGCAGGCTCGCGCCGAGGGCACTTACCGGCTCGCCGACGTGCCCGCGCCGCGGGCCGGCGAACACTGGCTCGTCGTCTTCGACGCCCGCCGCAGTGCCGACGTCCTGCGGCTGCAGGATCGCGCGCGCGCCGCCGGTGCCGGCCTGCTGCTCGTGGGCCTGGAGCCCGGCAGCGTCAGCATCGGGCCGTGGATCCCCGCCGGCGACGAGACGGCGCCCTGCCTGTCGTGCCAGGACATCTGGACGCGGCTGAACCTCGCCACGCCGGAGCGCGCCGCCCCCGCGGGCCCGGCGGGCCTGCGCGACTCCCAGCCCGCGTTGGCGCCGTCCGGCCAGGCCGCCTTCGCGCGCCTGCTGGCCCAGGCGATGGATGCGCCGCAGACCTTGCGCGGCAACAGCCTGCGGCTGCGATGGGACCGGTTGGAGACCGAACGCCATCGCTTCCATCACCACCCCGACTGCCGCCACTGCCGCCCCCTGCCGGACGACAACGCCGAGCTGGCCCGCATCTCCTTGCAGCCGCGGCCGCTGGCCCGCGCCGGCGCCACCCGGGTGCCGAATCCGGCGCTGGACGTGCCCCGGCTGCGCGACGCGTTCCTCGATCGCCGCACCGGCGTCATCAAGCACCTGTTCCACGATCTGAGCTCCGACCTGATGCCCATGGTCGCGGCCGAGATGGCGCTGGAAGGCGAGACCGGCTCGGAGGTCGGCTACGGCCGCAACGAGAGCCGCGAAGGCTCCGAGCTGGTGGCGATGCTCGAGACGCTGGAGCGCTTCTGCGGCCATCAGCCGAGGCGCCACGGCGAAAGCGTCCGCGGCAGCTTCGAGTCGCTGCGCGCGCGCTACGGCGCCCAGGTGAAGGATCCGCGCGACTTCATCCTGCACGACAGCGAACAGCTCGCGCAGCCGACGTTCGGCTTCGAGCCCTACAGCGATGCGCTGCAGTTCGACTGGAGCTGGGGCTGGTCGCTCGCGCGCAGCGAGCCGGTGCTCGTGCCGCAGCAGATGGTGTATTACCGCCTGCCCGATTCCCCGGCCCGGCCGCTGAACCGGTTCGTCTACGAAACCTCCAGCGGCTGCGCCCTCGGCGGCTGCATGGAGGAGGCCGCCCTCTACGGCCTGATGGAGCTGCTCGAGCGCGACGCCTACCTGACCTCGTGGTACGGCCGCATCCCGCCGCGCGAGCTGGATCTGGACGCGGTGGCCGACGAACGCGTGCGCGCGCTCGTCGCGCGCAGCCGCGCGCAGGGCTACGCGGTGCACGCCTTCGACATGCGTCTCGACGTCGACGTCCCGATGGTCTGGGCGCTGATCGTCGACCCGCGCGACGACGCGCCGGTCAAGAGCTATTGCGCCTCGGCGGCCCACTTCCATCGCGACCAGGCGCTGTTCAGCGCGCTGGTGGAGGTGACCACGTCGATCGGCGTCTACCAGCGCACGATGCCCGGCCTGCGCGACACGGCGCGCGCGCTGTTCGACGATCCGTGGAAGGTGCGCGGCATGTCGGATCACGTGCTGCTTTACAGCCTGCCCGAGACCTGGCCGCGGCTCGAGTTCCTGTTCGACGGCGGCCGCGCACCGATCGCGCCGCCGGCGCCGGCCACCACGCCCGACCTGAACGACGAACTCGCGCGCCGCGTGCGCCAGACCTTGACCGTCGCCAGCGACGTGATCGTCGTGAACCAGACCTGGGGCCCGATGGAGGCGCTGAACCTGCACTGCGTCAAGGTGCTGGCACCCGGCCTCACGCCCGTGACGTTCGGCCACCAGCATCGCCGTTGCGCGCTGCCGCGCCTGAACGCTGCGCGCCGGGCGCGCGGACTGGCGCCGCTGGCGGCGTCGGACATCAACCCCGATCCGCACAACTTCCCATGAGCGCACTGGCACTCCAAGCTGCTCCCACGCTGCCGCTGGCCCAGGCCTGGTGGCTGGGAACCCATCGGCGGATGGACCTGCTGGACGTGCCGTCGTTCCACCAGGAGCTCGCCCCGCCTGGAACCGCGGCGGCGCGCGTCACGCAGCGCCGGCGCCTGCACCGCCTGCCCACCGCGCTGCCCACCGAGGTCGTGGCGCTGGACGCCTATCTCGCGGGCACCGCCGCCACCGTCGCGCCGCTGCCCGCGCTCTCGGTGCTGCTGCGCCACCTCGCCGCGCCGCTCACCTTCCAGGCCGACAACCCGTACGGCGTGCACCGGGCCGTGCCGTCGCCGCGCTGCGCGCATCCCTGCCGCGTGGTCGTTGTCGAACGCCACGACCAAGGCGTGCGCTGCTGGTCGTACGAAGGCGACCACCACGCGCTGACGCCCGTCGACGCGCCCTGCGACGTCGCGGCCGTGCTGGGCCCGTACCGGCTCGCCGTCGTGGGCATCGCGCGCCACTGGGTGCTGGCCGACAAGTACGGCGACTTCGCGCCGTTCAACAGCATGCTGGAGTCGGGCATGGCCCAGGCGCAGCTGCAACATCTGGCCGCCGCGCTCGGCTGGCGCGGCGAGCCGCTGGAACACGATCCCGACGCGATGCGCGCGGCGCTCGCGCTTTGCGACCATCCGCTCGAGACCATCGCCTACGGCCTGCTTGTCGACCCGCCCGGGATGCTGGCGGACGCGTCCTGGCCCGGCTCCAGCGTGGACACGGACGTCGCCTCGCTGGAGCCCTCGCCGCGCCTGATCCGCCAGTTCGATCGACTGCCGCAACTGGCCGCGCAGTTCTC
>OUNM011083063.1_pt1 | contig 14267 bp, 17 predicted proteins | sample 1769961 | NCBI WGS metagenome assembly OUNM01 (sample SAMEA3914820, study PRJEB12502) | metagenome | biome: forest; material: soil | place: USA | collected 2012-03-12 | depth 0.3 m | reverse complement strand
GTACGTGAGCGACGACGCCGGCCGATAAGCTGACCTGCAGTGCGCTCGCGCCCTCTACCGCTCTACCCGCCTCTACCGGAGTACCCCCGTGCCTGATGTCGCGCTGCCCGTGTGGCTGGCTGACCAGTTCGTGCGTGACCTGCGGGAGGCGGGGGACGCTGAGGCGGAGGCGCAGCTTGAGGCGCTGCTCGATCCCCGTTGACAGGTGGAGCTACCACCCGATATGGTGGAGCTACCACCGAATGAAGGAGCGGGAAATGATCACCATCGACACCACCACCGGCCCGGCAGAACTCATCTGGGACGGCACGTCCGACCCGGCATCCCCCGGATGGTACCTCCGCTACACCGCCAGCAACGGCCAGCAGCTTGACGAGATCCTCACCGGCGACGACGAGGACGGCACCGAGGAACTGCGCGCCGAGACCCAGGCGCGCGACTTCCTCGCGGCCCAGGGACTACTCGCCTGATGCCCAGCCAGCACAAGAGCACGCCGCTCAGCATCCGCCTCCCGGACGCTGAGCGGCAGCGTCTCTACGATCACGCCGAGCGTGAGGGAGTGCCGGTGCGGCAGGTGATCCTCCGGGCCATTCGCGCCGAGCTGGAGCGGCTTGAGGCGCTGCTGGAGCCGCGCTAGGCTGGTCTCACCGTTTCCAGGGTTACGGCTGCAATGCAGTTGTCGCGATCTGTGCAGTCCGCGCATCCCTGGCGGCAAAGCTTCTGTGCCTATGGCCGGAGACAGGCTCCCGGGCGGTCTGGCCCCGTACCGCGAGCAACGGGGCACCAAAGCGGCCGAGAGGCCTGAAGCGGAGCCCGGCGGCATCCCCTGCGATGGCAACCGCCGGGCTTCGCGCTGTGCGAAAGAAAAGTCGCGGTTTTCTTTTCGCTCAGGTCCACCGTCCCGTTTCGAGCAGCCGCCGCACGTCCCGCCACACCGTCCCCGGCGCCAGGTACCGCAGCACCGGCCGCCACGGGCGCGGGAGCGGGGGCGGCAGCCGCTTACGCGGGTACGCCCCGTACAGCAGCCACCACACCCGCTCGGCCGCCAGCGCCCCCGCCAGCGCCCCCAGCGACCCGCAGGTGCACGCGTAGGCGATCAGCAGGCCGAGCACGTCACCGGAAGGCGAGCTTCGCCAGGTCAGCGGCCGAGCCGTAGAAGAGGTCACAGTCCACGCCGGACTGCCCGGTCTGCTCGAAGCTGATCACCTTCCACAGGCCGATCGCCTTCACCGCCATCCGCGACGGGTTGGCCAGCCACAACGGGCACGCCCCCATGCTCTCCAGGTGCGGCGCGATGCTGATCTCCGTGTACGTCACCGGGTTGTACCCGGGGAAGTGCTTGCGGAGCTCGGCCGCGAACTGCCCCGCCACCAGGTCGAAGTGCAGCAGCGACTGCTCGACGTCCAGCGCGTTCGACCGGTCGACGTCACCGAGCCCGTAATCCTCCACGTCCACCGCGATCAGGTCGGTACCCGGCTTGAGCAGCCCGTTAGCGCACTTAAGGAACCACTCGGCCTGCTGCGGGCCGCCCTGCGCCCCGGTGCCGTTCATGAGCATGTGGTAGCCGATTACCGGGATGCCGATGCCGTGCGCCCCGGCGATGTTCCGCTGCGCGTCCGGGTCCTGGTAGCCGGTGCCCTCGCTGATCTTGATCCCGGCGAACGCGATCTTGCCCCGGTAGGCGGGCCAGTTGAAGTTCGCGCCCTGGCCTGCGGCGCTGACGTCGATGCCTGCGAGTGCGATCATGCTTTCCTCCTAGATGATTCCCGATGCCATCAGCAGCGAGCTCGTGACCGGCAGCGGCGTGACCTCAACGTCCGCCCACCTGGTCTCGCCCCAGTCAGCCGAGGCTTCGAACTCGGATGGGTACGCCCACGCGGACGGCCCCGGCTGGTACATGCTCTGGCCGGCGAAGGTGCCGGAAGAGTCGTCATAGGTGAGTGACGGCCCGCCTGCGACGTTGGGAGCGACGAGGATGCCGCCTCCGCGGCTGATCCCGTTCCACCCGGGGCCGCCGACCGTCCCGCCGCCCTTCGGGTTCGTCCCGGCGAAGAAGTGGTTGTGCGTGTCGGCGTAGCACTTGACGCCCGACCCGTTGTAGAACGCGACCGAGTAGTTTCCCGCGGGCAGCGTCACCCCGCTGTAGGACACCGACACCCACCCGCTCGCGGCGGCGCCGGACCATGACGGGGAGCTGTTGTCCGTCCCGCTGACCTCGGTGTGGGTGCCGGTATTCCAGATGCCGACCCGGGACGGGAGCCCGGTTGCCCCGGTGCCCGAGTACACCCAGACCTTGTTCAGGGTGCACGCCTGCGACAGCGTGAACGCGGTCCCGGAAACGGCCGTCGTGGTGTCGTTGTTGACCGCCATGTCCGGCACGGGCAGGGACGGCCACAGCCGCAGCGAGGAGCCGGCGGCGGCGCCGGAGTAGGTGCTAACCTGCACGTCAACCCAGAAGTTATCGGTGCTGCTGGCCCCGTTCGGCACGGTCGTACTCGGGTCGGACCCTGCCGTGGAGAAGCAGCCCTGCGGCCACGACTGGTACGGCGCGGGCATGCTGGCCGCCGGGGCGGAGTAGGCGGTCAGCGGGCCGCTGGTGATCCCGCTGGCCCCGGGCTGCGCCGCGCCCCAGTAGTTATTGGTATCGGGGAAGTTCCCGTTCACGCCGACCGCCGCAACGTACTGGCCGCCGCCGGTCGCCGTGACCGGCGGCGTCATCCCGGAGGACCCGCCCAGCGACAGCAGGATCGGCGTGGCCAGCGGGATGTAGTTCCACTGGCCGGCCGTCAGCGTCCCGGACGTCACCACGGAGCCGGGGACCAGCTGCGGAAGGATCGCGTTGGTCGGGGGAACCTGCCACAGCGCGCACTTGCGCGGGGTCGTGAGCTGCCCGGTCGGCGCGACCCACCACCAGTACCCCTGAAACCACGCCTCTGACGTCACGCAGAACACCACGCCTGAGATGAAGTTCCCGCTGAAGCTGGTCGCCGTCGCCGGGCCGTTCGTCGCGGGCCACAGCCGGTAAGTGGTCATCAGCTTGTAAGCCCGAGCACGCTGCCCATGTACGCCCACGCCCCCGCCGCGCCGTTGAGCGCCGAGTCGTAGCGGAAGCCGCAGTAATCCGTCTTCCCGCTCGTCGCCGTCCACGACGGGGCGCCGTTCGCCCCGAAGTCGTAGACGCTGTTGAACAGCGGCGTGAAGCTGCCGCTGTACTTGATCGCGATCGTGATCGACTGCCCGTTGACTGGGTTGCTCGGCGCGGCGAGGGTATGAGACGAGGCGCCGAGCGTCCAGCGGAAGTCATTGCCCAGCGCCGCGTTCAGCGCCACGCTGGAGCCGTCCGTGAGGGCGACCACGGCCGGCGCCACGTAGCCGGTCATCGTGTCGCCCGACCTGTTGACCTTCCCGGCCGCCGCGGTGCTCGAGGAGCTGTCCGCGTACGCCGTGGTGGCCAGCCGCGTCGAGTTGTTCCCTGCACCCTGCGTCGGGGCCGTGGGATTGCCGGTGAGCGCCGGGCTCGCCAGCGGGGCCAGCAGCGCCTCCGCCGCCAGCGCGCGGGTGGTCTCCGTGCCCACGGCCGACGTCGCGAAGGCCTGCGCGTTCGACTCCGCCGTCGCAGCCGCCCCGGTCGCGTCGTAGAACGACGAGTAGTCACCCGACTGCGGCGTCACCGCGCCCGTGCGGGTGTTAAACGAGGACACCCCGCTTCCAGGGCCGGACGCCGGCGAGTTCACCAGGTCAGTCAGGTCCGAGTCGGCCGTCAGGAAGAACGAGAACGGCGGTATCCCCGGCAGGTTGGTCACGGTCCAGAACCAGAAGCCGGTAGCGCCCACCGGCGTCCCCTGGCTCGTCACCGGCAGCTGCAGCGCGCTCGTGCCGTCCGCTGCCTTCAGCGCGCCGTTGACAACCTGCGCCTTCACCGGCGAGGCCCCGAGCAGCTCCGGCGCGCCGTCGATGTTCACCGGCGAGCTCGGGGTGAACCGTACCGCGGTGGACGCGGTGCCAGCCGGGAACGTCCCGGTCACCGTAGCGAGGGTAACGGTCACGAGTGGCCTCCAGGGCAGCGGAAGATGATCCTGAGCCGCCGCGGGCGCGGCGGCTGGCAGCAGGGCCGGTGCGCCGGCCAGCGGTTATCGCGCGCCGGCACGCGCGGCCGGTAGCTCACGGGTGCCTCGTCAGCAGCCACTCGGCGACCACGGCTCCCAGGTTGACCGCGGCGAACGCGCCGATCAGCTTCCACGCCAGCCGCTCCAGCGCCGTCACCCGCAGCTCCAGCCGGTCGGGGATCGCGGCTTCCAGGGTCCGCAGCCGCGACTCGTAGTCGTCCATCTTCTTGCCGCCGCTGTCGAGCCGCTCCCCGACACCGCGCCACTCCGCGACGAGGGTGGCCACCTGCAGCGCCAGGCCGCCGAGTTGCCGCTCGGTGTCCCGCTGCGCCTCGTACAGGTCCCGGTTGGTGATCTGGCCGTCTGTCACTGCGCCTCATTCCGCTTGTCAGGTGTACGGGGACGCGGGAACGCAGTCCCATGAGATCGCCCGGCCCGGCCCGAACGTCTCCGTCGCGCCCCAGGCCAGCTGGCTGATGTCACCGGACTGGTAGATGCCGGGCACGTTGGTGAGGATGATCAGGTCCCCGGGCCGCAGCCGCGCGGCCGCGGCGGCGTCCAGCCCGGGGATGCCGAAGTCGGCGGTCACGTTGCGGTAGCGCGCCTCGTTGACGCTGTGGACCGCCAGGTAGAGCGCCGTCGCGGCCGCCAGCTGGCTTGAGCTCGCCAGGTTGAACGTGAACGGCGGCTGGCTGGCGTAGCGGCCCCGGCCCGCGGGAGGCTCGCTGACCGAGCTCGCCGACCCGTCGTCGAGGACCGCCCGGTACGCGGTGCCGTCCGGCATCGACGCCGTGACGTCGTTGTAGAAGCCCTGGTCGTCGTCCTGCGGCTGCAGGTCCCCGGGCAGGTTCGCCGCGCTGAAGTCGAGTGTGAGCGCGGCCGCCTGGACGCCGAGTGCCGCCTTCGTGCGAAAGCCGACCCCGAACACGTCCCTCGGCTCGTAGATGATGCCCTGCTCGGTCTGGGCGCAGTCCTTCAGGACCGTCCACGCGCTGCCCCGCGGCTGCGCGCCCATCACCTGCGTCGACCACGGCGCCCCCAGGATCCGGCAGGCGATGCCCTCCTGGGCGCAGATACGGGCGAACCTGTCAGCGGCGAACTCCCCGGTGTAGGCATTCAGCGGGGCACCGAACTCGAAGATCGTCGTCACGGCCTTCTGCGCGCTCAGGTGACCGACGACGGTATCGGTCAGCAGGCCCCCGGTGTTGAAGACGACGCTGGTCACGGTGCCGTACGTGCCGCTGACCGTCGAGCTGATGACGGACCCGCTGCTCGCCCCGGGCGCCACGCTCGTGAGGGTGAACACGGTGCTGCCGCCGGATGGCGACGCCTCGATGCTCAGCCACAGGCCGCTGTTGATGCCCGTCCAGCCGAAGACCCCGGTGTCGAACACCGTGCCGCCGCCGCCGTTCAGCCCCTTCAGCTCGAGCCCGGACGGGGACGCGGCCAGCACCTGCACGACCGCGCACGCGCCGCCGGAGACGTTCACCCGCGCCACCTCGGCGCCCGCGGGCACGGTGCCGCCGAGCTTCACCGGGAACCGCACCGCCCATCCCGACGCGCCCGAGTAAGCCGGCACCGTCGCCGTCAGCACCGCCCCGTTCAGCAGGGGCAGCGCGGCCGACGCGGCGAACGTCGTGTCAGCCGCAGGCTTCACCGCCCCGGACGTGACCGTCATCAGGCCCGTGCCGACGGCCGGCCCGAAGCCCTGCGACGCGCTGCCGTCCTCCATCGGGTAGTACACGACGGGATACAGCGGGGGCGCCTGCGTGATGATCGCCCGGTACAGCGGCGAGTCCACCGGCGCGGCCGCCGCCTGCTGGAGCCTGCGGAGCCGCCCTGAGAGAGCCGCTGTCAGCCGCGGCTTGCCGCCTGAGGTGTGCGCCGTCGGGTTGGCCGTGCTCAGCTCCCCGTAAAGCCGGTAGTCCCGGCCGGAGATCTCCGCGTCCCCGGCGAGCCCCCACCTGTTGCCCAGCGAGTCGTTCCACGCCGTGGCACCGGCCGCCTGCGAGCTGAACGCCGCGTCGGCCACCAGCGTGCCCCCGGCGCCGCTGATCCCGTTGTACAGCCGGAACGCGGTGAGCTGCCCGTACCCCTGCGTCGTGGCGCCCGGATGGGTGCCGACGGTAAGCGGCGCCGTCCCGCTGCCCGTCTTGACGGTCGTGGCCGCGCCGCCCGTCCCGGAGATCGCGCTGCCCGCCTGCGTCCACGGGCCCGCGATGCTGGCCGCGGTGTAGAACGTCACAGTGCCCGTTGAGGCGTCCAGCGTCACGCGGAACGCCCGGATCGACACGGCGAACGCCACGTCCGAGCTCACGGCCCGCAGCACGGCGCCCGCGTCGAACCAGAACAGCCTGAGGGTGCCGTCCGGCTCCAGCGCAAGCTGCCAGCAGAAAGAGCCGGCGCCGTCATCCTTGAACGCCAGCGACGCCAGCCGTCCGTCCGACAGCCGCGCCTCGAGCTGCACGTCCAGGCTGCCCGTGATATCCAGGCGGCCGGCCTCCGGGCACCACGCGTAACTGCCCGTAGCACCTTCCAGCCGCAGGTACGTGCCCCACGGGCTGGCGAAGCTGACCCGCGCGGGGGTGCCCTGCCGGATATACGGGTAATAAGGGCTGGCGCTGTTGCGCGGCGACAGCGCGTAGCCCGGGTTGTCCCAGACGCCGTTCTGGCTCGCCGGGTTGGGCTGCTGCGCGCCGTCCGGCTGCCCGCTCTTCACCTGCCCGTAGCCGCCGGAGCCGTCCGGCAGCGCCGCCGCGGTGAAGTCGGTCCACGTCTCGTTCAGCTGCAGCTCGACCACCGCTCCGAGCGGCGCGGCCGGGTAGCCCTGTACCAGCGCGGGGACGAGCGGCAGCGCCGACGCGGTGACCGGGGCGCGCGGGAGCGGCACCGGGGGCGACAGCGGGTGCGGCGCCGCCGTGACCTGCGCGGCGGCCGGGAGCGGCTGCGGCGGGATGAGCGGGTGCGGCGTCGCCGTCACCTGCGCGGCGGCCGGGAGCGGCACCGAGTTCGGGATGCCGGCCCAGACGCTCGCCAGGTCCGTCGTGCCGGTGCCCGTCAGCTGCGTCCACGTGTACGCGCTCGCGCTGTCGGCCACCGCGATGCTCACCGCGCCGCTGAACGTCCAGTTCGCGAGGACGACGGCGACGAGGACGGCACCCGCGGGCGGCGTGAACGACGCGGTAGTAGCCGACTTCGCCCCGGCGGCCGACGCCACGGCCGGGGTAGAGGCGTCCTCCGCCAGCGTCCCGCCGGCGGCCAGGATCTCGGCAACTGCCGCGTAGTAGTCGCCGGACGGCTCGGTCGGCGCACCCCACCCGTAGGTGGCAGGCGACGTCGACGCGGTGAGCGCGCTGCTCTTGAAAACCCCGAAGTACTCGCCGCTGACCAGCTGGGAGCCGTACAGCGACGTGCTGTTGGCGTTAAGTGAGCTGAATGCAGTGCCGCTGGCGCCGGTCACGGCCGCCCCGTAGACCATGCTGCCGGTCGCGTGCGGGGTGACGGCAATCTGCGGGGTGGTGACCGTCGCCGACTGTGCCGTGCCGCCGTTCTGGGTAAGTGACGCGTTGTTCAGGACGCGGACGGCCAGGACGGTGCCGTTCGCGGAGCCTGCCCCGCTCGCTGTCGCGGTGACGGTCAGCGCCATGCGGTCACCTCCTCCCGGCGCGGTCCGTCAGGGAGGTCACGCCGAGGCGGTGAGGGTCAGCAGGCCGGACGGGTCGACGGCCAGCGGGTAGCTTGCGCCCGTCGCGGTGAGCGTCGCCGCGAAGTCGATCAGCACCAGCAGCGGGCGCGTCGCGTCCGTCGACGAGCTCGCGGTCTCGTCGTGGATCCACCCGTACTTGTAGGTGAAGCTCGGCGAGGTGTAAGACGGGTTGCTCGCGGTCAGCGTGGCGACCAGCCCGGACAGCGTCCAGGTGACGCCGGACAGCGACAGCCTGGAGTAGCCGGTGCCGGATGACTCGGTCAGCGCCGACCCGCCGTTAGCCAGCAGGTCACTGACCGTCTCGTAACCCTCGCTCGTGCCGCGGACCGCGAGCGTGCCGCTGGCGATCAGGCCGAGCTTCAGCGTGTCCGCCGACAGGTCGACCTTCTTCTTGCCGAGCCAGTTCAAAAGGAACTTCGGCTGAGCGTACGCGGTTGCCGTCATGTCATCCCCTCACCGGGCCGAGCCCGATAGCCGCCTGCACGTCGCCGCCGGTCGTCGCCTGGATGTGGAACTGCAGGCCGTTCACGATCGCGCTCATCAGCGGGGCGTCGCTCACGCCCGGCGTCACGACCAGCTGCAGCGGGCCCGTGCCGGCCGGCGAGCCGACGCCCGGCAGCCGCGGCGCCGCGCCGATCGCCGCGAGCGACCCGAGCGCCTGCGCGTGCGCCATGCTGCCGAGGACCGCGGGCGCGATCCCCGTGATCACCGGCTTCACGCTGGCGTCGAACCCGGCCTTCAGCGAGTCGCCGAAGCCGCCCATGATCGCCTTGCCCGCGGGCTGCAGCAGCTTGTAGTCCTCCGACACAGGCCCCTTGTTCGCCGCGATCCACCCGGCAATGCTGCTCACGAACGACTGCACCGCCGAGTACCCGGAGATCAGGCCGTTGAGGAATCCCTGCATCGTGGCGACACCCTGGTTGACGAGCCACGCCGCCGGCGACGGGAGCGCCGAGGTGACCCAGTTCTTGATCTGCGCCGCCGCGCTGTTGACGATTGCGTGCGCGGAGCTCACCCCGGTCGCGAAGCCCTGCCCGGCCTGCTGCCCGTGCGGCTGGATCCACGTGTTACTGCCAGCGGCGCCCGCCTGCACCCAGCCCCTCAGCTTCGGGCCCAGCGCCGTCACCGCGCCCTGCTGGCTGTCGAACCCGGTGACGTACCCCTGTACCGTCTGCTGCCCGGCCGGCTGCAGCCACGTGCCGGCGCTGGCCGCTCCGGACTTCACGCCGGCCTCGATCTTCCCGGCCGCCCCGGTAGCCCCGGACAGCGCCAGGCCGGCCGTGAACCCGAAGCCGAGCGCCGCGCCGATCACGCCGCCCGCGAGCCCGGCCGCGATCACCGCCCCGAAGCCGGCCGCGGCAAGGCTGCCGCCGATCTCCCCGGCGCCCTCGGTGTCGAACGCGCCGGTGAACCCGGCCGCCGCCGCGGTTCCCATCGCGGCCCCGGCCGCGGTCGCCTCAGCGGCCCCGGCCGCGCCGAGCCCGGTCATCGCGGCCGTGACGTCGATGGCGTCCTCGGCCCCCATGGCCGCGGCGAACGCCGTCGCCGCCGCGGTCCCCCAGGCGGTGCCCGCGGTCCCCGCTTCCGCTGCGCCCTCAGTCCCGAGCGCGGTAAAGACGCCGGGCAGTGCCGCGGTCACCTCGGCCGAGAACGTGCTCGTGAACGCCGTCGCGGCCGAGGTCCCCGCGGCCGTCCCGGCAGCAGTCGCCTCCGCCGCCTGCCCGGCCGCCGTCGCCCCGCCGGAGAACAGGCCGATCACGGCCTTCCCCAGCCCGGCCACCGACCCGATGCCGCCCAGCGCCTTCACGGCCAGGAACAGGCCGGTCAGCGCGATGATCTCATTGGGCGTCAGCTTCGCCAGGATGTCCAGCACGTGGCTCAGCCCGCTGAACGCCGTGGGCGACAGGGTAGCGGTGGCCGACGACGCGTTCTCCAGGAACTTCGCGATGTCGCCCAGGTCCGTCCTCAGCGACGCCAGGTTCGACGGGGAGAACGTCGTGGCCAGGAACTTGTCAAGGCCCCCGCGGCCAACCGACGACGCCCAGTTATCGAACGCCCCCGCGAGCTTGTCGATAAGCGGCGGGATCTTCTCGATATCCGGTGCGAAGGTGACGAACAGGTGCGCCAGCCCGTCACCGAGCTTGCCGGCCGCCGACCCGAACGCGATCAGGCTCTCGCCGCCGACCTCACCGAAGGTACTGGCGAACTTGTCCCAGAACGGCGACTTCAGCGCCGTCTCAGCCTCGGTGCCGAGGAACTGGACCGCCCCCGCCGCGTCCGTCAGTACCGGGCTCAGCAGCCGCACCCCGGACTGGGCCGCCGCCAGCCACGGCACCACCGCGGAGGCCACCGCGGGCGCCTGCGCCTTGACCACGCCGTCCCAGGCGGACTTCAGCGACGTGAGGTCTTTCCCGAGCTGCGCCTCGGCCGGGTTAACCCCGGCCAGGGCCTTCTGATAGGCCTCCAGCGCCGCGTTGTAGGCCGCCTGGTCCTTCGCCAGCTGTGCCGTCGAGCCCGAGCTGGCCAGCTTCTGCTGCGCGGCGGTCAGCGCCGTCGCGGCGCTCGCCACCCCGGCGCCGCCCTGCGCCGACTGCAGCCGCAGCTGCGCCGACTGCACCGACAGCTCCGCGCTCGTCACGCTGCTCTGCGCGCTGGCCGCCGCCGCGGGCGTCTTCGCCGCCCCGACCCTTGCCTGAGCGGCCGCCAGCCGGTTCTCCGCCGACTGGAGGGAAAGGTTCGCCCGCTCCACCGTCAGCGCGTTAGCCGAGGCAGCCGACGCCACCCTCCCCTGCGCGCTCGTCACGCCGGCACGGGCCGATGCCTGCGCCGCAGCCGAGGACGCCTGCCCGCCGGCCAGCGTCGCCTGCGCCGACGTGAGCGCCTTCTGCGCCTTCGCCACCGCGGCCTGCTGCGCCGCCGCGTCCGTCACCGCGCTCTTGGCGACCGCCGCGAACAGGCCCCCGGCCACCACCGCCGCGCCGCCCGCGGCGAGCGCGCCGAGGCCGAGCGCCCCGGCGCCGAGTGCCGTGGGGCCGAGCGCCAGGACGCCCGCGCCGATGCCGCCGACCAGCGGCGAGACCGGCGACTGCAGGCTGACGGCCTTCTTGACGTCGGCGGTGAACTTCGACAGCGACGACTGGTCGGCCTCGACCTTGACCTTCGCCGTCCGGGTCCGCGCCGCCTCGTCGATCTTCGCCGTGGCCGCCGCGGTGTCCGCGTCAGCCTTGACCGTCGCGTTGGGGAGGTTGGCGAAGCTGGCCTTCAGCTGGTCCTGGAAAGCGCTCGCGAACGCCTTCCCGGCCTCGTCGCCCTGCGCGGCGAGTTGCGCCTTGACGTCATCCTGGAACGTGGTGAAGTCAGGCCGGATCGAGATGTAAGCCGTGCCCGCGTTGTAACTCACCGCGCACTCTCCTCTCCGGTGACCTGACCAGCTGGCTCACGAGCCTCTGGTGCAGCGCTTCGTCTGCCGCGTCCTGCGCCGCCTTGGCCGCCAGCTGCGACGCGGTGACGGGGCGCGCGTAGGGATCGATCTTCGGCGGCTTGCCGCCCCCGATCGCGATCACGTTGGCCAGGATCGCGGCCAGCAGGTCGTAGACGCCGGCCAGCGCCTCAACCTCCGGGCTGAACTGCGCCAGCTTCGGGGGACCGGGCCGCGGCGGCACCGTGAGCTCCGGGTCATCGGCTATCGCGCTGGCGAACGGCGAGTCCCGCGGCGCGTGCGCCAGCACCGCCCACGCCTCGTCTGCGCTCACGTCGCCGCGCAGCACGTCGTCCAGGCCGAAGTTGGAGAACCGCTGCAGGGTCGCCCTCACCGCTTCCTCGTGGCGTTCCGCCAGGGCGGCGAGGGCGGCTAGTTTCCCAGGCCGAAATGCCCTCGCATGCTGGACAGCAGCTCGTCGGCAGTGCCGAGCGGCGCCTGCGCCATGACCTCCTGCACGCGCGCCGCGTCGTCCCCGCCGACGCCCAGGTGCGCCAGGAACTCGCCCACGTCGCCGCCGAACGGCGCAGCCTGCCACGCGCCCAGCGTCGGCTGCGGCACCTCGACGACAGTGCCGTCGTCGAGTTCGATCTCGTACGGCCTGCGCGCCGCCTTCGCGACGAGCTCGGACAGCTTCGGCATCTAGAACCCCATCCCTGTCTTGAGCGACTTCCAGCCCGGGCCCGCGCCGAAGAACTTGCTCGAGTAGCCGAGCGTCGCGTCCCGGTAGGCGGTGAACGTCGCGTCGAACGTCACCGAGTCCTTCGAGCTGTCGAAGTTGATGTTGCCCAGGTTCGTCACCGACGCGTTCGGGAAGAACCGCGCCAGGTAGACCTCGCCCGCGGCCACCTGGTCGACGGCCAGCGCCAGCAGCCGCCAGTAGTAGACCGTCGGCGTGTCCGGCTCGGTGATGATCACCTCGCCCGTGGTCCCGTCCGGGATGATCGTCGAGGGGTCGGTCTGGAAGTACGCGGCGAGCGTCTGCTTGTTCGTCTCCAGGCCCACCACCTGGATGGTGCGCTTGTTCGCCGTGATGTCCGAGCGCACCGGCACGACGCTGCCCCACCCGGCCACGTCGGTCTGCGTCACGCTGCTGCCCAGCACCGCGCCGGCGTCGGACAGGCGCCCGAAGTCGACGTAGCCCGCCGGCAGCGTCTGCAGCGTCGGCGTGCCCGGCGTCGAGCCGTCCACGGTCAGCGTCGTGACCGCGGTCGCGCTGACCGGCGCCCCGAACAGGCTGCCGCGCAGCGCCTTGCGGACGTTCTGGTCGTTGATCGACTTGATGTCGGAGTAAACGTGGTTGGTCACCGGCCTAAACCTTTCGTCTCATTGTCACTCTGTAAGCGGCCGTCGCGCACTGCACGACGGGCGCGCCCGGGTCGGTGGCCAGCTGCGGCGAGCTCACCGTGTCCGCGTGGTCGACCGTCCCGGCCGCGGTGGCGAAGCTCGTGCCCGCGAACGGCCCCGAGATAAGCCGCTGCTGCACCTGGAGCGCCACCTGCAGCGCCGTATCCGCGTCGCCCGCGAACACGTCGGCCTTCAGCAGCGCCGTGTCGGTCTCGAGGTCAGCGCCGCCGCCGGTGCGGTACACCCGCACGGACGGCAGCTTCCCCGCCTGCACCGCCGCCAGCGGCCGCGGCCCCGTGTAGGTCAGCTGCACCAGGTCCGCGACGATGACGGCGACCGCCGCGCACGGGTCAGGGAAGACGGCCAGGTCGCTCATGCGGCCCCCGTTTCCTCCAGGTAGGCGAGCAGCCGCGCCGGGACGTCATGGCCGTCCACGACGTCCGCGAGCACCTCGTCCGCGGCGTCGTTGACCACCTGCGCCTCAGCCCGGTTAGCCCGCGGGCCGCCGTCGCTGCGCGCCTCAAGCCGCCAGCCGCCCGCGAACTCCCCGGTGCGCACCGGCGAGATCTCCACCGCGTGCGCCAGCGCCAGGGCGCCCTTCTCGCTGACGAGCGCCAGCATCTCCGGCGACCGCATCAGCTCCCCGGTGCCCTGGTAATCCGCCTGGTACCTCACAGGACGTCCTCGTCGAGCACGAACCGCTCCAGCTCCCCGCCGGTCAGCGGGCGCAGCGGGTCATGCTTGTCATGGCCGGCCTTCGGTGCCGCGTTGACGCTGAACGCGCCCTTGCCGACGCCGGCGAGGCGCCGCACGTCAGCCCGGTCGCTCTTGCTCATGTACACGCCGCCCGGCGACGGCCACGACGCCGACGAGCCCGCCACGGACTGGCCCGACAGCTGCGCCGGGTTCGGGAACGCCCGCGACGCCATGCGCAGCTCGATCACCCACGCGCCGTCCGGCAGCGGCGACACGACGCTCAGCAGCAGCGCCTCGGCCTCGTCAAGGGCCTGCTGCGCGCGGTCGTCGTCGACGGTGACGCCGAGCTTGAGCGCAAGCTGCGCCGTCGTCGCGAGCGTCATCGCTCAGGCCGCGGTGTAGCCGACGAGGACGCCGTGGTAGATCTCGGGACCGTACTGCAGGCCGATCTCGCCGTAGATCTGGTACTTCTCCGACGCGCCGGTCTTGCCGAGCGGCTCCGTGAAGAGCACGCCCTTCCCGGGAACCTCGGTGAAAACGGGCTGGCAGACGCCCAGGTCGAGCACCGCCAGCGTCTTGGCCGGCATGTTGCGGTTCATCACCACGCCGAAGGTGCCGAAGATGGTCGTCACGGTCTTGATGGCCATGCCGCCGAGCGTCCTGTCGAACGTCGGCTGCGACAGGGTCGAGGTGGCGTACAGCTTGTTGATGTAGCCGCCCGTCTCCGAGTCGCACATGAACACGGTGTTGTCCTGGTCGAGCGGCGCGCCGTGGTCGTACATCGTCTTGAGCAGCGTCGTCTCGATCATCGCGGTCGTGAGCGCCGCCGCCGACGCCGACACGTAGTTCGTCGCGATGGCGCTCAGCACCCCGCGCGTCTGCCGCGCGGTGCTGTTGTCGGACGGCTTCTGGTAGACGCCGGACAGGAACGACT
>OUNM011345457.1_pt1 | contig 14269 bp, 14 predicted proteins | sample 1769961 | NCBI WGS metagenome assembly OUNM01 (sample SAMEA3914820, study PRJEB12502) | metagenome | biome: forest; material: soil | place: USA | collected 2012-03-12 | depth 0.3 m | reverse complement strand
GCTCATAGCCGTCCCGTCGCCAACGCCCAAGGCCGTTCTGGCCGACAAGGGCTATGATGGTGACAGCTTCCGTGAAAGCTTGCTCCTGCATTGCCGCTACCGGGACCGCAACCGCATCAAGCGCATGCTTGGCCATCTCAGGCACAAGCGCCGCATCGCCACCCGCTATGGCAAGACCGTCGTGCTTCTAGCTTCCTCAAGTTCGCGGCCGTCCGCCTCTGGTTCAAGCATTTTGTCAACGCAGCCTGAACACCTAGCGCCCTTTGAAATGAGCCGGACGCTTGTCGAAGAATGCGCTGATCGCTTCCTTGTGATCGATGGTCTTCCCTAGTTCGCACTGGATGATGCGATCCCGGGAGAGTTGCTCCTCGAAGTTCGCTTCGAGAGCATGCCAGCAGCTTTTACGGATTTCCCCTAGGGCTCTGGTGGGCCCGGCCGCAAGCGAGCCGGCGATTTCCAGAGCGGCGTTCTCGATCTCAGCTCGCGGAACGACGCGGTTGATCAGGCCCCATTCGAGCGCCTTCGCCGCGGAGATCTTTTCGCCGAGCATCATCATCTCCATTGCGCGTACACGCCCGATCGCCCTTATCAGCAGATAGGCCGTGCCGGCATCGGGGGCGACGCCGACGCGCCGGAAAGCCTGGAGAAAATAGGCGTCCTCCGACCCGATGATGAGGTCACCCGCAAGCGCAACCGTGCTGCCGACGCCGACCGCCAGGCCGTTGACGGCGGTGATGAGCGGGACGGGAAGGTCGCGGATTTGCAGCATGAGCGGATTGAAGTGTGATTCCAGCAGGATTCCGGCGTCGTAGCCGTCGTCGAAACTATAGGTCAGGGAGCCGAGATTGGCGCCCGAGCTGAAAGTCCGGCCGGCCCCGGTCAGCACGATCGCGCGCTGTGAGCGCGCAGCCTGCGAAAGTGCATCGGACAGTTCGTCGACCATCTCCGGTGACAGCGCGTTCAGGCTCTTTTCGTCGTTCAGACGAATGAGGGCAACATCGCCGATTGGTTCGACCAGAATGAATCGATACTTCATGTGTCGTCCCGCTTATTTCCCGCCGCGGAAAGATTGAGAGCCAGCATCGGTCAGCGGCGCATGTCGAGGTGATTGAATAGAGTCGAATCGACCTCAGTGAAAGTCGGTGCCGGTCTTGCCCCTCACAAGTGCGAGGATGTCGTGACTCGCTATTGTCATTTGCTTTACATGGGAAAAAACCACTTCTAGCCTCTCGAAAAGTACCGCCGAAGATCGCGCGTGCGGGCACAAAACCGTCTTGGGCTTCATGCTCATCGAGGGTGTCCGGACCAGCGCCATGGAGGGAGCATGAAAGCGATCCGCGTCCGCGCATCGACCAGCACCGAATATTCAGCTTACTCCTTTGATCTCCCCGCCATCCATCGAACCGGATTGCCCGCGCAGGTCTCTCACCTTCGACAAGCTGAACGAGACTTTCCTCACGGACACTTCCGTTGGATGGAGGCGGGGAGCCTGCGGACCATCACATTGTCGGGCGGGAGATTCGCCGGCCTGGCCGGCCAGCCGGGCGCCCTGCTGACCTTCGTTATCTCGGGAATGCTGACGATCGACCCGGAACCCGCAGAGCCCTTCACGCTCGAGGCGGGGGATATCCTCTTCACGGAAAGCGGAAGTGCCGCAGAGCTTCCCGCCAGCGCGTCCCGGTCGTGCCATCTCATTCAGATCAGCGTGCCCCCCGGATGGCCGGGCGAGGCGCCTGCGCTGAGTATCCCCGGCACCATCATTCCGCGCAGCGGCGAGGTGCCCAACGTCAAACGGCTCTACACGGGCCGGGATGGTCGATCCCATTTTGCCGGCTTTCCGGAATTGTTCTCCGGGCCGCCAGACCGGTGGACAGCGCCAGTTCGCGTCAAGGAGTTTAAATTCCTCTGCTGGGAGGACGGCGGGCGGGATTGGCATCCGGGTGACGCCAATCAGCTTGCGATCTTCCTGTCGGGCGAGACGCTGGTCGAGGTTGGTGGCGACGGCGGGGCGATGGAGATCTTCCGCGCGGGTGACGTATGCCTGGCGGACGACTGTTCCGGACAAGGTCATGTCGATCGGACACTCGGCGCAGCCTATTGTGCGATTCTGGCGGTAGAATCCGACCAGAGTTGGCGATGAGACCGGCCGCCTCGAATCGCAATCCTGTCGGTTGGGTACTCTTCCGAACCGATGAAGTTGCGCCGATTGAATCCTCCGGTTGGTTCAGGTGGAGAGCGCCGGGGCACTCCCCCCCGCGATTTGGAGGGGTCGGGAGCGCGACGGTCGGAGTAGTAGGGAAGAAAGGATCGGAGGGAGGGGCGAGCCGGATTGCGCGTTCCCCGTTCGGTATCCGATGACGACTAGGGCGTAGGAGCCTTGATGGTGGTGGACGCGAACAACAATCTGGGGCTTCCGACGGCGCTTAGTCTGAAAGGGCGCAAGATTCTGGTGACAGGTGCTGCCAGTGGCATCGGGCGATCGGCCGCCCGGTGCCTGGCCGAGCTCGGTGCCGACCTGGTGCTGTGCGATCGCGGTTCGCTCGAGGCGACAATCGCTGAGGTGAGTCCGCTCGGCGCATCCGTCACGGCGCTCCAGGGCGATCTGACCGACGAGGCGCATATTAAGATGATCCTCTCGAACGGCCCCTTTTTCGGCTTTGCGAGCGTCGCCGGCGTCTTCCGTGCACCGGGTGACCCGCCGCCCGCCGATGCATTCGACTTCGTGATGCACGTCAACGTGCGCGCACCTCTGATGCTCGCCGGCGCGATCATAGATCAGATCGATCCTTCGGTAGGCGGCTATATCGTACTCGTCGGATCAAGCGCGGGCCGCTCGGCCGGGGGCAGCCTGGGGACGCCGACCGAATACGCCACTTACGCGGCATCGAAGGGTGCGGTCCACACGCTGGTGCGGGCGCTGTCGCGCCGCGCGGCCGCGCGCAACGTGCGGATCAATGGGGTCGCCCCCGGTGTCGTCCGCACGCCGATGCTCGACAGCGTCAAGCCGGAGCTCGCGCAGAGCGAGGCCGTATCGCCGCTCGGGCGAGCCGCCGATCCGCACGAGCTCGCCTGGCCGATCGCGCTCATGTGCACGCCGGCCGCCTCCTTCATGGTCGGTGCGGTGGTGGACGTGAACGGGGGCTCATTCGTCGGCGGATGACCGGCCGCGGCGCGATCGACGAGACAGGAGAAACGAATGTCCGACGACTATAAGGAGAAGGCCGTCTTCTGGGCGAGGGGCAATCTCTATGAGGATTTCGAGATCGGCAAAACCATGACCCACCATTGGGGCAGGACGATCACCGAGGCCGACACACTTTCCTTCTGCACTTTGCTGATGCAGTTCAACCCGCTCTATCTGAACCGTGACTATGCGAAGGCGCACGGGCACCCGGATATCGTGGTCAACCCACATCTGCTCTTCAACGTGGTGCTGGGCTTGTCGGTCGAGGATTGCAGCGAGATCGGCGGCCCGTTCCTGGGCGTCTATGATCTGACCTATGACCGCCCGATCTATCCGGGCACGACCGTCGTCGCCCGGTCGGTAACGGTCGAGAAGCGGCTCACCAGCAATCCCGAGAATGGCGTCGTTACCTGGCGCACCGAGGGCTTCGACAGCGACGGCAAGAGGATTGTCGGCTTCCGCCGCGCCAACCTCATGCGCCTGCGCAATCCGGGAGCAGCGGCATGACCAATACCTTTCCCGAACTGACCAGCGCCAACAATTATTTCGAGGATTTCGAGGTTGGCGCCGTATTCAAACATGCGCGGGGCAAGACGGTTACGCTCCTCGAGAATGTCCTCATTACCAATATGGTGATGAACACCGCGCAGGGGCATTTCAACGAGCATGCCATGAAGTCCTACGCCTGGGGGCAGGTGGTGTCCTATGGCGGCGTGAACTTCTCCCTGGTGCTGGGCCTGGCGTCGCAGGATTGTGTCGAGAACGCGCTCGAAGAGCTTGGCCTCGACAATATCCGCCTGTCGAAGCCCGTCTTCCACGGCGACACGGTCTATGCCTATACGGAGGTGCTTTCCAAGAGCGACGCCGACCGTGAGGATGCGGGGATCGTCGTGTTCCGGCACTATGGCACCAACGAGCGCGACGAGCAGGTCGCGCAGGTCGAGCGGCGCGCGCTGATCAAGCGGCGGAGCCACTGGGTCAAATGACCGGCTTCGGCGCCCTCAGCGATATACGGGTCATCGACCTCACGCAGATGCTTGCGGGTCCTTATGCGACGATGATGCTCGCAGATCACGGCGCCGACGTCATCAAGATCGAACCACCGGTCGGCGACATGATCCGCCCGGTCGGCCCATTCCGTTCGGACGATCAGGACAAGGCGCTGGGCGGCTATTTCCAGAGCATCAACCGCAACAAGCACAGCGTCTGCCTCGATCTGAAGTCCGAAGATGGGCGCGCCGCGCTGCTCAGGCTGATCGCGACCGCCGATGTGGTCGTCGAGAATTTCCGGGGCGGCGTGATGGAGCGCTTCGGGCTCGGCTACGAGGTGCTGCACGCGGCGAACCCGAAGCTGGTCTATGCTGCGCTGCGGGGCTTCGGCGACGAACGCACCGGAGCCTCGCCCTATGGCGACTGGCCGGCGTTTGATGTGGTTGCGCAGGCGATGGGCGGGATCATGGCGATCACCGGGCCCGACGCCAATACGCCGATGAAGATTGGTCCCGGTGTAGGCGATATCCTGCCAGGCGCGATGTTCGCCTTCGGCATCCTCGCAGCGATCCATCATGCACGGCGCACCGGGCAGGGCCAGTTCGTCGACATCGCCATGGTCGATGCCGTGCTCGCGCTGTGTGAGCGCACCGTATACCAGCATTCGGTTTCGGGGGACGTTCCCCACCCCGAGGGCAACCATCATCCGTTCCTCGTGCCGTTCGGCATCTATCCGGCGGTGGACGGCTGGATCACGCTCGGCTCGCACCAGCAGACATTCTTTGAGATCATGTGCCGGGCGTTGGGCGCGGAGGACATCCTGGCCGATCCGGCCTATGCCTCGCCCGATCTTCGCATCAAGCACCGGCTGAGCCTGATCGACGCGCTGAGCGCCTATACCGCGCGCTTCACCAAGGCCGAACTGACTGCGCGGCTCGGCGCCGCCATCCCTTATGGCCCGGTGATGAACATCGCCGACATCGCCGGGGACCCGCATTATGCGGTACGCGAGATGCTCGTGTCGGTCGAGCAGCCGGGCGGCGAGCCGATCCGCATCGCCGGCGTGCCGATCAAGATGACAGAGACGCCCGGCGGCGTGCGCCGACGTGCGCCACTGCTCGGCGAGGACACGGTCAGCCGGCTCAAGGAAGCCGGACTGAGCGACGGAGAAATCGACGATCTTCTGAAGAAGCGGGCGGCGGTAGCCGCCGCGAAGGGATAGGACAATCATGACGCAAAGACCGAAGCGCGCGCGCCGTTCGCAATTGTCGGTGCCGGGCAGCAGCGAGAAGATGCTGACCAAAGCGGCGGGCAGCGCCGCCGATCACGTCTTCCTCGATCTTGAGGATGCGGTGGCGGCGGGTTCCAAGGTCGAGGCCCGCGGCAAGATCGTCTGGGCGCTCAACAATCTCGACTGGGGCAAGAAGACGCGCTGTGTGCGCATCAATGACGTCACCACCGAGTTCTGCCACGGCGATATCATCGAGGTGGTCGAGCAGGCCGGCACCAAACTCGACACGATCATGCTCACCAAGCCCTACAATGCGGGCGACGTGCTGTTCGTCGACAAGATGCTGACCCAGCTCGAGAAGAAGCTAAAGCTCGATCGCCGGATCGGTATCGAGGTTCTGATCGAGGAGGTGCAGGGGCTTCAGAACGTCGAGGCGATTGCGACCTGTTCGGATCGCGTCGAGGCGTTGATCTTCGGCATGGGCGATTATTCGGCCTCGCAGGGCATCGAGATGGAGAATATCGGCGCGACGGAGAACTATCCGGGCGACATTTTCCACTATGCGCGGTTCCGCATCACGATGGCTGCGCGCTCGGCGGGGATTGATGCGATCGACGGCCCCTATGGCGATTTCCGCAGCGAGGCGGGCTACCGCGAGGAAGCACGCCGCGCCAAGGCGCTTGGCATGGTTGGCAAATGGGCCATCCATCCCAACCAGATCGCGCCGGCACTCGAAATCTTCTCGCCGACCGCCGAAGCCGTCGCCAAGGCGCGGCTGACCGACGAGAAGATGCGCGAGGCGATCGCCCAAGGGCTCGGCGCCGTACAGATCGACGGCGTCATGCTCGACGTCGCCGTGTTGCGCCTCGTCAAGAACACGCTCGATCTTGCCGATCTCTACGGGCTCTGAACGGGCTTCCTCCCAAGACATTCACGCCGAGGACATTGCAATGGACGATCTCGCCCCGGGTGCGGGCTACATGACCGAAGAGCGGATCATGATCCGCGACATGGCGCGCCAGTTCGCGGACGAAGAGGTCACGCCAATCGCCAACAAGCTCGATCCGGTGCAGGGTGACATTCCGCGCGAGTTGATTGAGCGGATGGGCGAGCTCGGCTTCTTCGGTATCCTCGTGCCCGAGGAATATGGCGGCCTCGGCCTCGGCGCCTTCGAATATTGCCTCGTCGCCGAGGAGCTGTCGCGCGGCTGGATGAGCGTGGCGAGCCTGCTCGCGCGCGGCAACACCTTCTACAAGTCGATCCCCGGCACCGAGGCCGAGCGGCGCGAGAAGATCGGCCTGATGCTCAAGGGCCAGTATCTCGGCGCCGGCGCGCTCTCCGAGCCGCAAACAGGCTCCGATCTCTCTGGCGTCGCCACCCGCGCGCGGCGCGAGGGCGACGAGTGGGTGATCACCGGCAACAAATATTGGTGCACCTTCGCTGACGGCTCGGACTGCATTCTGGTGCTGTGCAAGATCGACGATCCGGAGAAGGGCGACAAGGCGGGCACGGTCCTCGTTTCCGTCGAGAAGCCGAAGGGCGAGCTGCCCAACAACTGCACCGGCGCGCCAATCCCCAAGATCGGCTATTTCGGTTGGAAGACCTGGGAGCTGCGGTTCGAGGAGACGCGCGCTCCCTACCGGCCCGACGAAAGCCTCAACGACGGCCGTGCTTTTCAGGCTGCGGCGGCGATGCTGGGCATAGCGCGTGCGCACACGGCGGCGCGCTCAATCGGGCTCGCCCAGGCGGCGCTCGATCATGCGATCGGCTATGCCAAGGAGCGCGTCCAATTCGGCCAGCCCATCTCCGACTTTCAGGCGATCCGCTTCAAGATTGCGACGATGGCGACCGAGATCGAGGCGGCGCGCCAGCTCATGTACTACTGCTGCGCGCAGCTCGATTCCGGTCATCCCGGCACGATCGAGACCTCGATGGTCAAATATTTCGCCTCCGAGATGTCGGAACGCGTGACCAGCGAGGCGATGCAGATCCTCGGCGGCGCAGGTTACACGACGCTCCATCCGGTCGAGCGCTACTGGCGCGACGCGCGGTTGACCAAGATCTTCGAGGGTACCTCGGAGATCCAGCAGCGGATTATTTCCGACATCATGCTGGGCAAGCCGACCCGGCGGTGACGGTCACGCCCGGCGGCTTACTCTCACTTGTGATGGGGTACTTCGCCGGGCGGGATCTTAGCATCGTATCGACCGGCGATCGCAGACCCGGCGCCCGGGCGCTTGCGACGGGCGAACTCTCTTTGGGAACTGGAACAACGATGGATTTCAACCTTTCTCCGGGCCAGGAGGCGCTCAAAGCCAGGGCCCACGAGGTCGGCCTTCAGTGGCGTGACCAATATGCGCAATGGGATGCCAAGGACGAGGCTCCCTATGACGATGTCGTTGCATCGTTGCGCGACGCCGGCCTGCTCGGGCTCACCATCCCCAAGGAATATGGCGGCAAGGGTGGAGACGCGCTCGATTATGCGATCGTCGTCGAAGAGCTGATCCGCACGTCGCGCTGTTGGATTCTCGGCGAAGGCCCGTTCGCGACGACAGGGCCGGGGCCGTCCATGATCCTGCTCGCCGAGGATGAGCGGACCCGCCAGAAATATCTGCCCTCGATCGTCAACGGCCAGATCGGCTGCGCCATCGCGCTGACCGAGCCAAATCACGGATCGGATCTGACCGACCTCGAAACGACCGCGGTCGCCGATGGCGATCACTTCGTGATCAACGGGCACAAGCGCTTCATCACCGGCTCACCGCACAACGAGCTCTACGCGGTATTCGCGCGCTTCGACGGCGTGCCGGGCGCGCGCGGCGTCGGTTGCGTTCTGGTCGAGAAGGGCACGCCTGGCTGCGAGTTGCTGCGCGGCGTCGAATGGGTGGGTGTGCGCGGCCTGCCGCACGGCGAGGTGATCCTCACCGACTGCCGCATCCCGAAAGAGAATGTCGTCCGGGGTGGCGGTCATTTCCGTGAGCTGATGACCGGCTTCAACATGGAAAGGCTGCACAATTCAATCTACAGCCTCGCGCTCGCCGGCATCGCCTATGACGAGGCGCTCGCTTATGTCGAGAACCGGAAGTCCTTCGGCAAGGACATCATCCAGTATCAGTCGGTCTATCACGACCTGGTCGACATGTACCTGGCTATCGAGGCGCAGCGCCTGTTGACCTGGCGTGCCGCCGCGACGGCTGACGACGGCGTATTTCCGCGCGTGCTCGAAGCGAGCCTGTCGAAGCTCCATGGCTCGCAGATGGCCCCGCAGATCGCGCTCACCGGTGTGAAGCTCCACGGTGGCGATGGCGTGACGATGGACTTCCCCGTCCAGAACGTGCTTCGCGATGCCGTGACCGCGATGGTGGCGGGTGGGGCGCCGGCGGTGCTCAAAAACGCGATCGCTGCCCAGCTCTATCCGCACCGGCGTTTCAGCCAGGCCTGACCATTCCAAGCCGAGCAGGGAGAGGTGATATGGGCATCAACGCGATCGGCCATGTGGGCATCTGCGTTACAGACATGGACCGTTCGGTGCGCTTCTGGCGCGATGGGCTGGGCTTCGAGGTGCTGCGCGAGTTCGAATTTCGCGGCAGCAGTTGGAAGCGCGTGATCGAGGTGGACGAACTCGATCTCGTGACGAAGATCATGCGCCGTGATCACATGACGATAGAGTTGATGGCCTTCGCCAAGCCGGGGCATGTCGGAAGCGCGGAGCGCAGCCCGATGAACCGGCTCGGCTTCACCCATCTCGCGGTGTGGGTGAACGACGTTGACGCCGTCGCCCGGCGGATCGTGGAGTATGGCGGCAAGGTGATCGAGGAGACGCGGACGAGCTTCGATCATCCCAAGCTCAGCGGCAAATGGCTGATCTGCACCGATCCCGACGGCGTGCGCGTCGAGCTGATCGACTATCCCGACGGCGAGGACGTGCTCGAGCGGCCCTGAGCCGCGTTTCATGCCGTTCGAGGCCGGCGGCGCATAGTCCGCCGGCCCGCATCTCTCACCAGATATAGTCGTCCGCGAGAACGAACAGTGCGACCTGCATGAGCCCGCGCGTTCGGTCGATATGGCCCTCGCCGGTCCGGTCCTCCGCCAGGCAGACGTCGCCCGCACGGAACACCTCGACGCCGCCACCGCGTCCGCCGGTTTCAATCTCTAGCTCGCCCGCGAGGACGATCGCGAGGCAGTTGATCACCTCGGGATGCCAGTCGATAAAGCCGCCCTCCCAGCTCATGAAGCGGAAGCCGCTGTTCGGCCTGGGTGCGCTCCATTGATTGGCGGGCGCGCTGAACAGCTCGGGGAATTCCGTGAAATAGGCGCGGTCGTCGTCGTCCTTGATCACGCGCTTGAGATTCGGCTCCGGCGTCGCGCGTGGGTTGATCGTGCCCGATTTGAGGATCTCCGCCTCGGCGCCCGGCCAATCGGCTGCGACCCCGGCCTGGATCAGCCGGCATCCGTTCTTCGCCACCGCCGTGAGTCTCGGGGCGATGGCCGCGTCCATCAGGAACAGATCACCTGGTTCGAGCGTAAGCAGATCTTCGAGCCCGTCCGCAATCGCGAGGCTACCCGATATCACGAAGGTCAGGAGCGCGCCGTTATCGCTCGCGAGATTGCGCACGCCGCCGTCGTCGAGGACGATGCTGCGCACGAAGCGCGACGGCGCCAGATTCTGGTCGGCCCGGGGCACCTCGCCGCTTGCCTGACGCCGGAACAGCTCGGGCGGGACATGACCCTCGCGATGGAGCGCAGGCAACGGAAGCGGCTGCGTATCGCAATGTTCGTCGGACTGGGCCGTGATCCTGAAAGCTCTCACCGCGTCTCCTCTCAGCATAATGCGATCGATGGCCGATGCCGGTCAGAAGCCGAGGCATCCCTATCGGCCGAAATTCCTCCCACGCGGCATGGCGGGGCCACGCGCGCTCCGTACCGGAATCTGAATTATCGGCTTTCAAAACGTCCCCGCTTTTGTGAGGGGATCGAGTAAAGGAATCCAGGATTATTCCCTGGCGGTCATCGTCTGAGCAGGCGCGCCTTCGCCGGCGCCGGGCGCGGCCCTATCCTGGATTTGATCTGCCCGTTCCGCTCTCACACAGGACCATGGACATGAGCTTGCTCCTTCCCCGCATCCGCGCTGCGCTCTATCTTCCCGCCTCGAACGCCAGGGCGGTCGCCAAGGCGCGGACGCTTGCCGCCGACATGTTCATCCTGGACCTTGAGGATGCGGTGAAGCCCGAGGACAAGGCTGTTGCGCGTGAGGCGGCGGTGACGGCGGCCAGCGAAGGTTTCGACGGCAAGCCGGTGTCGATCCGGGTGAACGGCATCGGCACCGAATGGCACGATTGGGATGTCGCGGCCGTGCGCGGCTCGGCGGCGATGCTCGCAGTGTTACCAAAAGCGGAGGATGCCGAGACGACCGCGCGCGTCGCTGCGGCGCTAGGCAAGCCACTGCTGGCGATGATCGAGACCCCCAAGGGAATTCTGGCCGCCGCGCAGATCGCCGCCGCGCCGGGCGTCGTCGGACTGATCGCGGGCACCAACGACATCGCGGCGGAGCTGCGCTTGCCCACCGATGCCGGGCGCGACGGGCTCTCGCTCGCGCTGCAGATGATTGTGCTGTCGGCGCGTGCGGCGGGGGGCATCGCGCTGGACGGCGTGTATAACCGCCTCGACGATTCCGACGGTCTGTGGGCGGAGGCGCGTGCTGGGCGGTCGCTCGGCTTCGACGGCAAGACGCTGATCCACCCGTCGCAGATCGATCCTTGCCACCGCGCCTTCGCGCCTGACGAGGCGGAGGTCGAATATGCCCGCGCGCTGGTCGAGGCGGCGACGGGCGGTGCCGAGCGCTTTCGTGGGCAGATGGTGGAAACCATGCATGTCGATGCCGCGCGGCGTCTTCTCGCGCAGGTCGGCCATTAGGCCGGGGGGTGGAGGAGCAGAGGCAGAGCATGGCTGGAAAAGCGTTCGCAAGCGAGGCGAGCTCGGACCTGACGCGCGTCGGCATCATCGGTCTGGGAGACATGGGCACGGGGATCGCCAAGGCGGTGCTGCGTCACTTCCCGCTCACCGTGTGTGATCTTCGCGTCGAAGCGGTCGAACGCCTCGTCGCGCTGGGTGCCGGCGGTGCGGCCTCGATCGAGGACCTCGCGGAGCGTTGCGACGCGGTCATCATCGTCGTGGTCAACGACAAGCAGGTCGAACAGGTTGTTCGCCAGATCGCCGCGCATCCGGGACGAGTACGCCACATCATCGTCAGCAGCACCGTCCTGCCAGCCACGGTCGCCAGTCTCGAAACCGAAATGGGCAAGGTGGGGATCGAGGTGATCGACGCGCCGGTCTCGGGCGGCGCGGAGAAGGCGGCCGAGGGCATCATCACCGTCCTGGTAGGCGGCAGCGATGGTGCGGTCGAGACCTGCTGGCCCATCCTGCAGGCCTTCGGCCGGGAGCTGTTCCATCTCGGACCGGCCGGTGCCGGCAGCGCAGGCAAGTTGATCACCAACATGCTGAGTTTGGGCGGCTACATGCTGCAGCTCGAGGTCATGCAGTTCGCTGCAGCCCATGGCATCAGCGAGGACGCCGCGACGACATTCCTGCCGACTACCACCGCCGATTCGCGCGGGCTCAGGACCTGGGGGCGGTTCGACCGCATGCGCAGGACGCACACGCTCGCGGGGACCGAGGGGATGTACGATATCTTCTCCAAGGACATGAAGATCGCCGCCGCCGCCGCCGGGCAGCGCGGCGTTGTACTGCCGATCGTCTCCGCGATGAGCGCGATGGTCGCCGAGAAGGCGAGGAACCGAGACCGGTACCTGGAGGCTCAGGGCGAGGCGCCTCCGATTCCGCGTTGCCCGGTATGCACCTTCGAGCTTGCCGCCCCCTTTCGCGCGGCCGGGGTCCATCCCGAATGCGCGGGCCAGTAAGCCCCTCACAAGCGAGAGGCGAAGCTCCCGTGCAGCTGTCTATCACCTGCGGCGGGGCAAGATCGCCGCAACTGGGAGGATTCCATCGTGCAAAGCCTCAAGGCGGGTTGGTCGGCTCCCTCGCAGCATCAGTCCGTGGCTTTCGGCGTTCCGCTCGCCGAAGCCTTACCCCAAGCGCTCGCGCGCTTTTCCGCCAAACGGGTTGTCGTGATCACCACCAACAGCCTGACAGGCGCCGGCGGTCTTGCCGACGGGGTCGCGGCCATACTGGGCGACAGGTTTCTGCGAATGGTCTCGGGCACCCGCCCGCATACGCCGCGCGCCGAGGTTGTGCGTATCGCCAAGGCGATCGAAGATGCGGATGCTGTCGTCACGATCGGTGGCAGCTCGGTCGGCGATACCACCAAGGCGGCGCGTCTCTGCCTCGCCAACGGCATCTCCGATATTGAGGGGATGGATCGGCTGCGACCCTATAGCAAGACGGGCGGGGGGATGGCGGGCCCCGACGGGACCGTCGCACCGACGCTGCCATTCATCTCCATCCCGACCACGTTGTCGGCGGGCGAGTTCACCACGGGCGTGGGCGTGACCGATGAGCGCGGCCCGGTCAAACAGGTGTTCGTCTATCCCGGCCTCTCGCCCGACATCGTCATTCTCGATCCGGCGATGACGCTGCAAACCCCGCCGCGCCTCTTCTTCGCGACGGGTATGCGCGCGGTCGACCATGCGATCGAAGGCTGGTGCTCGATCAATCCGACACCGCTTTCGGACGCCTATTCGCTCCACGCGGCGCGGCTGCTGATCCCGTCGCTGCGTAGGGTTTTCGATGCGCCGGACGATCTCGATGCGCGGCTCGACTGCATGAAGGGAGCGTGGCTCTCGATCCTGGGCCTGGCCGGCGGAAACGTGAAGGCCGGAGCGAGCCACGGCGTGGGCCATGCGCTCGGCGGGACGGCCAAGATGCCCCACGGCGAAACCTCCTGCGTGATGCTGCAGCACGTCTTGCGGTACAATGCGCCGGTCAACGCCGAGCGCCAGCAGGCCATCGCCGCGGCGGTGGGGCAGGCCGACACGCCGCTCGCCGACATCGTGGGCGCGCTGGTCGCACATCTTGGGCTGCCGACCACTCTCCGCGATGCTGGCATTGCAGAGGCGATGATCGAGCCGGTCGCTGCGGTGGCTCTCCATGACCCGCTGCTTGGTTTCAATCCCCGGCCAATCACGTCGCATGAGGTGGTAATGGACCTGCTTAGGCAAGCATGGTGAGTCAGCAACTGACCAGGTGCTGTCTGGGGACAGCCCCGTTCAACGTTGCGCTGTCAAACGCTTCGCTCGGCGACGATATTGAGGCCATAGCCACCCAGCGCGATCAGCGTATGGTGCGAATTGGTCAGCAATATCATGTCCTGGATGCCAAGCTCGGCCAGGATCTGGGCCCCGACGCCATAGTCGCGCAACTCCTTCATGTCCGGCACCTTCTCGCCCGCCATGACCCGCACGGTCTGTGAAATCTTCACCGATGGATTGAGCAGGACAACTATGCCCGATCCCTCGTTCGCAATCGCTGTCATGGCGCGGGCTAGCAGATCGCCACGGTCGCCTTCGACACCAAGCACGTCGTTGAAAAGCCCGAGTGTGTGCATGCGCACCAACGTCGGCTTGGCAGGGTCGATGCGTCCTTTCACCAATACCAGCGTTTCGGTGTCGATCGCCTTGTTGCGGAAAGTGATCGCGTGCCACTCGCCGCCCCAGCGACTCTCGATCTTCACCTCGGCCACGCGCTCGACATTATGGTCGTGGCGGCGGCGATAGGCGATGAGATCGCGGATTGTGCCGATCGTGAGGCCATGGAGCTGGGCGAAGGCGACGAGGTCGTCGAGGCGGGCCATCGTCCCGTCCTCCTTCATGATCTCGCAGATCACGCCCGACGGGTTGAGCCCGGCGAGG
>OUNM011136284.1_pt1 | contig 14270 bp, 9 predicted proteins | sample 1769961 | NCBI WGS metagenome assembly OUNM01 (sample SAMEA3914820, study PRJEB12502) | metagenome | biome: forest; material: soil | place: USA | collected 2012-03-12 | depth 0.3 m | reverse complement strand
GTGGTCGAATGTACCGCACTCGAAATGCGGCGTGCCTGGAAGGGTACCGTGGGTTCGAATCCCACCCTCTCCGCCACCGGCCTTTGAATTAAAAAGAAATTGCAGGCTGGATCGCGTCTGACCCACATCCAGCCCCACAAGGGATTGTGATGGCCCTCACGATCCGAACCTGGACGCACCGTGGTGGCAGGCTCGCCACGATCGCGCCTGGTCCTCACCGTCGCGCAGGGACCTGAGCATAAAGCTGACCCCCAGGCCCGTAGGGCCAAGTGCAGACGGCCCGAACTCAAGAGTGCTCCCGTGGCTGGCCACGACGCCGGAAACCAGACTGAGGCCGACGCCCGCGCCACCGGATCGGCGGGTAAAGAAGGGTTTGAGGATGGTTTGGGGATCGAGATCGCCCAAACCCGGGCCATTGTCTGAAACCTGGAACCGCACGCCTTGATGAACGGCGACAGCCGATAGATGCACACGTGCGGGGCCGCCGCCGACGGGCCCGGCCATAGCCGCCTGGGCCGCGTTCAGAAGAAGGTTGATCAGCGCCTGGGCCAGAAGGTCGGGGTCGCCCACCACCATCAGACCGGGCGCCGACGAGATATCCAGAGAGACGTGAGCGACCTGATCGTGACCCTGAAACAGACGCCGGACGTCCGTCATCAGGGGGGCGACCGCGATCGGCCGCAACACCGGCGCGGGAAGCCTTGCGAGAGCCCGATAGGACTCGACGAAGCGGAGCAGCCCGCTCGCCCGGCGCTCGAGGACGGCGAGGGCCTCGCCCGCCCCCTCGCGATCGCCGTCAACGAGCAGCGCCTGGGCCGTCTGCGCCAGAGAGGTCACGGGCGTCAGGGAGTTCATGATCTCGTGCGACAGAACGTCCAGCGTATCCTTGAGGGTCGAGGCCTCCCGGGCGCGGAGTTGCTCCTCGATGTCCGCCAGGGCGATCAGCCGGGCCGGGCCGTCGTCCTGACCGATCTCGGCCAGCGAGGCGGCGTAGGCCCGTGTCTGGCCGCCTCCCAGCAACAGGGGCGTCGCATCGGCGACCAACGGCCCGGCCGCGACGCGGACCAGGTCGACCGGCGCGTCCAGTATGGGGCCGTCCGTGCCGAACAGGGCGCGCGACGCCCGGTTCAGGGCCAGGAGCCGCCCGTCGGCGGAGCGGCTGACCAGCGCCGTGGGCACAAGGTCCAGAACATGGGCAAGCCAGCGTCGCCGGGCCTCGGCGGAGCGGCGGTCGTCGGCCTCTTCCCCGGATGAGGCGACGCCGGTCTGCTGGGACCAGATTCGGGCCAGCCGCCCCAGAGCGGGCAGCGCGGCCAGAACCGCCAGCAATCCCGTTGCCGCCGCCGTCGCCCACAGCGACCGGGTGATGGCGCCCAGAAGCCGACACCCAGCACAAAGGCGCCGAGAAAGGCGATCGTCGCGCCCAGCCGTTGCCTAGAGACCATGCTTTTCCATCCGGCGATAAAGGGCGGCCCGGGTCAGGCCCAGATCCCGTGCGGCGTGGCTGACATTGAAGCCGTGGCGTTTCAGCGCCGCCTCGACCAGCCGGCGTTCCTGACGATCCAGGTTGAGGTCGTCGCCCAGATCTATGGCCCGTAACGGCTCGGCGTCCCCGGCGGGTCTCAGGTCGGACAGCCCGAGCCTGTCCCCCTCGCCCATCAGAAAGGCCTGTTCGACAGCGGCCTTGAGCTCCCGGACATTGCCCGGCCAGTCGGCGGCGGTCAGCCAGGCCTCGGCCTCCGGCGAGATCGGTCTGGGCAGGCGGCTGGCGCCGGCCGCGGCGCGCCGAATGAAATGATGGGCCAGTTCGAGGATATCGCCTCGCCGCATCCGCAAGGCGGGAACCTGCAACTGGACCCCGGCGAGAGCGAAACGAAGACGGTCAGGCCAATGTGCGATCGCCTCCGCCTTGCTGGTCGTGGAGAGAAGACGCACCGGCGCACCGGCGTCCGTCAGCGCCGTCAGAACGCCGAAGGCCGCGGGCGACAGCGCCTCTGCGGATTTGAGCACCAGGACGCCGCTGGCCACGGCCCGGATCTGCTCCACCTGGGCTTCCGGGCCGAGTGTGGACAAATCGATCAATACGAGGGGCCGATCCCGCAGGGACGAGGCGGCGTGGATTGCCTGGGCGCCCAGCGTCTTCCCCACGCCGGCCTCGCCGGTGATCAGCACGGGAGCGTCCGTCGCGGCCAGCCGCGCGATCCGGGCGCGCAGCCGGTCGGCCGACGGAGACGCGCCGACGATCAGCACGTCGGACAACGCGCCGGACCGCCCCTCGCCTCGCTCCCGTCGTCTGCGCCGAAGGGCCACGGCGTCGGCGACGGCCGCCGCCAGCCGGTCGTTGCTCCAGGGCTTCATGATGAAGTCGGCGGCCCCGGCGCGCATGGCCGAGACGGCGATGCCGACGCCGCTGTGGCCCGTGACGACCAGGACGACCGCGTCCGGATCCAGCGCCACGATCCGGCGGAGCAGCTCCAGCCCCTCCTCGCCCGACCGCGCTCCGGGCCGGAAGTTGAGGTCGAGCAGGATGACGTCGGCCGGCGCCTCGGCCAGCGCGGCCCAGATGTCCTCCGGCCTTTCGACCGTGGCGACCTCGAACCCCTCGCGCCGCAGGACCAGCGCGCCCGCCTTCAACACATCGGGGTCGTCGTCGATGAACAACACCCGGCCGGACGGGGGGTCTGAAAGGGGCTGATCGGCAATGGGCATGAACGCCTTTCGGTGTTCGAAAACGAACACACCTAAATGGGCGAGCCCGGAAAGATCAAGCAGGGCGGCGCTTTAGGCCGACATCAAGCGGCGCGGTAAACTCAGCCCATGAGCCCTGCCGACCCGTCTTCCGACCTGCCTCCTCCCGTTTCGGAGTCCTCTTCCGGCGCCATGGACCGCCGCCTGCCGCGCAAGCGTTTCCGGCTGGGCCGCACCGGCATGACCGTCGCGGGCGTCGTCGTCGCGGCGGTGGTCGGGGTGTTGATCTGGCGCACCCTGCCCGGCAACGGGGATCTGGTGGTCAAAAAGGCCGATCTGACGGTCGCCACGGCGCAGCAGGCGATCTTCGACGACGCCCTGCCCGTCCGCGCCCTGGCCGCGCCCCTGCGCACGGTCCAGATCGTCGCCATCGAGGGTGGACAGGTCCTGGCCGTCACCGTCGAGGACGGCGCCAGCCTGACCGCCGGCCAGCCGCTGGCGACCCTGTCCAACCCCCGTCTGCGTATGGAGGTGACGGCCAGCGAGGCCCAGATCGCAGGTCAGCTCGGCGATGCGCGCGGGCAGCAGCTGCAGATCTCGCGCAGCCGTCTGGACCGCGAACAGGCGATCAGCGAGACCGCCTTCAACCTGTTGAACGCCGAACGGGAGCTGGGCATCCGCTCCAGCCTGCACGCCAAGGGCTTCGTCTCCGACGCCGGTCTGGCCGAGTCCCAGGCGCTGGCCGACTATCACCGCAACCGGCTGCAGAGCCTCCGCCGCGCCGAGCCGGCCGAGAACCAGCTGACCCAGCGCCAGCTTCAGGGCGTGGTGTCCGCCTCCAGCCAGCTCCAGTCCAACCTGTCCGCGGTGCGCGCCAGCCTCGACGCCCTGACCATCCGCGCGCCCGTCGCGGGCCGCCTGACCGCCTTCGACCTCCAGCCCGGCCAGCCCCTGACCGCCGGAACCGTCGTCGGTCAGATCGATTCCGAGGACGCCTACAAACTCGTGGCGGAGGTGGACGAGTTCTACCTCTCCCGGGTCAGCCCCGGACAGGCCGCGACCGTGACGCTGGACGATCGCACCTGGCCCCTGACCATCGCCCGTGTCCTGCCCCAGGTGACCAACGGCCGGTTCACCGCCGAGCTGACCTTCAAGGGCGCGACCCCGCCCGACCTGCGCCGCGGCCAGACCCTGGACCTGCGCATCACCCTCGGTGAGAGCCGCCCGGCCCTCGTCCTGCCGACCGGCGCCTGGATCGAAAGCGCGGCCGGCGCCTATGTCTATGTGCTCGACGCAGACGGTCGCCACGCCCGGAAGACCGCGATCCGGCTGGGACGGCGCAGCCCGACCCAGGTCGAGGTTCTGGACGGCCTGAAAGCGGGCGACCGCATCGTCGCCTCCTCCTATGCGGCCTGGGACGCCCGGCCGCGCCTCACCCTTCGCTGACCCCGTTTCCTCTCTCTCCACGGAAAGACGCCCCATGATCACCCTGGCCGGAATCCAGCGCCTGTATCGATCCGACGAGGTCGAGACCGCCGCCCTGCGCGACATCGAACTGAACGTCGAAAAGGGCGAGTTCGTCGCCGTCATGGGGCCTTCGGGCTGTGGCAAGTCCACGCTGCTGAACATCATCGGCCTGATCGACCGGCCTACCGGCGGCCGCTATCTGTTCAAGGACGAGGACGTGGCCCAGGCCGAGGAGGCGGCCCTGGCCGCGATCCGCGCGCGCCACCTCGGCTTCATCTTCCAGAGCTTCAACCTGATCGATGAACTGACCGTCGCCGAGAACATCGAACTGGGCCTGATCTACCGCCGCAAGATGCCGGCGGCCGAGCGCAAGAGCCGGATCGCCTCAGCCATGGACCGGGTCGGAATCGCCCACCGCGCGGGCCACTATCCGCACCAGCTCTCGGGCGGTCAGCAGCAGCGCGCCGCCATCGCCCGCGCCATCGTTGGCAAGCCCGACCTGATCCTGGCCGACGAACCGACCGGCAACCTCGACAGCGAGAACGGCGCCCAGGTCATGGAAATCCTGAAAGGCCTGAACGCCGAGGGCGCGACCATCATCATGGTGACCCACTCGGCCGCCCAGGCTGACGAGGCCGGCCGCATCGTCGACATGCTGGACGGGCGCATCGTCGCCGGCGTCCGTCGCGCATCCTGAGGAGAGCGCCATGTTCGGCCACTACGCCAAGACCCTCTACCGGTCGCTGAGCCGCCACCGGCTCTATACCGCACTCAACGTCGGCGGACTGGCGGTGGGGATCGCCGTCTTCCTGATCCTGCTGCTGACCGTCCGCTACGAGATGGCGTTTGACCGCTGGATCCCCAATGTCGACCAGGTCTACCGGGTCAACGCCGACATCCGCTTCCCCGGCACAAAGCCCTACTTCTCCAGCAACCTTCAGGGCACGGTCGGCCCCCTGCTCAAACAGGACTATCCGCAGATCAAGGCCACGACCCGCGTCATGGGGGCCGGCGCCATCGTCAGGCTGGACGGCCGGTCAGTGCGCCAGCCGATGACCCGCGTGGATCCGGACTTTTTCAAGGTCTTCAACCTGCCGCTGGTCGCGGGTGATCCCGCCACGGCCCTGCGCGATCCCGCCTCGGTGGTCCTGAGCGAAAAGGTCGCCGGGACGCTGTTTCCGAACGGCGGCGCCTTCGGAAAGTCGATCGATCTGACGATCGGCGGCAAGACCCGCGCCTATCGCGTCACAGGCATCCTTCGTGATCTGCCGGATGAAAGCACGCTCGACATTCCGGCCCTGATCCCGATCAACCGGGCCGACTTCTCGGAAGACGATGCGGCCGGCCTGTTCGACAGCTGGGGCAACTTCAGCATGGGGGTCTACGCCCGCATCGCCAGCCCCGCCGACGCGGCGACGATCAACGCCGACCTGGGGAATTTCGTGAAGCGGCGCATTCCGCCCGACGCCCTGCCCTCGCCGGTCAGCGAGGTGATCCGCTACTCCGTCATGCCCCTGACCGACGTCCACTTCGCCGACGCCCGCGACCCGAACGCCGAGAAATCCGCCGATCCGGCCGACGTCGCCATCCTCGGACTGGTCGGGCTGATGACCCTGATCATCGCCGCCATCAACTACGTCAACCTGGCCACGGCGCGGGCGGGTCTCCGGGCGCGGGAGGTGGCGGTGCGCAAGGCCCTGGGCGCGACCCGACGCACCCTGGCGCTGCAGTTCCTGACCGAGGCGGTGCTTCTGGCCGCCGCCGCCGGTCTGTTCGGCCTGGCCCTGACGGAGCTGACCCTGCCGGTCGTCAACGCCTATGGCGGGACCCATCTGAAGCTCGCCTATTTCGGCCTCGACGGCGTTCTCGTCATGGTGACGGTCGCGGTGCTGGCGGTCGGGCTCGGCGCCGGCGCCTGGCCCGCCATGGCCCTGTCGAGCTTTGCCCCCGCCGGCGTTCTGGCCTCGGCCCGATCCCCGGGCGGCGGCCGGGCCGGATCGCGGCTGCGCGGCGCCCTGGTGCTGCTCCAGTTCACTGTCGCCCTGGTCTTCAGTATCTGCACCGCCGTCATGCTGGAGCAGAGCCATCACCTGCGCACCGCCGACCTCGGCTTCTCCCGCGAAGGCCTGCTGATCGTGGACCGTCTGGGCGTCGCCGAGATGGAGGGCCGGCGACAGGCCCTGATCGACCAGTACCGCCGTCTGCCGGGCGTGGTCTCCGCGACCGTGTCCAGCCGATCGCCCGCGACCGGTTCGGTCGCCAGCTCCAACGTCTCCCGGCCCGGCCATGTCGGCGAGGAGCCGTCGGTGGTGATCGAGGTCGTGGGGCCCGGCTATTTCGAGACTTACGGCGTCCGTCTCGCCTCCGGCCGGGCCTTCAATCCCGTCAACCGTCTGGATGACGCGGCGCGCGGCCCCGGCGACAGTCCGGAGGTGGGCCCGGCCGGCCGCAACGTCATGCTGAGTGAAAGCGCCTTGCCCGTCCTCGGCTTCCCCAGCGCTGCCGCCGCGGTCGGCCAGACCGTGCGCTTCGGCGGCACGCCCATGACCGTCATCGGGGTGGTCAAGGACGTCCGCTTCCGCTCCCCGCGCGACCAGATCCCGGCTGTGCTCTATCAATACCGCAGCGACGAGATCCCGAACGGCGTCGCCGCCATCCGCTACCGCGGCGATGCGGCGGCCGTACGCGGCGCGCTGGAATCCGGCTGGCGCGGCTTCGCCCCGACCGTTCCGTTCGAGGCGAAGACCGTCGCCCAGATGCTGGAGCCCTACTATGAGCCCGAAGACCAGCGCAGCCGGCTGTTCGGCCTCGGCGCGGCTGTCGCCATCCTGATCGGGGCGCTTGGCCTCTATGGCATGGCGGCCTTCGTCACGGCGCGGCGCACACGTGAGATCGGCATCCGCAAGACCCTGGGCGCCTCGACGAGCGAGGTCCTGGGCTTGCTGATCAGCGAGTTCCTGAGGCCGGTCGGGATTGCGGCGGTCATCGCCTGTCCGGTCGCCTTCCTGCTCATGAGCCGGTGGCTCGAACGGTTCGACGACCGGGTCGGCCTGTCGCTCCTGGCCTTCGTCCTGCCGGTGGCGGGGGCGGTTCTGATCGCCGTCCTGACCGTGCTCGGCCATGCGATCGTGACAGCCCGCTCCGAACCGGCCAAGGCCTTGCGGAGTCTTTGAGCCGCGCAGAGCAGGGCGTTCTCGCGTCGGATACACATGGGCGCAGACGGGCGCATCGGGCAGGGTCAGATCCAGCGTCACCCCCTCCCCGACCGCCTGCTGCAGCAACGGAGCGAAGTCCCTAGGCGCCGCAGATGGGCGGCGCGGTGTAGTCCAGGTTCATGAGGCGGAAGTAGTTTTCGCCCAGCGCGATATCCCTGAAGGACGTGTCATCGAGCATCCGGTTTACCCGGCTCGTGATCTCGAGTTCCCTCGCGTACTGGTCGTAGGTCTTGTTGCCGGCGGCGACAAAGTCCGAGCCGTTCAGGATGCGCGTGGGATAGGCATTGAAGAAGTCGATGAACTGCTGGCCGTATTGATTATACGAGTTGTAGAGAACGTCCCACGAGATATCGAGCATCAGGTTCGGATCGGCATCCAGCATTCGCTTCATGATGGCGATATGCTGCTCCGGCGCCATCATGGTGAGTTCTTTCGACAGCCCCATGTGCGCCCAGACGATCTTGTTGTCGGGATAGGTCTGGATGACGTGTTCCATCAGGTAGAGGAATTTCGTGGGCTCGGCGTCATTGCCCAGATCCGAATGGATCGTGATCGGAATGCCCCGTTCTCGCAGAACCTGCATGAACGGCGCCCAGGCGTTGATGCTTTCGATCGTGCCGGGCTCATGATTGTTCGCCAGCAAGGCCTGCTTCTCGAGGTTCACCTCCCCCGCCCAGGTGAACATGCCCGGAAACTCCCGGTCGAACTGGCGGATGGTCTCGAGCGCCGTTTCGGGATGCGCCAGATCGATGAAGCTCATCGACAGGGTGATGTGCACGTTGTCGTGCGGCGTCACCTTGACCTCCTGCCCGTTCACGAAGTCATTCTTCGGGCTGGGCAGGGCGTTGGTGCCCGGACAGTCCAGATAGTAGGTACAGTCGGTCGTTATATCGAGCGATTGGCCGATGCCGAAATAGTTGACGAAGCGGACGCCGGTTCTGTCGAAATACTGGATCAGCTCCGCGGGCGGGATCGCCGGGCCGCCGAATGGTCTCGGGTGGAAATGCGCATCGACGACGCCCGTATAGGGCTCGGTGGCGCGGTCGTAGCAGTCCTGGTGGGGGTTTGATTTCGCGAAGGACGCGAGGCTGCGCCGGGAGGGTCGCAACTCGGGCGGGGGCGTTCCGGGCAGCCCGGGAACGAGCGTCTGCGCCCGCGCGTCCGCGCCGAGGCCCAGGCCTGTGTCTACTGCGCAGAACGCCAGCACGGCGGCCGCACCGGCGATCAGGTTCATCCGGGCGCTGTTCATTTCAGTTCTCCAGCTTTGCGCGGCTTCTGCTCACAGACCGTGCGCTGTCAAAGGCGGTTGTCCAGGCTGACCAGAAGTTCCGATATCGGACGCTGGGAGACGGAGATCGCCCCGGACTGGGAGCGATCGAGGTCGAGGATGATGACGATCAGGCCGGCCGTCAGCACCAGCAAGGCCGTGGCGGTCAGGCGGCGGCCATGACCGGCGGCGGCCATGGAAAAGCCGAGCACCGCCGCCGAAGACAGCAGGTAGACCATCAGGATTTCCATGAGGCGACGCGGTATCTGGGACCGCCCGGCGAAGTCACGCCGCGTGCCGACCGAAACGACCCCGTTGACGGCGTCGATGAAGTAGGACGCACGCTCGGTGTCTCGAACGGGCATGATGGCCTGACGGGCGGCGCGCCAGATCTCGCCCCGAAGCCTCTGCGTCTGTTCGATCCGCGCAGCCGCCTTCTCGTCCCACAAGCCTTGTGGAGCGACGCGCAGTCGCGTGTAGCGGTGCAGCAGATCCTGAAGCTTCGTTCGTTCGGGTTCGTCGAAGAAGTCGGCCCGGTAGTAGGCTGCGCTGATCGCGTTCGCCTCCTCGACCACCAGGCCCCTGCGGACCTCATAGCGTTCTACGGCGATCGAGAAGGTGAGGCCGATGACGAAGGCGAGGAGGCCGAACAAGGCGCCGACGAGAAAGCCTTCGAAGTTGTCGGGAAGTTCCAGTGCCCGCGGAGACCGGTTGAGCCATCGAAACACCAGGCGGCCCACCTCGCTGGCCAGGATGCAGGCCAGGGCGAGACCCAGCCCGGCGACCCAGAGCGGAACATCGGCCAGCACAGTGTCCAGTAGCCCGGCCTGATCAAGTTGCGTGGCCATGATGGCGACCCGGCCGGCGCTAGAAGGTCAGCATGGCGTCGGCGGTGAACGCCCAGCCGTCGCCGCCGACCACATAGGGGACGCTCGCATAGCCCACCGGCGACTGGTTGAGCAGCAGGGCCTGGGCGTTGAAGCGAATCTGCCGCGCGCCGAACGGATAGTAGTTCACGCCCAGCGCGACGTCGCTGGGATCGCCGAACTCGCCCCAGGTCTTGGACGCGGAGATATAGGCCTGCAGCCGGTCCTTGATGGGCACCATGGAGGCCTGAAGCTGGAAGCCATGGTCGAAGGTGTCGTTGAACGGCGTCGGACCGGTCGAATCGAAGTCGTCGAGCCAGCGGAAGTAGTATTCACCCTCCAGCGCCATGCCGTGATATTTGACGCCGGCGTTCATGGCCAGCATCCGATAGGTCGCCGCCGTGATCTGTTCGCCGTTGCCCAGCGCGTCGGGCTGGAACAGCCGCGTGCCGTCCGACAGCCGGATCTGCGAGTTTTCGATGGCGTTGCTGTCCGGCTGGCTCTGGGCGTCCTCGCGGCTGCGTGTGAAGTTGACGCCGAACATGGTCGCCACCTTCTCGTGCCAGTCGTAGTCGCCGAAGCCGGCCGCGGTGCCGAACTCGCCGGTCGTCGGGAACCACCAGAGGGCGGCCGCCACGGTGTTCAGCCCGTCGTCCAGCTGGCCCGCGTCGATGCCCAGCTGGCTGAGGTTGTTGCCCAGCATGACCCGGTAGTGAAGGTTGGTGGCGATCTCGCCGTCGGCCCAGATGCCCGTCGTGTACGAGCCCCGCATGTAGTCGTCGGTGATGGTGCGGTTGTCGACCCGCAGCCAGTTGGGGAAGGTGTACATCGTCGTGCGCGTCGTCGGCAGGGCGCCGACGCCGGCCTGGACCGAGAAAGCCTTGTTGAACTTGTAGCTGAGGTAGCCGCCGATCACGACCTGGGCGCCCTGACCCTGAGCCGTATTCTGGGTCCACAGGAAGATCAGGTAGCGGAACCTGGGATCGATCATCCACCCCTTGAAGGTGAGGTTGACCTTGTTGAACTGCAGGTCCTGGCGGCGGTCGATCGGGAAGGTGCGGCCGAAGGAGTCCGTATAGCTCTCGTTGAGCGCCTGCTGGTTCAGGTAGCGGGCGTAGGAGATCAGGGTCGCGCTCATCTCGCCCCAGTTGCCGCTGGCCAGGACGATGCCGCGACCGGGCTCGTACACCTCCTCCACGGCGTCGTGCGCGATGTCGGGTTGGCCTTCGCGCGCGGGCAGGGTCACAATGGAAGCGTTCGTCGCCCCTTGGGGGGCCGGCGGATCCGGCGGGATGTCGATGCCGGGAACGGTCCGCTCGAGTTCGGCCTGCAGCGTCTCGACCTTGGCGTCGAGCGCCCCCATCTGGGCGGACATCTGGGCCCGCATCGCGCGGATTTCTTCGAGCTGCCGTTCGATCGCCCCGCGATCCATCGCCGTCGGCTGCGCGGTCGATTGCGGGGTCGTCTGGGCCAGGGCCAGCGCCGGCCAGGTCAGAAACAGCGGGGCGAACAGCAGACTGGCGCGCAGTGTTCCTGTGGTTCTCCGCCGCAGCGAAAGACGGCCGATGGAATGGATCATGGGTAAAGGCCTCAGCGAGATTTGGAGCCATCCCACGCCGCCACCGGCGTTTGCGGGACTACTGAGAAAGTCAAACACCACAAGACGATCTTACTTGCCCGCTACCGTAGCCGCAGAAGTCTCCAGCCCCCATTGGGGATTACCCTGAGTAAAATGGCTGGGTTTACCCTGAGAAAAGCGATGATCTGGCCGTGCCCTCCAGACCGCCCGGGTGCGCGACGCCGGGCTCCCGGATGAAGTTTTAATGAAACCTTCCGTCCCGCGCTGAGGCCCGGGCGGGCGCCGCCGTTGAAGACCGCAGGGGGTGCACGCAGCCGGACCGGAGGGTCCGTCGGCGTCCGCCGATCATTCGACCTGCGGAGATCATCAATGTCCAAATCCATCCTGCGCCCCGGCGCGAACAGCCGCGCGGCCCGGCTTCTGCAAGGCTGCGCCGTCGCCGCCCTGATCGGCGCGCCGGGCGCCGCCCTGGCCCAGCAGACGCCCGCTCCGGCGCCCGAGGACGCCACCGAGGTCGAGGAGGTGGTGATCACCGGCTCCTTCGCCACCAGCCTGGCCGACGCCCTGACCATCAAGCGCCGCGCGGACTCGATCACCGACGCCGTCTCGGCCTCCGACATCGGCAACTTCCCGGCCGTGAACGTCGCCGAGGCCCTGCAGCGGGTGCCCGGCGTCTCGATCTCGCGCGAAGCCGGCGAAGGCCAGTTCGTCAGCGTCCGGGGCCTGGGCCCGAACTTCCAGTCGGTGACCCTGAACGGCTCGCCGATCGCCTATAACGAAAACGTCCGCAACTCCGACCAGAGCGGCCGTCAGTTCCAGTTCCGCGTCATCCCCGCCGACTTGATCTCGTCCATCGTGGTGACCAAGGCCCCGACCGCCGACCTGATCGACGGCGGCATCGGCGCCAACATCGACATCCGCACCGCCGACGCCCTGGACACCGATCCCTTCCTGACCGCCCGCGCCTACACCCACTATGAAGGCCGCACGGAAGAGAACACGCCGAACGGTTCGATCTCGCTCGGCTGGCGCAACGCCGACCGCACCTTCGGCGTCATCGCCGGCGTGTCGCTGGCGACCCGCGACGTCCAGTTCGACCGGGTCCAGACCACGGGCTACACCAACCGCGTCGTCAACGGCGCGACCGTCGCCGTGCCCAACGAAATCCAGCTGACGCTCGAACAGGAAGAGCGCACGCGGGTCAGCGCCATGGCCGGCCTGTCGTGGAAGCCCAACGACGCCTTCGCCCTGCGCGCCGACGCCCTGTACTCGCGCTTCAACAACACCATCGATGAAGACCGGATCAGCTTCGGCTTCGGCGGCCGCTCGGACTTCTCCACTCGCCTCGTCGCCGGCAGCGCCCGCGTCGTGAACGGCGTCCTCTACGCCGGTCAGATCAGCGGCGGCCGCATCGACCGCAACGCCGAATATTCGGAGCAGGAGCACGAGAACCTGTCGCTGCGCACCCAGATCGACTGGGACGTCGCCGGCTGGACCATCACCCCGTCGATCAGCTACTCCGAGGCCCTGTCCAGCCTGCCCGTGCCGCTGCAGCGGATCAGCGGCGCCACCGCCGAGAACCCGGCCGGCCTGCTGTACAGCTATGACTTCGGCGACAATCCGATCGGCGACCGTCACTACGCCTCGGTCCTGACCAACCTCGATCTCGGCAGCCCGACCTCGACCGCCGTCACCGCCTACCGCACCCGCCCGATCAACTCCGAAGACACCGACACCACCGCCGTGCTGAACATCCAGCGCGACCTGGGCGCCCGCTTCGGAAGCCTGGAGTTCGGCGAGTTCCGCTTCGGCGGCCAGTACACCGAGCGCTCGCGCGACTATCAGCGCCGCGACCGCGTCCTGACGGCGCGCCCGGGCGTCAACGTCAACACGCCCGAGTATCTGAACGTCCGGCTTCCGGGCAATGCGTTCGGGGAGTCGATCGGCAACCTCTATCCGATGGGCCTGACCTACAACCGCGCCCTGTACGGCATTGCCTTCGTCATCCCCGGCGAGTCGGAGGACACCAACGCCCAGTCGGACGACCTTGTCCCCACCGGCGCCGACCTGCAGCAGTCCTACGGCGTCGACGAGACCGTCAGCGCCGCCTATGTCCGCAGCGACTTCAGCGCCGAGGTCGGCCCCTTCCCGCTGACCGGCAACCTGGGCATCCGCTGGGTCTCGACCGACACGACCGTCAAGGGCACGCTCCTGACGGCCGGCCGCAACGGCGCGGGCGCGGTGACCACCATCGTCAATCCGCAGACCTTCGAAGGCTCGTACGACGAGTTCTTGCCCAGCCTGAACCTGAACTTCGAACTGCGCGACAGCCTGTACCTGCGTCTGGGCGCCTCCAAGACCCTGACGCGTCCGTCGCTGGCGGACCTGCGCACCGCCGTGGTGCCGAACAGCTCCCTGGTCACCCAGGTCTTCCTGAACGGCCAGACGGCGCTCGACACCGCGGCGGCCAGCACCAAGGTCGGCGTCGGCGGCAACCCGGAACTGCGCCCCTACACCTCGACCAACTATGACGCCTCGCTGGAGTGGTACTTCAACGACTTCGGCGCGATCTACAGCGCGGTGTTCAAGAAGGACATCTCGGACTTCATCGGCGGCATCGCCCGTAACGAGCAGATCCTGTTCGCCACCCAGGCCGGCCAGACCCTGACGGCGGACCTGCTGATCACCCGCCCGCAGAACATCGGCGACGCCTCGGTCGAAGGCTTCGAGATGGGCTTCTCCTACAAGCTGGACTGGGGTCTGGGCCTGTCGGCCAGCGCGACCTTCACCGACTCCTCGGCCGAGATCGAGGCGACCCCGGGGGTCTTCACCACGGCCGGACTGCAGGGCGTGTCGGACCAGAGCTTCTCGATCAGCCCCTTCTTCGAAAAGGGTCCGTTCGAGGTCCACTTCAGCTATACCTACCGCTCCGACTTCACGGCCAACGGCAACATCACCCCGGGATCGAACGCCGTGATCGACAAGAACGCCGCCATCGTCGCCGACGGCTTCGGCTCCCTGGACTTCGGGGCGTCGTGGCAGGTGACCGACACCTTCCAGATCTTCGCGGAAGGCACCAACATCACCGACGAGCGTCAGGCGGTCTATCAGGGCAGCGAGGATCGCCCGTTCCAGATCCACGAATACGGTCCCAGCTACAATCTGGGCCTGCGGGCGACCTTCTGAGC
>OUNM010889828.1_pt1 | contig 14270 bp, 13 predicted proteins | sample 1769961 | NCBI WGS metagenome assembly OUNM01 (sample SAMEA3914820, study PRJEB12502) | metagenome | biome: forest; material: soil | place: USA | collected 2012-03-12 | depth 0.3 m | reverse complement strand
TATGCCCTGGTCGCCAGGCACCGCTTCTCGATCCTGTGCGCCATCAGCCTCATGATCGCCGGCGGCTTCCTCTTCTATTCGCCGCTGACCTATCACTACTATCTTAGCCGCGACGAATGCGAACTGCGCAACGCGCCCTTCACCGTCGTCGTGTGCCAGCCCATCAAGAAGAAGTAGTATTGACTTTCGACGCGGCGAAAGGTTGCCTCTGGTCATGAGCTATCTCGATCTTGCGGCGCGCGGAAAGACCGCCTGGTGGCGTTATCCCGTCACCTGGGTACTGGCGATTACCCTGGCGATCGTCGGGCTTCTGGCCGTCCTCATCCCCCTGGTGTTCACCCATCTGGTGACCCAGGAGATGTTGCAGGCCACGCAGTCGCCGGCCGAGGCCATCCCGTTCTATACCGGGGTCGGCTGTATTTTCGGGGCCGTGCTCCTGGGCTTTGCCGCCGCCATATGGCTCCTCCACCGGAAGTCGCCCGCCGATATCATCGGCCGCTGGCGCTGGCGCCTGTTCCTGGCAGGGGCGGGCGTGTGGCTGGTGGTCGTTATCGCGGGCACGGGCCTCGACTACGCCCTGCACCCTTCGGGCTTCGAGTGGACCGGTTACCGCCTGACCTTACCGTTCGTCGTGACCGTGGTGATCGCCCTGGCGGTGCAGCCCTTCGCGGAAGAGTTCGTCTTCCGCGGTTACATGACCCAGGCCTTCCTGCACTGGCTCAAGAGTCCGCTCTATGCCTCCGTCCTGAGCGGTCTGCTGTTCGGCGCCTTCCATATTCCGAACGGCATACCGCAGGCGGTTGCCGCCACGGTGTTCGGCGTCGTCACCGCCTATGTGGCGATCCGCACCGGCAGCATCGCCGCCACCTACGGCATCCACCTGGTCAACAATCTGTTCGCCGCCGTCGTCGTGGTTTCGGCCAGCGACATTTTCCACGGCGCGCCGGGCCTGTGGACGCAGGTGACGCCCGAACTGATGTGGGGCGACGTGGCGTTCGAATGCGTGGCCTTGATCGTCGTGCTGTTCGTCTTCATGCGCCGGAAGGCGGGGTTAGTCCGTAACGTCTTCTGAGATCGCGGCCACGATCGCAAAGGATTGGCCACGGATAGCACGGATGCGCCGCTGCGCGGCGACACGGATGAATCGCAGATATGGGCTGAATTAAAGGGACGCCGGACGCGCGTCGCACTTGTCTTATCCGTGCAGGCGCGTAGCGCCTATCCGTGTCATCCGTGGCAAAAAACCTTTTGAATCAACGCGGCAGGTCGATATCCGAAATCACCCGCTCGCCGCCGAAGCGCGACAGTTGCACCACGACGTCGATCAGCGACTTGGCGTATTCCAGGGTTTCCAGCCGCGTCAACTGCGTGCCCGACTGCATGACCATAAGCGCGATCTGTTCCAGCGCGCCCTTCGGCGTATTGGCGTGGACCGTCGTGAAGGACCCCGGGTGGCCGGTATTGATGGCGCGCAGGAAGGTCGTCGCCTCTTCGCCGCGGATTTCGCCGACGATGATGCGGTCCGGACGCAGGCGCAAGGATGCCTGCAGCAGGTCGTTGATGGTGACGCGCGCCTCGCCCAACTCGCCCTTGACCGCCACCAGGCGCAGGGAATTCAGGTGGTCGTCGGCGATTTCCGGCGTATCCTCGACCAGGATGATGCGTTCATTGGCCGGGATCGTCTTGAGCATGGCGTTCAAAAACGTCGTCTTGCCCGACGACGTGCCGCCCGAGATCAGGATCGTCTTGCGCGCCCTTACGGCTTCGCGCAGGAACTTGATCGGCTCGGCGCGCGCCTGAGCCAGCGCCCCTTCGCCGTCGGTGGTGGAAACGGTCTTGATCGGCCCGCGATCGTAATCGTCGAGCGCAAGATCGACCATGCGGTGGCGGCGGATGGCCATGGCCCAGTGTTTCGCGGCCGGCGGCCCGACCAGCTGCACGCGTTCGCCCGTGGGAAGGGAGGCGGCCAGCAGCGGGTTTTCGCGGTTGATGCCCTGGTGGGCGACGCGCGCGATCTGGGCGGCCAGGCGCGACAGCAGGGTGTCGTCGACCTCGGGCATCTCCAGGCGGCGCATGGCGGGTTCGCCGGACACCTCGACCCAGACCTCTCCGGGGCGGTTGACCAGGATTTCGGTGACCTCGTCCATTTCCAGCCAGGGCAGGAAGGGCTTGAGATAGGTGCGCAGATAGACGCCGTCGAGCGCCACGACGCCGCCTGGGGGCGGATTGATCAGGTCGGCGGCTTCGGACGACACGGTCTATTGTCCCAGGGCGAAGTCGAGGTCGCGCGCCGCGAAGACCTGGATCGACGCACCGGTCGGCACCTTGATCGTCGGCGGAATCTTGACGTCGTTGCTGAGCGCCTCGGTGGCCACGTTCTGGGCGTCGGCCGAGGTGCCGATGACGATGGTGCTCGAGTTGCTGCTCTTCAGGCTGCCCGCCAGGCCGTTGACGACCGACAGCAGCATGGCGGCGCCGAAGCGCTTGGCGAAGTGCGTGTCGACGCTGCCGGCCATGCCGGCCTGGCCGACCTCGTCCGTCCCGGGAGACGCCAGCTGCACCGACAGGCCGTCGGGGCGCAGCAGGCGCGTCCAGATGATGAAGGCGCGCGTCTCGCCGCTGGCCAGGCCGCTCTTGTACTGGCCGACCAGGCGCGAGCCGCGCGGAATGAGCACGGTGGTGCCGTCGAAGCTGCGAATGTCGCGCGACACCACGGCGCGGGTATAGCCCGGCAGGTCGGAATTGATGGCGGTTTCCAGCACGGCCGGGATGACGGCGCCCTGCGGTACGACCTTGGAGGGATCGCCGATCTTCTGGGCCTTCTGCGTGATATCGCCGCTGACGCGCGCCGCGAACTGATCGTTGGCGGTCAGTGTGACCGCGCCGCCGGCAGCCCCTGCGGCTTGCGCTGCCTGTTGCTGCGGCGACGGCGCCGAGCTGTTGTCGATGACCAGCGCCGGGGCGCGCAGCGCATTCGGATCCTGTTGAGCCTGCGGTTGCGCCTGGGGCTGCGGCTGCGGCATGGGCTGGACCAGCGGCGGCGGCTGCGCGTCGATCGGCGTATTGAGCGACGGATTGATCGGCGGCAGGGTCGAGGGCTGCTGCGGCATGGGCGGCGCCATCTGCACCGGGGGCTGCGGCGGCAATTGCCGCGAGGGCTGCTTGTCGAGCACGACCCACACCAGGGCGCCCAGCGCCAGGACGCCGATCGTGCCGACGATCATGGTGGTGTCCATGCCGGAGCCGCCGCGCGCGACCTGGGGCAGAGCGCGCGTCGAGGCGGCTTCGAGGTCGTCCGGCGCCATCCTGAGGCGCGGATCGTTGCCCGAGGGGAGTTTCTTATCGGGGGCTGCCATCACTTCGCTCCCTTGCGGGGCCGCGGCGACTGCGCGTCGAGGCCTTCGACCTTGTAGGCGTCATTGTACAACACGGCGCGCAAATTGCCGCGCTTCAGGACATAGGCGCGCGCGACCTGCTCGACGATCAGATAATCGCCGCGCGCCGAATAGTTGACCAGGCTTTCGGTATTGTCGTTGTTGAGCGCGTAGACCGCCGGACTGGTGACGCTGGCGCTCCAGCGGAAATAGGTCGACAGGCCGTCGTCGAAGACGCGCAGCGGGATCAGCTCCGTATTTCCGGTGTAGGAATAGGCGGTGTTGCGCTTTTCCGCCGGCGGCAGGAAGGCGTTGGGATCGACCGGCGCCTTGGGCCCCGCGACCGGGGCGCCCGTCGGCGGCTCCGGCGGATAGCGGAAGCGCAGCTCATAGGCGACGCGGCCCTTGTTGCAGTCGGCTTCCGAGGCGTTGCGCAGCTCGAAATTATAGGTGCGCTTGTCGGTGATCACCGTCAGGTTGGTGAAGGCCCGGGTCGCCGTGGGCTTGAGGAACATCAGATCGCCGCGCTTGTTGGCGGTGACCTGCCACGCCGAGCTGTCGCCGATCGACACGGTGTCGACGTGCTCGTTCGACGCCAGGGTGACGGTCGTCTGGAAGCCCATGCAGCCGTTCAGGCGGTAGATTTCGCCGGCATTGTAATCGACATATCTCAGGCGCGCATCGAGGTCGGTGATCGTCTCGGGGATCGGCTTGCGCTCGGTGTACGGCACCGCCTCGGGCGGACGCGCCGAGTCGCGCACCGGCCGGGCCTGCAGGTTCTGGCCGGGCTGCTGCACAGGCGTGGTGCGGGTCTGGCCCGGATCGGGCGCCTGGGCCTGAGCCAGGGCGACACCGGGTATGAGGATCAGAAGGGGAAGAACGCGTTTCATCATGTCGTGGTCTCCGCCGGGCTTCTTGGCGGCTTGGCGGGCGGCGGGGCCGCAACCGCGGCGTTGGTGCGGGGACGGAAGCGTTGACCCAGGCCCTGGACGCGGCTGAAGCGGTCGGCAGAACCCTGGCCGCCGCGCGATTCCGGATCGTAGAGGCCCAAGACCTCGGCGCGGGCGGCGGGCGTCGCCGGGGACTGACCGGCGTCGCGCGTGACGGCGGTGACCAGCGGCTCGGTGCGTTCCAGTGCGTCTGAACTGCGCGACGAACTGGTCAGGCTGGTCAATATGGGGGCGGGAAGCGAATAGGCGGCGGGCACGGGCGCGGGGGCATTGCCGCCACGGCCATTCGACGGCCGGTCGCGCAACGCGGCCTGCCAGTCGCGGACCAGCGAGGCGGCGACCCACATCAGGGTGAACAGGAAGGCGCAGTAGATCAGCGAGCCCATGAACAGGATGACCATGGGCTGGACGGCCTTGACGGCTGCCTGGGGATCGTTGCCGATCGATTCGATCAGCGGCACGAAGAGCAGCAGCGAGGCCGTACCGCCCAGCACGATCAGCATGGGCGCCAGCGAGAAGATGAGACTGGTGCGGATCCAGCCGTTGAACAGGCCGCGCGTCTGCGGAAACAGGCCCAGCACGATGAAGAGCGGCCCGAGGATGAGCAGAAGATACAGCACCATGCGCGTGAGAATGAGGGCGCCCAGGGTCGAAACCAGCATGAACAGGCCCGACAGCCAGAACAGCGTCACCGGCATGGGTTTTGGGCCCAGCATGGCGGCGGCGGCATCGGCCTTGGCGGCCGCGGCCTGACCGGGCACATTGCCGTCGAGCGCCTGGGCGATGTCGGCGAACTTGACGAACAGGCCGTCCAACCCTTGCGCGAAGTTCATGACCGCGCTGCCGTGCTGGCCGAGAAGGGCCGCGGCGACCTCGTCGGGACCGTTCATCAGGAGGCCGTAGAAGACCGCGTGATAGGCCGGCCACGCGGTGACGAAGGTCAGGACCAGCACCATGGTGACGATGCGTGGCGACATCATGCTGAGCGTCAGCTGCGTGCGGCCGGTCAGGAAACCGTAGGCGATCAGCGCGATATAGATGATCAGCATCAGCTGCAGCGCCGGACCGAAGACGCCGCCGGCGCCGAACAGGCGGTCATAGCCCGTCTGCACCGCCGAGGTGATGTGGCAGTCCATGGCCTGGAGCGAGCCCGAGACACTGGTTTCGCCGACAAGGGTGATCTGCGGGCAATAGGCCATGGTCACATCCCCTTGCGCTTGCGGCGCGGCGTGGCGTCGGGCCATGGCTCGCCGAGCAGGGGCTGCCACCAGGCTTCGGGCGCGTCGCCGAGGCGGGCGCGCAGCTCGTCGAGCTGGCGCACGGTCGATTCCCGGCCCGACAGGACGGTCAGGATGTCCGGCATGGACGACAGGTCGAGCCGCGCCACGACCGAGTGGTTGCCGTGCTTGACCAGGAAGGCGCGCGACGAGGCGGGCAGCGCGCGGATCAGGTCGAGTTCGTGCAGCGTCAGGCCGAAGCCGTCGCAATAGTCTTCGACCTGGGCCCTGGGGTTCGGCATGAAGATCTGCGTCGCCGACTGCTCGATGATGGCCGTCGAGATACGGCTGTCCAGCGCGTCGCGCGCCGACTGCGTGCCGAAGCCGAGGATGGCGTTGCGCTTTCTGAGGGTCTTCATCCAGTTGCGGATGGCGGCGGCGAAGATTTCGTCGTCGAGCGCCTTCCAGCCTTCGTCGATGATGATGATGGTGGGCGTGCCGTCCAGCCGCTCTTCGACGCGCTGGAACAGGTACATCATGCACGGGGTGCGCAAGGTCGGTTCGTTCAGCAGCTGCGTCATGTCGAAGCCGAGCGTGCGCGCGCTCATGTCGAGCGCATCGGTCTCGTTGTCGAACAGCCAGGCGTGCTCGCCGGTCCCGACCCACGGGCTGAGACGCGCGGCCAGGTCGCCGTGCGTCGGACGGCGGACGCCGCCCAGCAGTTCGCGGAAATAGCGCAGGCGGCGGTATTGCGGTTCCTGCTCGAAATTGGCGTCGACCGCTTCCGAGATGATGGCCTCTTCCTCGGAATTGAGCGGCGCGTCGGGGCGGGCAATCAGTTGCGCGATCAGGGTGCGGAGGAAGGCGCGGTTCGACGGCGAGTCGGCAAGCTGCAGCGGATTGAAGCCCGTGGGCTCGCCCGGACGCAGGGTGTCGTAGTGGCCGCCGATGGCGCGGATGAAGATTTCGGCGCCGCGGTCCTTGTCGAAAAGGACCGTGCGCGGCTTGAACTTCTGCGCCTGGGCGGCCAGGAAGTTGAGCACGACCGTCTTGCCGGAGCCGGACGGCCCGATGACGGTGAAATTGCCGAGGTCGGCCTTGTGGAAGTTGAAATAGTAGGGCGTGGCCGAACTGGTTTCGAAGACCGTCACCGCCTGGCCCCAATGGTTGCCTTCGGGCTGGCCGATCGGGAAGCCGTGCAACGAGGCGAAGCTGGCATAGGCCGACGTCGAGATCAGGGCCTTGCGTGCGACAAAGCCTTCATTGCCGGGGAACTGCGCCCAGAAGGCGGGCTCGAGATTGACGTCCTCGCGCACGGCGATGGCGCCGAGGTCGGCCAGGGCGGCCAGGCACTGCGCCGCGGCGGGGTCGAGGGTTTCGAGCGACTTGGTGCGGACCAGCAGGCTCAGATGATGTTCGCCCAGGCCCATGGCGCCGGTGGCGAGGTCGTCCTTGGCGGCCATCAGGCCGGCGCGCAGCGACATCGCTTCCTCGTCGGCGGCGCGCATGCGGCGGAGCGCCAGATTGATGCGCTCCAGCCCGATCTGCCGGTCGACGAAGCCGAAGCTTTCGGTCAGTGTCATTTCGAACGGCAGGCGCAGAAGCGCGTCGCACATGCCGGGCGTGGCATTGGGCGGATAGTCCTTGAGGCTGAGGATGGCGGCGTAGTCCTTGCCGTCGTTGACCGTCGACTGCTCCATGGCTTCAAGGCCGAAGCTGATGCGGCGGTAGGGCAGGTATTGGCCGATATCGTCGTGCGTGCGCAGGACGGGGCGCATCTCGCCGTTGTAGAGCGCCGACAACAGTTCCAGAACTTCGGAACAGCGCCCGTTCTGCGTCTCGTAGGCGCCGAGGACGCGGGGCCCGTAGGCCTGCAGCGCCGCCAGCAGGGCTTCGGTCGCCGCCTGCAATTCCTTGTGGTCGCGGGCTTCGGTGGCGGCCGCGGCATTGTCGCCCAGGCCCTTGCCGAATACGTCGGCGATCTTCTCGGCGAAACCCACCTTGCCCTTGGGATTGCGGCGGACGACGGTGATGAACAGGTCGTTGACGAAGAGCTGGCGTGACGACAGGCGGTGTTGCCACTTTTCCTGAATCGAGGAACAGACCGGATCGTCGTAGGTCGCGTCCAGTCCGACCGTGACCTTGCGCCGGATGATGTGGTGATACAGGACGAAGCGCGACGACCCGATGGCGCGCAGCGCCGCGGCGCGCACGATCTGGCGGTGGTTGACCTCTTCGGTGTCGGCGGTCTCGAAGGCGAACCCTTCGAGATAGATCGACTGCATCAGGCTGCCGTCGCGCAACACGATGGTGCGGTCGTCGATGAAATGGTCGTAGGGCAGGCGGTCACCGACGCGCGCTTCGTCTTTTCCCCAGCCCGCGAACCCGCCCAAACCCTTGATTTTGTCGGCCATGATACGCGGCCCCTAAGGATGATACGAGTTGCAGCGCCACAGGCGCCAGTTCTTGATGCGCTGGCACCGCGACACCTTGGTCAGCCAGATGTCGAAGACGCGCGGTTCGCGCAGGCAGGCCAGGTAGCCGACCGCATGGACGATCGCGGTCGCCGCGAAGCACCAGAAGGACCGCGAAATCAAAAAGGCCTCGGTCGTGACCACGGCGTTGATGATGAAAAAACTATAGGTCACGCCGGCGAACATCTGCGGCTGGGTCAGCGCCTTGAACACCGGGGATTTGATCAGGTCGGCCATGAATCTCGTGCGGAAAGCCGCGAGTGGTTTCGCGGCCGTCCCCTGTAAAGCTGGATTTCAAGGCGAAACGACGACGGGTCGTGTTTCGCTTTGAAACTGAAGAGTCGCCAAGGGCGGAAAAACGTAGGTCTGTTTTCGCCGAATTTGCGCGACAGGCATAAACACTAATGCGCGACGGCCTGGATTCCGCCGACAATCGTGGCCGCGCCGAACAGGATGAAGACGCCGATGATGACGGTCGCGCCGTAACGCCAGTTCATGCGGCCCGTCAGCATCATGAAACCGACCATGGCGACGGCGATGACGGCGACGGTGGTCGCCACCTTGCCCATCAGCGTGCCCTGGATCCAGTCGAGCGCGCCGGTGATCGGCGAGGAGCCGGCCGGGCCGGCCTGGGCGTGCGCGCCGGTTGCGAACAGCGCGGATGCGGCGGCCAGCGCCAGCGATTTGGCGGAATTTTTAAGTGTCACGTGCCTTTTTCGGCCCATTTGGACCTCTCCCTCGAAAAAATGCCAGGATCGCCTATCCGGGTTATGTGGCGGGCTTATGTCAGACGATATATCCGATCCGGGCGGAATCGCTGTTAACGCTAAAGACAGCCCGGGGAAAAATCAACCGCTGCGCGCGGCGTCCGCACAAATTGGCGGTGCCGGACCGGCGAGACATTCGTTCCCGTTCTTGACCTAAAGCATTAATCGCCGGTTACGATGAATACCGTAACCCGTGCCGGGCGTTCAGCATAACGCATACGTGATTGCAGGGACCTTGGATGCCGCCGGGCGGCTATTCCGCGAAGGTGACGATCACGCCCTTCTTGCGGAAGTAGGATTGCATGGTCTTGCGGCCGGCGCGGTTGTTCTGCGCCAGGCGCGCCGGTTCGACCACGACCTCCTTCTTGCCTTCCTCGACGAGGGCGGCCTTCAGCGTCTTGATGTGCGTATCGATCTCGGCATTGTCGTTGGCAAGCGAGGCGTAGATCAGTTCAAGGGCATCGCTGACAGTGGTCAAGGCTCAGGTCTCCGGTATGTTTCGCCTGCCTCTATCGGTTTGCCGAGGGAAGCGCAAGGCGCCGATTGCATCTCCCCGTCGCGTAGCGATGGGGAGGGGGACCGCACGAGGAGCGAAGCGACGAGATGTGGTGGTGGGGATTCTTGCATTCTTAGGAAACGCCGGCGGGTGAAAAGCAAGCAAGAAACCCCACCACCACATCTCCTTCGCCTTGCTACGCAAAAGCTCAGTCGTGCGGTCCCCCTCCCCATTTTTCCGCGAAAAACGGGGAGGTACAACATAGCGCTACCGCTTCTTACCCAACGGCAGGACCTGCACCGGGTGGTTCAGCCCGTCCAGCGTCGTGGCGATCCAGGCCTTGAAGCCGTCGAGGTCGCGGACGCCCGAGGCGTCCTGCACCCAGGTTTCGGCGAAGGCATATCGCACCTTCGACGCGTTCCTGAAGGTGATGAACAGCGTCTGGCCGTCGTCGTTATAGCGCGTCGCCACGGCCTTTTCCGGGAAGAACAGCACGATGCCGAGATTGTCGCCCGCCAGGCTTTGCTGGCCCCAGGTGGCTATGTAGCCCCAGTCTCCCGTCGCCTTGCCGGACTTCAGGATCGTCATGTCCTTGTGGTGGACGATGCCGGCCGCCACCGGGCCCGTCATGCCGGTGCCCTTGGCGTCGACGAAGGTTACCGCCGAGCCCGAATGGATACGGTAATGGGTAACGAGGTTGGATTTGCCGCCGTTGAAACCGAGGTTTTCGACCGTAGCGACGGCGCTGAGGGGGCCTTCGGTCGCCACGTGGCCAACGACCTGGTTCGGACCGACCTGCGACGCCTTGCCGTTACGGACTTCGCCGATGCCGCCCATGCCCAGCGACTGGTCGACCTGGAAGATGTCCTGCCCCCAGTCGGCCATCTCGTGGTAATTGGCCACGCCCTGGCCGATCGATTGCAGGATCGGGCGCGGCAGCTTCTTGCCGTAGATATCGGTGACGGACCGCTCGTCGAGATAGAGGCGGTAGGCGGCCTTGTCGCTTTCCCAGCCCAGGCCCTCGAAGGCGATCAGGCCGTCGTGGATGAAGTGGTCGGCCGGGACCTTATAGTCCTTGCGTAGGTGGAAGACGCCCCCCTTCAGCACCTTGTCCTGCATCGTGCCGCCGTCCTGGACGTTGAGGATGGCCTGGGTCTGCAGGGGCAGGGGGGCGTTTTGCGGTACGAACTGCACGGTGGCCTTCGCGTGGGCCTTCATCGGCAGGACGAAGGATACAGTGGCCGCCTGGCCGTCGGCCGCGGCGTTATATTGCGCGGCGTAGACGCGGCCGCCGCTCAACACCGACCAGTTGCCGGCCGTGGCGCCGATGCGCGCCGCCGGCACCGAGACGAACGCGTCGGCTTGGTCGTGCGACGAAGGGTTCTCTACCGTGACGCCGGTCTTCAGCGGCTGGATGGGGGGAAGGTCGAGGTCCGCGACGGCGGTCGCCGCCAAAAGAAACGCGCCGACGCCGTAATGCTGGGTATCGTCGTATTCGACGGCATCGGGACGATCGCCGACCGGCTGGACGTAACCCAGCTTGCCGTCGGGATGCACGGCACGCGTCAGGGCGGCCCAGCCCTTGCGCACCACGGGCTCATAGGTCGGCTTGTCAAGCAGGCCGGCCTTGATCCCCCAGGCGAAGCCGTAGGTATAGAAGCCGGTGCCGCTCGATTCCGGCAGCGCCGTTTCCGGGTCGCCGAGCAGGGACGGCGACCAGAATCCGTCGGGCTTCTGAATCGATTTCAGCTTGGCCGCCATGTCCTTGAAGATCACGGTCATGCGCGCGCGATCGGGGTCGTTTTCCGGCAGAAGCGCCAGCATGCGCGCCAGTCCCGCGAACACCCAGCCGTCGCCGCGCGACCAGAAGACTTTTTTGCCGTTGATGTCGCGGCGCTCGAAGAAACGGCTGTCGCGGAAATAGAGGTGCTCGTCGCTGTCGTAGAGCAGGCCGGTCGTCGCCCAGAATTCCTTTTTGGCGAAATCGGCGTATTTCGGATCGCCGGTCACCTTCGACATTTCAAGCCAGACCGGCGGCGCCATGAACAGCGCGTCGGCCCACGACCAGCGGTCCTGCGACGGCACGCTGCCGTCGGGCATCTGGACGAAGTGGAGGTCGATGTCCTTGTGGTTGGCCAGGATCCAGTCGAGACGATCGCGCAAAGGCTGGATGGCGGCGTCGCCTGCACCATGACGCTTGGCCCACAGATAGGCCGTGCCTATCGCGAAGTCGTCGGCGTGGAACAGGCGGCGGCCGGGTTCGAAATTATTATCCTTGCCGCGCTGAAGGATGGCGTCGCCGAATTCCGGGTTCTGGCTGTGGTCGGCCAGGGCGGTCAGCCCGACGAAGAGCGCCCCCTGTTCCCAGCCCTTCGGGTCGGGCATCGCCTTGACCGAGCGCGGATGCTCGCCGCGCGCCAGGGCCTTCAGTTGCCAGTCGCCGGCCTTTTCGGCCAGTTGGATGATGGCGGCGGGCTTCCAGGGTACGGCGTCCGCAACGGCGACCGACAGCGGCGGTGTGGCGGGTTCAGCATTGGCCAGGCTTGGGGCCAGGGCAGGGGCAAACGCAAGCAGGCTTGCGGCGGTCGCGAGCGCCGTCTTCAACTTCATCTGGGTCTCCACCGGTTATCGTTTTTATCTGAGGTCGGCGAGCGGGACGCCCGCCATGTCGTCGTAATCGAGATTGTCGCCGCCCATCGCCCAGACGAAGGCGTAGGCCGACGTGCCCGCGCCCATATGGACCGACCAGGACGGGCAGATCACGGCCTCTTCGTTCTTCACGACGATATGGCGCGTCTCCTCGGGCGTGCCCATGATGTGAAAAAGACGCTCGGCGTCGTCGAGGCCGAAGTAGAAATAGACCTCCGAGCGCTGTTCATGGCGGTGCGGCGGCAGGGTGTTCCACACATTGCCCGGGGCGATTTCGGTCAGCCCCATCAGGAGCTGCGCCGACGGGCAGGTCTCGGGCGTGATGAACTGGTAGATCGAACGGGCATTGCTGTTGCGTTCGCCGCCGCGCTGAAGCGGCGCGATCGTGTCGCGCGGTAAAAGGCGTGTGTCGTGGCGACTGTGGGCCGGCGTGCTGGCCAAGTAGAAGCGCGCACCCGTGCCCGAAAAGGCGATGTCGCGCGCGCCCTGACCGACATATAGGGCATCGAAACGTTCGAGCTTATAATTGGTGCCGTCAACGCTGACCGTGCCTGCGCCGTCGCCGATATTGACGACGCCCAGTTCGCGCCGCGCCAGCAGACCCGCGCCGTCGTTCTGCAAGGGCAGGCTGAGGCGGCCCGTTCCCGGCACGGCGCCACCGACGATCATCCGTTCCTGGTGGACGTAGGCGAGGTTCAGTTCCCCCACCGCGAACAGGTCTTCGACCAGATAGTGGCCGCGCAAGGCCGCGCTGCTGGCGCCGTCGAGCACGGAAGGGGGCGTGGCGTAGTGAACGGACTTGAACATCCGCGCCTACTTCAGCTCGGGCGCCACGGCGGCCAGGGCAGCGCGGACGCAGGCGTCGGCGTCGGCGTGCGGTACGTCGGCGACGGCTACGCCACCGAAGACCTTGCCGTCCTTGTGCAGGGGCAGCGAGCCGGCGTGGGGGTTATAGAGGTCCTTGTGCGCGGCGATCTCGGCGGCGAAGGCTGCGTCGGTCTTTTCGCGCGGCTCCATGTCCGAGCCGGGCGCGTCGAAGTGCGCCGCGGCGGCGGCCTTCAGCGGCGCGGCGACCGGCGGCTTCGGGGCGCCGTCGGCGCGCAGGAGCACGCGCAGGCGGCCTTCGGCGTCGACCACGGCGGCACTGGCGCTCAGGCCACGCGCGTGGCAGGCGTCGAGCGCGCCTTGAGCCAGCTTCAAAGACAGGGCAAGCGACGGGCCGGGGGCTTCGGTCAGGGGGGCGGGGGCGGCGGGCTTGTTCTCCGCCAGGGCCATGCCCGCGGCCAGACAGCTCGCCAAGGTAACGGCATACAAAAGCCCGCGCATACGACCCTCCATCACGTCTTTTTACCGGCGTAACATATAAGGATACGCCGTTCAAGATAGTGAAACGGCCGTCCCGCTTTTATCCGTCGCTTTAAACGGGCGCGCGTGCTTTAGCCGGTAAAGCCGAGGTCGCGGCTGATGGCCAGCGCCGTGTCGCGGACGTAGCCGCGCAGGGTATCCATGCGCGATTCGTCCATATATTGCTGGGCGCTCGACACGCTGATGGCCGCAACGATACGCCCGCTCATGTCGCGGATGGGGGCGGCGACGCAGCGGATCCGGTCCTCGTTCTCGTCGAGGTCCAGGGCATAGTCCTCGGCCTTGTACCGCTTCATGATGTCGATCCACGACTTGAGATCGTAGCGGTAATTCGGCTGCTCGCGCGCCTCGCGCTGATAGATTTCGCGCCAGTATTCCTCGTCGGTATCGAACAAAAGGACCTTGCCGAGCCCGGTCGGGCGAATCGGCTGGCGTTCGCCGATGACGCAGCGCACCTGGATGCGGCGCGTGCCGGGAATCTTGTCGATATAATGGACCTGGTTGTGGTCGAGGACGCCCAGGTTCACCGTGTCGCCGGTATCCGCCGACAGTTTGAGCAGGTGCGGATGCGCCACGCGCGTGATGGTGATCTGCTGCGAGGCGACGTAGCCGAGCTCGAGCAGCTTGGTACCCAGGCTATATCCGTCGCGCGGGCTAAGGATCAGGTAACGGCCTTCGACCAGGGTCGTGGCCAGCCGGTGCACCGTGCTCTTGTTGAGTCCCAGCGAACGCGAAATGCGCGCCAGCGTGTTGTCGCCGCGCGCCACGCGATCGAGCACGTCCAACCCGCGCATCAGGGTCAGGGCGCCGGTCGCCGAGCGGCTTTCGCCTTCCGGGGCGGCCTCGGGAGCGCCTTCGGGGGTGGCTTCAGGGTCTTCGGGCGCGAAATCGTTTGTCAGTCCATCCATGGCGCGAATCTAGCCCCCGTCGGAGTGAACTTCAAGCAGAGTCTTGAAACGCCGTTTCAGGAACCGAGCG
>OUNM010636696.1_pt1 | contig 14272 bp, 9 predicted proteins | sample 1769961 | NCBI WGS metagenome assembly OUNM01 (sample SAMEA3914820, study PRJEB12502) | metagenome | biome: forest; material: soil | place: USA | collected 2012-03-12 | depth 0.3 m | reverse complement strand
GGGGGGAGGGTTCCCAAGGGGGAGGCGGTGAGGAGGTGGGTTTTGGGGGTGCCTGTTGGGAAAAAGGGGGGGGAGGGGGAGGTGCCGATGTTGGTGGAGGAGGGGGGGAGGGATAAGGAGGAGAGGGAGTTTGATGTGGACTGTGAGGGGCCCGTGGATAAGGACATGCAGCTGTTCAATGTGGCGGATAACCTCATCAAGAGTCATCTTGCTAGGGTTGATGTGCCGTTGTTGGGGCTGGTGTCGTTTGAGGAGAGCGAGGGTGAGAGCGAGAGTGAGGATGATTTTATGGATTATGAGGATTATGAGGGGGAGGAGGATGAGGAGGAGGAATATGAGTATGAGGACGACGAGGAGGAGGTGGATGGGGATGACGAAGAGGATGTCCACGCCGAGGCGAGAGCACGCCTCCGAAGAGGTCTTGATGGAAGCGGAGAGGAGCTGGCTTCGACATCCAAGGAGGCTCAGTTGGGCACAACACCCACCGGCAGCCGCAAGCGGTCGAGGAGCTGCATTTCATGAGGATGGACTTAAACGAGATGATTTGGGACGAGGCGTTGATACCATTCCATTCCGTATATACCTAGATCTTTGCCAGCAACAGCAATGTCATGATTTATTGGATTGATGTCTTGACAGAACATTTCTCATGTGGAAGTGAAATGGTGAACTTCGAGAAAACAGGTTGGGCAATGAAGCCCAACCACAGTATGGAAATCCGGGAGAGTGCTAAGGGGTGCGAGTCTGCCTGCTGCGGATCAGATGTTTTCAGAGGCTTCAAGCTGCTGAGCATCGAGACGGGAGTCAAGAGCAGTTGTTGGGGTGATCATCGCAGCACCCGATGGCGGGGATCGGCGGGGGTAGGCCCTGACTCTCATTGGCTGGTGTGTTGCGGGGAACCAAGGCGGGACACTGCGGGACACTCGCCGCTGCTTGTTCTGGGTACCTCACCCCCTGTCAGCCACCTGAAGCAGGGGCCGTCTCCGTGATCACCTGCAGTGCATCGGCCCGCCAGGAAGGTACCTTACCAACCACCTTCAACCAACCACCTGCCGCTTCTTCCGTGCAACCATCCGTGAACGTTGTTTTATTCGAACTTTGACTCCCTCTGTCTTGATTCCATCCCGGAAAACACTACGCTTCTGTTCTGTGCTCGGAATCACTGGAAGCCGAAGCTCCCAGTCTGAAGCTGTTCCCCTCTGTGTCTGACCATCAGCAAAGAAGGCGGGGCAACAGGCTTGCTCCTGGTGGTGCCTTGACTCTTTCAAGTTTCAATTGGAGACGCTTCTTTGCCTTCTTCCATCTCTTCCATCTTGTCTGGCTTCTTCTCACCCTTCCAAGCCTACTCCACCGCCGACATCATGGGCGGCGAGACCCGGGCCCAGAAGGGCCCCCGCAGCGACTACCCTCTGCACGCCCCCAAGCCCGTGGGCCAGATGATATCCAAAATCTACAGAGACCGCATCAACCAGTTCTACTCCGGCGGCCAATATGAGCACCATAACCTCCGCGCCATGATCAACGAGGCCGTCGTCTCAGGCGAGCCTCACGTCCAGCTCTCCGTCTGGGACGCTCCAGACCAGTCCAGGCCCACCTTCAAAGACGCCACAGCCCACGACTTCAAGCACACGGCCGTGGGCGAGTGGTTTGGTCCGTCGTGGACAACCCACTGGTTCAAGGTCGTCTTGAAGGTCCCGAGAGCCCTCCAGGACAAGAGGCTGCTCGAGCTCCACTGGGACGCCAACAATGAAGGGCTGATTTGGGATGAGGACGGCCACCCGCTTCAGGGCCTCACTGGCGGTGGCGAGCGTGTGGAATGGATCCTGCCAGACTCGTTTCGCGACGGGGAGGAGCACACCATCTACATCGAGATGGCCTGCAACGGCATGTTTGGAAATGCCCCTGGCGGAGACTCCATCCAGCCTCCAGACCCGAACAAGTACTTCCGTCTGGACCGCGCTGAGATCGTCGCTGTTGACCCCGACGCCCGGCAGCTCTATATCGACATTTGGATCATTGGAGACGCCGCAAGGGAGTTCCCCCAGGACTCCTGGGAGCAGCACAAGGCGCTGAAGACGTGCAACGCCATCATTGAAGCATTTGAGCTTGGCAACCGCGAGTCCCTGAAGATCTGCCGCGAGATTGCCGAGGACTACTTGGGTCCCAACGTCAACTCTGCCGACGTGTACGAGAGCGGGAAAGAGCCCGTCGTTTACGGCATTGGGCACTGCCATATCGACAGCTGCTGGCTGTGGCCTTTTGCCGAGACCAAGCGCAAGGTGGCCAGGTCGTGGTCCAACCAGTGCGACCTGATGGACCGCTACCCCGAGCTCAACTTTGCCTGCTCCCAGGCTCAGCAATACAAATGGCTCAAGGAGCTCTATCCGTCAGTCTTTGAACGCGTCAAGAAGAAGGTTGCCGAGGGCCGCTTCCACCCTATCGGAGGCAGCTGGGTGGAACACGATACCAACATGCCCAGCGGCGAGTCGCTGGTTCGCCAGTTTTTGTACGGCCAGCGCTTTTACGAGAGCAACTTCGGCCGCCGTTGTCAGACCTTCTGGCTGCCCGACACCTTTGGGTACTCGAGCCAGTTGCCCCAGCTCTGCCGCCAGTCCGGCATGACGCGGTTCCTCACCCAGAAGCTCAGCTGGAACAACATTAACCGGTTCCCTCACACCACTTTCAACTGGGTTGCTCTTGACGGATCTCAAGTCATCTGCCACATGCCTCCGTCCGAGACCTACACGGCGGACGCTCACTTTGGTGATGTCAAGCGTAGCATGTCGCAGCACAAGTCCCTAGACCAGGACGCCACATCGCTTCTCGTCTTTGGCAAGGGTGATGGAGGCGGTGGCCCGACATGGCAGCACCTCGAGAAGCTCCGTCGGTGCCGTGGTATCAGCGACACCGTCGGCCTGCTGCCCCGTGTCCACATGGGCAATTCGGTCGACGATTTCTTTGACAAGCTCGAGCGCAAGGCTGACTCCTTTGTGACATGGTTTGGCGAGCTGTATTTTGAGCTGCATCGCGGGACGTACACGACCCAGGCGAACAACAAGCGCAACAACCGCAGGGCCGAGGCTGTCCTTCGAGACCTGGAGCTGTTGGCCACGATTGCTTCCATCAAAGACGACTCGTACAAGTATCCGAAGGAGGAGTTTGATTCCATGTGGGAGAAGGCGCTTCTCTGCCAGTTCCACGACTGTCTTCCGGGCAGCTCGATTGCGATGGCCTACCGCGAGTCGGACGAGGTGAGTCGGAACATTTTCCACGGCCCGATTAGAGACTAACGAAAGCACATCAGATGTACGAAGAGTTGTTCCAAACCGCTGAGGACATTCTGGAGGGTATTTCAGACGTCCTGGGTGTCACACAGGTCCAGACCGCCACAGTGGCGGATGGCATCGCCTTGAACACGCTGCCGTGGCACCGCAAAGAAGTTATTGACATCTCTGACACCGAAGCTGCCGTGGCTTGCGGGAATGGCCCGCTGCTGAAACTGCGAACTCTTAAGGCTAGTCAAGACAACGCGCTCGTCTCCCTCCAGCAGCTTTCGAAGGACGTCTTTGTCCTGGAGAATAGTCAACTCAGGGTCAAGGTGGAAGCGGGCGCCATCACGTCCCTCTACGACAGACTGGCAGAGCGCGAGATTATTCCCAAGGGGCAGACGGCCAACCAGTACGTCATCTTCGACGACAAGCCCCTGTACTGGCAGGCCTGGGACGTCGAGGTTTACCACCTCGACACCCGCAAGCCTCTCCATTCCAGCGAGACCAAGGTCCACGAGCACAAGAACCATCGTGTCAGCGTCGTCACCCACACCAAGATCAGCGAGAAGTCCTCCATCAGGACCGTCATCAGCCTCGCGGCCGCCATCTCGGGCCAGCAGTCCCTCATCGAGTTCTCGAGCGAAGTCAAGTGGCACGAAACCATGAAATTCCTCAAGGTCGAGTTCCCCGTCGACATCCGCAACACGGAGGCCAGCTACGAAACCCAGTTCGGCGTCGTCAGGCGCCCGACCCACTACAACACCTCGTGGGACATGGCCAAGTTCGAGGTCTGCGGCCACCGCTTCGCTGACCTGTCGGAGCACGGCTACGGCGTCTCCATCCTCAACGATTCCAAGTACGGCTTCGCCACCGCGGGCAACGTTATGCGTCTCTCGCTCCTGCGCAGCGCCAAGGCCCCCGACGCCCACGCCGACATGGGCACCCACCACATCCGCTGGGCCATCCTCCCGCATCAGGGCGCCCTGTCGCACGTCACCGTCCGCAAGGCCATCGAGTTCAACAACCCGCTCAAGCTCCACCGTGCTGCCGCCCCGGGCGCCGCCGCCAGCCTCCTCTCGGAGCCGCCCGTGTACCTGACCAGCGACTCGAGCACGGCGCTGGTGCTCGACACGGTCAAGCGCGGCGAGGACGACGAGGACGTGTCGAGGGGCGAGCTGCCCTCCAACCCGGGGCGGAGTGTCATCCTGCGCATCTACGACAGCCTCGGCGGGCGGGCGCGGGGTACCGTCGCCACGACGTGGGATGTCAAGCGCGTGTCCAAGGCGAATCTGCTGGAGGACGAGCTCGAGGAGGTGGTGATTGAGGATGGCAGGTTTGCGGTTGACTTGAAGCCGTTTGAGGTTGCGACGTTTAAGTTGCAGTTGGCGTAGGCTGGGGTGGTTGTGGAAATTTATATGTTTAGGGTCGTCTGTGGGCTTCATATGTTTGTTTGTGTGAGGTTTTTGTCTGGGATGGAAGTGCTGGTTGGGTTGATGATAGTTGTTAGTATGAAAGGCAAGCATATTTGATACGTGGATGCAAGTCATAACTCGCTGATAGCTGGAGTGAACCAAGTGTCGCACGTTGCTGCCTGTTGTATTCCCGAATCTAATAATGCAACAACTAGGTAGTCTAGCATCTTTCGCAACCCCAGCCGGCACTTTCTGTAATGTATGTGCATAGGATCCATGCCATATACATACAACCAAACCAAGCAACAAAACAATACCCCCAACCCAAACCCCCAAATCACCTCCTCCCCTTGGCAGCCTTCCTCTTCCGCGCCTCCTTCTCCCGGGCGTACTCGTTCGAGGCGCGGCCCTCCTCCCCCTGGATCTCGGCCACGAGCCGCTTGTACTTCTTGTCGTAGGCCTCGTCGCGCTGCTTCTTGACGCGCAGGTTCTCGCGCTGCATGAAGGCCGCGTCCTTGCGCAGCTCGCGCATGGCGCCCTTGCGCTCGCGCTTGTGCTCCGCCTTGAGCTTGGCCAGCTCGGCGCGCTCGCGGTCCGGGTCGTAGTGCTTGGTCGGGTCGAAGGAGTCTTCGAACTTGGGGATGTAGGTGCGGATGGCGAGGGGTTTGTGGTTGTGGAGTTGGAGGGGCTGGCGGGCGAGGCGGGCGAGCTGGAGGTGGCGGGTTAGGTGGGAGGTTGTTTCGGTTAGTTTGGTGAGGAGGGCTTGGGGGAGGGTGTTGGTTGGGGGGGTGGTGAGGTGCTGGAGGACGAGGAGGGCTGGGTGGAAGGTCTCGTGGAAGGCGGCGAGCTTGTGCCATGTCTCGGCGGCGGCTTTGAGGATCGCCGCGGTGGTGCTTGTGATGGCAACTTTGAGGGAGGTTTCGGCTGCTGGGGAGAGGGGTTGCTTCTGTTGGCAGTCGGAGCAGTTGAGCTGCCGGACGGCGGTCTTGCCGGCGCCTTGGATCCGGATCCCCGTGGCTGGCTCGTGGATGGGGAAGAAACCCAGCTTTCCAAGAGGCTTCTCGGGTGCGAGAGAGCAGAGTGTGTTGAGGCAGAAATTCATCAGCTCCGGCACGTAGCGCTTTGAGAATTGCTGGTACTGGAGGGCGAGGATCGAGAGGTAGGTTCCGGTGGCGTAGTCGGAGAGCCGCTGGGGAATCTTTTGCCCAAGGTAGCGGGCGATGGCGAGCATCGCGGGGGTGACGACTTGGTGGAAATGGTCCGACGTGGGGAAGGTCGTCCCAATTGCGGTCAAAACGAGCAGGTCTCCAACAGTGAGTGCCAGCGGCCGTTCTTGTTCGATCTCCTGGATGTGAGCGCGGTATGCCTTGGCCACCTCGATCGGAAATGACTTTGCGAGCGAGTGGATATGCCGGCTCAAGTTTTCCAACGTCGGAAACCAGTGCGGCTCGAAGTTGTCGCCCAGGTATGCGACGTGCTGGACCAGGACTTGGGAGAATTTGCCTAGCCTCTCCTTGTTCTTGCTGTCCAGCTTGGGGTGATAGAGCGCCCTGATGCGCTGAACGGCCACGGGAAGATTGGTGACTTCGAACCCCTGGAAAGTCTGGAGCATCTCCTCGTGTGTCTGCGGACATGGGAAAGTATAGGGGATGCCGTTCTCGTCGCTCGCCCTAGTTTTGTCGGCTATTTGGAAAACGGCGTCTTTCGTGACGGCCTCGGACAGGATCCCTTTGACGAATTCGTCATCGTCAGAGCCGGATTCTGATCCGGCATCCTCGTCGTCGCTTTCGTCGCCCTCCATGTCGTCACTGTCGAGTTCCAATTCGGAGCCGCTGGCAACAAGGTCGTCATCAATCAGGAAATCGTCCTCGTCGTCAAATCCCAGTTCTGTGGCAGTCGGCCGGTATTTGGCCGGCTTTCCTGTGAGCCCCTGACCGAGACCAAATTCATCCTCCTCGGCCTCGAACTGTTCGGACTCTTCCTCATCGCCGCCCTTCTTTTTCTTCTTTCTGCCCCTGCCCTCCTCTTCCTCCTCTTCCTCGTCCTCTTCGATTGCTTCTCCCCGCATGCGCCTCAGCCGCTTCTCCTGGAGTTCTTGCAACCGGTTCGACGCCTCTGTTGCCTGCTCCTCCTCGGTCTTCGTTCTTTCGGCTGGCTGAGCGCGCGTGTCTGCCGCGAGCTGCTTCACCCGGATGTCGTAATCCTTGTCAAGCGCAGCTCTGTCCTTCCCAGCAATGATCGTCGAATTTCCGTCCTTTGCTGGCGGCGGCTGTCGCTGGAAAAGCAGGGCCTGCAGCTCAGGCATGGCCTTGTCGAGTTCTTCCCTGAGCTCGTTGTCCTCATCCTTGGCAGCTTGCCGTTCCTGCGAGGGGGTTAGTTGGTGGGCTGCGGCGGCGTGAGGGCCAGTAACGTACATATTTGTGAGCCTTGGACTTGGCGATGATTTCCTCGTAGATCTCATTCTTCGTCTTCTTCCTGTCCGGCTGCCCGTCCTCTCCGTCTTGCTCCTCGGCTGTTTCGGCCAGGCGTTGGCGCTTCAGCATCCTTCTTTCGGCGCGCGAGCCGTCGGATTCATCGCCTGAGGGCAGATCCTCGTCGTCAAAGTCGTCCTTGAGGGGTTCGTCGTCGTCGTCGTCAAACAGGGGCTTGCCCGCGTGGGTCAATCCTCCCATGGGTGCGTCATCCTCTTCGAGATCGAACATGGAGCTCTTCTTGTGGTTCCGCAGCTGCTCCCGGGTGTATCGCTCGATCATCTTGTCCTCGAGCGACAAATTGGGGTCGTCTTCGCCGAAGCGCCTGTCGATCAACCCTCCGACCTTGTTCCGGCGTTGCATCTCGACGAGCAGGGTTTGACGCCGCTATCATTGACTGTCAGTAAAGTTCCGGGTTACATGCATGCATACATGTGCATGGGCCCCTCGACGGCTGGACGTACGCGCTCCTCTCCCACGGCCTTGGCCACGCCGGGCCGGCCCTTGATGCCCATGGTGGCCTTGTCACCGGCCGGCTTGTTGGTGGTGACTTCGAACTTGGGGCCCCGGGCGTTGGTCTTGAACTGGAAGGGATTGAACTGCTCGCGGATGCCGGCGAGGGCCTCTCCGCGGTGGAGGCGCTTGTCGGGTTTTGCCTTGAGCTCCTCGGCATTTTTGCGCTTTTGCTTCTTGGACTGCTGAGGGCCGACGATTCCCTGCTCACGGAGCGAGGCTTTGAGCCTCTTCAATTGCGACCCGGCCATGTTGAGAGGGTTGGCTCGGGGCTGGCGTCGTTGTGGTTGGTCACGGAGGGGGGAGCTTTCAGTATGTCCCAGGCCCTGTTCTCCAGGCGCGCTCAGAGATTTTTGGTGGTTTGCTGCCGTGCTATCTTATCTCAGGCTCCCTGCAGCCCCCCACCAGCAACTAAATTTTGGCGGTGAGTCCCGGCAGTAACCTGCCGCAGCTGCTGGATCCCTGCAACCATTCATCCATTCAGTTCCATCCCGGCCGCGTGGAACAGCCCGTGGAACCGAACCCACCCACTGAATCCCCACAGCCTCACGATGGCTCCATGACCTGCCAACCCTCAACCTTCGAACACGGCCATAGTTGCAATTCACCTCGGCGCCATGGGGTGGCTAACCAGGCTCATCTGGGATGACCGGGTGCTGCTCGGCGGCCTGGCCATCAGCGCAGTCGGCTGGCTGTTCTGGGCGCCCGTGCTGCTCGCCGAGTGGCGCGACGACGCCGAGATCAAACCCGTGCAGCCCAAGACGCAGTACATCACCCAGGAGACCGAGGACGCGCTGAAGCTCGGCACCCTCGACACCCTGCTGGACCACTACAACCAGTCGATAAGGGAGACCTCGGCCAAGATAGTGTGCGACCGGGCTGTCAACGACAAGGCCACCGTCGACTTCCTGCTCTGGGGCATCACGCGCCAGGACTACGACGAACGCATGAAGAACCTCAGGGCGCTTGCGATTATTACGGATCCTCGTGAGTTATTGGGCTTGTGCCAGCCTCCCACGGCAGCATGAAACTGACTGCGTGACAAGAGAGCCTCGAGCGGCTCCACCGGTGGAAAGCTTATGCCGCTCTGGTCCGGTGCTTGGAGCTGTCCCTCGATCCGGAACAGGAGGTGCTCGATGACGAAGACTGGGACGAGTACGCCTTGCGCGATATGACGGAGAAGCTGTGCCTGATGTTCATCGGTCAGCTGCTCAGCTGCTACGACGCCGAGAAGCTCATCAAGGCCAGGTTTGTCGAAAAGTGGCTGGCCAAGCAGAACTGGGGCGCCACCGAGCAGGACCGGCGGCGGAACTTTGCCCAGTACATGCGCTGCAGGGGCAACCGCATCACCGACATTGTCGCCTTGATCCGGGGAACCCGCTCCGGGCGAGAGGCGCTGGTGAGGGCCGGCCTCTTGGCCGCATCGCCGCCTTCGGAGAGCGACCCGGAGGACAACGTGCCGCTTATCGAACGGTTCAGCGTGCTGCTTCCAAGCAACATTGATATCAACAACCTGCGAGACGACGACCAAACGAGGCTCCTCATCCGCTCTCTGCAGGGAGCACAGTCGGCCGAGGAGCAGCGCGTTCGGCACCGGCACCGGGAGGCCATGGTTCTGAATGATGGCAGCCGGCCTGTGAACAGCGACGATATTATCCAGCGACCCGAGTCTCCCTCATGAGCCGACCCAGCGAGCAGCGAGCCAGGTCCGAGATGAGGTGTCTCGAACAACCCTAAACATATATTTCACCACCCAACACAGAATAACACATGTCGATCGCCAACTCGAACTCCGGATCATTTGGGATGAGACTGAGACCGCGGAAGAGCAGAGAGCCGCTGCCGCGCATCCACAGCAGGCAGCCGGGCGTCTCATGAAGGCCAGATATCGATTGCCGTCTTGGCTGAACGGGCCTGCAGTCGGCCGTGTCCCATGCCGGCAACGGGGATTACCCCGGGATATCGAAACGGCTCGCTGCAGCGGGGGTTCGCTTGAGAAAGGGTCTCCAGCCGCCAAAACGGGAGCGGTGCCAGTCGAGGGTCCAAGGAGGAATTGCGTCTGGCATCACAGGAAGCTCATGACATTGCGTGTCTCGAATGCTCGGTGTCCTCGGGTGACCTTGAAGCCTTTTTGGAAGTAGGGAGTCAATGCCTGGTTGGTGGCAAGACACTTGGCTCTCTGAGTCAAATTTAGCACCGAAGATCGATATCCCGGCTCTGCCGCCCGTGGATCTTGGTAGATAGATGCTCGGGGAATAACCGTAGAACGCAGCGTGCGGCTCAATAGGGGAGCTCGCTGAAGGAATTATCCGGGCTTTGCAGCGCAATCTGGCAAGCCGGGCTGGTCGGGCCGTTTCTGCCCCAAAGCATTCTAGATGGACGCAGGCGTGGAGACGGATGGAATTCAATGGCGGCGGTCCGCAGAATAGTTACAGAGCAAACTACGGAATATACAGAATCCTCCGTTCTATGACCCTTCCTTCCCTGTCCTTTCTTCTCTTCTTTCCCTCCTGGGATTTTCCCCTCCTTTTTCTCCTTCTCTTTCTTACACAGCATGGAGTATTTATGCAGCTTCCCCGCCAGCCTGGGCTTGGAGTGGTTCTGCAAAAACGGGGGTCCTGCGCCTGGTTGCCCCTTGCAGGGTGCAGGTCTGTGCCATGCCAGCGTGGCAGCGTGACATCGCCAGAACCAGGAACGGCACTGCTGTCTGAGCTTATTGCCCGGCCCACCGCTTTGTTGACATGCGCCCGTTGGCGTGGGCGGAAGACGACAGCTGCTGCAAAGCCGACATGGCGCATCTTCTGCCCTTATTTGAACCCGCTTTTGGCCTTTCTTTCCTGTTATGGCGATATAGAACAAAGAATAAGAACAGAACGGGACAGCTGATCTCCCGCCCTCGGGGGCTTGTGCGACACTGCTGAGGAACCGGGTTCCCACCCCAGGCGCTGGAGATCTCCGCCAGGGGTCTCAACACCCTCAGCGTCTCGGATGGATGCAGCAGTGTGGCTGTGACAAAAGGCATCTTCCGGACGGGCGTTACACGTGTCGCGATGGGGCGAGACACCGCCATCCCAGCTCCTCCTTTTATTTGTTTTCTTTCCCGATCGCACCAGAACGCGGGGGAACGAGCTTAGCAACACCAATGAGCAGCGGCATGAGATTGGGGATGCGGCGCCTAAGCTCGCAGCATATCCACTCTCTTGCAGCTACTCTGGGCTACTGCAGTGGTTGTATGGCGAAAACCCCGGCCTACCCACTGGCGGCGTCGCCTTGGTGAGCTGCGGTGCAGCCCTGGGATGCAGGGAGAGGGAGGCAGAGGCAGAGGATAAAATAAGACCAGGGCGGACGACGGGCGTTGACAGAGGGGTTGGTCTGCTTGTCTGTCTGCCCGTCTTGTCATTGTCTCGGTCCTTCCCGGCATTCGCTCGTTGATAATACTGGAATTTCATGATGCCTCAACGGCTGCTCGGCTGATCCGTGCACCCTCATCTGCGCCCTCTCTGGCAGTCTGCTGCTCTCGACCTGTCCACACACCCGACACCAGCACCCCGACTCGTGGCTTCATCTTGCGATGGTTACCCCCTCATTTCCGGCCTCTCATTGACCCCCCTTCGCTCATCAGCAACTCGTCCAATTACACTGCCGATCCCATTATCGCCGACTTTCACCTCTTTTTTTCTCCCCGCCGCCGGTTCGTACATCCACCAGGCTCGGCCCCTCCATTCGACACAGGGAGACGACCAAAGATTGAAGAATCCGCCAGCCTGGGAACCCGCCAGACCGACCCAGGGATTGGATTCCGAGAGAGAGCACGGCCTTTCCCAACATTTTATTTTGGCTCGGTTGCGCCGCATTCATTGGCTGACCGGGGACGACAAGAGGCTTCTCAGGACCGGACCCTCACTGCCGCCTTTGAGATCGACAGCAAAGAAGGCGAGCTGCAACCACTGCCACTCGCTTTGTGGTGCGTCGCTGTTTGAGCGGCATCTTTTGTCCGTTGCCTGTCGCAGCCTCCCAGGCGTGCTTGGTTGTCAGGGTGTGCCTGGTGTGGCCCGTCCCGCTCGGGTGCGAAGCTCTCCACAGCGCCAGAATCCTGGGAGTGGGGGTGTGTAAACAATAAAAGTCCCGGCGGCCAGGGCGTGTGCCGCCACAGCCTTCCAGCCAAGATGTCCTCCACCGCAACAACCACCACTTCCACCTACAACACCACAACACGGCACACTCTGTCCAGGCGACCCCTCCGCGGCGGCATAGCAACAGCGTCCACCCCGAACCTGAACCAGCTCTATACCGTGCAGTCATCGCGTCTGGCACCCCCGGCGCTTGCGCGCAAGGGGTCGGTCGCTGCGCTCACCCAAAACTCGTTGGCCGCAATCCCCGACGACTCGGAGCTCTACGCCTACAACTCGGTTCTGAGTAGCGACACCATGCCGCCGCTCACTCCCGGCCGCTTCGGCGCCGCCCCCGCCGCCACTGACGATGTCACGATCGGCGATTCGGTCGACGTGCCCGGAAACATGACGGGCACCATCCGATTTATTGGGTCTGTCGCGGGGCGCAAGGGCACCTTTGCCGGCGTCGAGCTGCACCAAGAATATGCGCCCAGGGGGAAAAACAGCGGCGATGTCGACGGGTGAGCAGTCCCTTTCTGTGTCTAGTATTGCGCAACTAGCGACGCATGCGAGGCTTGGCTCTCGTGCTGACCGGGTTATCCCTCCCTCACGCAGTGTTTACTACTTCACGACGGTCCAGCCGGGCGCCGGCATCTTCCTCCCCCTATCCAAGGCCGTCAAACGCGAGACGCCCTCCATGTCGGCAAGCACGTACCCGCACACGCCCGCTAGCGGCGGATTAAAGGTCGCGAGCCAGAACTCGACAAACTTCACACCGCCTACCCCAGGCGTGCCCAAATTCAGCCAGTCCGTCGGCCCCGGACGCGCCGCGAGCCCGCTCGGGAAGAAGATGCGCCCGTCGCTGCAGCGCCCGGAATCGCCCGTCAGGAGGCTCATGACACCCGGCCCACGCCCGTCCCTCGCGACCCCGGCGCCCAAACCGGGCGGCGCTCCTAGGTTCGGCAGCCCGACGTCGGCCAACAAGTTTGCCCAGAGCGTCCGCGGCACCGCCGGCGATCCCAGCAAGCGGATCCCGGGAGGACATATGCGGAAAGGGAGTGTAGGGCCGCGGACCATCGGACCGCGTAGTGTCTCCGTCCTTGGGACGGCATCCCACGCGAACCTGACCGACGACGACACGACGCCCGTGGGCGTGCAAAGAACCCAGACAAACGGTAGTATCGGCTCCGTCTCGTCCTTTGCGCTGAAAGTGCGGCCGGCCTCGAGGGCCATGTCGCGAGCGGGGAACCAAAACGACGAGGAGCTGGAGAGGCTCAAGGGCGAGCTGGAAGACCGGGAACGCCAGCTCAAGGACCAGGCTGCTACGCTCGTCGAGATGGAGAGCAGTCTGACTGAGCTTCAGGGACTGATTGAGAGCTCCGAGGGCCCGCCAGCGCAGCGGCGGGGCAGCATGGATGACAAGGACTCGGCGCAGCTTCGGGCTTTGTTGAGGGAGAAGAACGATAAGATCGCCATGCTGACCGCCGAGTTCGACGCCCACCGAGCCGACTTCCGCAGCACTATTGATACCCTAGAGATGGCGAGCTCCGAGACGGAGCGCGTGTACGAGAAGCGGATGGAGGAGCTGATGCAGGAGATCCAAGAGCTCCAGGACCGAACTGCCGACGTCGATACGGTCGCGGCGCAGCTGAAGCAGCTGGAGGAGCTGGTGCAGGAGCTCGAAGAAGGGCTCGAAGATGCTAGGAGAGGCGAGGCCGAGGCGCGCGGCGAGGTCGAGTTCCTTCGCGGAGAGGTGGAGAGGACACGCACAGAGCTCCGCCGAGAGCGGGAAAAGGCCCAGTCTGTCATGAACGGCCCCGGTGGCGCCGTCAATGGCGGGTCCATGTCCAAGGAGCTGGAGCAGAAAGAGGACGAGATCAGGGGCCTCAAGGCCATCATCCACTCGCTCAGCCGAGACTCGGTGCCCAACGACAACCAGAGCCAACGCCCGCCATCCTTCCGCCCGCACCACGGCGAGTCCATCGAGGACCGGCTGACCCGCGAGAAGCTCGACCGCGAAGTCGCCGAGCTCCGCGCCCTGGTCGAGAGCAAATCGACGCGCGAGGAGGAGCTTGAGCGCGAACTCGAGACCGTGCGCAGGGGCAGCGTCATGACGGCCGTCGGGCCCGGACACCGCACAAGCGGCATGGGCATCGGCGCCAGCACCACCAACGACCGAAGCTCGATCCGCGACTCGCGCGGGACCGTCATCGGGCCGGCCGGTCCCAGCAGCCCGGAGGCGGCGCACTACCAAGCCCAGCCGCACAAACCCCTCGCGCCGCTCAAGCACCACCGCGTCCGCACTCTTGACACCATGCCCGAGAGCGACTCGTACAGCACCGCCACAGAGAACAGCACCCTCTGGTGCGAGATCTGCGAGACGGCGGGGCACGACATCCTCACCTGCACCAACGTTTTTGGCCCAGAGCAGCCGCAGCGCGAGGCCGCCCCCCACAGCAACGGCATCCACCCCCCCACCGGCGCCGCAACCGACT
>OUNM010874096.1_pt1 | contig 14273 bp, 4 predicted proteins | sample 1769961 | NCBI WGS metagenome assembly OUNM01 (sample SAMEA3914820, study PRJEB12502) | metagenome | biome: forest; material: soil | place: USA | collected 2012-03-12 | depth 0.3 m | reverse complement strand
GCGCATCTCTTCTCGCGCACCCGGCCAAGGGTACGCGTCTTTCCCTCGCTGAAACTGCTGCGGGAAGCGCTCCGCCGGGTGACCCGCGTGCGGCGCCCGCGCGACCGCTGGCTGCTCATCGTCCGCACCCTGGCCATGGCCGCGCTCGTCGGCGCCTTCCTCCAGCCGTGGCTGCTGTCCCGATTTGGTTCCCGTTCTGGCACGGCCAAAAGCATCGTGCTGATCGTCGATGTCACGGCCTCCATGGGCTATGCCGACAGCACCCGCACGCGCGTGGCCCAGGCCACGGCCAGCGCGGAAGACGTCCTGGCCAGCCTGCCCTCCGGCTCGCTGGCCAATGTGATTTGGCTGCGCGCGCGAGCGACCCCGGAATTACCCGAACCCGGCCCAAATTTGGACTACCTGCGGCAGTCGCTGCGGAAGGCCGTCGCCCTGCCCGAACGCGGCGACATCCCGGGCGCTTTCGCCCTCGCGGTCAAACAGCTCAGCAACGTCCCGGGTGAAAGAGAGCTGGTCGTGCTCTCCGATTTCCAGCGGTCCGAATGGCGCGAGACCAATTGGGATCTTCCACCGGGAATCCGGGTCACCCGTCTCTCCATGGGAACGGCTGACGGCGCGAACACTGGCCTCGCCGGGCTTGCAGTGGAGCCTGCCAACCCGGTCGCCGGACAACCCGCGCGCCTCGTCTGCCGCGTGCGGAATTTTTCCGCGGAACCTCGCCGGGCCACGGTCTTTGCCGAGGCGGGCGAAGGCCGTCTGACCCAGGCCGTCGAGATCGCTCCGTGGAGCGAAACGCTCGCGGTGCTGCCGGTGAAGTTCCCGCAGGAAGGCGTGACGGCCATTCGGGCCTCCCTTGCGGAAGACCGGTATCCGGGTGACGACACCGCCTTCGGCCTCGTGGACGTGCGGGGTGCATTGCAAGTGGGCATCGCCGGCTCGGTGGATGATATCACGGCGCGCACCTGGTTCCGCGCGTGCAAGGCGCTGGATCACGTGGCCGTGCGCCGGGTGGAAAAACTGGAGGCCCCGGAAACGCTGGATGTTTTGTTCGTCGCCTCCTGGGGCGGGGAGAACGACGCCGCGCTCGCTGCCCTCGCTAAACGCGGCGTGGCGATCATCGTACAACCACGCGAGGGTCTGCCACCGGCGTCGCTCCGCACGCTCATGGGGCTTCCCGCCGCGGCCAATGAAAGCGCGGTGGGGGCACAGATCCGAGACGACGGATGGCGGCTCCGAATCGCGACGGAAAGCCATCCGATTTTCTCTCTCTTCGCCGGTGGAGCGTATGATGATCCCGGCAGCGCACGGCTCACGCGACGCGTGGCGGTGCCTGCATGTGTCAGCGGCACGACCCTTCTCGCCTATGAGGACGGCCCCGCCGCTCTCACGATGCTAACGTCCCCCGATGCCCGGGCGGACCACCGCATCTTTTGGTGGAATCTGGATCTTGGCGCCACCGATTGGCCGAACCACACGGGCTTCCTCACTTTCTTCGGCGAGTTCCTGCGCTTCCTCGGCGCTGCGGGGAACAGCGCTGGGGCCAATGTGACCGAAGCCGGATTGCCCCTGCACTTTGAACTTGGCGGCGCCCTCGATCCCTCGGCGGTCAAGCTGCTGAATGAACGCGAGGAAACGATCGCACTGTCGCCCTCGCGTGCTGCGGGTCAGATGAACACCGCCGCAGAAATGCTCCCGGGGAGCTATCGCTGGATGAGTGGGGACAGCGTGCTGCAACGTGCCGCCGTAACGTTCCCGGAGGCTGAGAGCGATCTTCGCCGTCTGTCGGTGGAGGAATTACAGCGGGCCGGCGGTGACGTGATTGGTGCCGGTGGCCAGGCTCGACTCGGGGAACTGCGCGAAGGCAAGCCGCTCTGGCCTTGGTTCGTCGCCGCGGCCGCACTGCTCTTCCTGCTCGAAGGCGTGCTGCTTCGGGTGTTTCCCTCGTCGCTCTATCAAGCCCCCGTTTCCGCGGATACCACCAAGCGCAAGGAGGTCGCCGAACTGGTATGATCGCGCTGCAATGGAATCCGGCCATGGGCTTGCCCGAAGCTGTCGCACTCAGTGGCGTGTTTGTGTTGATCGGCACCTGGCTCGCGTTGCGTTCGTCCCCGGGCGTGAATGGCAGCCTGCGGGCCTGGTTGCTCGTTCTGCGCACCTTGGGGCTCATCGCCGTGGCCCTGGCATGGCTGAATCCCGGCTACTGGGTGGAGCCCAAGCAGGATAGCAAACGCGAGTGGCTGGTTTTGCTGGACCGCAGCGCCTCCATGAAGTCGCCTCAGCATGAAAAAACCACGCGCTGGGAAGCTGCCACCAAGGCCGCCGAGACGCTGAAATCCGGCGCCGGCGATGAGACGAATCTGCGCACCCGCACCTTTGCCGGTCAACTGGAAGAGGAAACCTCGGCGGCCGGACTGCTGGCCCCCGATGGCGGGGCGACGGATATTGCCCATGCCGTTGGCGCAACGCTTGAGCAACGCGCCAATCCACTGGCGGGCTTGATCGTCATCAGCGATGGCCGCAGTACGAATCACGCGGACTTGAATGAACTCGGATTGCGCGCACGCGGCCGGGGCGTGCCCGTGCATGTGGTGCCCGTAGTTTCCGAGGGCGGCTTGCGCGACCTGTCCGTCATGGCGATGCCGCGCAACGTCGCCGCGTTCAAGGGGCAGCCCGTGAAGATCAGCGTGGTGGTGGAAAACCGCGGACTCGGGCCCATTCGCCCAACCGTCTCGATCCATGGACCGGACGGGAAGGAAATCCAGAAAAAGGAAATCGCTCTCAACAACGGCGCCCGCGAATCCATCACGTTCCAGCTCCCACCCGCCCCGGAAAGCGGCACCGAATACACCGTGCGCGCAGCGCCGTGGCCGGGGGAGCAGGTGCAGAACAACAACACCGACGTCGTCCGCGTCAACGTCCTGACGGCACGCACGCGCGTCCTGCTGTTGGAGGGCGCTCCGTACTGGGACAGCAAATTCCTCGCGCAGCTGCTGCGGCAGGAAGGCGCCATCGACATCCTCACCGTGCATCGATTGAACGAAGAACGGTATTTTCGCGTGGAGGCCAAGGGAGCCGAGCCGCTGCAATCGCCGGACAGTGTCTTTCCGCCCACCGCGGCGGAGCTGGCCCGCTACGACTTGATCGTTTTCGGCAAAGGCGCCGACGGCTTTTTGGATGCCGCCCGCATCGCGGCCTTGCAGGGTTTTGTGCGCGATCAAGGCGGCACCGTTCTCTTTGCACGGGGCAAACCTTACTCGGGGCAGTTCACCGCACTGGAATCGCTGGAACCGGTCGAATGGGGTGAGGATACCGGCGTCCCGGCACAGCTCATTCCCGTGGCCGACTCGTCGTTCGGGCTCTTCGGATCCGCGCTGCCCACCGCGGACGACCCGGTGTGGAAAGCGCTCCCTCCACTCGATGACGTGCGCAATATTTCGCGCTTGAAGCCCTTCACCCGTGTCCTGGCCGAAGGCGCCATGCAGGGCTACCAGACCAAAGTGCCCCTGCTCGTCGCACGCCGCTATGGACGCGGCATGGTCGCCGCGGTGAATGCCGACGGTTTGTGGCGTTGGGATTTCCGCCCGGAGGTTGCCAGCAAGGGAGCCATCTATCAGCAGTTCTGGGTGCAACTCATGCAGTGGTGCGCGACGTACTCGGAGTTTCGCCCCGGCGAAGATTACGCGGTACGGCTCTCGGAATTGACCTCCGAGCCGGGCCGATCCATTCGCGCCACGGTGGCGTGGCGCGGTCCGGCCACCAAATCACCGCAGCCGGTGCTCAAGATTTTCCGTTCGGGGAAATTGGTCGGCGAGGCCGTCACCACGGCTCTGCCAGGCGCCGATGGCGCGCGCGAGTGGGCCGCGGTCATCACCGCTGGGGAACCCGGGCGCTACGAGGTTCGTGTGGGGGACACCGGTGTTTCCGGGCTGCTCCAAGGCGAGGCCCGGCTCGCCGTCACGGCCCCACCATCCGAGTCTGATGACCTCCGCCCCGATGCGGAAAATCTGGAGCTCCTTGCTCGCAGTTCCGGTGGCCAGACGTGGGCTCTTCAGGACATCGAAAAACTCGCCGCCCATCTCCGCCATCCGGATCCGGCGGCCGCCCAAGGCAAACCGCGCTGGGAATCCCTGTGGTCTCACTGGCTGTTTGCGCTCGCCGTGACCGCGTGCTTCGGCGCCGAGTGGTGGCTGCGCCGACGGGAGGGCCTGTTATGAAATTCTCGTGCCTCAAAAAATTGGGGACGCCGACGGCGCGGCGTCCCTACCCTATCGTATGAGCACGCCCGTTTTCCGATCCGCTCTTAGTCGCTTCCAGCTTCGCTGGCGGGCAGGTCTTTTGCTTTCGGGGCTGCTGCGCGGCGCCATTTTGGTCGCGGTCGCTTTCGTGCTGATTGGCGTGTTCGACTACTATGGAGGCCTCTCGGACGCGGCCCGGGTGCGGGTCGCACAATTGATGGCGGGCCTCGTCGTCTTCGGCGTGGTGTGGGCGCTTTGGGACGCCATCACTTTTATGAAGCGCGACGCCGCCGTGCAGGCGGACAACTCGCTCGACTCCAGCCGCCGGGTGGCGCTCTCCGGCTACGAAATGGCGCCTGCTTCCGCCGAGACCCCATTGGCAAAATGGTTGCGGGAGCGCTCGCTGGAGGCGGCAGCGAACGCCATGAAGAAGCTTCCCTTGAAGCGCTCTTTCCCTTTGCGCCAGCTTCGGGGACATCTGCTGCGCGTGTTGGGCGTGGCGGCGGTGATCGTCGCACTCGCCTACGGAAGCCCGGAACCCTTCCGCGTGATCACCTCCCGCTTGCTGCACCCGCGCGAAGACATCCCGCCCTACAGTCCCTACCAATTTGCCCTCACCCCGCAACCCGCCGAGGTGCTCTACGGTGGCGAGCTCCTTTTCACGGCCACGGTCACGGGCGCCGTTCCGGATATGCCAGTGCGCTGCCTCACCCGCGATCCGGCGACCAACGTTATCGAAGAATCGCCGGCCTTTCAGGAAACGACCGGGCGCTTCTCCCGGAAGCTGGAAAAAGTTGCCGCGCCCGTGGAAGTCGCTTTCGCGATCGGTCGCGCGCGAAGCGCCTGGGTTCCCGTGCAGGTGCGCACGCAACCGAAGCTGGAAGAAGCGCTGCTCACCGTGGAGGCGCCCAGCTACTCGGGACGTCCCAAGCAGGAATTCGTCCTCGGCACCCAGGCGCTCAGCGTGCTGCCGGGAAGCCGCGTCACCGCGCAACTCACGAGCAACCGGCCCTTGGCGAGCGGCCTCCTGCGCATCGCCACGAATGGCGAGGCGACCCGCGAACTGCCCGCGGAAAAAGTGGATACCCATCGAGTGCGATTCACCTGGGTGGCCAAGGGCGCGGCGCTGCTGACCTTTACGGTGAAAGACATCCGCGATACCGGCTCCGAGCCGCTTTCCGCCGAGCAGAAAATATTGCTGGATGAGCGCCCCGAAGTAGTGATCCGCCAGCCCTCCGGTGAAATTCTCGCCACCCCGGAAACGGAAATTCCGCTCGAGGGCGGAGCCACCGATGACTACGGGCTGACGCGCATTGCGCTCGTGCGCAAGCTGGTGGGCTATCGCGAACGCTCGGTCAGTGAACCCGTTCCCCGCGGCGAACGCCGGCACGACATCAACAGCAAGCTGAACCTCGCGGCCTTCGGCGTGGTGCCCGGCCAGACCATCGAGCTCAGCCTCGAAGCGGCCGATACCAATCCCAATCTTCTCGGCGTGAGCGTCTCGGAAACCGCACGCATTCACATCATCCCACGCGAGAAGTACGCCGAGATGCTCCGGAACGCGACGACGCTGGAGGAGTTCGCCAGCCGCTACGAAGCCCTGCAACAATCCCTCGAAGAGGCCCGCAAAGCGCTCCGCGAAATGGAGACCGCGGCCCAAAGCGGAGATCCCGCCAAGGCGGAGGAGGCGCGGAAAAAAGCGTTCGAGGCCCACCAGGAAGCCGCCCAGATCTTCGGCAAAATCGCGAAAGACTTCCCCATCTTCGGTCTCGATGAGGGCCTCTCCGCCGCGTCCAAGGACGTCGCCGAGCGCCTGCTGGAGAATGGCAAGGACCTCGATGCACTCAAGGGCGCCAAGCCTCAGGATATGGCGGCCGCCATTCCCGAACTGAAAAAGCGCCTCGGCGAAGCGGAGCAGAAGGCGCAAAAGGAAATCGAAAAAGGCCAGCGGGCCGCGGCGGCGGGCAAGGCGATCGACGAGATGGGCCGGTTCAAGGAACTGCTCGAAAAACAAAGAGCACTCGTGCGCGACTTCAACCGCACCGCGGAGCAAATCCGGCGCGGAGAGACCGACGGCGCCGCCGCCCTGAAAGAATTGGCCCGCCGCCAGCGCGAGATCGCCGGCGGGTTGCGGGATTTTGAAAAACAGATGCAGGACGCCCTGGATCAGCTCCCGCCAGGGTTTGAGGAATTCGGTAAAGAGGCCCGCAAATTTCTTGATCTGCTCAGGGAAGCAGACGTCCCGCCGGTCATGGACGACGCGGCGAAATTTGCCGACCAAGCTGACAGCCGCCAATCGAGCGACAAAGCGGCCGAGGCCTTGCGGCGCCTGGAGGATCTATTGAAAAAAGGAAACAAGGCCGGCGACATGATCGCCGGTGAAGGCGATCCCCAGTTCCCGTGGCCGGAAGACCTCGACGAAACCATGCGCCAGCTCATGCAGAGCCTCATCCCCCGCCCCGGCCAAGGCCAGGGTGAGGGCCAGGGCCAGGGCAACGGGAATGCCCGCAACGACCAACCCGGCATGGGAGAACGCGGTGGAGGCAGCGGCACGAGCGACAGCGGTTTTTCCATGCCCGGCAAAATGCCGCGCCTCCCGATGTACGGCCCGCCGCGCTCCAGCTTTTCCGCCCAGCGCGGGATGCCCGGGATGGCTGGCAGCAAACAGGGCCACGGCGAAGGCCAGGGCAATGGCCCCGGCCACGGCGCCAACGTGGGAGGCAACGCCTTGAGCAGCTCCGAGACCCGCAAAAAAGCCGGCGAAGCCGCCGCCGTGGAATCCGTTCCTGAAACCTATCGCGAAGCCGCAAAACGCTACTTTGCACCTGAACCCGAGAAAACGTCACCATGAAACTAACCGGTATTCTCTGCGTCCTGTTCACGCTCCTGTTTCTTCGACCCGTGTCCGCCGAGAAAAAGGAGGGTGTGGTCCAATGCGCCAACGTGATCTACGCCGGCAATAAAACGTCGAAATGCTTTGCCGACGCCTTCCTCACCGCGCTCCAGCAAAAGACCACCATCGTCACCGAGCGCCGCTTCAAGCAAGTGAAGCTCGACTCCAAGGATCTCTTCGATTTCCCGTTTATCGTGATGACGGGGGAAGGCGAATTCCGCCTGCTGCAGGCCGAGCGGGAGAACCTGGCAAAATACCTCAAGGGAGGCGGCTTCCTGCTCGCCTCCTCCGGGTGCAGCAGCAGGGAGTGGGACGAGTCTTTTCGCAAAGAGCTGAAATCTTTGCTGCCGGACCATCCGCTGAGCCAACTGCCACTCACGCATCCGGTGTTTCATACGGTCTATCAGATCGAAAAACTCGATCTCGCCAAATCCAGTGGCACCGCCGCGCTCGAGGGCGCGGAGATCCATGGAAAGCTCGTGTGCATTTATTCCCGCCACGGACTCAACGACACCCACAATTCGACGGGTTGCTGCTGCTGCGGCGGCAATGAAATCCGGAACTCCCTGGAAATGAATGTGAACATCGTCGCCTACGCCCTGTTGCACTGATGCACGCGCGCCTTCCATCCTGGCTGTTCGCGGCGGCTCTGGCAGTGACGCTCTTTTTTACACCCGCATCCGCGCCGGCGGCGATAGTCGCCAACGCTCCCAGCACGCTCTCGCTGCAGGACGTCGAGGATTTCGCGAAGAATGGAATCCCCGACGACAAATGGCCCATGCTCATGGAGACCTTGGGCAGCGCGGATGAGAGCAATGCGGCCCGCGATTTGGTGCGCAATCTCAAGCCCTTCCCGGCGGCGAAACTGGTGGAATTGCTCGCCCATCCCCGGCTCTCGGTACGGCTCGGCGCGCTGGACCTCCTGGAAGACGCCGCCGGAAATACCTTTGGCTTTGATCCGTGGCTGGAAGAAGCCACCGGCGCCAACGCGGAGTCCCTGGCGCAGTGGAAGACGTGGGCACAAAAAGGAAAACCCACCAACAAAACTCCGGGCGGAAAACTGACGGAAGAGACCTTCCGCGTGATCGCGCTCGAGATCGTCTCCGGCCAGCGGGAACGCTCCGAGCGGGCGATGCTCCGTCTGCAAGCCTATGGGCTCCCCGCGATCTCATACGTGGAAGCGTTCCTGCAGAGTCAGCAGGATCTCGGGCCGGCGGCACGTGCGGCTCTGAAGACCGCCGAATATCGACTCATCCTGCAGGGCGCATTGCCCAAACAAGCAGCCGCCCTGGCTCGCGGGCTCGCGCAGGGGACGCCGGAAAACCAATCCAGTTCGCTCCCGGAGCTGGGCCATGCGGGACCCACCGTGCTGCCCATCGTCGCGGACTTTCTGGAGTCCCCCGATCCGCTGGTGCGCGAAACCGCCGTCGACGCCGCCTTTTCCGCCGGCGGCCGGCACGCCGTGGCGTTGATCAAGCCGCTCCTTTCCAAGGAAAAAGTGGAGAGCGTCCTTCACGCCATGATTCGCGGCATCGGCGCCAATGCTCCCGACACCGCCACGATTCAAGCGCTGGAACCCTTCCTCAAACACTCTTCCGAAAACATCATCATCAGCACCATCGAAGCCACGAGCGCCGCCAATGTGACCATCTTCTCCGGCCCGATCAGCGGATGCTTGACCGACTCGCGATGGCGGGTGCGCGCAGCGGCTCTGGAGGCCGTGAAGTATCGCAAAATGGACGATCTCAAAGGCAAGGTGGTGGCCCGGCTGGCGGATGAAGATCTCTTCGTCCGCGTCAGTGCCGTGGGCGCCTATGCCGCCATTGCGAAAGACGGAAACAAACTGCTGCTCGAGCATTTTCAGAAGCACCATGACCTGAAACCCGCCATCCTCGCGGCGCTGCTTTCCAGTCGCTCAGAGATCCCGGAGAGCATCTGGAAAGACCTCGCCAAGGCCCCGCCGGAGATCATCCTCCAATGCCTCGATACGCTGGAGAGTCGCGAAGACCACGACGGCAAAAACATTCACTACGCCACGCCCTTTGCCACCCACCCGAATGCGGATGTCGCCGCTGCCGCCCTGCGCATCCTGTCCTCTTACGGACGCAGCACCGGATTGCTCCTCCAGGCGCTCGATTCGAATGATCAGGTAAAGCAGGACGCCGTGCTCGACGGTCTCCACCTGCCGCAGGGCTTCTTTACCGATGCGACGGTGACTGTCCCGACCGGCACGGACCAAGCGGCCTCCAAACTGGACGAAATTTACAACGCCTTTTCCGCGGCGGCATCCCCATCCACAGCGAAAAGCGACACGCCGAACACCAGCGACTCCAACACTCCGGAGGCGTCTCCCAGCGCGATGCGGGCGACATTGGTGCAGCTTTTTCAGAGCGGCTCCGCACGTCAAAAGCTCCGCGCCGCGCTGGTGCTCGGTGTGGCCGGGGATCGAGTGGCCGTCCGCCACCTGCTGTCCGTCTACGACATTCTGAGCGGTCTCGATAAACGGACCTGCTCGGGCGTGTTGAGCACGGCGACCGATCAGTTGGACGACCCGCGGCTGGAACTGGCCATTCGCCTGCTGCGCGATCCTGCGGACGACGTCCGCGAGAGTGCCGTGGCGACCTGGCTGAAGTATGCCACGCCCGCGCGCATCAGCATGCTGCTGGATGAACTCGTCCGTCCCGATGCGCTGATTCATCCGGACACGATTTACACTTGGGAGTTCGCTCGAGCCCAGAGGCAGTCCGGCATTTCCGCGGCGGTGGCGGAATGGAGCATCAAAACCCTGAATCGCGCGGACGCGCCGGACGCCGTGAAGGTGCTCGCGCTGGTGATGCTCTCCGGCCGGGACGAAGCACAGCACGCCACCATTGCTCCCTTCCTCGATTCCAAGAATCCCTGGCTGCGCCGCGCCGCTTATCATTCCCTGGGACTCAATCAGGCCTTGGGCCGGCTGGACCAATTCCTGAAAGATGACTCCGCCCACGTACGCTCCGTGCTCCCGAATCTCGCCGCCCCGGAGGCCAATGGCTGGAAGCATTTCTTCGACGATTCGCATTACGCCGAGGACGAGGACGATGATATGGGCAGCCGCCGGTTTTCCTCCCGCGCCCAATTCGGAGCCTGGTCCGAGACGGGGAGCGGACAGAGCACAACCACCGGATCGCCAGAGATCCTTGCGGCGCTGGAGAAACTCGCCCGGGACCCTTCCGACTTGGTGCGTTTTGAAGCCCAGTTCGCGCTGCTCCGCCTGGGCCGGCCAGTGGATCCGTCGGCCTTTGCCGCGCTGATCCGTCTTCAGCCGGAATACTCCAATGCCAGCTCTCGCATCGGCGACTTCCTGGAATCCAGCCATGCGCGGCTCGGGAAGGCGTATGGCGTGCTCGTGCCGCTCGCGAAGGGGGTTTCCGCGAGCAACCAAAAGAAAATCTTCGCTCACTTCGGCCTCTCCGAAGAGAAGGCGTTCGCGAGTTTCGCCGCCATCGCGAAATTGAGTCCCGCCACCATGACGAAAGCCGATGTGGCCGTGGCTCCTCCGGTCGCCGCGCCGGCGATGGCCGCCACCAAAGAGGAATTTCGGGTGCTCTTCTTTTTCAAAACCGGCTGCCGCGACTGCGAGCGGACGCGCGACCTGCTCCAGCAACTCGCCGGTGAGTTTCCACACATGATCCTGCAGGAGCGCGACATCACCGATCCGAAGGCGGTCGTGCAGAATGAAGTGCTTTCCTCCCGCTTTCAGATCGCCAGCAATCTGCACCAAGCCACGCCCTCCGTCTTTACCCAGGAGGGCGCGCTGGTGCGGGACGACCTCAATTTCGCTGCGCTCGCTTCCTTGCTCCGCAAGACCGCTGGCACCGCTCCCAAAGCGGGTTGGGCGGATGTCGCCACGCCGGAAGAGACGGTCGCAGATAACGTAATTACGCAGCGCTACGAATCCTTCAAACTGGGTGCGGTCATTGGCGCCGGGCTGCTGGACGGCATCAACCCCTGCGCCTTTGCCACGATTATTTTCCTGCTCTCCTATCTGCAAGTGGCCCGTCGCAGCCCCGGGGAGATTCTCTTCGTGGGCCTCGCTTTTGTCAGCGCGGTATTCCTCACTTATTTCGCCGTGGGTCTGGGCCTCGTGGAAGTCCTCAACCGGCTCACCGCCATGCGGCTCGCTGGAGTAGTGCTCAACTACATTCTCGCGGCCTTCGCCCTGATGGTCGCCGTCCTCAGTTTCCGCGATGCTCAGCTCGCCGCGCGCGGCCAGGTGGGAGAGATGACTTTGCAGCTTCCCTCCAGCCTCAAGGAACGGATCCGGTACACCATCCGCACCAGTTCGCGTTCCACTCGCTTTGTCGTGGCCGCGTTCTCCGCCGGCATCGTGGTTTCGCTGCTGGAACTCGCGTGCACTGGCCAGGTCTACCTGCCGACGATCCAGTATATGATCCAGGGTGGCCGCGCCGGGGCGATGGGCTACCTGCTGCTCTACAATCTGGCCTTCATCATCCCGCTCCTCATCGTGTTCCTCCTCGCATGGCTCGGTCTGCGCAGCGAAGATCTGATCCGCTTTCAAAAACGCCACACCGCTTTGGTCAAAGTCCTCACCGGCGTCCTCTTTCTCTGCCTCACCGCATTTCTGCTTTTTGGCCATGACTGGTTCTCGCTGTTGCCTCAGAAATAAACGGCATCGAGCCTGATCCATTCGTCCCACGTCCAAGATCCTCGACGCGATTTGCGGGGTGGCTGCGGCTTTTCCGGGCGGAAGGTCTTTTCGGAGGCGGAGACAGCGCGGTGATCACCCGGGTAACGGCGTGCTCACTGCCGCAGCGTATCGTGCGTTCTCAGGCGTCTTCGCGCTCGCCCATGGCAAACCGCTCTAGACGGTGATGATCTTCAGCGGGAGAGCCGGGATGGTGCCGGTGTCGAAGCCGCCGGTTTTGACGAGGACGAAGCCGTCGAGCGGCGTGTCGCCATCGCCGAGGAGGTAGAGGCCATTGCCCGGGTTGGGGCCGGCAAGGCTGTCGGTGAAGTCGAAGGTGCCGTCGCCGTCGAGGTCGGCGCCGATGACGCCGGCGGTGATATGGGCGATGCTGGCGACGGCGTTGGCGGCGGTGAGAGCACTGGGCTGGATGGGGCTGGAGCCGTTGACGGCGGCGATGGTGGCGATGCGGTTGGCGGTAATGCCGGTGATGCTGCCCGCAATGCCGCCCGCGCCGGTGGAGCCGGTGCCGGCAAAGAGGCCGCCCATTTCGTTGCCGTTGTTGAAGCCAAAGGGGCGGCCGAAATTGCCGATGTCGCCCTTGACGATGACGTCGCTAACACTGCCGCCGCTTCCGTTGGCGCCGCCTGCGCCCGCACCGCCTGCGCGAATGGTTTGGACGTATTTGGTGGCGGTGAGGGTGACGCCGGTGATGTCGCCGCCGTCGCCGGCTTTGGAGGCGGGGTCGGGGGCGTTTCGGCCTTCACCAGCAAAGATGCTGAGGATGGCGCCGGTGGCGGTAATATTGGAGACGGAGCCGCCGTCGCCGGAATTCGAGCCGCCGGAACCGGCGCGGATGGAAATGATGGCGCGGGGCGCAGCGACCGTGATATCGCTGACGTCGCCGCCGTCGCCGCTCTGGCCGGGGAGGGTCGCGAAGTTCCCTGAGCCGCCGTTGAGGCCGTAAAGGGTGGTGGATTTTGCGTCGGTGATGACGACGCGCTGGATGTAGCCGCCGTTGCTGCCGACGTCGCCGCCGCCGGAGGTGCCAGCGATCATGCTGAAGAAGCTGGCGGTGCCGGTTTGTTTGTAGGTGACGTCGGTGATGAAGCCGCCGCCAGTGGCGTTGCCGCCGGGATCGTGAAAACCGCCAAGGCCGGACCTGAGCAAAACACCGCCGCGGAGGTGGCCATCCTGGTTGATGGTGAGGTGGTCCACCGTACCGGCGCTGCCCGCGAGGGCCGCGGTGGTACCGGTCGAGCCGGCATTCCCGGCCTCGATGGTGACGAGGCCCTGGATGGTGGCGCGATTATTCAACGTGAGGAAGGAAAGGAAGCCACCAGAGCCGCCGAAGCCGGTGCCGGAGTTGCCGCTCGAGCCGGCATAAATGAACGGGGCGCCGGTGATGATGAGCGGTGCGCCGAGGGTGATGGTGGTATGGACCATGTTGCCGCCACTGCCGGCGTTGGCACTGGAAGCGGTGCTGGCGCCGTCCCCGCCGGAGATGGTGAAGGTCGTGATGATGCCGTCCGCGATGTCGAGGGTGAGGCCATCCAGGAGGCCGCCGACAGCGCCGAAGCCGGCGGCGGGACCGTTCTGGAAACCGGCGGCGCCGCCGCTGACGGCGACGGAGCCGTTCACTTCACCGAGCTTCGCCGCGACATTGCGGATGGCACCGCCGCTGCCGCTAAGCCCGCCATCCGCCGCGCTCGGAGCGCCCGTGCCGGCGATGAGGGAGAAGTTGCCGGAGGCCTTGGCGGCGATGGTGACGTTATCGATCCCGCCGCCGTTCCCGCCACTCGCGGATTCGCCGGGGCCAGCGGAAGTGCCGGAGCCGTCTCCGGCATGGACGATGACCTCGCCTTCGATACGGCCGGTGGCGGTGATTTTGACATTCTCGATCGCGCCGCCATGGCCGCCGTGGCCAGCGTCGCCGATCCCGTCACCGCCGGCATGGGCGTACACCGATACATCTTCGAGGAGCCGCGCGACGTTGAGGGTGATGCCGGAAACCGCCCCGCCGTGGCCGCCGGTGCCGGAGGTGGAGCCACCGTGGCCGCCTTCGCCGCTGCCCACTGAGATGCTGCGGCCGAGACCTTTGATGGTGATACCGATGTTGTTGAGCGCACCGCCATCGCCGCCATCGCTGCTGGAGAAGCCACCGTGGCCGCCATCGCCACCGCCGACGAAGATCTGGGTGCTGGGCGCGGAGCCAAGCGCGACCTTGATGTTGCTGGCAGAACCTCCAGCGCCGGCGTCGCCATTGCCGGAAGTGCCACCGACGGAGCCGCCGAAGAAGTTGAGTTCGCGGTTGCCGAGCGAGGAGCCGAAGGTGCCGGGCACGGTGAGAGAGGCATTTTGGATCGAGCCGCCACCGCCGCCACTCGCGCCATTCATTCCCTCGCCGCCGGTCCCGCCGGAGACGAAGCCATCGCGGACCACGCTGGGGACGGTGTAAGTG
>OUNM010192672.1_pt1 | contig 14281 bp, 10 predicted proteins | sample 1769961 | NCBI WGS metagenome assembly OUNM01 (sample SAMEA3914820, study PRJEB12502) | metagenome | biome: forest; material: soil | place: USA | collected 2012-03-12 | depth 0.3 m | reverse complement strand
TGTTCAGCCGTCCGCCGCCGGTCACCAGCCAGCGCAAAGGCTGCTTCGGCACCTGGTCCAGCGCTCGTGCGGCGGCTTCCACGGTAAAGGCCGCAAGTGTCGCCGCGCCATCTGCGTCGGAGAGGATGTCGACCACGCTGGCGCGCTCGTGGAAATCCTGGCGGTCGAGCGATTTCGGCGCTGGCTTCGCGAAGAACGGGTTGTTCATCAGCGTCGCCAGCACTTGCCGGTCTATCGCGCCGGAGGCAGCGAGCTTCCCATCTTCGTCGAAGGGTTGTCCCGTCCGCTGCCGCACGAAATCGTCGAGCAGGGCGGAAGCCGGACCTGTGTCGAAAGCGATGACGGTTTCGCCATCGAGATAGGTCACGTTTGCCACACCGCCAAGGTTGAGGATCATCAGCGGATGTTCCAGCCGGCTCGCCAGCGCCCGGTGATAAAGCGGTACCAGCGGCGCGCCTTGGCCGCCGGCCGCCACATCAGCATGCCTGAATCGGTTGACCACCGTGATGCCAAGCATTTCCGAAGTCAGCGCGCCAAGGCCAAGTTGCCGGGTGAAGCGCCGTTCGGGACGGTGAAACACCGTCTGCCCGTGCAGGCCGACGAGATCGATATCGTGGCGCGTCAACCCGTTCTCACGCATGAAGCGGGCGATGGCGTTGGCATGCGCTCGCGTCACGTCGAATTCGAGCGTGTCGAGCGGCGTGCGCTCGGCGATATCCGGATCGGCAATCACCTGAAGCAACCGCTCCTTGAGCTGCGGCTCGTAGGGGTAGCTCGCGCCGGCTCCGGGCTTCACGATATCCTGGCCGTCGGTATCGACCAGCGCCACGTCGATGGCGTCCATCGAGGTTCCGCTGATCGTGCCGATTGCGCGCTTGAGCGTGGCTTCGCTCATTCCGTTCTCCGTTGCTGTCATGTCTGGCTATTGCGTCAGCCTGGCACACGCAACATGAACGGGAGCCGGCTCAGATGATTTTGATGCTGAGGTCCGGCAAGCCATCGAGCTTGCAGAGCACGATATCGCCTTTCACCACCGGCCCGACATTTTCCGGCGTGCCAGAATAAATGATGTCGCCGGCCTTCAATTCGAAGGCCTCCGAAAGCTTCGAAATCTGCTCAGCGACCGACCATATCATCTGCGAGAGATCGGCCGACTGTTTCAGTGCACCGTTCACCGCGAGCGAGATCGCGCCCTTGTTGAAATGGCCGACCTTCTCGACCGGATGGATCGGGCCGATCGGGGCGGAATGATCGAAGCTCTTGCCGATTTCCCAGGGCTTCTTCTGCTCGCCCATGCCGCGTTGCAGGTCGCGCCGCGTCATGTCCAGGCCGAGAGCGTAGCCATACACGTGATCGAGCGCCTTCTCGGCCGGAATATCACGCCCGCCGGATTTCAGCGCGGCCACCAGCTCGACCTCGTAGTGGTAATTCTTGGTCAGCGAAGGGTAGGGGTGATCTGCGACCGTGCCGATTGCGACATTCTGGATCGCGTCGGCCGGCTTCTGGAAGAAGAAGGGCGGTTCGCGGTTGGGGTCGGAGCCCATTTCACGGGCATGCGCCGCGTAGTTGCGCCCGATGCAGTAGATGCGCCGCACGGGGAACACCATATCGCTGCCGACGATGGGGATGCCGCTCTGCTGGACGCTGAAAGGCGCTTTCGTGTTTTGAGCCTCTGCGCCATTCGTCACCGCGACCACGGAGACGCCGCCTGCAAGCGCGGCACGGCGGCTGATCGGCAATTGCCGGCGATCGGTCATAGCTTGCTCCCTAGCGCCAATCCTATTCCATGCGTTTGAGGCGGAAGGTAACGCCTCCCGCCTCTCGCGAACAGTTGGCGCGGAGAATATCTCCTTGGCTTAATTTACCAGCACGCCGCTGCCGCAGCGCACGCCGCCAACCCAGGTGTCGGCCTGGCCGAGGCCAATGCCGAGCGCGCCGAGCAGGCTGCTGAGCAATTGGTCGACGGGCGCGGTCGCCTGCTGCAATACGGCGAGCACGCTTTTGTCGAGCCCGCCGGGCAGGCCGATGCCGAGGCCAAGCACGTTTATCTGCAATTGCAGGTCACCAAGCAGCTTGGTCGCCAGTGAGCTCGTATAGTCGGTTGTCGAGACGGTCTTCTTCATCATCTGCTGGATATCGGCATAGCTGAAGCCGACCTGCTTCTCGCTGAGGTTGCCGATCGTGGCATGCGCGCGGCCTGTCACGGTGGCTAGTCCTGCAAGGTTGAGCAACGTCGCGGAGCCTGGTGATGGCGCGGTCATCATATTGGCGAAGTCGGCGGCCGAAACCGCGCCGATCCAGGCATCGACCACCGCCGGCGTCACGCCAAGCGTCACATAGGACGAGGCAGGGTTGCCCGGGCTGCAACTGATCGACGAGAGCCGCGCCGTGCCGGCGGCAAGCTCCAGATAGAGCGGCAGGTTGACGAGCGCCGCCTGGCCGCTGCCGACGAGCTGCACGCTCAACAGCAGTCGCGTCTGCGCGGTGTGAACGCTCGCGCCCGCTGCGCCGACAGCCACCGCACTGCTGCCGACTGGCCGTTCGCCGATGCCGAGTTGCAGATTGGCTGCCGCGATGCCTGGAATATTGAGGTTCAGCCCGACTTGCACCTGTCGCTTGCCATTGGCGATTTGCGCCGTCAGCGAGGCGACGTCGAGCGCGTTGATCATGGCGGAGACCGGCGGCTTGCCGCCGACCATCAGCGCGCCGGAAGGGCCAAGCGACAGGAGCGGCGACAAGGACATCTGCCTGGAGGAGCTGGCTGATTGCCCGATCGCGGTCAGCGCTGCAGCCGCCGCCGAACCCGATGGTTGCAGCCGGGCGGCGTCGCCAAGCGCGCCGTAGATATCGCCAAGGCGATATTGTCCGGAAAGCAGCGTGTCGTAGCTGACACCGGTCAAGTTCACGCGCGTTGCGAGCGCGTTGGAAAAGGCGAAGAGGTCGAGATTGACGGTTGCCAGCGCCTGATAGTCCATGACCGAGAGCGACAGGTTTGCGCCGAGCAAGCCGCCAAGCAGGCTGTTCAACAGGCCGCCATCGAGCTTTAGCAAGCGGGAGCCAATCGCGAATTCGGCAGCCGAATTCTGCGCCGCGACCGAGACGGTGCGGACGGTCAGACCGGCCCCGCCGAAAATCTTGTCGTCGTCCGACGCTCTTGCCGGGCCGACACCAAAGATCTGCCCGAGATAAAGCGGGGCGCGCGTCTGCATCGTCACGCGCACCGCATTGCCCGAGCCGTTGCCAGATGGCTTGAAGCGGTCGGCTGGGGCAAGGCTCCCATCGGCGGAATAGGAGCCGATCTCAATCGATTGGATGCTCGCCACATCATAATCGTTTCGCGCGAGTGTCGCCGTTACCGCTCTTGCGGCATTGGAGAGATCGGCCGCGCCGGCGATCGCGGCGATATCGCCCGCACCCTGCTGCTTGCGCTTGAGATAATAGAAATTCGAGAAGTCGATGGCGAAGGCGCCAAACCCGACCAGGATGAGCAGTGTCAAAGCACTGAGGATCGCGGTGGTGCCGGTTTTGTCGCGGCGGAAGGAATGGAAAAGCTTCAACATGGTTGCCCCCTGACAATCAATATCCGCCGCGCTGGATGACCGAACTGCGCTGGAAAACCGGTTGCGGCAGGGGAAGCAGATCCCCGAACCGGTAGACGAAGGAATCCGACATGTCGTAGCTGACGGCGACCTGGAACGTGGCGCTGGCTGCGTTGGAAGTGGTCGTCACCTGAAGCTTCGCGGGATCGATGAAGGGATAGCCCGATGCATTCGCGCCGACGAAATCGCGTGCGATCTGATCGCGTTCGGTATCGCTGATACCGGCGACTGCGGCGCGCGCCGCCTCGGCGACAAGCTGCTGCACGCCGTTATAGGTGCTCATCAATGTGCTGAAGCAGATGATCCCGAAGACCAGCGCCAGGAAGATCGGCGCGACCAGCGCGAACTCGACCGCGCTGACCCCCTCCTTATTGTCGCCAAAGCGCGCTGTTTCGATGTCCATGACGCGATGCTCGCCAAAATTACATCACGCGACAATAGCAACTATAAGTTGTGTAGACGTTAAGAACTTTCCTTGAGTTGCGGCGTTAATGGAAAATCGACGGGGCAGCGGATCGACTGTCCGGCAGTGAAGTATCCGGGCAATTTGTTAAGGTTAACAATGTGTTAAGTTAACCTTTATTTAACGTTTCAATTCTCTAAACCTTAATAATTCATTATCGTGCTGGCAGGAAATGGATGAAGCAAGGCCCATTCGCTCCGCTAAGGATAGCGAATGCTTATTCCAGTTTCACGAGCTATTCGATTTTGAATAGAGGTGCGGCGTGAATAGTATTATTGAGAATGGCGACGCTCAATCGGGCGAGAATTACCTGGCAAAAATCGGCGTTACAGAAAACAGTGGAAGCGATTTCGCTGCGCGCGCCTTGCCGGAGCAACTGCGGTTCCTGAACAACCGCTACAACGAGCTTGACGTTTCGATCGACCCGAATACGCAGGCCCTGCGCTGCTATATGAAGCCCAATGGGCCGCCGAGCTTCACGCCCAGCATGGTGCGCGAGCTGATCGTGCTGCACCGTTCCATCCAGGGGCTTTTCGCTTCGCTGCCGCTCGGTGCGCCGCCTCCCTTCCAGTATTACGTGCAGGGGTCGCGCATCCCCGGCATCTACAATCTCGGTGGCGATCTCGCCTTCCTGATCGACCGCATCACGTCCGGCGACCGCGAGGCGATCAAGCGCTACGCCTACGATTGTGTCGACGCCGTCTATCATATCGCGACGGGCTTCGGCGCTCCGGTCGTCAGCATCGGCCTGCTGCAGGGCAATGCGCTTGGCGGCGGTCTTGAAGGCGCGCTCTGCTGCAACGTACTCATCGCCGAGCGCAGTGTGCGGATGGGCTTCCCGGAAATCCTGTTCAATTCCTTCCCCGGCATGGGCGCCTACAGCTTCGTCTCGCGCCGGCTCGATGCGGCGCGCGCCGAGCGCATGATCTTCAGCGGCAAGGTCTATACGGCCGAGGAAATGTACGAGATGGGCCTGGTCGATGTCCTCGTCGAGGATGGCGGCGGCGAGGCAGCCGTTCGCGACTACATCCTCAACGACCGGCGCAGCCACGCCGTGCGCCACGCGATCTTCAAGATGCGCCAGCGCGTCAATCCGATCACCTTGTCGGAACTGCGCGACGTGACGGATATGTGGGTCGAGACGGCGATGCATCTCGATGCGAGCGACCTGCGCCGCATGGAGCATCTGCAGCACGCGCAAATCCGCCGTCAGGCCAAGGCACGCGCGCCGCAAGCCTGAAACAAGCCCGAAGGGGGACGGACTTAATCCGTCCCTGTCTTCAGCTCGATGGTGGCGAAGGCGTTTAGGTGCTCGACGGAGGTCTCGAAATCCGTCTTGAGCATGCGAAGGTAATCCTCGCCCCGCAGCGACAACTCTTCCGCCGTGATGTCGCGCCAGGCGACGCAGCGCTCGAACACGTTCTGGGCGCCGATATTGGCGGCGCAGCTCCTGAGTGCATGGATGCGCTCGCCGAAGGCGTGGAGATTGTCTTCGGCCACCGCGACATGCAGCTCGTCGAGCATCAGTTTGCCCTCGCGAGTGAACTCGTCGATGAGCTCTTGCACGAAGCTCCGGCCGCCAAGCTTCAGAAGGCCGTTCAGCGCCTCGAGGTTGAGGCCGCCAGCGGAAGTCGGCTGGAAGCGCGGATGGTTCTCCAGCAGCACCACGCCTGAATCGGGATCGACCGGCAGCGGTGCGCCGGCGATCGGCACCAGCTCTTCCAGCGTCCGGAATAGGATCTGCGAGTCGATCGGCTTGGTGAGGCAGGCATCCATGCCGGCATCCGCGCAGCGCGCCTGCGCCTCCGGCGTCGCGTCCGCCGTCAATGCGACGATCGGCACGCGTTCGCGGCCGACCGACATGAAGCGGTAGAGCTTTGTCGCCTCGATGCCGTTCATCAGCGGCATGTTGATGTCCATCAGGACAATGTCGAAATTCTCTTCGCGCAACGCATCGAGCGCCGCTTCGCCATTCGACGCGACAGTGACCGTGTGGCCGGCACGCTCCAGCACCTTGCGGATGATAAGCTGGTTGGTGCGATTATCCTCGGCGACCAGGATGTTGAAGGCGCGCCGCACTGCGCTCGGCCCGCTGGCGATTTCCGGCAACAGGCCGCCGCTCTCGCTGGTCAGCGCGATCCGGACGGCATTGCCGATCGCGACGCGCTCCAGCGGCCGCGGGATCGAGCTGGTGAACAGGAAGCGGTCATCGGCCGGAAGCGCTTTCTCCTCGGTCGCGACATGGATCAGCATCAGGCGCTGCTTCGGGTCGGCGGCGAACAGGTTCTCGGCGGTTTCGGTCGTTGCGACCCCGAGGAGCTGATCGTCGACCAGGGCGATGATCGTTTCCGCCTTGCTGGCGCGGAGCGTCCTGAGCGTGTCCTCTGCCTGTTCGAGCGAACCGCAGGCATGCGTCTCGCCGGCGAATTCCTCGCCGAGCGACAGCAGGCGGAGGTCATCGGAAAGCACAAGCAGATGACTGTCGCCCCTTGACGCGGCAACCTCTTCCCGCGCGATGGCGGCATAATCGATCTCGAACCAGAAGGTGCTGCCTTCGCCGAGCGTACTTTCCAGGCCGATCTCGCCGCCATGCAACTCGACGATCTGGCGGCAGATGGCGAGGCCGAGGCCGGTGCCGCCGAAGCGGTCGATGATGGTCTCGTCGGCCTGGGTGAAGCTATTGAAGATATGCGCCTGCGCCTGCGGGGCGATGCCGATGCCGGTATCGCGCACCTCGAAGCGCAGCCGCACCTTTCCGTTACGGTCTCCCGCCACCTCGACATTGATCTGCACATGCCCGTCGGCGGTGAACTTGATCGCGTTGCCGGCGAGGTTCAGCAGCAATTCCTCGATATGGCGCCGGTCGCCTTCGATCATGCCGGGCACGGCCGAGGAGACGAAGAGGCCGAGATGCAAGCCCTTGGCATTCGCCTGCACCGCCATCTGGGCGCGCACCTGCGCCAGCAGCGCCACGAGATCGAAGGTCGTCTGCTGTGTCGGCATCTGGCCGGCTTCAAGCCGCGAGAAATCGAGGATCGAGTTAATCAGGCTGAGCAGCGAGCGGCCCGAAGTGCCGATCATCTGCACCATCTCCGCCTGCTCGCGGTCGAATTTCTGGCCGCGCAGCAGATCGCTCACGCCGATGATCACGTTCAGCGGTGTGCGCAATTCATGGCTGATGCTGGCGAGGAACAGGCTCTTGTGGCGGCTTGCCTCCTCGGCGATGCGCTTGGCGGCTGAGAGCTTCCGGATCAGCGTCGAGCAGTAAAGCGGAACGATGATGACGCCGACCAGCAGGCCGACGGCGAAACCCGTATTCCGCGCCCAGAACCCGTCGCCGACGAAGGCGAGCGTCAGCCCGACGAAGGAAACGCCCATCGCGATCCAGAGATAGTTCACGCCGAAGCGAAAACCATTGCCGAGGATCGTCCACAGGAAGAGCGGATAGAAGAAGGACATCGTCTCCCCGCCGGTATAGGCGGCGTAGGAGATCATCCAGAGATCGTGGAAGATGGCGAAGACGCGTCGCGCCGGTGAGATGCCGGGCTTCCACAGGATGTGGGCGAACAGCATGATCGACATCAGGTAGTAGATGCTGATCGGCAGGCCCGTATAGACCAGCATGTCCGTCGCGTGGCTTTCGCCGAAGGCGTAGCCCACCACCATGTAAACGATCACCAGCCCCGAAAAGACCATCCGGTTGATGGTCATTTCGTGCTCGCTGTCCGGCCGGTTCCGCAGCCGAAGCCGCATCCACTGGAGGAGGCTTGGTTTGGTGACGCCGGCTGTCACGCGCCCGGCTGGTACGAGGGACTTGTCCATCCTGGCATCTCAGGCCGATTGCCGCAGCGGCGTGCCCTGCCGGATCAGAGCCATGAAATCCTCGTTCGGCATCGGGCGGCCGAAATAATAGCCCTGCAGGATGTCGCAGGCTTCCTGGCGCAGATATTCGACTTGTCCAGCCGTTTCGACGCCCTCGGCGATCACCTGCAGGTTCAGGCTATGCGCAAGGCTGATCAGCGCCTTCACGATCACGCTGTCGCTGTGGTCGGTTGCCAGGTTGCGGATAAAGGACTGGTCGATCTTCAGGTAATTGACCGGGAAGCGCTTGATGTAGTTGAAGGAGGAATAGCCCGTCCCGAAATCGTCGACAGAAAGCCTGACGCCGAGTTCCTGGAGCTGGCGCAACTGCGTCATCACAGTCTCGGTTTCCTGCATGACGATGTTCTCGGTCAGCTCCAGGTCGAGCAGTTCGGGCTTGAGGCCCGTGCCGGCCAGCACCTTGGCGACGAGCAGCGGCACGTTCTGTTTCTGGAACTGCACGGGAGAAAGATTGACGCTGATCTTGAACGGTTGTGCGGTCAGCTTGGTCCAGCTCTGCGCGGTCCGGCAGGCTTCCCACAGCACCCATTCGTTGATCGGCACGATCAGGCCGTTTTCCTCCGCGCGCGGCAGGAAATTGCTCGGTCCGATGATCTCGCCATTGGAGTTGCGCCAGCGCAGCAGCGCTTCGGCGCCGACGATTTCGCCGGTCTGGGCGTTCACTTGGGGTTGGTAATAAAGCAGGAACTGCTTCTTCGCGATGGCGCGGTGCAGGTCGGCGTCGAGCACGACGGTACGGCGGGCGCGGGTGTTCATGTCGCTGGCGTAGAGGCGGTGGCTGTTGCCGCCTTCGCCCTTCGCCCGGTACATGGCAAGGTCGGCGTTGCGCAGCAATTCCTCGAAATCGTCGCCGTCATTCGGGTGCAGCGTGACACCGATGCTGGCGCCGGTCGTGATGTGCTCGCCCGAGAGGATATAAGGCTGCGACACGCCTTTCTTGACCGCGAGGGCAAGGTCCTCGGCATCCTGGCTGCTGCGGATATCGTTCTGGAGGATGGCAAATTCGTCGCCGCCGAGACGCGCGATGATATCGCCTTCCTTGACGATCGCGCGCAGACGCTGCGAGACGATCTTCAGAAACTTGTCGCCAGCCGAATGGCCGAGCAGGTCATTGACGCCCTTGAACCCGTCGAGATCGATCAGGTGCAGGGCGAAGGCGCTGTCGCCGCGCCGGGAGCGAGCGATCGCGCGGCGCACGCGGTCGCGCAGCAGCATCCGGTTCGGCAGGTCGGTGAGGCTGTCGTGATGCGCCATCTGGTAGAGATGCTGCTCCGTCACCTTGCGCTCGGTGATGTCGGTGGAGCTCGTCACGACGCCGATGACCGCATCGGTAGTGTCTCGCAAAGGCGTCTTGGTCGTCAGGAAGACGCGCTTCTCGCCACCCGCATTCGGAAACTCCTCTTCCATATCGGTGATCGGCTTGCCGCTGTCGATCACCCGGCGATCGAGCGCGTTGCTGCGCGAGCCGAATTCCTCACCGAAGATATCCGTCACCAGGCTGCCGACCGCCTTCGCCAGGTCGACCTCGATTGCCTCCGCCTGGCGGGCATTGATAAAGAGCAGCCGGCCTTCGAGATCGGTCGCCCGGATCAGCGACGGCACGGTGTCGATCACCTGGCCGAGCTGTTCGCTGGAATCCCGCAGCGCCTGTTCGCTGTGCTCCAGCCGCACCTTCAGGTGCTCGGCGTAATTGGCGAGGAGAAGCTGTTGCCGGCGCATCTTCAGGAGATTGCGGGCGCGGGTCAGGAATTCCTGGTGGTCGACCGGGCTCTGCAGGAAGTCAGTCGCGCCGCTCGACAGGGCGCGCAGCCGCAGGTTCCGGTCCTCGAAAATGGTGATCACGACGACAGGAACATCGGCGAGATTGGCTTCGGCGCGCAGGCAGGCGATGAATTCGGCACCGTCCATGCCGGGCATCTTGTAATCGGTGACGATCAGGTCGGGCGTATTGTCGCGCAGCCATTCGAGGGCCGCTGCCGGGGTGCCAAATGCCTGGACGCGCGTTTCCGGCTCGATCGAGGCGGCCAGCCGAGCGAAAATGTTCCGGTTCGTGATCTGATCGTCGACGATTACGACGAGGGACATTGTCTCGCTTCCTGGCTCAAGATCCGGGCGTCTCCTGCAGCGGGTCGCCTTCTGGCCGGTCGCCGTACCGTCTGCGGATCTCGGCCGCAGCCGATCCATCTGGCGTCAATATCATCACTAAATCCTTCCGAAGACTTACACAGGGAGGTTAATGAACTGCCCCGACTGAAGAATTTGGCCTTTCGCGGATTAAACTCTCAGGCCGAGCAGGGCGGCAGCGAGCGGAGTTTTTCTCGAACAAGTTCTTTGGTAAGTACGTTTTGTTTGTCTTTACGAACGATGCGAGGATGATGTATCAGTGGGTCGTTTCGATTGCCGACTGAAGAGCTGACCATGGATAACCCCGTTTCCCGCGACCTCGACCCACGCATGCTGCGCCCCGACACCCAACTCGTCCATGCCGGCACCATGCGTTCGAGCTTCAACGAAACCTCGGAAGCGCTCTACCTGACGCAGGGTCACGTCTATGACAGCGCCGAGCAATGCGAGTCGCGCTTCCTTGGCGACGATCCGGGTTTCATCTATGCCCGCTTCTCCAATCCGACCGTTTCCATGCTCGAAGGCCGCCTCGCGGCGCTTGAAGGCGCTGAAGCTGCCCGTTGTACAGCGACCGGCATGGCGGCTGTGACGGCCGTGCTGATGGGCCTTGTCCGCGCTGGTGATCACGTCGTCGCGGCGCGCGCCCTGTTCGGTTCCTGCCGCTATGTGATCGAGGAGCATCTGCCGCGCTTCGGCGTTACCTCGACGCTGGTCGATGGCACTGATCTCGACGCCTGGAAGGCGGCGGTGAGGCCCGAAACCAAGGTTTTCTTCCTTGAAAGCCCCTGCAACCCGACGCTTGAGGTGATCGACATCGAGGCGGTCGCGAAAATCGCCAAGGCGGCAAATGCCAAGCTTGTCGTCGACAATGTCTTCGCGACGCCGCTTTGGCAGAAGCCGCTGGCGCTCGGCGCCGATTGCGTCGTTTATTCCGCCACCAAGCATATCGACGGACAGGGCCGCTGCCTCGGCGGTGCGATCATCGCCTCGGAAGAGTTCATCCTGAACAATGTGCAGACCATCTTCCGGCAGACTGGTCCGGCCATGTCGCCGTTCAATGCCTGGGTGATGCTGAAGAGCCTTGAAACTTTGGCGCTGCGGGTGCGTCGTCAGACGGAGAGCGCAACCGCGATCGCGAACTGGCTGGCCGATCAGAAGCCGCTTTCAAAATTGATCTATCCCGGCCGCGCAGACCATCCGCAGGCGGAACTGATCAAGCGGCAGATGACTGGTCCCTCGACGCTGATCGCGTTGGAACTCGATGGCGGCAAGGCGGCCGCCTTCCGCTTTGCCAATGCGTTGAAGCTGATCCGCATCTCGAACAATCTCGGCGACGCCAAGAGCCTGATCGTGCATCCGGCGACCACCACGCATCAGCGCTTCACGCCGGAAGTGCGCGCCAGCATGGGGGTTGGGGACGGGATGCTGCGCCTGTCGATCGGCCTTGAGCATCCGGATGATCTGATCGACGACCTGAAGCGCGGTTTCGCGGCGCTTTGAGTTCCGCGTCCCGCACTTGATGCGGGACCCATACCCTGCGGTTTGACAGGTAAAGCGGGCCGTTTATAGGCCCCGCATCAAGTGCGGGGCGCGAGTTCTGAGCTACTCCGCCGCCTGCGCGGCTTCCTTGCCCGAAACCACCTTCCAGCTATGCGTCAGCTCCGCCGTCTTGCCGAGCATGATCGAGGCGGAACAATATTTCTCGGCCGAGAGCTTGATCGCCCGCTCGACCTTCTCAGGCGAAAGGCTCTCGCCGACCAACGTGTAATCCAGATGGATTTTCGTGAAGACCTTCGGATCAGTGTCGGCGCGTTCGGCGGTCACTTCCACCGTGCAATCCTCGATCTTTTCGCGTCCGCGCTTCAGGATCAGCACGACGTCGAAGGCTGTGCAGCCGCCAAGGCCGATCAGTAGCATCTCCATCGGCCGGATGCCGATATTGCGGCCGCCGCTATCCGGCGCGCCATCCATAACGACAGCATGGCCGGAGCCGGATTCGCCGACGAAAGCCATGCCGTCGACCCATTTCACCCGCGCTTTCATCGTCAGTTCCTCTTACGCCGCTTCGGCAAAGATACTCGCCTGCGCGATCCTCAGCCCGATCCTCTCGCCGATCGCCGGTGAAACCTGGCTCGCCAGATCCACGTCGAGGCGTTTTTCCAATCCTGTCACGTTGACTTCCGCATGCCGCAGCGGCCCGTTGCGCCTTACAGCCGCGACGGTGCCGGAAAGGCCAAGCGATGACGGCTCGACGATCTTCAGGTGTTGCGGCCTGACATAGAGGGTCGCAGCGCCCGGCTGGTTGTAGCGCGTGGCGTGGAAAATCGGCAAGTTCTGGAAGAAAGCCTGCCCGCCGGCGATCTCGACCGGCAGCTTGTTGGCCTGGCCCAGAAATTCACAGACGAAAGCGGAAGCCGGGTTGTCGTAGATATCGTCGGGACTGCCCACCTGCTCGATGCGGCCGGCATTCAGGATCGCGACGCGGTCAGCCAGTTCTAGCGCCTCCTCCTGGTCATGCGTGACGAAGACGGTGGTGTGCCCGGTGCGGTCATGCAACTCGCGCAGCCAGCGGCGCAGGTCCTTGCGTACCTGCGCGTCCAATGCGCCGAAGGGCTCGTCGAGCAGCAATACGCGCGGCTCGATAGCGAGCGCCCGCGCCAGCGCCACACGTTGCCGCTGGCCGCCGGAAAGCTGCGAGGGGAAGCGCCGATCCATGCCGGAAAGCTGCACGAGGTCGATTAATTCGCCCACACGCTGGCGGATCGAGGTTTCACTAGGCCGCTCACTCCGCGGCCGGGCGCGCAAACCGAAGGCGATATTGTCGGCGAGCGTCATATGTTTGAACAGCGCGTAATGCTGGAACACGAAGCCGATGCGCCGGTCGCGCAGGGTCAGGTTGCGGCTATCCGTTTCGTCAAAAAGCACCCGGCCGCCGTTGGCGGCTTCCAGCCCGGCGATCACGCGCAGCAGCGTGGTCTTGCCAGAGCCTGAAGGGCCAAGCAGCGCCACGAGCTCGCCCGGCTGGATATCGAGCGAAATGCCGCGCAGCACGGGAGCGTCGCCGAACGTCTTTTCCAGCTTTTCAATGATGACGGCTACCGACATCCAGTCTCCATAAGCTCAGTGCCGCCGCTCGGCGGCGATGGAATCGGCAAACCGCCATTCCAGCAGGGTCTTGAAAACGAGCGTCACCAAAGCGAGCAAGGCCAGCAGCGAGGCGACTGCGAAAGCTGCGGCCGTATTATACTCGTTGTAGAGGATTTCGACATGCAGCGGCAGCGTGGTTGTCAGTCCGCGAATGCGGCCGGAAACCACCGAGACCGCGCCGAACTCGCCCATGGCGCGGGCATTGCAGAGCAACACGCCGTAGAGCACGCTCCATTTCACGTTCGGCAGTGTCACCTTGAAGAACATCCGCCAGGGCGATGCGCCAAGCAGCAGCGCCGCTTCCTCTTCCGAGGTGCCGAGCGCCTGCATATGCGGGATCAATTCGCGCGCGACGAAGGGGAAGGTCACGAAAACCGTCGCCAGCACGATGCCGGGCAGCGCGAAGACGATTTCGATATTATGCGCTTTCAGCCAGGGTCCGAAATAGCCCTGCGCGCCAAAGAGCAAGATGTAGACGAGGCCCGAAATCACGGGCGATACCGAGAAGGGCAGGTCGATCAGGCTGACCAGCAGGTTCTTGCCGCGAAACTCGAATTTCGCGATCGCCCAGGCGGCGGCGATGCCGAAAATCGTATTGAAGGGCACGGCGATTGCCGCGACGAGCAGCGTAAGCCGGATCGCCGCTTCGGCATCCGGATCGCTCAGGCTCTCGATATAGGTTGCCCAGCCCTTGGCGAAGGCCTCGACGAACACCGTCGCCAGCGGCAGCACCAGGAACAGGAGCAGGAAGAGCGTCAGCAGGGAGAGCGTGAAGATACGGCCAATGAGCCGCTGCGGCGTGACCAGTTGCCGGATCGGAATATGCGCCTTCAGCGAGAGGTCAGACATAGCCGAACCTCCGCCGAGTCCAGCCCTGCAAGCCGTTGATCGCCAGGATTAGGCCGAGCGAGACGACAAGCATCATCATCGCGACAACCGCTGCGCCGCCGTAATCGAATTGTTCAAGCCGGATGACGATCAGCAGCGGCATGATTTCCGACACCATCGGCACATTGCCGGCAATGAAGATCACCGAGCCGTATTCACCGATGGCGCGGGCAAAGGC
>OUNM010610120.1_pt1 | contig 14299 bp, 11 predicted proteins | sample 1769961 | NCBI WGS metagenome assembly OUNM01 (sample SAMEA3914820, study PRJEB12502) | metagenome | biome: forest; material: soil | place: USA | collected 2012-03-12 | depth 0.3 m | reverse complement strand
TCGCAGTCGTCCCAGGAACGTCTTGAGCGCCGGGATGATCTCCGCGCTCATGCGCCTTCGCACGGTCGTGCCGGTGCGATCGCCGTGGGTGTCCCAGCCCGTGTCGGACATCGTCACGACGTTGGTGCCGGAGCGGATCATCAGCTCGGCGGCGGCGAGCTTGGCAGGGATCGAGTCGAGCCCGCTGCCGCTGCTCGCGCCGTACGCTTGCGCGATCTTGGTGACGTCGACCGAGAGCGGCGGCTTGCCGAGCGAATCGACGACGGTGTCGTAGCCGTCCTTGGCGAACGAGAGGCTCTTCGGGCTCGCGGCGATCGCGGCGCCGCTCATCTGACGCGAACGCGAGAGGGCCGCCGACGCCGCGTTCCGCGCGGGTCGGTTCGTGTCGATCGGACCGATGCCGAGCGCGGTGGAGACGTCATCCATCGAGCGAAGGAGCTGGAGAGACACTCCGCCTTGCGAGGTCGACGGTCCGGGGAGCGGGAGGTTGCCGAGCGCTGCCGCCTTGAATGCGGCGTCGCCACCGATCGCGGCTGCGAGCTGCAGCACGTAGCTCTGAGAGCCGTCGCTGAAGTTGTTGCGCTGCGCCGAGATGTGGTCGGTCGCGCCGTGCCGGTTTCCGATCGCCGCCATGTGCGTGAGCGGGAACATCCCCAGCGCGCCGATGGTGCTCGCATCGACGACGAGGCCGTTGCCGACGTTCACGGCGTTCGTCGCCGTGACGCCGAACGTCCCCGCCGAGGCGAACGAGTCCGCGCTCGAGAAGAGCGCGTTGAACCCGCCTTCGAAGAAGATCGAGACGACCGCCGCCTTGCCCGGCAGCGCGGCGCGCGCCTCGGGGAGAAACCGCCCGCCGATGCGCGTGCCGACCGCCGCGCCGCCGAGCGCTGCGAAGCCCTTGAGCCATGATCGACGAGACAAGAGCCGCTGCTGGTTCATCGCATTTCTCCTCGGTCGGTCGCGCGTCAGTACGTGAGGAAGCCGGTGGCGGTGAGGACGCTCGCGCAGGCGTAGGCCCAGCGCCGCTTCGCGGTCATCGGGTGCGTGACCTCGTCGACGCCGGGCCGGCCGTAGGTCTCGCTCGAAGGATCGAGGACCGCGGCGACGCAGGCATCGAGCTGCGGCGGCGTCGGGTCGTGACTCCAGAACACGCGCGTCCAGTAGGTGCACGCATCGCGCGCGGTGGCCGGCATCGGCGCGACGGCGTACTTCGGCTCGGCGCTGCCGCCGGGGATCTCACCCGTCTTGCGAAGGCATCCCTCGAAGGCGACCTCGAACGCGGTGTCGATGAAGACGGCGCTCGCCGTCGGCTCGAGGTACCAGCGGTCCGCCGCCACGCCGAACGTGGGGCCGGTGCTCCCGATCAGCGCCGGCGCATTCTCGCCTCCGAGCACGCGCGCGTATTCGGTGACGAGCGCCGAGTACGGCTTGGTCCGCGCGCGATCGCCGCTCGCGGGACCGTCCGTCGACGAGGCGACGTCGACGCCGCCGAGGCCGAAGTGCGGCTTGCCGAGCACCGTGCACACGGGGCCGTTCGCTGCCGCCGCGGCAGTGTTTGCGGCCGTGGCGCCACCGTCGTCGCCCGCGGCGCCGCCGGCCGATCGCGAGTCGGCGCACGACTTGTCGTCGAGGCAGTTGGCCTCGGGAGCGCACGCGCCCAGCGCGCATGCCGCGAGGAGCGACAGCACCGAGACGACCGAGAGGCGCGAGAGTGGAGAGACGGTCGGCGGACGTGCGGCGTTCATCGTATTGGCCCCGATCACTCGCAAAAACCGGCCTCGCGTACGATCGACGCGAGCGCGGACTGCATGGTCTTCTTCGCCTTGAATTCGTCGACGCAGCGATCGAGCACCGGACCGTCACACCGGTTGTCCTCGCGTGCGTAGAGGAACTCGAACGCGAGACGGCACGCGTTGACCGAGTAGTTCTCGGACTCGACGAGCGCCGTGACGAGCTCCTCGTCGTTGCCGACCATCTTGCCGCCGAGGATCTCCTGCGGGCCGCCCTTGTATGCGTCGTAGGCCTGTCCTCGCTTGGGGAGGATGGCGGCGACCTTGTCGAGCGCGAACCAGCCGTTGAAGTGACAGCTGTTGCACGGAGCGGCTTGTCGTCCGGTCGCCGTCTGATCCGTGCTCGGTGAGTTCGTCGACGCGGTCAGCCGCAGACCGATCACGTTGTTCATGATGCGGTACGCGGTGGCGAGCTTGATGCCGTTCTCCTCGTTGCCCTCGTAGCGCTTGTACCAATCGTCGGCGCGGAAGTAGCCGAGCCCGGTCGCGTCGTCGAACACCGCGACGTGGCTGGCGACAGGAGAGAGACGGAACTTGCCGAGGAACATCTCCGACCACGGTGAGCCGTCGGTGAGCACGCGCTCGGCGATGTGATACGGCGCGTCCTCGAGCGACGTCGCGCCGGGGACGTTGTTGAACGCCGTGTTGATGAAACGCGCGAACCGCTCGCGGAAGTCGTCGCTGGCGAGCAGCTGATCGAGCGCCGCTTTCGGGTCGGCCGACGCCATCTGATCGGCGGACGCCGCCTTTCCGGTGAGCGCGATCGCGAGGCGGTTCGCGCAGCGCTCGTTGAAGGCGATGGTCGTCGGCTTTCCTTCGTCGGCCTCCGCATGGCGCGTTGCCGCGAATGCCGACGCGAGCGAGAGCGCCGTCACGAAGCCGAGGCCCTGGCCGAGGCGACCGAGGCGGGGAAGGGAAGCGCTCACGGCACGACCTGCTTGCCGATCAGCGTGAGCGCGGTGGAGACGGCGGCGGCTTCGTCGGCGCTGATCGCGGCGGCGAGCTTTGCCGGCAGAGCCTTTGCGCCGTCGTCGAACTTCGCGAGCGCGGCGGCGATCTGCCCACAGTCAGCGGTCGCGATGGCCGCCGTGAGATCGGCGGTGAGCGGGGCCATCGTGGCGTCGACGCTGTTCCAGAGCGCCTGGAGATCGGCGGCGACCGTCATGAAGAGACCGATGATGCCGCCCGGCTTCGGCGTGCCCTTGCCGAGCAACGCGTTCGTGAACTGCGTCTTGGCGGCCGCGAGATCTACGGTGCTGGTCGCGCTCGCGGCTGCCGCCGTCAGCGCCGCGCACGCGCTCTCGACGGCGGCGAGCACGTCCGGCGAAGCGCCGCTCTTCGCAAACGCGTCCGCGATGGCCGCGGTGGTGAGCGACGTCTCCAGCACGAACGCTGCCTTGATCGCCGCGAACGCGGAGCCGGGCTTGCCGGCCGCGCCCTTGCCGAGCGCGGCGCTGAACGCGGCGCCGCCGTTGACGACCGCGTCGAAGATGGCCTGGTCGATGGGAGCTGCTGCTGCCGCGGACGCCGCCTCGAGGCTCGCGATGAGGTTCTTGCTGCCCGTGACGAGCGCGCCCTCCGCGCTCATGACGACACCTTCGGCGCCGCTCACCGCCGCGAGCTGCGACTTCTCGAGCGCCGACGCGTCGACGGGGATGCCCGCCATCTTCAGCGCCGCGACGATCACGTTCTCGGCGGCAACGACCGCGTCGCCCGTCGCGCCGATGAGCGTCGTGAGGTCCGTTCCGACGACGCCGTCGACGGCGATCGTGTTCGCGAGCTGCGCGTTGACGTACGCGTCGATGACGTTGAGGTAGTTCTGCACGCCGGGGACGCCCTTCTTGGCGAGCGTCTGGAGGATCTCCGCCTTGAAGGAGGTGGTCGTGTCGACGACGGCGTCGACGAAGAAGGCCTTCACGAACGCGGGCAGGCCGTTCACGACCCCGGAGCCGACGACGGCGCCGACGAGGTTCTTCACGCTGAGGATGAAGATCCCGGTCGGACTCGACGCCGGCGGCACCGTCGCGGTGAAGCCGCCGTTCGGTCCCACGTCGACCGTCGTGACGACGAGGAGATCGCCGTTCGCCTGCAGTGCCATGACGTCGACCGTGTTCGCGACGGTGAGGAGGTCGGAGCCCGCGAGGCCCTGCGCGACCGAACCGGCTCCGTCGGACGAGAGATGTCCGTTGAGCGTCAGCATCGCAGCCGCCTCGCTGCCCGGGGTCTGTCCCTCTGCGGGAGCGCCCGGCGACGAGCCGTGGTTCTGTGCGCTGCGACCACGTTGCAGCGAGCTCTCCGGATCGGAGCAACCCGCGACCGCGCACGAGACCGTGAGGAGTGAAAGGAGCGTCCACCGAGCTGCGTTCATTCGCATCGTCGTCACCTCTGTTGCCCGTGGAGCAACAGCGATGCCTAGGGCCGCTGCACGCGAAAATTCCGCAAATCACCGACAAAAGCGCGCTTCGATGTGCACCCGCAGCCGACAATTCCGCTGGACCATGTGAGCCGCGGCGCTGGTCACAGCCGTGATTCGAAGCGTTCGTCCGGCGCCCTCGGTCAGGTCCCCGAGGCCAGCGTCGTGATCGCGGTGATGACCGACAGCGACTTGTACAGGTTGTCGTGGCGGCCTTCGGCGACCTTCAGGAACGTGCAATGCGGGAGCGTCTTGCACACTCTTTCGCCTTGCTCGAACGGGATGACGTCGTCGATGTCGCCGTGCACGACGAGGGAAGGCGCGGCGATCGACGGCGCCTTCGAGAGCGTGTCGAAGCGATCGGCCATCACCACTCCGACCGGCAAGAACGGGATCACGTGCGACGCCAGGTCCGCCGTGGACGTGAACGGCGCGACGAGCACCAGGCGCGCGCCGCGCTCGCGCTTCGCCATCTCGGCCGCCACGCCCGTCCCCAGCGACTGACCCCACAGCACGATGTCCGCCGGCTTCACGCCGCGCGCCCCGAGCGCGTCGAGCACGGCAAGCGCGTCGAGGTACAGGCCCTCTTCCGTCGGCGACGTCCCCTTCGATCGACCATACCCGCGATACTCGACGAGCACCGTCGCGAAGCCGCGCTTCTTCATCTCGCGCCCGAGGAACGCGTTGGCCTCCGCCGTCTCCGCGTTGCCGTGGAAGTGGACGATGGTCCGCGTCGCCTTCGGATTCTCGAAGTAGAGCGCGTTCACGGGCACGTCGTCGGCGGCCTTCGCCGTGAGCAGCGTCGCGCCTTCGGGCAGCTCGGCCGCGACGTCGTCGGACGGCGGCTGATAGAGCACGCGCCGGTGGAGGAGACGCGCGCCGACCACGAGGAGCCCGTACGCGATCGCGGCGAACACGATGTTGAGCCCAGCCTTCTTGAGGCGGCGGATCCAGCGCTGCTTCGGGGTCTCGCGGAGCCTCGCTTCGAGATCGGCGGTCACGTGCCGCGATCGTACCCGTGGGCGGCCGAACTTCGAAGCTTGGAGTAGAGTCGCGCGTGATGGCTCCCAGCGCGAACCCGCTCCTCTCCGATCGCAACATCGCCTTCCTCATGCGCGAGGTGCTCGATACGAAGGCCCTCCTCGCGCTGCCGGCGTTCGCCGACCACACGATGGAGACGTGCGAAATGTATGTGCAAACTGCACGAAAGCTTGCGCGCGAGGTGCTCTACCCCGCCTACAAGCCGATGGACGAGGCGCCGCCCAAGCTCGTCGACGGGCAGCTCCGCGTCCATCCCGCGATGCACGACATCTACCCGCGGCTCGTGGAGCTCGGCGTGATCACCGCCACGCGTCCGGCGAGCGTCGGCGGCGCGAGCCTGCCGACGTGCATCGCGACGCTCGCGAACGCGTACCTCATGGCGGCGAACCTGAGCGCGGCCGGATATCCGGGCCTCACCACCGGCGCCGCGCGTCTCCTCGAGTCCTTCGGCTCGGAGGACCTGCGTACGCGCTTCATGAAACGCATGTACGCCGGCGAGTGGACCGGCACGATGGCGCTCACCGAGCCGCAGGCCGGCAGCAGCCTCGCCGACGTGAAGACGATCGCGAAGCCCGTGAGCGGGCAGGACTACTACCTCGTGCGCGGCTCGAAGATCTTCATCTCGGCGGGCGATCACGACCTCACCGACAACATCGTGCACCTCACGCTCGCTCGCATCGAAGGCGCGCCGCCGGGGATCAAGGGCGTTTCGCTCTTCGCGATCCCGAAGCGCCGTGCCGCAGGGCAGGGGAAGGACGAGAGGCTCGTTCCCAACGACGTGCACGTCGCGGGCGTGATCCACAAGATCGGCTGGCGCGGGATCGCGAGCCTCGCGATCAACTTCGGCGAGCAGGACGACTGCCACGGGTGGCTCGTCGGAGAGCCACATCGCGGCATCTCGTACATGTTTCAAATGATGAACGAGGCTCGCATCATGGTCGGCCTCAACGGCGTCGCCACAGCCGCCGTCGCGTACCAGGAGTCGCTCGAGTACGCGAAGACGCGGCCGCAGGGACGACCGCTCGGAGCGAAGAACCCGGACGCGCCGCAGGTGCCGATCATCGAGCACGCCGACGTCCGGCGGATGCTGCTCCGCCAGAAGGCGATCGTCGAAGGCGGTCTCTGTCTCGTCGTCGAGACGGCGCGCCTCCAGGATCTCTCGGAGCACGCCACCACAACCGACGAACGCGATCGCGCGCGGCTCCTTCTCGATCTCCTCACGCCCATCGCCAAGACGTTCCCCGCCGAGAAGGGCTTCGAGTCGAACGCGCTCGCCGTCCAGATCCACGGCGGCTACGGCTACACGAGCGAGTACATGCCGGAGTCGTGGCTGCGCGATCAGAAGCTCAACACGCTCCACGAGGGCACGAGCGGGATCCAGAGCCTCGATCTGCTCGGTCGCAAGGTGGTCGCAGGCGGAGGCGCCGCGCTCCACGCGCTCGCGCTCGCCGTGCAGACGACCGTGGGTCGGGCGAAGAGCGCAGGCGTCCCCGACGCGTGGCTCACGCGCCTGTCGGGCTCCGTCACCGCCGTGGGTGAGGTCACGATGCAGCTCGGTGAGCTCGGCGCGAAGGGCGACGTCGAGGCGATGATGCGCCACAGCTTCGACTACATGGAGATGCTCTCGCTCGTGGTGATCGGCTGGCAGTGGATCGCGCAAGCGGCCGCCGCGAGCGAAGGGCTCGCGCGCAGTCCTTCGCAAGACGAACGCGACTTCTACGACGGCAAGCTCGCGGCTGCGCAGTACTGGATAAACACGGAGCTCCCGCGTGTCGGCACGCTCGGCGCGCTCTGTCGCAGCAACGAGGACTCGTACGCGAAGGCTCGAGCGACGTGGTTCTGATCTCGAGTAGAGCGGCACGTACCAAGACCAGTCTTCGCCTGGCGACGCTCGATCGCCCGAACTAGTATTCCCCCCAACGAGGGAACGCGGAATGGACCTGGTGCCGGCGACAGTGCTCGCCACGGCGGTGGAAGGTCTGCTCGTCGTCGACAGAGCTGGACGTTTCACATACGCCAATCCGGCGGCAGAGAAGATCCTTGGGCGACCTGCGGCGGAGCTCGCGGTGTCCTCGATCCGCGCCGTGAAGACTGCTGCGATCGACGGCGCGCCTTTGTCCGCAGAAGAGCTACCGGCGCTGCGCGTGATGCGAACCGGTGAACGAAGCGCGCAGTCCGAGCATCGCGTCGTGCGTCCCGACGGATCGTCGACGGTCGTGTGTCACACGGCGACCCTGATTCGCGGTCCGGGCGGTGGTGTGGAGGGCGCGGTCGCATCGCTCCTCGACATCAGCGAGAAGGCCAACGTCGTACCGCCGCCGGCGTCACCGAAGGAGCTGACGTTCCGGGCATTCGTGGAGCGCTCGCCGGATGGCGTGGCGCTCTACAAGAACGGGCGCGTCGTGTACGCGAATCCCGCGCTCCTTCGATTGCTCGGCTTCGAGTTCGAGGAGATCGCGGGCCGGCCGGTCCTCGAGTTCGTCCACCCGGACGACCGCGCCGTCGCCGCGGAGCGCATTCGCACGGTCTCGGAGGACGAAGTCGAGGTGCCCGTGATCACCGAGCGGCTGCTCCATCGTGACGGTCACGTCGTCGACGTCGAGGTCAGCTCGAGGCCCATCGCGCACAACGGTGAAGCCATGACCCTCGTGATGGTCGTCGACGTGTCCGAGCGGAAGCGCATCCTGCGCGAGCTGGATCGCTCCGTGTCGATGCTGCGCGCCACGCTCGACGCGACCACCGACGGGATCCTCGTCGTCGACCTCGAGGGCCGCATCACGACCTTCAACGAGCGCTTCGTCGAGATGTGGCGGATTCCGCGATCGATCATCGAGTCGCGTGAGGACGGCAAGGCGATCGCCTACGTCCTCGATCAGCTCGTCGAGCCGCAGGAGTTCCTCGCCCGTATGAACCAGCTCTACGCCGATACCGAAGCCGAGAGCTTCGACCGGTTCGCGCTCACGGATGGTCGCTACTACGAGCGACACTCACTCCCGCAGCGTCTCGACGGGAAACCGGTCGGTCGCGTGTGGAGCTTCCGCGACATCACGGCGCGCAAGAACGCGGAGGACGAGCGCGAGCGATTGCTCGGCGCACTCGCAGCGAAGCATGGGCTGCTCGATACGGTCGTCCGCAATGCGCCGGTGGCGATCTGTCTCTTGCGCGGTCCGGATTTCGTCTACGAGCTCGTCAATCCGGCGTTCGAGGCGATCCTGGGCCACCTGCCCCGGATCGGACGGCGCGTGGCGGACGTCGTGCCCGACCCGGCCGAGATCGTGCCCGCACTGCAACGCGTGCTCGAGACCGGCGAGGCCTTCCACGCCCTGGACGTCGACCGGCCGTCGACCGTGCTTCGTGGCAACCACGGCGAGCTGGGCGAAGTGTACTTGTGGCGCACCTACGTGCGTGTCCCGTGCACGACGGGCGAGGGCGTCCTCGTGCTCCTCGTCGACGTCAGCGAGCAGGTCGACGCGCGACGGCGCAACGAGGTGCTCGCCGCCGTCGCGCGTCGCCAGGCCGCCGAGCTCGAGAGCGTCCACCGCAGCATGATCGACGGCATCGTGGCATGCGACGCGCGAGGCACCGTCACCCACGTCAACGAGGCGTCGGGGCGCCTCGCCGGTCTCGACAAGTCGACGCTCGTGGGGCTCTCCCTCGAGGAGTACGCGAAGCGCCTCGATCGTCACTGCATGAACGGCGAGCGGGTCGGCAGGGCGGAGCTGGCGCTGGGACGCGCGCTCGCCGGCGAGACGGTCGTCAACATCGGCTCGTGGTCGACCCGGACGGGGCGCAAGGTGTACATGCGCTCGAACGCGGCGCCGGTGCGCGACACAAACGGAGGCATCGTCGGCGCCATCGCCGTCGAGCGCGACGTCTCGGACATCATCGAGCTCGACACGATGCGCGATCAGTTCATCCGAATCGCCGCGCACGAGCTCAAGACCCCGGTCGCGATCATGAAGGGCTATGCCGACGTCCTCTTGCGGTCCTCGGCCGAGCTGCCCGAACCGCTCCGCGCCGGCGCGCAGGCCATCGATCGCGGTGCCAAGCGGATCGATCGACTGGTCGGCGATCTCCTCGGCGTCTCGCAGCTCCTCATGGGTTGTCTCGAGCTCCGGCGCGAGCGCTTCGAGCTCGCCGAGCTGGTCGACGTCGTCGTCCGCCAGATCGCGACCACCACGAAGACCCACCCGATTCACATCGAGAGCGAGCCGGTCGTCGTCTTTGCCGATCGCGTGCGGCTCGCTCAGGTGCTCGACACGCTGCTCGACAACGCGATCCGGTATTCACCGCGCGGCGGTGTCATCAACGTCACCGTCAGGGTGCACGAGGACGAGGCGATCGTCTGCGTTCGAGATCACGGCGTCGGCATCCCGCGTCCGAAGCAAGCGCGCATCTTCGAGCGCTTCTATCGCGCGCATACCGACACGCCGCACGATTACGGAGGAATGGGCGTGGGGCTCTACATCGCGCGCGAGGTCATCGAGCAACACGGTGGACGGATGTGGTTCGAGAGCGAAGAAGGCAGCGGGAGTGAATTTTGCTTCAGCTTGCGGATCTAAACGTCGAGAGGGAACCATGAGCACGGTCCTGGTCATCGAGGACGACCCTGATATGCGCGGGCTCCTCGTGCTCATGCTCGAGGAGCAGGGACACGACGTGCGGGCGGCCGCGAACGGGCGAGCGGCGCTCGATGTGCTCCATGACGCGCGGCCCGACGTCATCCTGCTCGACATGAAGATGCCGGTCATGGACGGGTGGGAATTTGCACGACGCTATCGGGTGGAAAGCGGGAATCCTTCGCCGATCGTGGTCATGACCGCCGCGGAGGATCCGCGAAAACCTGCCGAGGAGATCGGTGCGGCAGGCTGGCTCGGGAAGCCCGTCGAGCTGGACGTTCTCTTCGACACCGTGAAGAACGTCGCCACGCACACGTGATGCGACGTCGCGAGCGCGCTCAGCGGAGCGCGGGAGTGACCCAGTCGCGGACGAGGCGTTCGAGCGGGAGCTTGTCGCTACGGAGCGCCGCGTCGAGCGCGCGCGCAGGCTCGCCGCTCGTCGCTTCGGCCTCTCGGTCACCGTAGGCACGTGCATAGAGCACCCAGTTCGAGAGCTCGTAGCGATGCAGCAGCGTCGCGAACCGATGCTCGTCGAACCGCGCCAGCGCGTCGGACGCCTGTTCGGCGTCGGTGCATGCGTGGAGCGCCGACGTGGCGTCGAAGAGAAGCTCGCGGAGATCGGCGAAGGCGCGCTCCGGACCTTCGGCGATCGCCTCGAGCATGGACTCGAAGCCGTCCTCGTCGAGACCGGCCGCTTCCGTCGCTTCGGCCATGGCCGGGACCTGCGTCTCGAGGAACGACGAGTTGGGCGCGTGACCGAGGAGGCGCCCGACGAGATAGACGTCGAACGCGCTCGCGATCGCCTCGCCGAGGAAGAGCGCAGCCGCGGACGGCTTGCCGCCATGCGGCAGCGCCTTCGCCGCGAGGTGATGCCACGCCGCATGCGCGACGACGTCGGCGGGGATGGTGTCGCTCTCGAGGAGATCGCCGCCCGCGTCCGCTCCCCAGAACGTGAGATTCAAGAGGAGCGCGCGATCGGCGCGGCCTTCGAGCGAGTCGGGAAGGACGCGGAACGGATACTTCGCGCGACGCAGCACCTCTTTCAGGTCGGCGTAGAGCGCGACGTGTCGAAACGATCGCTCGTCCTCGACCGTGAGCTCGTCGATGGTGCGCGTGCGGAACGTCACTTCGACTCGTTGACCGGGGAAGCGCGCGGCGCAGGCGCTGCGGCTTTCGGAGCCGCGTGTGCTCCGCCGGCGGCGCCGCTTCCGCCGCCGGTCTGATCCAGCTCTTGCAGAGCCTTCTGGGCTTCGGACTCGAGGAGGCCCTCGTCCTTCGCCGCCGAGTAGCGACGGCGCGCGGCGACGACGTCGCCGGTCGACTGGTAGCAGCGCGCGCCTTCGAGCTGCGCGCGGCTGCCCGCTTCGGTGCCGGCGTTGGTCTGCGCGGCGGTGTCGTAGCGCGCTTCGGCGGCCTTGCACCCTTGCGTTCGTGCGATGCAGCGCGCCGCGTAGAGATCGGCCTCGGGGTTCTGCGCGGAGAGCGCTTCGAACTTCGGGAGCGCTTCGGCGAAGCGACCGGCGTTGTAGAGAGACTTCGCGGCGGCGAACGCGGCGCTGTCTGCACCCGAAGGCCCGGCCTTCGCCGCGATCTTCGCAGGCGGAGCCGCCGCCACAGCGGGAGCGCTGGGAGCCGAGGGCTTGGCCGCGCGCCCGAGCCCGACCGAGTCGCTCTTGCCGTCGTCGTTCAGCGCGAGCGCGCCGGCTTGTGGCGGGGCCGCGGTGGCGGCGGCGACGGCCGCGGGAGGCGTCGCGGTCGCGGTCGCTTCCGCTGCCGCGTTCTCCGCCGGCGGCATCGGCACGGGAGTGAGCGCCGACGCTGCCGCCATCGGGGCCTCGTCGCTCGCGACGGACTTCATCGACGCGCCGGTTCGCGCCAGGATCAGCGCGCCCGCGCCGATGACGAGCACGAACGTCGCGGCCACCGCGAACGACGGACGCGAGAAAAGGCTCACGACCTTCGCGCCGCGCTCCGGCTTCGCCGTGGCGCCCTCCGGCTTGATCGGAACGACCGACGCCCGCTTCGCGAGCCCCGCATCGACGGCCGCCATGATGCGCGACTCGAAATCCGCCGGCACCGCCTCGATCGCGACCGAGAGCACGAGCCCACGCGTCTTCTTCAAGCGCGCCAGGCGGTCCGCGCAGTCGGCGCACGTCTCGGCGTGCGCCGCCATCGCCGCGCGCGCCTCGTCGTCGAGCTCGCGCGCGTCTCCGTCGGAGTAGAGCGCGTCGATCTCGCAGCCCTGGAAGGTGTTGCAGTCGATCACGTGAGTGCCCTCGCGTGCTCTTCGAACTCGGCGAGCGCCTCTTGCAGGCGTTCGAGCGCGTAGCGCATCCGGCTCTTCACGGTGTTCTCGGGAACGCCGGTGATCTCCGCGATCTCCTTGAAGCGGAGATTCGACATCTCGCGCATGAGATAGACCTCGCGCTGATCGTCGGGCAGCGCGTCGATGGCGGCGAGGATGCGCTCCTTCATGCGGCCGCCGTCCACGCTGCGCTCGATGTCTACGCTCACGCGCCGGTCGGCGGTCTGCTCGCCGAGCGTCGGGCCGTCGCCCTCGTCGCTCTTCCGCGCCTGCTCGTCGAGCGACGGGTGTCGCCGGAGAGCGTTCTTGCGGAGCTGGTCGATGCAGAGGTTGCGCACGATGGTGTAGACCCAGGTCGAGAAACGGGCGTCCGCCTTGAAATCGGCAGCGCTCTGCGCGACGCGCACGAACGCCTCCTGGACGATGTCCTCGGCAGCGGTCCGTTCACGGAGGTTACGGAGGGCGAAGTTGTAGAGGCCGGACTGATGCCGGCGCACGAGGAGCGCGAAGGCCGATCGATCGCCGCCTTGGAAGCGGACGACGAGGACCTCGTCGGGAGGGTCTACGGGGCTCGCGCTCACGTAGGCCGTACTATCTCGCGACCCGTGCTTCTCGTCTCTAGTCTTTCGCTCGCACGTCTCCTCCGTCACGCCCCTCGCGTGCACGGTGTCGTCCACACCCGGTAAAACGGACGACCCGCGAAAAGGTTCTGAAAGAAAAAAGGCCGTGATTCCGGCCCAAAAACGCGCGATGAGGCCGCATGCGCTCTTCGCTCTGCCTGGCCGCCGTCGTGACCGCATTCGCTTCTTCCGCTCTGGTCGCTCTTTTCGCGTGTGCGGGCGCGCCCGCGCCCGCGCGGGGTCCCGAGGAGCCGAAGCCCGCAGCCGCGACGCCGAGCTCGAGCGCACCGAAGCCCTCGGCGCAGGACGACAAGGCGACCAAGACGGCCGCGGTCGACGCGCTCGTGGCGGGCGAGGTGAAGTCGGGCACCTGCGACGAGGGCCACAAGGCCGCGCTCGAGAAGCTGCTCGCCGACGTCGAGGCCGGCATGAAGGCGAAGACCGGCGAGGACGGAAAGCCGCTCGGCCTCCAGCTCGTCGCCAAGCGCATCGTGCCGCTCGGCACCGCCGCGAAGTCGATGGAGCTTGCCGTGTCCGGTCGCGGCACCGAGGTCCACGTGCTCGGCTTCGGCGTGCGCGAGGTCTCGCTCGACGTGCTCGTGGGCAGCGCGGCCGCCACGACCATGCGCTCGCCGTTCCAGCGCAGCGCGACCGCGAGCCCGCTCACGCTCGACCTGCCGAAGATCGGCGTGGTCGACGAGGTCCAGAGCGACAGCCGAGAGGTCTCGATCAAGCCGGGCCAGCCGATCGTCGTGAAGATGACAGGCACGGGCTGCGCGGCGCTCGTCTCCTTCTTGAAGCCCTGAGCGCGTGAAGCGGCCGATGCTAGGATCGACACAGGATGGGTGAGCTCGTCGACGGCGTCTGGAAGAGCGGCTGGTACGATCCGGATGCGCGCGGCGCCTTCCAGAGGCCGCAGACGAAGTTCCGTCACCAGGTCACGACCGACGGCTCGTCGCCGTTCGCGCCCGAGCCGGGCCGCTACCACCTCTACGTCTCCTATGCGTGTCCCTGGGCGCACCGCACGTTGATCGTGCGCGCGCTGCGCGGGCTCGAGGACGCGATCTCGGTCACGGTCGTCGACCCGAAGATGAGCGACGACGGCTGGTCGTTCACGAAGAAGGAGCCCGACCCAATCGTCGGCAAGCCCTTCTTGCGTGACGTCTACCTCGCCGCCGATCCGCACTACAGCGGCCGCGTGACGGTGCCGATCCTCTGGGACAAGAAGACCAGGACCATCGTCAACAACGAGTCACGCGAGGTGATGCGGATCCTCGACGTGCAGTTCGAGGCCCACGCCAAGAAGGGACGCTCGCTCGTTCCGCCGGAGCTGAGGCCGGCGGTCGAGAAGACGCTCGATGCCATCTACACCCCGGTGAACAACGGCGTGTACCGCGCGGGATTCGCGACGAAGCAGGAGGCGTACGAAGAGGCGTGCAACGACGTCTTCGCCGCGCTCGATCACTGGGACGGCGTCCTCGGCAACCAGCGGTACCTATGCGGTCCGGTGC
>OUNM010495771.1_pt1 | contig 14301 bp, 12 predicted proteins | sample 1769961 | NCBI WGS metagenome assembly OUNM01 (sample SAMEA3914820, study PRJEB12502) | metagenome | biome: forest; material: soil | place: USA | collected 2012-03-12 | depth 0.3 m | reverse complement strand
GCTGCTACTTTCTCTATTTCCGCGAATACGACGCTCTACGCACAGTGGACAATCAATACCTACACGGTGACCTATAACGGCAATACAAATACCGGCGGCACTGCTCCCACAGACGGATCTTCTCCCTACAATTACAATTCGACGGTCACCGTATTGGGCAACACGGGTACCCTCACGAAGACGGGTTACACCTTCTCAGGCTGGAACACGGCCGCCGACGGTTCAGGAACATCATACGCGGCGGCAGCCACGTTCTCCATTTCTACAGACACGACTCTCTATGCGCAGTGGACGGCTATTTTCAACGGCACTGACAACAGTAACGCGGCTGTTGGTTTTGGTGGAGGCACCAAGGTAGGGACCGTGTGGAGTACGAACAAGCTGGTGCTGGGCAGTGCGGGCGGTTGCGATGGAACAGCCGGAAACTGCGCGCTCCAAAGCGCACCTGAAATCTATGAGCTCGGATCAAGCTGGACACCTCAGTGGGCCTCGCTCGTCAGTTATTGGAAGATGAATAACGACTGGACGGATTCAAAGGGTACCAATCCGGGAACTGCAAGCGGAGCGACTTTTACCACGAGCGCAAGGCTTGGATCCCATGCAGGAAGCTTCAATGGGGCAAACAACTACGTCAGTGTTGCCGATTCAGCCGGCTTGTCACCTACTGCGGAGATGACTTTTTCGGCCTGGGTCAGTCAGGCGGCTCTGGGTCCCTGCCAACCGATCGCCGCAAAATGGACCTATTTCACCCAAGGTACGTGGAGTTTCGCAACAAACTGCAGTGATTCAACTAGTCTCCAGGTTGCCATTGCCAGCTCGCTTAATGATGTCGGCAATAACCACTTTGAAACAGCGACGGGCACTTGGTCCATGGGATGGCACCATGTCGCCATGGTTTTTTTGGGATCCGGGTCGACCGACGCCGAGCGACTTCAAGTCTATATCGACGGCGTGAATCAGCCCCTGACGATCTCAGGATCCGTCGCTAGCTCTCTCACCGACTCGACTGCTGACCTTCGTCTGGGGACCTGGGAAAATCTGGGGAGGTATTGGAATGGTTCCATTGACGATGCGGCCTTCTGGTCGAAGGCCCTGACGGCCTCCGAGGTTCGGAGTATCTATGACCACCAATCCGTGAAATACGCAGGCACCTTCACCTCTCGCGTGATCAACTATGGCAGTTCCGACGTTTGGGCCTCGCTCAATTGGCTCACGACTCTCCCTTTCGGTAAAGGGCTCCCCGATGGCGGCGCGAGTGAGAGCTCCACGGACTACTCTTCGCTGACGGGGTCAACGGGCAGCACGAGCGATAACGACTTGATGAGCGGGATCGTGGGGCTTTGGCATTTGGATGAAACATCCGGGACAACTTTCAAGGACAGCTCTGGTAACGGAAATGATGGCACTCTTACGGGAGGCGTTACGCCTGGGGTTTTTGGAAATTTAGGAAATGCCGCAAGATTTGATGGAAGCAGTGGTTATATCTCAGCAAGCGACGCCGCATTGCCAGCTGGATCAAGTACGCGCACTATTTCATTTTGGGCCAAGCCCACAATTGTCGACGGCAATTATCACATCGTTATTGAATATGGAACTATGGTAGCCAATCAGCTTGTCGGTATTGGGTACGATTCGAGCAATCGTTGGTATATATCTCAAGATGGTATGTCACTCGAGGCGGGAGCCGCTACGTCAGGCGTATGGCAACATGTCGTTGCGATCTTTGATGGCGGAACTTGGAGTTTATACGTCAACGGCACGTGGGCAAGTAGCGGCGCTATGCCGACAAGCACTGTGCTTTCAGCTCTTCATTTCGCGTACCAACCTGGATACTACTATGGAGGCAGTCTCGACGAAGTCGCCATTTGGAGCCGCGTTCTTCGGGCCGATGAAATCCTCGAGCTCTACCGCCGCGGTAATAATCGCATCAAGTTCCAAACCCGCACGTGCGTAGCCTCTGACTGCTCCGACAACCCCACGTGGCTTGGCCCCGATGGGAGCAATCAGAGCTACTTCTCTGAACTGCAGAATAACAGCGCGTTTAGTGCTGCGGGACTCCCGACGGGCAACGTCCTCACGGGTTCGCCATTCATGCTCTTCTCGAGCTTCACGGACTTTCTCTCGTCCTTCGTCACGCCCGCACAGTATATCCAATACCGCGCGATCATGGAGTCCGACGATACCGGCACAGCTTGCGGGGGGACCTGGTGCTCGCCTGAGCTTAAGAGCGTGACCATTACGCCGTAGATTCGCTTTCTCAAAAGCTCCTCTCGCCAATGTCCGCGGATGTGGCTAAAACCAGAGTCATGACGAAACCCAAACGCTTCGGAAAAATGACCTGCCTGAAATCCGAATGGATCGACGAGTACAAGCGCTTGCACCGCGAGGTCTGGCCGGGAGTGACCGCGACCATCAGCGCCTGCAATATGACGAACTTCAGCATCTTCCTGAGGAAGATGCCGGACCAGAAGCACTACCTCTTTCTCTACTTCGAATACGTAGGAAAGGATCAGAAGGCCGACTGGGACAAAATGGCGGCCTGTCCGATCACGCAGGAATGGTGGAAAATCACGAACCCCATGTTCGAACCCTTGACGGGCTCAACCGAGCTTTGGTCGGATTGGGACGAAGCCTACCACTGGGACTGAGGACTCAAAAAAATCCGGTCGGGTTCGGATCATAGCTGACCATGAGGTTCTTGGTCTGCTGGTAGTGATCGAGCATCATGCGATGGGTCTCGCGGCCGATGCCGGATTTCTTGTAACCGCCAAACGCCGCGTGAGCGGGGTAGACGTGGTAGCAGTTCGTCCAGACGCGCCCCGCCTGGATGGCTCGGCCCATACGGAAAGCGGTGTTTGTGTCGCGCGTCCAAACTGCGGCCCCCAGGCCGTATTGCGTGTCGTTGGCGATCGCGATGGCCTCGCGCTCATCCTTGAATTTCGTCACGGAAACCACGGGGCCGAAGATCTCCTCTTGGAAGATCCGCATCGAGTTATTTCCCTCGAAGATCGTGGGCTGGATATAATAGCCGCTCTTGAGCACCCCTGAGAGCGAAAGCGGCGCGCCACCCGTGAGGACCTTGGCGCCCTCGTTCTTCCCGATCTGGATGTAGGAGAGGATCTTCTCCATCTGCTCTTGCGAGGCCTGAGCGCCCAGCATGGTATCGCTATCCAGCGGATTGCCCTGCTTGATGCGCTTCGTGCGCTCGATGGCCTTGGCCATGAATTCGTCGTAGATCTTCTCGTGCACCAGCGCGCGGGAAGGGCAGGTGCAGACTTCACCCTGGTTCAGGGCGAACATCGTGAAGCCTTCGACGGCCTTCTCGACGAACGAGTCGGGCTTGCTCAAAACGTCATCGAAAAAGATATTCGGCGACTTGCCGCCCAGCTCAAGGGTGACTGGAATCAGATTCTCCGAAGCGTATTGCATGATCAACTTGCCCGTCGACGTCTCGCCGGTGAAGGCGATCTTCGCGACACGCGGGCTTTGCGCCAGCGGCTTGCCCGCCTCGACGCCAAAGCCGTTGACCACGTTCACGACGCCCGGAGGCAGCAGGTCCTGGATCAGCTCAAGCAAGTGAAGAGCGCTGACTGGAGTCTGCTCGGCGGGCTTGAGCACCACGCAGTTGCCTGCGGCAAGGGCAGGCGCCATCTTCCAGGTCGCCATGAGCAGCGGGAAGTTCCATGGGATGATCTGGCCTACGACACCGAGCGGTTCATGAAAGTGATACGCCACGGTCTGCGGGTCGATCTGGGAGATCGTGCCTTCCTGAGTCCGGATACAGGAGGCGAAATAGCGGAAATGATCCACCGCGAGCGGGAGATCCGCCGCCAGGCTCTCGCGGATCGGCTTTCCGTTGTCCCAGGTCTCGATGAGCGCGAGGGCTTCGAGGTTCTGCTCGATGCGATCGGCGATCTTGTTCAGGATCGTGGCGCGATCCGTCGCTGAAGTCTTGCTCCAGGTTGCGAAAGCGCGATGAGCGCAGTCGATCGCTTTCTCGATGTCACTGGCATCGGATCGCGGAACTTCGCAGTAGACTTCCCCGGTCACAGGAGAAATATTCTGGAAATAGAGGCCTTTCGAAGGCGCAACCCACTCACCACCAATGAAATTGGCGTACTTCGATTTCAGATTCGCTGGTCTCGAATAGAGCATAATTTTCTTCTTCCCCCCGTATCTCCGAGTTATCACATTCGGATCGGGTGGGAATCATGAAAATCGGCCTTGCCGTACCTTGCTACATCGACGCGTTCTTTCCTGAAGCCGCGCGTGCCACCCTCGAGTTGCTCGAGCGCCTGGGACATGAGGTCTCCTATCCTTTGGATCAGACGTGCTGCGGCCAACCCATGACCAATTCGGGCTGTAATGACGATGCCGCAGGAGCGGAGGCGCTTTTCATAAAGAACTTTTCGCGATTTGACGCGGTCGTGATGCCGTCGGGCAGTTGCGTCTCGCATATTCGGCACAAGTTCGACGCGGTCCCTCAAACCGATGAGGTCACGCGCGTTCGGAGCAGCACATACGAGCTCGTCGAGTTCCTTCACGACGTCGCGCCTGCGCGCGAGTTCCCCTGGGCCGAGTTTCCCCATCGCGTCGGGCTCCACACCAGTTGCTCGGCACTGCGCTCTTTGAAGCTTGAAACGCCCGTTTCCAAGTCCATGGCGCTCCTTTCGCTCGTCAAAGGCATCCAGTTCTCGGAGCCTAAGCGCCCCGACGAATGTTGCGGCTTCGGCGGAACCTTCTCCGTCACCGAGGAAGCCGTGTCCGTGAAGATGGGCCAAGACAAGGTGACGGACCATTGCGCCGCCGGCGCCGAGTACATCATTTCGAGCGATTCTTCCTGCCTCATGCACCAACGCGGATGCGCCGAGCGCATGGGGCTACCCGTGAAGTTCCGCCACATCGCCGAAATCTTGAATGGAGCCAGGGCGTGAGTCGCGTCGTAGACCACGCCCGCGCGGCGCGCGAATTCATCGCGGACCAGCCGCATCTCGAGTTCCACGACAAGCGCCTCTGGGAGCTCAAGGGGAAGCGCGATGCCCAGTCCCAGGCGGTGCCCGAATGGGATGAGCTGCGCGAGCTGGCGTCGGCCATCAAGGAGCATACGCTCACTCATCTGGCCGATCATCTCGAGGAATTCGAGCGCAATGCTACAAAGAACGGCATTCGCGTTCATTGGGCGCGCGATGGGGCGGAGCACAACCGGATCGTCCACGAGATCCTGAGCGCCCGCGGAGCGACCCGACTCGTGAAGAGCAAATCCATGGTCACCGAGGAATGCAATCTGCGCGAGTTCCTCGAGAAGCGCGGTGTGCGCGTGACCGAAACGGACCTGGGCGAGCGGATCCAGCAGCTCGATGGCGAGATGCCGAGCCATATCGTGATCCCTGCCGTGCACAAGCTCACGGGGGACGTGGCCAAGCTTTTTTCGGAGCATTTCGGCACTGACCCGCGGTGCGACGATCCTCGTGACCTCGCGCGCGCGCAGCGCGATCACACGCGCTCGCTCTATCTCGAAGCCGATGCCGGCATGACCGGCGCGAACTTCTTTGTCGCGGAAACCGGTTCGATCGTCGTTTGCACGAACGAGGGCAACGCGGATCTCTGCACGAGTGTCCCATCGCTCCACATCGCTTCGCTCGGCATCGAGCGCGTGCTGCCCAGCCTGGAGCACGTGCCGGTCTTCGTGCGGATGCTCTCCCGGAGCGCGATCGGAACGCCCATCACGCAGTACACGTCCCACTTCGCGGGCCCCCGTCCGGACGATCCGCGTGCCGAGATGCACGTGATCCTGCTCGACAACGGCCGATCGGCGCGGCTGGGGATGGAAGATTATTGGAGCTCGCTCAAATGCATTCGATGCGGGGCTTGCATGAATGCCTGCCCCGTTTATCGCCGTTCGGGTGGCCTGAGCTACGGCGCGGTTTACTCCGGCCCGATCGGGGCGATCATCGATCCTACCTTCGACGCCAAGAAATATAGCGGCCTCCCTTTCGCTTCCACCCTCAATGGCGCATGTTCCGAGGTCTGTCCGGTCAAGATCAACATCCACGAGCAGCTGCTGAAGTGGCGCCAGGCCTTGGCCAAGCAGCATCATCTCCCTTTCGTTAAGCGCGAAGCCATGCGGCTTCTTGGGCGCGTGATGGCGAGTCCCAGGCTCTTCCGCTCGGCCATCGCGGGCACGAGCACGGCGCTCGAGGCGTTGCCTAGGTTCGCGATCTACAACTGGCTCAACCCTTGGGGGCGCGCGCGGGAGATCCCGGTGCCCCCTGAGCAGACATTTCGCGAGTGGTACTTGAGCAACAGGGGGAAGTCATGACTTCGGCGCGCGAAGAGATACTCGGGGCCATCCGCAAAGCGAGCCCGGCTGCGCGGCCATTGCCGGTGGTGCCGCGCTTTGAAGAGGGTTGGCCGGCCACTGTCGAGGACTTCGGCCGTGCGCTCGCTATCCTGGGCGGCACAGTCGAACGGCCCGAGGGAGAGCTTGGCGCATGGATCCGGGCGCGCTACCTCGAGGATCCGCTCATCTGCTCGGCGGTGCGCGAGGTTCGAGGCGACCTCGATCCCCGCGCCTTCGCCTCCGCGCGGGATGCCGAACGCATCGGCGTCGCGGTCGTGCGCGCGGCGTTCGGAGTCGCCGAAACGGGCTCCGTCTTTCTCAGTGAGCGCGAGCTGCCTTTCATCTCGATCGCTTACCTGGCGCAGCACCTGGTCGTGCTGCTGGATCCTTCGCGGATCGTGCCCAATCTCCATAGCGCGTACGCGCGCCCCGAGTTTCAGGGCGCACGCTACTCGGTTCTCATGACGGGGCCTTCCGCCACGGCCGACATCCAAGGCGTGCTGGTGCGCGGGGCGCAGGGAGTCCGGAGCTTGACGGTGGTTTTTAGCCCGGGGCCAAGTTGAAGACTTCGACGAGCTCTTGCATTTCATGGTCGTGCAGACCCTCGGGCATGTAGCCCGCTGCCAGGCACTTGAGAAATACGGTGGCGCCTTTGTTGGCGACGTCCAGGAAGTCGAAGGCCTCCAGCACGTCGGCGCCGCTCGAAGTCGCGCCATGTTTCTTCCAAAGCACGACGTCCCGCGTCCGCAGCCGTTCCATGGTCGCCTCGCCCAGGCGTTTGGAGCCGGGCAGGAGGTAAGGTGCCACGGCGACGCCGCGCGGGATGAACGCGCGCACTTCGGGCAGCATGCGCCAGAGGGCATGGGTGAATTTGAGGTCATCCGAGTTGTATTCCGGATGATGAGTCAGGGCGATGAGCTCGATCGGATGCGTGTGTACGACCGCGCGATGACCGGTTCCGCGCTTCTCCTGATCCACGTGGATCAGCACGTGCGAGATGAACTCGGAAGTGACCTGATCAGGCACGACAGGATCGCCGCCCCAGAGCACATGATAGCCCGCGGCCTGATCGTCGATCCGCATGACGCATCCGCCGCGCTTGGGCTCGATCAGGTCGCGGATGCGCTCCTGCGTTCGCTTGGCCCAAAAGACCATTCCCGCTGATTCGCGAGGATACGCCGCGCCGGAGTGGTACGGAAGGCGCGAGAGATCGGAGGGCGCTTGGACCATCCCGGTCAGATTGACGGTGATATTTCCCGCATTGCGCTCGGCCCAGCCCTTGTCCCAGAGATAACGCGCTACTTCCGAAACCTTCCGGATCTCGCGTGCGGCGTTGTCCGAGATCATCGGCGCTCCGAGAGAACGTTCTTTTCGTAAGACCGGACGCTCTCGAACCATTTCGCGCCCACGGGCACGTTCTGGCGCTCGCAGAATTCATCCCAGACCGCCTGGAAGGGCAGGGTCTTGAGCTCCTCGAGAAGCATGAGGCGCGAAGTATAATCGCCCTTTCTTTCCCATTCCTTCAGCGTTTCGGTGGGCTCGAGAAACGCGATGGCCATCGCCTTCATCACGTTCCGTGCGCCGATCACCCATGCCGCGACGCGATTGATCGAAGCATCGAAGAAATCCATGCCGATATTCACGCGTTCCACGAACCCACCCCGCACGATCTCGGCGCTGAGCGTGCGCAGCTCGTCATCCAGGGTCACCACGTGATCGCTGTCCCAGCGCACCGGGCGACTGACATGGAGGAGCACCTCGGGCACGAACTGAAGCGCGGATGAGATTTTGTCCGAGACGACCTCCGTCGGATGGAAATGCCCCGAATCCAGGCACATGAGGATCTGGTTCGCCACGGCATAGCCCATATAAAACTCATGTGAGCCGATGGTGCAGCTCTCGGAGCCGATGCCGAAGAGCTTGGGCTCCACGCAATCCTTCAGATGGAGCGTGTCGAATCGCTCACTGAATACCGCATCCAGCGACTCCTTGAGGCGCGCGCGATACTCGCCGCGGCTGACGGATTGATCCTTGAAGCCATCGGGGATCCAGAGGTTCATCACGCAGGGGCTCTTGAGCTCGCGGCCGATGCGCGCGGAAATTCGACGCGAGGCCTGACCGTGCCGGATCCAGAAGTCGCGGATCTCTGGATTGGGATGGGAGAGCGTGAACCCGGAGTCCGCTTTGGGATGGGCGAAGTAGGTGGGATTGAAATCCATCCCCATCCGGCGATCGCGACACCAATCTATCCAGCCTTGGAAGTGCTCGGGCTCGATCGCGTCGCGCTCGACGCGTTTTCCGCCGGTTTCGGCATAGCTCGCGTGGAGATTCAGACGGTGCTTGCCTGGGATCAGAGCGAGCGCCTGTGCGAGGTCCGAGCGCAGCTCATCGGGATTGCGCGCGCGGCCCGGGTAATTGCCCGTGGCCTGGATGCCGCCGCCGCCATTCAGGACAGCGCCGGCCTCAAAACCGATCACGTCGTCGCCTTGCCAGCATTGCATCGAAACCGAGACCCTGCCCAGCTTCTCAAGAGCCTTCTCTACGTCCACGCCGAGTTCGGCAAAGGAATCCTTGGCGATACGGAAAGACTGCGAACGATCGGTTGTCATCGTGCCTCCGCTACGATTGCTTCGAATTTTTCCCAGGCTCGATCCCAGGCCCGGGTATTTCTAGGGACGAACTTCTCGACGGGAAACGAACGCTTCACGCAGGCTCTGCCTTCTTCCAAGCTTTTGATCCTGCCCATTGCCTGCGCCTGAACGAGGACGTTGCCGATGGCCGTGCCTTCCACGGGGCCCGCATAAACCGGTAGACCCGCCGCATCGGCGGTCATCTGGTTCAGAAGCCCGTTCAAGCTCCCGCCCCCAATGACCTGCACGCGCCGGATCTCTCGATCCACACAAGCATGAATCTGGTTTAACACCCGACGATAGGCCAGGGCAAGGCTCTCGAGCGCGCAGCGGGCAAATTCGCCGTCGCTCTTGGGCCGCGATTGCCCGGTGCGATCGAAGTACGCATCAAATGCAGCGCGCATACACCGCGGATTGAGAAAATCTGCGCAGTCTGGGTCGACGAACCGCTCGAAGGGGCGTGCGCTCGCGGCAAGCTTCATCAGCTCGGAGTGAGACCTCTTCTTGCTGAACGAGTCGTTCAAGCCCCGGATCAGCCAGAGCCCCATCACGTTCTTGAGGAAGCGGTAAGTGCCGGCTACGCCTCCCTCGTTGCTGAAGTTGAAGTCCATCGCTCGTTTGGTGCAGACAGGCCGATCGAGCTCCATGCCGACCAGGCTCCAGGTTCCCGAGCTGATGAAGGCCCAGTCAGTTCCCAGCGCGGGGACGCACGCGACGGCGGAGCCCGTGTCATGAGTCGCGGGCGCGATCACGGGCACGGGGCCTAGTCCGCTTGCGGCGGCAAGCTCAGGGAGAAGCGTTCCTATGCGATCTCCTGGAAATATCGGTGGTGAGAGGAGTTTCTTGTCGATTGGGATCGATTTCAGGATGTCCGCGTCCCATGCGCGCGTCCGGGCGCCCAGCATCTGGGTCGTCGTCGCATTCGTGTACTCCATGCACATCCGGCCCGTCAGTCGATAGTTGAAGTAGTCCGGGATCATGAGCAGTCGCTCGGCGCGCTTCAGCGCGCGCGACCGGCGTCGGGCAACGGCGAATGCTTGAAAGACCGTGTTGAATTGCATGAGCTGAATTCCGGTTTTGCGATAGATGCGCTCGCGGCTCATGATCCTGAGAAAGTGCTCGTCCATCCCGCGGGTTCGAGGGTCGCGATAGGAGACCGGCAATTCGAGCAGCTCTCCTTCGGAATCCATGAGCGCGAAATCCACGCCCCAGGTGTCCACGCCGATGCTGGTCGCACGGCCCGCTTTTCGGAGGCCGCGCATGATCTCCTTGAAGAGCGCCTCTACGTCCCAGCGCTCGTGCCCGTCCACGCGCACAGTGTCGTTCCTGAAGCGATGAACTTCCTCGAGCACGATGCGATTTCCTCGCACCTCGCCCCGGATGATCCGACCACTTCCCGCCCCAATGTCGATCGCGAGATGACTCATTGCGCTCGATGCTACTTTGAAATGCCTTGAATGGCGAGCGGCGATCGACTATTCGGCAAGAGTAGGGGGGATGGACATGACGGTACGTGTAGGGTTGTTCGGCATCGGACTCGATACCTATTGGCCGCAGTTCGCGGGCCTGAAAGAAAGGCTGCAGGGCTATCAACAACGCATCGCCAAGCGTTTGGGCACGAGCGAGAGCGTCCATGTTCTCGACGCGGGGCTTGTCGACAATCCGGAGAGCGCGCGCGTCGCCGCCGATTTTCTCAAGCGCGAAGATGCTGAGATCATTTTTTTATACGTCTCCACCTATGCGCTCAGCTCCACCGTCCTGCCCGTGGTCCAGAAGGCAAAGGTGCCTGTCGTCATCCTGAATCTCCAACCCACTCGGGCGATCGACTACGCGACCTTCAACAAGCTTGGCGACCGCGGCAAGATGACCGGAGAGTGGCTCGCACACTGCCAAGCCTGCTCCGCCCCTGAGATCGCCTGCGTCTTCAAGCGCTCCGGCATCGACTATCACATGGTCACCGGAACGCTGGACGACGAAGAAGCCTGGCGCGAGATCGATGCTTGGACCGAAGCCGCTCGCGTCGCTTCTGTCATGCGCCGCAATCGAGTGGGCGTGCTCGGTCACTATTATGGAGGCATGCTCGATATCTACAGCGATCTTACGCAGCACTCTTCCAAGTTCGGCTGCCATTTCGAGATCCTGGAGATGTGCGAGCTCAAGAAGCATCATGACGAGGCGTCGACCCGAGCGATTGAAGAAAAGATCGCTCAGTTCAAGCGCGAGTTTGATGTTTCACCCGAATGCGACGGCGATGAGCTGATGCGCGCGGCTCGCACGGCCTGCGCGCTCGATGCGCTCGTGGCGGCCCATAGGCTTGGCTCGATGGCTTATTATTACGAAGGGGCCGGCAACAAGGAATACGAGAATCTCGTCACGTCCCTCATTCCCGGAAATTCGCTTCTGACCGCGCATCACATTCCGGTCGCCGGCGAATGCGAGATCAAGAACGTCCAGGCGATGAAAATCCTGGACAGCTTCGGCGCCGGCGGTTCGTTCTCCGAGTTTTACGCCATGGACTTCAATGACGATATCGTCATGCTTGGGCACGACGGCCCCGGACATATGGACATCGCCGAAGGCCGAGTGAAGCTCGTGCCTCTTCCCGTCTTTCACGGCAAGCCGGGCCGCGGCTTGTCCATCGAGATGCGGGTCAAGCAAGGCCCGGTCACTCTGCTGTCCGTGGTTCAGGACCGCTCTGGCGCGCTCGAGCTCCTTTGCGCCGAAGGCGAGTCCGTGCCCGGTCCGATCTTGCATATCGGCAATACGAACAGCCGATATCGTTTCTCCATCGGTGCGAAGCGCTTCGTGAACGAGTGGTCGAGCGCGGGTCCCGCGCACCATTGCGCGATCGGCGTGGGGCACCTCTCGCAGCGGCTTGAGAAGCTCGCCGCCATCCTGGGCGTGGGTTACCGGAGGATCTGTTGATGAATCCCTTTGTCGGAGTGATCTACCATTGGATCGGCGGGTTGGCCGCGGCGAGTTTTTACATCCCGTACAAGGGGGTCAAGAGGTGGTCCTGGGAGACTTACTGGCTTGTGGGCGGAGTGTTCAGCTGGATCATCGCGCCGGCGCTTCTCGTCTGGCTGCTTGTCCCTGGCTTTGAGTCCGCGATCGCCAGCACGCCCGCGAAGAACTTGCTTTGGGCGTTCGGCTTTGGCGTCGTTTGGGGTGTGGGCGGCCTGACCTTCGGCCTGACCATGCGCTACTTGGGCGTGGCGCTCGGTATGGCAGTGGCGCTCGGGCTCTGCGCGGTATTCGGCACGCTGATTCCGCCGATTTTCTCGGGAGAATTCTCGAACCTTCTGACGGCCGCTTCGGGGCGCTTCATTCTTGTCGGCGTGGCAGTCTGCATCGTCGGCATCGCTGTGAACGGCGCGGCAGGGATCTCCAAGGAAAGGGAACTCAGCCAGGAGCAGAAGCAAGGCACGATCGCCGAGTTCAATCTGGGCCGCGGAGTCTTGCTCGCCGTCGTGTGCGGAGTCCTGAGCGCGATGTTCGCCTATGGGCTTGCCGCCGGCAAGCCGCTCGCGGAGGCGACGGCGAAAATCCTGGCCGCCCAAGGCCGTTCTGACCTTTGGCAGAATCTCCCGGTGCTCGTCATCGTTCTCTGGGGAGGGTTCGTGACCAATTTCACCTGGTGCCTCGTGCTCGGAGCGCGCAATCGGTCGTTCTCCGAGTACCTGCCCGCGACGGCTCGCAGGCAGGGCGTTCCATATCTAGCCAACTTCATGCTCTGCGCGGTCGCGGGAGTCACCTGGTACCTGCAGTTCTTTTTTTACAGCATGGGTCAGACTCGAATGGGCCGTTACGAGTTCTCAAGCTGGACGCTGCACATGGCGTCGATCATTATTTTCGGCAGCATCTGGGGCATTGCCCTGAAGGAATGGAAGGGCACGAGTCCCCGCACTCGCGCCCTGGTCTTCTCGGGCATCGCGCTTCTCATCGGCTCGACGCTTTTCGTGGGCTACGGCAATTTTCTCTCCAGCGGGGGAGTCGCTCCCTGACCGATCAGTTCGCCTTCGACTCCTTGAAGGTGCAGAGCACTTCTTTTTTCTGCATTTCTCTCCACTCCGTCACATCGGGAAATTTCGGGTTGCCTTTGTCGACGACGCCATAGCTCAATAAGCCGGTGAATTCCCACCCGTTCACGGCGGCTTCCTTGATTGTCTCGGGTCTAGCGATCACTTCGACCCAGTCGGACCAACGGGCTACCTCGCTCAATTTGCCTCCCGCGGCGCTTGCAGGCCGGACCCCAGTCAGCCCACGAGCATCAAGATCGCCGTGACGGTGTTGGGCAGCTGTGACTCTCCTTCAGTCGTCGGCTCCCTTGGACCAGGAGAGGACCTCGGCTGAACGGCAGACGCCCGAAATGCTTCAGTCACACACAGTTCTTTCACCGAAGACGAAGGCGCGGACATTGGCCGCGCGCCGCATGAGTCGAACGTTGCTGAGGTCCTGGCTGAACTCTTCGGAGATGCCGCCCTGATAAGTGCCCGGGCAATGTGGATCCCAAGCGAAGGATCGAGGAGCTCGCAATCCCCGGGGCTCTGGATTGCCGGGACGGAAAACGAGTTCATGCCCTTGGCTTCGACCTGCTCCTGGAGCTTAAATGAAACCCTCGTGCACTTCAGGCACTCCGGGCGAGGAGTTGGCAAGAGAAGGCCTGGCAGATGGCCTTTCAGCGATTGAGCCACTCCGGAACGAAGGCGAATCCAAATCCGATCAGGTAAAGGGCGAGCGACACGAAGTACACCCAGGTCGACCAGTCTCGGGTGGTCTGGCAGGACGCCGCGAGCTCCGGGTTGATCGGGCATGAGAGCCTCTTGGCTTGCATTTGAAGCGCTCCACCGAGCGCCAGCAAGACTGCGCCCGTTCCAAAGATGATCCCCTTATGCTCCGAAATCCAGATGAGCTGCGGAAAGCCCCCGATCAGTCCTGCGAACGTGGCCCCCAGTCCCAAAACCACGAAGAGCGCCGGCAGGGCGCAGCAGAGGAGGGTGCTCATCGACGTGAAGAGGCTCACAAAGGCGATCAGGCTCTTAAGCATCGGGCTATTTCCGATCGATCTTTTCGACGTTGTAACCGGATTCGGTGAGGATCTGCTTGATCGTGTCGTCGCCGATGTCTTTGCCGTCTTTGAGCGTGAGTTTGACCTGTTTGTCATTGAGGCTCACGTCGACTTTGTCGACCGATGGTTGAGCGGAGAATTTCTTCTGAATCCCTTGCGCGCAAAAGCCGCAGACCATCCCTTTGACTCCGACGATGATCTCCTTGCCCGCGCTCGCAAATGACCGCGCGGCGGAAAACGCCATGATCAACAAGAATGCGGTT
>OUNM011199968.1_pt1 | contig 14307 bp, 13 predicted proteins | sample 1769961 | NCBI WGS metagenome assembly OUNM01 (sample SAMEA3914820, study PRJEB12502) | metagenome | biome: forest; material: soil | place: USA | collected 2012-03-12 | depth 0.3 m | reverse complement strand
CCTTCAGCGGCACCAACAAGAAGGGTAACGGCGATGTGACGATCAACGCGCCAGTCTCTCTGGGTGGCGGCATCTATCTGGACATGGGTGTCGGCAATCATGCCTTTCGCTCGATAACACTGTCGGGAGGTGGCAGCTCCGCGCTCGGCAATGGCGATTTCACGGTGCTTTCCGGTGTCAGCGTTGGTGGCGGTAGCGAACTCGTCGTTGGTAACGGAAACATCGTGATCGGTGGCAACAGCGCGGGCAATGCCATAGACCTGTCAGGGTCCGCCAAACTGCTGATGGGAGATGGCGGGTTCTCGGCAATCGGCAATATCGTCACGCAAGGCGGAAGCAGGATCGTCTTTGGCCAGACTGCCAACCACTACATTGTAGGTAACATGACCATTGCTGGGGCGGCCTACTTCGGCAAAGGGCGCTACACGGTGGCCGGCAGCTTCACCAATGGAACTGGTGGGACGACCTGGCCCTATACCTCCTCACGCACGGGTCTGACTTACGGCGCCGACGGCTCGGGTTTCGACATGGTGGGGTACGACGTTTCCTTCATTCTGTCAGGAACGCTCAATCTGTCGGGCGGCGCGAAGACCAAACTGTCTGCGCCGGCAAGTTCAGTCTCCGGCGGGGCGATCAGCGGGCTGCTGGTTCACTCTAACACGTCCTCTTCGGTCAATTGGGGTGGAGGATCGAACAACGTCTTCAATGGTGTTGTTCACGTCCCTAATGCCACGGTGACGATGTCGGGCGGCAATTCGACCGGGGATTCCGGCACTTCGGGTAACTGCTTCATGTTGATCGCCAGCAAGATCAACGCGTCTGGCGGCGTTACTGCGGGTTCGGCCTGCAAGTCGAACATTGACGGGGCCACTGGCGGTGGAACGACAGGCACTCAAATCAGGCTGGTGAAGTAGCATGCGCAAAGGCAACGTCTTTGCTGACGAAAATGGCGTGGTTGCCGTCGAATTCGCGTTGTGGAGCACCTTGCTGTTCCTGGTGATCTCCATCGGCCTGGATTTCGCGCTCTACTACATTCAGCGCTCCAAAGTGGACGAGGCGCTTTCGGCAACGGCGATCAGTGCGTTCAACGCGCGCCTGAGCGTGCCTTACGCCGATCTTCCCGCCTATATGCGCACCTTGTCCGAGAACGGATCGCTGGAGACCGCGCTAAGCTGCAACGGTCAGCTCAACGCCTGCACGAACACATCGCGGGAATGTGCCTGCCTGCAAGCCGATGGCACCTATCACGCACAGGCCTGCGCCTCGGCTTGTACGGGCATGACGACGACGGCGGGGTATTATTTGACGATCCGTTCGAGATCGGGCTTCGCGCCGTTCATGGTACCTCGCTCGCTGACAAGCGACATCGTCCGGCAAACGACGGTTCGCCTGCAATGAAAAAGTGCAACCTTCGCAGCGACAGGCGTGGGGCAACGCTGATAGAGTTCGCAATCGTCGCCCCCGTGTTCATTCTGATGCTGATCGGGCTGATCGAGACCGGCCGGTTTCTGTGGAGCCAGCATGTCTTGAAGGACGTAGCCTATGCCACTGTCCGATGCATGAGCGTCTCTTCGGATTGCGCCAGCAGCCAGACCCGGCTCTCCTACGCCGTCAATCGCGCCTCCAGCCTGGGGCTGGCGGTCAAGTCCGAGAATGTGACGATCAGCGAGAACATCGCCTGCAAGGGGCTGTCCAACGCGAACAAGGTAGCGATTTCGATACCGTACAGCTCTGCCATCAAGGGCTTCGTTCCGGGGGCTCCGACTACCCTTTCCGCAGAAGCCTGCTTCCCGATGCTTCCCAGCGAAGACTAACTGCTTTCGGCTGCCGAATCTGAGATTGCGATAGTTTGGGGACGACGCTTAGGTCGGGCTGGAGGCTGCTGCATCCAGCGAGAGGTTTGGATACCGCTCGGTCCAGCGCTTTGATGAAACCCGATCGGTGAAAATCGGAAGCTTCTCCGTTTGGAAGGCTGGCGTCGGCCGCAATCGCAATGCGAAAAGATCGTCGAGCCCGAGTGGCGCGTTCACTTCTATCGATCCGCTATCCCCAAGTCGTGCCGCGACCGCTGTGGCCGTCTCCGGCCAATGCTGCATGGCATCGGCTACCGAGGTATAAGGAGCATCCCCGTTGCGAAGATGCATCCGGGCCTGATTTTTCACGGACCATTGCTGGCCGGGCAGCGCCTCGTGCAGCTTGCGCTCAAATTGGCGGTCCAGATCGGCGTGCGGTGATGCTCGGTGATGCCAGATGACGTCGACATCGCCGAATGGCTCTGCCGCGTCATAGCCGTGGAGATGGTCCCAGACGGCGTCACGGACGAAGCCGGCGCCAATCCAGCAGTCTGGAAGGCGCAGCGCCGCCACAAGCTCGAACGCGCGGCGTCTGAGGGGGCTGCTCATCATGAGCATCTGAATGACGCTGATCTGATCCATGCGGGGCGTTGTATTCGCATCCGCTGAGGGCCGCTTCATTCGTTTTGCTCGTGGCAATCTGCGACGCAGTGGGAGCGTCCGAAAGTCCGCCATCGCGCGAGGTTTTAGCGCATGAAGGCGAGCTTCTTAGCGCGATTCGGTCTTTGGGTGCCGATTGACAGAGCTGCGCTGAGGAAGAGCCGGCACGAGGTGCTCGGTCTTTGTAAGACCTAAGCCATCGGTGGCCGCGTCCAGATATCGGGAGATTTTTTGGGGAGCAAGCTAAGTGCTTGAAAAGACTGGTGACCCCTACGGGAATCGAACCCGTGTTTCAGCCGTGAGAGGGCCGCGTCCTAACCGCTAGACGAAGGGGCCGTTATGGCCAGTCGCGACTGTCTGACAGACTGTCGGTAATGGTGACCCCTACGGGAATCGAACCCGTGTTTCAGCCGTGAAAGGGCCGCGTCCTAACCGCTAGACGAAGGGGCCATTCCGAGCTGCGCCGGAGGCAGGACCGGCCCTCTAGCGGCGGGTCCACGGGGGGTCAACCCCCTCATTGCGAATAAAATGAAGTCTTCGTGTCGGTTCCTTGAATCAGTCCAAAAAAGCGGCGTCGTCGACGTGGAGTTCGGCTTGCGGGCGGCTGCCCCAATCGTCGATCTTTGCGCGTCCAGCCAACCACAGACGCCGTCCTTGGGACGCGTGGAGCAGGGCTTGCCCAAGATCGGTTTCTGCGGAACGGAAAGCCATCGCCTTGAACCGGCCGCCATCGTTGCCGCTGACGATCAGGCGCACGTGGTCGGCCCCGACAGTGTCGGCCTTGATGACGCGTACCGGCCCCACGGCCACGCGGGGACCCGGCCAACCCATGCCGTAAGGGCCGGCGCTTTCCAGGGTCTCCACCAGGTCCGGCGTAAGGCCACCGGGCGCCAGCGCGAGGTCCAGCAACATCGATTGATGCGCGCTGGCTTGGGCGACATCGTTGCCAAGACGGGTATCGAGCCACTCTGCCAGTGCCTCAAGCTTGTCCGGCGCGATGGTGAGGCCTGCCGCCATGGCGTGTCCGCCACCGGCAGCCAGCAGCCCGGCTTCGCGTGCAGCGATGATTGCAGCGCCCAGATCAACGCCGGAAATCGACCGACCGGAACCCTTGCCCTGGCCGGCCTCGTCCGCGTCGAGCGCGATCACAAGTGTCGGCTTCCCGGTCTTTTCCTTGATTCGCCCGGCGACGATGCCGATCACGCCGGGGTGCCAGCCGGCACCGGCCACGACAATAACCGCGCGGTTGTGCTGAGCCGCCAATTGCGCCTCGGCTGCTTCCTGCACGGCCTGCTCGATCGCGCGGCGCTCGTCATTGAGGCGGGACAGCTGTGCGGCGATATCGCGCGCCTCATCGGGGTCGGTCGTAGTCAGTAGACGCACGCCCAGCGTCGATTCGCCTACGCGTCCGCCCGCATTGATTCTGGGGCCGAGCGCGAAGCCCAGGTCGGAGCAGGTAGGCGCGCGGCTGAGCCGGCTGGCGTCGATTAGGGCCGACATGCCGATATTGTCGCGCCGGGCCATGATCTTGAGCCCTTGGGCCACCAGAGCGCGGTTGAGGCCATGCAGCGCGGCGACATCCGCCACCGTGCCCAGCGCCACCAGATCGAGCAGCGCGAAAAGATCGGGCTCACGCCGGTTCGCGAAGAAACCTTGGCGTCGCAGCACGCGCACGGTCGCTACTGCCAACAGGAAAGCGACACCCACGGCGGCGAGGTGCCCGTGCCCGGCGGCAAGCTCGCTCTCATCCAGCCGGTTGGGATTGACGAGTGCCATGGCGCGGGGAAGCACGGCGGCGCACTTGTGGTGATCCACTACCACCACGTCGACCCCGGCCGTCGCGGCCATCTCCAGCGCTTCGTAGGCCATGGCACCGCAGTCGACCGTGACGATCAGGCTGGAGCCTTCGCCGGCGATTCGCACCAGCGCTTCGCCGCTCGGGCCATAGCCTTCGAGCAGACGGTCCGGGATGTAGTAGCGCGCCTCGTGACCCAACTGACGCATCAGCAGGATCAGCAGCGCGGCGCTGGTGGCGCCATCGACGTCGTAGTCGCCATAGATGGTGACGGTTTCGCCGGTCAGCACTGCTTGGGCAAGGCGTTCGGCCGCAGCGTCCATGTCGCGGAATTCGGACGGATCCGGCAGGAATGAGCGCAGGGAAGGGTTGCGGTGGCGCTCCAAATCTTCACGCGGAACCCCGCGCGAAAGCAGGAGCTGGGTAACGATATCGTCGGTAAGCCCGCCGCCGAAACCGGAGCCGGGCTCTGAAATGTCCATATTGCCGCCGCGCCAGCGCCAGGATTTGCCGGAAAGCGAGCGATCGATGCCGAAAACGGATGCGGGTCGGGATGCCATCCTGGCCGGTTATACCAGCATGGGGCGGACGGGAAGACGGCGTAGTGCGCGATTGAGATAGGTGTAGCCGCAATGGTGACTAGGGAAGCCTCCATCGTCGGCGTATAGTGCGTTCAAAAGCCGAGGAGAGGACAGCCATGACTCCATTCGCGGAATCTCCGCCGTACCCGTTTATCGGATCGGAGCGCTGAGATGTTGGCGATCATCTGGCACAGCCGCACAGGTGCCTCGCGCGCGATGGCGATCGCCATGTCCGAAGGCGCAGGGCAGGCCTCCTATCTGCTCCCTGCGGCTGAGGCGATGCCGGCGCTCATGCTGAGCGCGCAGGGCTACATTTTCGTCTGCCCCGAAAACCTCGGTTCGATGTCGGGCATGATGAAGGAAATGTTCGATCGCTGTTACTATCCGCTGTTGGGGCGGATCGAAGGGCGGCCCTATGCCACTGCGATCTCCGCAGGATCGGACGGCAGCGGCGCGCAGGCACAGATCGACCGGATAGTCACCGGATGGCGGTTGAAGCGAGTGGCGTCGCCGCTGGTGATTCGCCTCAATGCGCAGACGCCGCGAGAGATTCTGGCCGAGAAGACCGTCTCACCGGGCGATCTCGATGCCTGCTGCGAATTGGGCATGTCTTTCGCCGAGGGGCTTGCCCTGGGCATCTTCTGACGTTGGTTTGGGCGGTGACTATCTGTTCATCGGAAGGCGGTTGATTCCGGCTCGACGGAGTCGGGGAATTGATGCCAAGTGGTTGTGTGCAAACGGATGACCGGGTGAGCTTCGACTTTCGCAACGCCGCAGGGCAAGCGAATCCTGCCTCTACAGGGGCGTCTTTGTTGTTCGCCGCATCGTCACGGCCATCGATTGACGACGTGGAGGCGCTTCTTTCATCGGGTGATGCCGGTGCCCCTGTGGCGCGTATCAGCCACCGCCCGGCGGCGGAGCAGGGTTGGCTGGAGCTGCTGGCGAGTGGGCTGACGTTCGATATTTCCGGGCTGCGACCTGCCGACCCTTTGCCACCGTTGGATCTGCACCATTTCTACGGTTTCGAAACGAATCCCAGGCTTGAGTCTCTGGAAGCGGTCGAACTGGTTCCTGGGGGGCACATCGCGGGGGGCGGGGCGATGCCGCCCGTTGTTCGTACCTTGGCCGGCCTTTCAGCGGCACTGGCGCTCCAGATGCCGGTCGCAGCGGTAGCGTGGCATTCGGCAGGTACAGTGATGGCACCGGCCTATTTCGCGCGCGTGGTCATGAACTGGTTGAGTGGCGGCGCCTTTCCCGCACTCGGCCTTGCAACGTTGGTCCCGGCCGAAGACGGAACCATTTCCAGTCAAGGGCTTGCCACGTTCTGTGGACAGGAATTCAAGCTTGAGGCCGCGTCGGGCGAGCATCGGCCCGATGTGATGAAGCTTGCCCTTCGTGTGGCCGACCACATCGTGCGGCGTGGTCCGCTGACGGTGCCGGGGCTGATCGAGGACACAGGCTTTTTCGCAGAGCCTTTGCAGGCTGGAAAATTGGTTTGGGTCTGGCGTCGGGGCTGACGGGATGGATCGGCAGGGGCGCGGGAGCGACTGAGGTAGCCGCTCCCGACACAAGGGTAGTTTCAGTCCAGGCCAGTCCGTGCGCGCAGTTCGGCCTTGGCGGATTGATATTGGCTGTGCAGCGCGGCCACGCGATCGGCCACTGATTCGATCTGTTCGACGGCGCCTACGCCTTGGCCCGCGCCCCAGATGTCCTTCCAGGCCTTGGCCGCCGTGTTCCCGCCGGAACCGAAGTCCATCTGGTTCTTGTCGCCTTCGGGAAGGTTCGCGGGGTCGAGACCTGCTGCCGCGATCGATGCGCGCAAGTAGTTGCCGTGAACCCCGGTGAACAGGCTGGAATAGACGATGTCAGCCGCATGGCTGTCGACGATGGCCTGCTTGTAGCCTTCGGTCGCGTTGGCTTCAGTGGTGGCGATCCACGGGCTACCGATATAGGCGAAGTCAGCACCCATTGCCTGCGCGGCAAGGATTGATCGGCCGCACGCGATGGCGCCGGAAAGCGCCAGTGGTCCGTCAAACCATGCGCGGATTTCCTGCATCAGCGCGAAGGGCGACTGGGTGCCGGCATGTCCGCCTGCGCCGGCGGCAACCGCGATCAGGCCATCCGCACCCTTTTCGACGGCCTTTCTGGCGAAGCGGTCATCGATCACGTCATGCATGACAACGCCGCCCCAAGCATGCACGGCCGCGTTGACTTCCGGGATCGCGCCGAGGGAAGTGATCACCAGCGGCACCTTGTGCTTTTCCAGAACCTTCAGATCGTCCTCAAGCCGGTTATTGCTTTTGTGAACGATCAGATTGACTGCGAAAGGTGCTGTGCAACCCACTGTTTCATTGGATATTTTGTGCAGCCACTCGTCAAGCTGGCTAGCGGGGCGGGCATTGAGTGCGGGGAAGCTGCCGACGATCCCGGCGCGAACTTGCGCGATCACCAGTTCCGGGGTGGAAACGATGAACATCGGGGCGGCAATCACGGGAAGGCGCAGGTTTTCAAAAAGCGCAGGCAGGGTCATGTCCGGTCCGTTTAAGTGATCGATTAAATGCGGCATAATCGGCTGTCGGCAACCTGTCGAGAGCGGCGTAGCGCCACGGCGTTACCATACCCGGTTGCTGCGTTGCCGGATGACGTCGCTGCTTTGAAGTGTAATAGACAGCACTGTCGACCAGTAACGAGGCCATTGTGATTTGGCCCAGGTAAAGAGAGGATTTCGCAATGGCCGAGGCTGCCACCGCCACGTTCGATTGTTCTGATATCGACCAGTATCTCGGCAAGGTTATCGATTCTTCGCCGATCCGCGAGCCGCTGGGCAACAACGACATCCGTCGCTGGGTTCAGGCGATGCATTACGCCAACCTGCTTCATTTCGATCCCGCCTACGCCGCTGCCAGCCGTTTTGAGCGATTGGTTGCGCCGCAGAGCTTTCCAATCGTCATGGATGATGGTCACGGCACTGCGCCTTCTTGCGTAGGCTGCATTCCCAATTCGCACCTGCTCTTCGGCGGCGACGAGTTCTGGCACTACGGTCCGCGCGTGTTCGGCGGCGATACCGTAACCAATGAACGCATCCCATTCGATTACGTTGTGAAGAATACCGGATTCGGCCCGACCTGCTTCCAGCGTGGCGATAATTTCTATCGCAACCAGCATGGGGAGCTGATCGCCAAGCAGCGTTCCACTGCCATCCGCTACCGTGCCGATGCCGGCGGCGACATGGTCAATCCGGCCGAGTTCGACGAACCTGAATGGACCGATGAGGAACTGGAGAAGCTGGAGGAGCGCAAGTTTGCGTGGATCCAGATGATCCATGACCTCGGTCACAAAGAACGCTGGTGGGATGACGTGAATGTCGGTGACCAGCTTCCCGAACGCGTGTTCGGGCCGCACACCGTTGCCAGCTTCACCACGGAGTGGCGCTCCTTCCTCTTCACCACCTGGGGAACGCTGGATCGCCGCGAACTCGATCTTGCCGCACTGGGCTTCACGCCGGAAATGGCCGGGCATGAGAACGATCCGCATATGGAGCGGATCAATCCGGAACTGACTGATGGCGCCTATTTCGGCCCTTCGCGCGGGCATCTCTTCCCGAAGTATGCGCGCAAGATCGGTATGCCGCGTGCCTATGGCTATGGCGCCTCGATGGGCGCGTGGGTGACGGATTACCTTGCCGGTTGGGCGGGCGAATGGGGCATGGTGGTCCACTCGACCGCCAATTATCGCGGCCCGGCACTCTCGGGAGACGTCACCATCCAGACCGCCGAAGTGGTCGACAAGCTGGTGGATGAAGAAGGCCGCCACCTCGTGCAGGTCAAGCACAAGATGGTGAACCAGAAGGGCACGCTGATGTGCGCTGGCCTTGCCGAAATCGAACTGCCGAAGAAAGCCTGACCCGTCAGACTGTTTCGGCGGTGATGCGTGAACCGGATACGGCCTTGGGATCGGGGCCGTATCCGTTTGTGCCTTTGGTGCCCGGCGCAAGCAGCAACAGCAGGTAGGCGATGCCGAATGCCGGGAAAAGTACCCAGTCGAGGTAACGGGTAACGGCTTCGATGCTCCCGCGCGCTTCCCAGCCGGCAATCCGCGCGACAATGTCGAGCGCTACGTTCTGGATCGCGACCAGCACTATCGGCAGGCTCCACCATCCGCGCAGGCCGATGTCGTGCATCCGCCGCGCCAGCAGAGCGAAACCGGGCAGGGCAGCGATCAGGATAATGGCAAGCCGGGTCCATTCCAGTTCGGCGCCTGAAACCGCGAACGATGCAATTGCGCCGAACACGGTAGTGACCAGCAAAATCAGGATGAGCCACGAGATCAACTCGCCGCGTGTCGCTCGTCCCGACAGGGTGAAACTCTGCCGCAGCGTCTGGGCCAGGAATTTTCGCCAGATGTTCAGTGCGTTTTTCATGAAGTCGATTCTATTTCGTGGCTGCTCCTGTCGAGCCCGGCGCGCTCTGCGACTTCCGACATGCGCATGGGAAACAGGACCGAGGCCATGACTGCGGCGATCGCGCTGGCCACGGCGGACCATAGGGCGACGATACCCAGGCCGACCGCCTGTGCGAAGACTTGCGAGATCATGGTGTATCCGGCGGCATAGCCGGTTCCGCCGAGGGCTGGGCTCTGAAATACGCCCAGCAGGAGCACGCCTGCGGCTCCGGGCAATCCGGCGACGGCAAAGATGCCTAACGCGTCATCGATCCGCACGCGGGCCAGCAGAGCCAGCCCCTGCCGGGCAACGAGCACGCCGAGCACTCCTAAAATGAGCGCCGCTCCGGGAGAGACATAGCCGGCGCCGGGCGCGATGGCGGCCAATCCGGCAATGATGGCTGAGCCTGGGCCGGCGGCTGAACGCTTGCTGCCCAGCCGATCGGCTGCGAACCATGCAAGCAGGGCTGCGGCCATCGCGACATGGGCATTGATGACGGCGGCAGCGGCGGCGTCGGAGGCAGCAAGTGCCCAGCCTCCGCAGAGACCAAGGCCGCCGATCCAGACGAGTGCGCCGCCTACCAGCGGCAGGCGTGCTTCCGGTGCGCGCCGAGGGTAGCCGATGCGCCGGCCCATCATGACGGACACGACGAGTGCGGATACGCCAGCAGGAACGAACACGACCAGCCCGCCGGCCCAATCCAGCGTTCCGATCGAGCTGACGAGCCGTCCTCCACCCCAGAGCCAGTGCGCCACGGGCGCGCCCACCATCAGTGACCACAATCCGCAAAACAGAAGCACCCAGCCGAAGCGGGCGCGCTCTGCCCATGCACCGGTCATCAATACCGCTGCCAGCGCGGCGATGGCCATCTGGAACAGCACGAATGCGCTCTCGGGCACGGCGGTTCCTGCGCGCAGGGCGCTCAGGCGGATCAGCATCCAGGCATTGCCGGCGCCGATCCAGCCACCGCTGACATCTCCAAATGCCAGCGTATAGCCAACGACTGTCCATATCACGCTGACAACCGCCACGATGCCAAGCACCTGTGATTGTACGGATAGGCGGTTATCCGCGCGTAAGCGGTTCGCATGGAGCAGGGCAATGCCAGGCATTGCAGCCAGCAGCACGAGCGCGGTTGTCGCCAAAAGCCAGGCCGTGTCACCGCTGTTCGCACTCTCGAACTGCCCGCCCTGCGCCAGCGCGGGGTAAGCGCCAACGATGGATGCAAGCACAAGCGTCACGATAAACGTGAGGCGCTTTATCATGGAACTTCCCCCCGGAAACGGATCTGTCCGAAACGGATCGTCTTTGGCTCCGAACCCGTAAAGGCCATCCTAAGGCACGAAGCCGGCGGGAAACAAGCAGCGCCTGAGCAGGGCAGTGCTCAAGGCAGATCTGGCAGAACCTGATCCGGTGGGCGGTGGCCATCGACCCAGAAGCGGATATTGGCAATTATCCGCTCGCCGGCTGCGCGGCGCCCTTCGAAAGTCGCGCTGCCAAGGTGGGGCAGTGCGACCACGCTAGGAAGGGCCAGCAGTCTTGGATCGACGGAAGGCTCATTGGCGAAAACGTCCAATCCTGCGCCGGCGATCTGGCCTTCCTTCAGCGCGGTGATCAGCGCTTCTTCATCCACCAGTTGGCCCCGCCCTGTGTTGATAAGGCAGGCGGATGGCTTCATCCGCGCAAAGCGCGCGGCATCCATCAATGGCTTTCCGTCCGGCAAGGCCGGGCAGTGAAGCGTCAGGATGTCGCTTTCCATGATAAGCCGATCCAGATCGGATTCGAAACGCGCGCCGAACATGGTTTCCAGTGCGGAAGGCAGGCGGCGACGGTTATGGTAGATGATGTCTAGGCCGAACGCCCGCGCGCGATGCGCCACGGCCTGACCGATGCGCCCCATCCCGACGATCCCGAGTCGTTTGCCCGAAAGTCCGCTGCCCAGCATTGCCGACGGCCCCCAACCGCCCCACTGCCCCGCGTGCAGGATGGCCTGGTTCTCACCGAACCGGCGCATCGTGAACAGGATCAGCGCGATCGTCAGGTCAGCGGTGTCGTCGGTGAAAACGCCGGGGGTATTGGTAACGACAATGCCGCGCGCCCGCGCCGCGTCGACATCGATATGCTCGGTTCCCGCGCCGAAATTGGCGATCAGGCCGAATGTTTCACCTGCTTGCGCAATGAGTTGGGCATCGATTCGGTCGGTCACCGTGGGGACGAGCACGTCGGCGTCACGCATGGCGGCGGCTAGGGCATCGCGCGACATCGGCTCGTCGCTGGTGTTCAGGACCACGTCGAACAGCTCGGTCATGCGCGCTTCGACCGCCGGGAGCAGGCGCCGCGTCACGACGACGCGTGGACGTCCACCCGGGCGGTGGGCGAGATCGGTCTCGGTAACCAGGGTCATGTCGATAAAAGGGCTAGGCCGTCCACAGGAGCCGGGTCAAGCGGCCTTGAAGCGATGTGGGCCGGCAAGGTATGAACCGACTATGTCTCAGCGAAAATCGTTCCGGCTGCGTGCGGCCGCATGTGCCGCCATCGTCGGCGCGTTTGCAGGCGTCTTGTCGGCCCCGGCCATGGCTGCCGATGATGGCAAAGTGCCTTATTGGGCCTCGATCGATGCCGATATTGCAAATCTTCGGGTTGGCCCCGGCGAATCTTACAAGATCGACTGGGTTTATCGTCGCCCGCACCTGCCGGTGAAAGTGGTTCGCCGCGAAGGCCCTTGGCGCCTGGTTGAGGATCCCGATGGAACTCAGGGCTGGATGCGCGATCTGCTGCTGTCGCGCACCCGTTCTGCGATAGTGCGTGCCAAGGACGTGATCGAGATGCATGCGGAGCCGAAGTCTTCGGCGGCCATGTTGTGGCGTGTAGAGCCTGGAGTCGTCGGCCTGCTGGGAGAATGCAAGGACGGATGGTGTTCGTTCGATGTCGCTGGGCACAAGGGATTCGTGGAGCAAGAGCAGCTATGGGGCGCCGGATCGCTCTGAGCTGACCGCCTCAATCATTTGAGATAAAAGAAAACCCCCGTCGTTTCCGGCGGGGGTTTCTTCTTGAGAGCTTGAATTTCGCGATCAGGCGATTTCGATCGCCGCTCCCCCAATCAGGCGATTTCGATCGCCACCGCCGTCGCTTCGCCGCCGCCGATGCAGAGCGAGGCGACGCCCTTCTTCAAGCCCTTTTCCTTCAGGGCGTTGATGAGGGTGACGATGATGCGGGTGCCCGAAGCGCCGATGGGGTGGCCAAGGGCAGTTGCCCCGCCGTGGACGTTCACCTTGTCGTGCGGAATGCCAAGGTCATGCATCGCGAACATGGCGACGCAGGCGAAGGCTTCGTTCACTTCGAACAGATCCACGTCCGAAAGCTGCCAGCCCACCTTGTCCATCAGCTTGGTGATGGCACCGACGGGTGCGGTGGTGAACTTGGCGGGCTCCTGCGCATGGGCGGCAACGCCGACCACCGTGGCGACCGGGGCAAGGCCCTTGGCGTCGGCTACGCTCTTGCGCGTCATCACCACGGCGGCAGCGCCGTCGGAGATCGAGCTGGAAGTGGCGGCCGTGATCGTGCCGTCCTTGGCGAAGGCGGCTTTCAGCGTGCGGATCTTGTCCGGATTGCCCTTCGGCGGCTGCTCGTCGGTATCGATCACCAGGTCGCCCTTGCGGGTCTTCACGGTGACGGGGACGACTTCGTCCTTGAACGAACCGTTGGCGATCGCTTCCTGCGCGCGGCGCAGCGACTCGATCGAGTAATCGTCCTGGTTTTCGCGGGTCAGCTGATACTCGTCAGCTGTCACCTGCGCGAAGGAGCCCATCGAGCCGCCTTCGTAGGCGTCTTCAAGACCGTCGAGGAACATGTGATCGTACAGCGTGTCATGGCCGGCGCGCGCGCCAGAACGGTGCTTCTTCGACAGGTACGGGGCATTGGTCATCGATTCCATGCCGCCGGCGATGATCACATCCAGCGAACCGGAAGCGAGAGCTTCTGCGCCCATGATCACCGTTTGCATGCCAGAGCCGCAGACCTTGTTCACAGTGGTCGCCTGGACCGACTTGGGCAGGCCAGCCTTGATCGCGGCCTGGCGGGCAGGGGCCTGGCCGAGACCGGCCGGCAGCACGCAGCCCATATAAATGCGTTCGATGTCGTCACCGGCAACGCCGGCACGCTCAACCGCGGCCTTCACGGCCGTAGCACCGAGATCGGTCGCCGAAACTTCTGCGAGCGAGCCCTGAAGGCCGCCCATCGGGGTACGAGCATAGGAAAGAATGACAATCGGGTCCGAAGCCGAGATCTGGGCCATTATTATGCCTTTCACGCTGGGAAACAGGTATCCTTGGCAGGTGAACTAGTGTTGCGCTGCATCAATTGCAATTGGCGACTCTGGCGATAACGGATGCGAACATGCTCCATCCCTGTGGCGTTGGCCTATCGCTGCTGAGCGTCATTTTTCGCAATCTGGCTGCGAAATCTTGCATCTATGGGGCAGTGGGAAGATTTTGACGCATTGGCTACCGATCTGCGTCAATCCCCCGGCTTGCGCAGGTTTCGGCATGCTGCCGAATGGTGACGGTTCGTGTCTGAACGCTTCCTTATTGCGAACGTGTTGCAATGCAACGAACTCGGGCCGATTATTCCCATCGGACACCTTGCGATAGGGGGAGGGCTGGCCTAAGAGCGCCCGCAACGACCGGGCGTTGTCTTAGGGCATGAGTCCGGCTGCCGTAATCCGGTATGAGGCCAGAACCATTGACTGATCTGTCACAATACCTGCCGATCCTGATCTTCCTCGTGATCGCCCTCGGGCTCTCGTCGGTGATCGTGCTGCTGCCGTTGGCGGTCTCTCGCCTGACCGGCACTCACAACCCGAGTGCCGACAAGAATAGCGAGTACGAGTGCGGCTTCCCCGCGTTCGAAGATCCGCGCAGCCAGTTCGACGTCCGCTTCTATCTCGTGGCGATCCTGTTCATCGTCTTCGACCTTGAAGCCGCGTTCCTGTTCCCCTGGGCCGTTTCGCTCAAGCTGACCGGCTGGGCCGGCTGGCTG
>OUNM010228436.1_pt1 | contig 14310 bp, 9 predicted proteins | sample 1769961 | NCBI WGS metagenome assembly OUNM01 (sample SAMEA3914820, study PRJEB12502) | metagenome | biome: forest; material: soil | place: USA | collected 2012-03-12 | depth 0.3 m | reverse complement strand
GCTCTATACTGCGACCACTGCCTCCGGTGGAGGACAAGCCACGCCCTGGGCGGGCGCTTATCAGAATCTCAATACCTATTTCGGCTCCGGCACACCGATCTTCCACTCCACCTCTTCCTCAGCGAATGTCGCGGTCCTCGCCGGCGATACCCGGATCATGCTCATCAACAAGCAATCCAGCGCCGCCACCGTCTCGATGCAGGGCATCTCCTATTCGCTCGCCGGTTACGACGTCCAGTTCATCAACTCCGCGATTTATCAGACGGAGAACCTTGCCGTCGCTAACTACCATTCTGCGGCGGGCGGCACGGTGCGCACGCTCACGGCTGATTCCAATCTCAGCGCTTCGCAAGGCAGCATCCTCGATTCCAACAACACCGGCGACTACGTCACCTATCTCCTGCCAAATATCGTCGCAGGAACCTACGATGTGCGCGTGGGCCTCAAAAACTTCACCGCGCGCGGTCAATTCCAGCTCCAGGTGGGACGCGCGGATAACTTCAGCGGTTCCTCAAGCAACGTCGGCCCGGTGATCGATGAATACGCCTCCACCGCTACTTACACCGAAGTGGACCTCGGCTCCTGGTCTCCCGGTTCCACCAGCGACAAATGGTTTCGCTTCAATGTCGTCGGCAAAAACGCGGCCAGCGGAGGCAGCTCGTATAACTACGCGCTGGCCTTCGATTACATCGTGCTCACTCCACATTAAAAATCCTTCGGAGAACCAGTTCGCCCGGTGTTTCTAAAAGCTAGCCGAGTCAACTTTCATGACTTTGACGGCTCTACTGAAATACTCCGCACCGTTGCGCAAGAGTGCGCAACACTGCCTTAACGTCATCCCCGTTAAATTCAAACACCGTTTCGCGCAATGCCTCCTTGCCTTCGTTGTGCGCCTTCTGAATTACGGCGGCGGCCGGCTCCGCGTTGACGGGAATGGCGCAAAGGCCTGTCTCCAACAGTGGCAGAAGGATTTTTCTAGATACGTATGGGAAGGCGGTCATAGGTGAACTGGTTACACGGTGTCATTCAGAATTCACTATAAAAGAAATTACCCCGGCATCTTTACGATGACCGGGGCGATTTCTGTTTAGCTAGTCAGAGAACCTGCCGCTGGAGACAGATTTCAACCGTTCCTTACGGCAATTGGAAGCTCCACTGCTGGGCCGTGGTGCCGTTCGAAGTGTACTGCTGGATGTTCACACCGTCTGTCGTTCCAGCGCTGGCTACGTCGAGCGCTTTGCCACTGTGCACGGCGAGCAGCGTATAGTAACCGCTGTCGGTGGGAGTCGCCGTCCACTTCTGGTTGTTGCCACCCAGGTAATCCCAGATATCGATGGTAGCGCCGTCCGCGGTGCTGCTGCCAGCCACCTCGAGGCACCGCCCGCTTTGCACCCCGATGATTTTATACTGGCCGCTACCCAAATCGGTCGTGGTCCATTTCTGGTTGCTGCCATTCACGTAAGTCCATTGATGAATAGTGGAACCGTTGGCTGTGCCGAGGCCCGCGACATCCACTACCTTGCCACTGCAGCGTGCGACGATTTTATACGTCGAGTCCGGGATCGCAGTCTGGATGAAATTCCAGTATTGCGAGTAGGTGTTGTTGGACGTGTATTGCTGCACATTCACGCCGTCTCCGGTGCCTCCACCCGCCACGTCCAGCGCCTTGCCGCTATGCGTCGCGAGGAGCGTATAGTAACCGCTGTCGCGCGTGGTCAACGTCCAGCGTTGGTTCGGACCATAGACATAATCCCACAACTGCACGTTGGCGCCGTCCGCGGTGGAAACGCCAGACACATCGAGCACGCGTCCGCTTTCCATTCCTTGGACGCGGATCTGTCCGGAGCCGACATTCACCACCGCCCATTTCTGGTTGGCGCCGCCGTTATAGGTCCATTGATCCACATTCGTGCCATTGGCCGTGCCGTGAGCCGCGGCATCCAGCGCTTTGCCGCTGACGCGCGCCGTCATTTCATAGATGCCGTTGGGAATCGCGCTGAGCAGTCCGTACACGACCAGCTTGTTGGAGAAGGTCGGGCAATACACCTTGCCGTTGGCGACCACTGGTCCGGGGTTCTTGGCGAAATTGCCGAGGTCATCGCGGCCAATGTTCTGGCGGCTGTTCCAGAGTTCCGTGGCCAGGTTGCCAGCATTGAAGGCATGCAGAATGCCGGGCTGCGACGCGTGATTGGCGTCACCGCTGAAAACGCGCGCGGCCCAGATGATTCCGTTACTTGTTCCGTTGGCCGAGATGCTATGCTGCCAGCCGGGCATGCTGTTGGCCACCGCCTCAAAGCTGGTCTGGCTCGCCGGGGTCGTGTTGACGGTCGTGCCGTTCCAGGTGAACTGCTTCAACTGATCGCTTTCGCCGCCCACGTACAGACTTCCATTGAAGTAACTGGGCGTCCCGTGCAGGTGGTTCAGCGAATCCGTGGTATCGGTCACCTGGAAGCTCTGAAGGCAGGCATCCACGCTGGCGTTATAGCCTCCCATGGAACCTGTATTCACTAGATACCACTTCCCTTCCTTGCCACCACCAACCAGACGATTGGCGCCCGGGATGAGGACTGCGCCACCGCCACCCAGATCCCGGTCAGTGCTATTCAAATTCCCTTGATTGAAGGGCGTAAAGTAATCCTGGCGGACGAGGCTGCCGTTCAATTTTATAAACGATTCACCCAGGTTGCTTCCACCGCTATTGGCGTCAAATGTGCCGTTGCCGGACATGAAATAAATGTTGGTGCCGTCGCCGATCAAACCACCGCCGGACATCCACACCCCCGCCTGCGCGCCCGTGGAAGTGGTCACGGCAAACTTCGCCGATTGCGCCAGAGTCGAAGCGCTATATCCCATGATCCAGCCGTGATAACCGCCGCAATCGTTGTGTGATGACCACGCAATATAAACATTGCCGCCCTGAAGCAGGAGACCGCAGCGTTGGTTATTGAGTTTGGCATCAAAGTTCACGCCGCTCGCACTGGCCGTGATTTCCTTCGGGCCGCTGAATTTCTCTGCGCCGGTAGTGACATCAATCGCATGCAGGTACTGATGATAAGTCGCGTCCGCATTCTTCTGCTTGTGCACCAGGTACCAGGTATTCGTCGAAGTATCGATCACGCCCGTGCCCATGATGCCGACGACCGTGGCCACGTCCGTACAGCAGCAATCGACATCGCCTTGCGGCACCGCCGTACCGAGATTACGGCTCCAGTAAGTGCCGGCCGCTCCGTTGTCCGCGTCAAACGCGTAAATGCTATTGTTAGCTGTTGCACAATAGACAACAGCATGCGTACCACCGCCAATGCTCACTGACTGGAGATAAAGCGGCTGCGGGTACATGTCACCATCGACAAATTTTTCGAAAATCTTGCCGAAGGTAGTTTGATTTACGTTTGCGGTCGTGAGCTGCGTCTCACTATTATTCAGGCCAGTGCGGCCATTGTCGCCGTGTTGCGTGGTGATATTCACCGCGGTAGCCGTCCTCGCCGCGAGGACCATGCTGACTGCCGCAACCAGGCTGAGCGCACCCTTTCGGGCAAAGCGATTCTGCGTGAGACGTGGGGACGAGTGTAGAATACAATACATAGGTAGGTTAATGGGGAGTCGCGTAGGTTGTTCTGGGGGACGCGCAGGTTCAGGGGGGAAACGCGCGGGTTGACGTTAGAAAAAACGAAGCGGTAGAAACAAGAAGATTTTCCAAAAGTATCGTGAAACGGGAAAATGCTCGAGGTAATCGCGAGGGATTTTGCCTTCGAGCCAGGAATAGACACTCTTCGATGCATAGCTCGATTTGCTCATGCGACAATTCATCGAGTTACGAGCAAACAAACAAAAAGCAGGGTTGCCCTAAACGAGAGCAACCCTGCTTGCCTAACTTTGTTTCACCTGCGCAAGGCGCACTTTAAAAGCGCACCCCTGTGATTACGGGGTCTGGAAAGACCACTGCTGCGCGTAGGTGCCGTTGGACGTATATTGCTGTACGTTCACACCATCGGTCGTGCCAGCGCTAGCCACATCGAGCGCTTTGCCGCTATGCACGGCGAGCAGCGTATAGTAACCGCTATCGGTCGCCGTCATTGTCCACTTCTGGTTGTTGCCGCCGAGGTAATCCCAGATATCGACGTTCGCACCGTCCGCGGTGCTGCCGCCGGCGACTTCGAGGCAGCGTCCGCTGGCCACACCGATGATCTTGAATTGCCCGCTGCCCAAATCGGTCGTGGTCCATTGCTGATTGCTGCCATTCACATAGGTCCACTGGTGTACGTTGGAACCATTGGCCGTGCCGAGTCCTTCGACGTCGAGCACCTTGCCGCTGACGCGGGAAATGATCTTATAGGTATTATCCGGGATCGAAGCCTGGATGAAATTCCAGTACTGCGCGTAGGTATTGTTGGACGTGTACTGCTGCACATTGGTGCCGTCCGTCGTGCCCGCGCCCGCGACGTCGAGCGCTTTGCCGCTATGCGTCGCGAGGAGCGTATAGTAACCGCTGTCCCGCGTCGTCAGCGTCCAGCGTTGATTGCCGCCGTACACGTAATCCCACAACTGCACGTTCGCCCCGTCCGCGGTGGAAACGCCGGCCACGTCGAGTACGCGACCGCTTTCCATACCCATCACGCGGATTTGCGAATCACCCACATTGAAGACTTCCCATTTCTGATTGGCGCCGCCACCGTAGGTCCATTGCTGCACGTTGGTTCCATTGGCGGTGCCGTGAGCCGCAGCATCCAAGCCCTTGCCGCTGCAGCGTGCGGTTACTTCATACACGCCATTCGGAACGGCGCTCACTAAACCGTACACGACCAGTTTGTTCGAAAAGGTCGGGCAAAAGACCTTGCCATTAGCGACCACCGGGCCGGGATTCTTGGCGAAATTGCCGAGATCGTCGCGGCCAATGTTCTGCCGGCTGTTCCAGAGCTCCGTGGCCAGGTTTGTGGCATCAAAGGCATGCAAGATGCCGGGCTGCGAAGCATGATTGGCGTCGCCGCTGTACACACGCGCGGCCCAGATGATTCCATTACTTGTTCCGTTGGCCGAAATGCTATGCTGCCAGCCGGGCATGCTGTTGGTCACTGCCTCGAAGCTCGTGGTGCTGGCCGGCGTGGAATTGACGGTCGTGCCATTCCAGGTGAACTGCTTGAGCTCATCGCTTTCCCCGCCCACATAGAGGCTGCCGTTAAAGTAACTTGGCGTGCCGTGCAAGTGATTGAGCGTATCCGCCGTATCCGTTACTTGAAAGCTCTGCAAACAGGCGTCCGCGCTGGAATTGTAGCCACCCATCGAGCTCGTGCTCACCAGATACCACTTTCCTTCCTTGCCGCCGCCGACCAGCCGGCTCGCTCCGGGGATGAGCACCGCTCCTCCACCGCCGAGATCGCGGTCGGTGCTGTTCAAATTCGCCTGATTAAACGGCGTGAAATAATCCTGGCGCACAAGGCTGCCATTCAGCTTCACGAACGATTCACCGACATTGGCGCCGCCGGTGTTGGCGTCGAAGGTACCGTTGCCCGTCATAAAGTAAATATAGGTGCCGTCACCGATGAGGCCGCCACCCGACATCCACACTCCACCTTGCGAACCGCTCGAAGTCGTCACTGGATATGCCGCCACTTGCGAGAGCGTCGAAGCGCTATAGCCCATCACCCAGCCATGGTAAGCGCCGCAATCGTTATGCGATGACCACGCGATATAAACATTGCCGCCCTGCAAGAGCAGGCCGCAGCGCTGGTTATTTAGCTTGGCATCGAAACTCGCTCCACTCGCGCTGGCGCTGATTTCGACAGGTCCGCTGAATTTCTCGCTGCCCGAGGTCACATCGAGCGCGTGCAAATATTGGTGATACGTGCCGTCGCCATTCTTTTGTTTGTGCACGAGATACCACGTGCCGGTGGAGGTATCGATCACACCCGTGCCCATGATGCCGACGACCGTGGCCACATCCGTGCAGCAGCAATCGACGTCGCCTTGCGGAACGGCCGTGCCTAGATTGCGGCTCCAGTAAGTGCCCGCAGCGCCGTTATCCGCCTCAAAGGCATAGATGCTATTATTTGCCGTCGCACAATACACGACATTGTGCGTGCCACCGCCGATGCTCACCCCTTGCAGATAGAGCGGCTGCGGGTACATATCGCCGTCGACGTATCTCTCGAAGAGTTTGCCGAAAGTGGCGGAATTGACGTTCGAGGTAGTGAGCGTCGTTTCGTTGGAGTTCAACCCGGTGCGGCCGTTGTCGCCGTGCTGCGTCGTAATATTCACCGCGGGTGCGATGCGCGCACAGAGGATCATGCTCGCGGCGGCCATGCTCAAGGGCCGTAGTCGTCCCAGACCTTGGGAAAAAGGCGTAGTGAGTTTGTGAGAGGAGGGATTCATCTTCATGCAGGAGTACTTCTTCTGGTTACCGGGGTGGGAGGGACTTTGAGGGTACACGACCGCTCTGTGCGCTCAAATAACAATTCGGTAACGTCGAGTACGTCCATGGGAGTAAGCACATTTCCCACCGGCGCTTCACGCGGTGTCTTCTCGCAAAAAAACGCGCCCAGAAATCGCCGCGGAATGATCATGGACGATCTGCCGCGGACAATTCACCTTTCCCGCCACGCACATGATCGAAGTCCAAGGCCTCTCCAAACTTTACGGTGACTTCGCAGCCGTCTCCGATCTTTCGTTTTCTCTCGGGCCAGGCGAAGTGCTGGGCCTCGTGGGACCAAACGGCGCAGGCAAGACCACGACGCTCCGCTGCCTCGCCGGAATCATTCCGGCGACACAGGGCGACATTCGCATCTGCGGTCACGATCTGCGATCGTTTCCGCTTCAGGCCAAACGCGAGCTCGGCTTTTTTTCCGATGAGCCGCGCCTCTTCGAGTTTCTCACCGTGCGCCAGCATTTGGAATTCACCGCGCGCCTCTATCAAACCGCCGACGCTCCGGAACGCATCCCGCTTTTGCTGGAGAAGCTCGAACTCCATGAACAAGCCGCATTGCTCCCGGGACAACTCTCCCGCGGCATGAAACAAAAAGTAGCTCTGGCCTGCGGATTTCTCCATCGGCCGCGCGCCATGATTTTTGATGAACCGCTCACCGGCCTCGATCCTCTGGCGATCCGCAAGACGAAGGATCTTATTCGGCAGCAAGCCGCGGAAGGAGTGGCCATCGTCATCTCCTCGCATCTGCTTCATCTCTTGGAGGAAGTGTGCACCCACGTGCTGGTGGTCAAACGCGGCTGCAAAATCGCTTACGGCACTCTCGATGAATTGCGCCAGACTAGCAATGGATCGGGCAACCTCGAGGAAGCTTTCCTTCGTCTCGTCGGCGAAGATGTCGCGCCGTGAATCCCGCGCTTCTCTTCCTCCTCTCGCGCTCTTTCTGGAATGCGCTGGTCTTCCGCCTGAATCGACTGCGCAAACCTAAGTATCTTTTCGGAGCGCTATTTGGAACGCTATATATCGCGCTCAATCTCGGCCGGTTGTTTTTCTTCCGGCCTGGCAACGACAACCCCGCGCGGCATCCGGAAATTCATCCCGGGACGCTGGGAATCGACGCCGGTGCGCTGCTTCTCTTCGCCGCCGTGCTTCTCACCGCCTGGATCTGGCCGGGATCTCGCGCCGCCATTTCCTTTAGTGAGGCGGAAATTGCCTGGCTCTTCCCTGCCCCGCTCAGCCGCCCGGCGCTCGTACGCTATAAACTCATCAAGTCACAGATCGGACTCCTCTTCACCGGCTTTTTCTTTACGCTCATCAGCGGGCGCTTTGCCTTCGGAGGTGCCGCGGTCTGGCGAGGCCTGACCGCCTGGTGGCTCGTGCTCACTACTTATCAATTTCACCGCATCGCTGCATCTTTCGCCCTGCAACGCTTCCGCGAACGCGGACTGAGCGACACCAAACGAAGGCTTGCCTTCGTCGCCGGTGTGGGAGCGCTGGGAGCGTTACTTTACGATTGGGGAAAAGACTCGGCGGCCGGCTTGCAGACTCACCTTGCGGGCTGGTCGAAATATGACGATCGCGATCCGATTGCCGTATTTTCGGAAATTGCCGGCGTAATCCTGCACTCCAAACCCGGCTCCTGGCTGCTCGCTCCTTTTCGCCTCGTCGTTGCGCCATGGTTCGCCCACTCCCTGCCTGCCTTCCTGAATGCGCTGTGGCCTGCCGCGCTCATCTTGATTTTGCATTACTTGTGGGTAGTGGGCGCCGATGTTTCGTTTGAAGAAGCCTCCATCGCTTTATCACAAAAGCGCGCCGCCCTCCTGGCAGCGCGCGAACGCGGAGAGAATACCGTCCGCCGCGCTCCGACCAAGGCCCGCATCCCTCTCTTCACCCTTCGTCCGACCGGTTCACCCCTGGTGGCCCTGCTCTGGCAATCGATTCTTCGCATCGGTGGCTTGAAGACCTTGCGCTTTTGGGCGGCGGCAGTCCTCCTGATCTACCCGGCCGAGCAACTTCTCATTCGCTATCTTCCCGGTGGCGCAACGGGATTTCCCGTTCCCATGATTCCGATTTGGCTGTCCATGCTCGCCTTGTTCGGTTCGCTCGCCACTCCACAAGTCACCGCCGTCCAGCTTCGCCGCAGCACTGAAATGATGGATTTGCTCAAAAGCTATCCGCTGCGCGGCTGGCAAATGATTTTAGGATTCTTGTCGATGCCGTTACTTTTGGGTCTGCTCATCCAGTGGAGCGGATTGTGCCTGGCGATCCTCACCGCTCGCTCGATCCCCGATTTCCAAATCAAATTCATTTCCTTGCGCTTTGCCAGTCTAGCCGCGCTGCTCCTGCCCGGAATCAATCTCGTCTCCACCATCGTCCCCTGCGGCGCCACGCTCCTGCTGCCTGCATGGTTCAAATCCGGACGCCCCGGCGTCGAAGCCAGCGGATTGCGCCTCCTCCTCCTGCTCGGTCAACTCATCGCCTTCAGCCTCGCCATCGTGCCGGCGGGCGCGGTCGCGGGCCTCGTTTTTTTCCTATGTAACAAAACATGGCACGCCACGATCTATGCCTCCATCGCCGCCGAGGCGGTGCTGCTCGTGGAAGGCGCCGCCGGGATTCTTCTCCTCGGAATCCTCTTTGACCGCTTCGACGTGACCGAGGAGACGTGATTGCAAATCTCCGGACGATTGCTTTGACATACGAGGCGCACCCGCTACCCTCGGCGCCCCCAAATGAAAAAGGTCATCGCCACCACTGACGCTCCGGCCGCTGTCGGCCCGTACTCGCAAGCCATCTCCGCGGGAAACCTGCTCTTTTGCGCAGGCCAGATTCCGCTCGATCCTACGACCAACGAATTGGTCGCGGGCGGCGTGACTGAGCAGACCACCCAGGTCTGCCAGAATATCTCCGGCGTGTTGAAGGCCAACGGCATGACCTTCGCCAATGTGGTCAAGAGCACCGTCTTTCTCACCGACCTGGCCAATTTCAGCGCCATGAACACGGTGTACGCCAAGTACTTTCAGGAGCCCTTCCCGGCTCGCTCCACGATCCAAGTCTCTGCTCTGCCCCGTGGCGCGCAGGTCGAGATCGAAGTGGTAGCCGTGGCTTGAGGCAGTAAGCGGTACCCCGCCGTCCTTAAACTTTACGCTTTCACGGACGCCTGCACCTTTTCGTCCGGCAACCACAGGTGTAGGTGGAAGTGAAAGTGTAAGTTTAAAGGCCATGAACCGCACCCCGGCGCTTGCACCCACGCTCATCCGGCTTTACATCCTTTCTCCCTTACTTTTCGAAAAATGATCAAATGGCTCATCAAGAAGGTCATCGGCTCTAAAAATGCCCGGCTCGTCCGGAGCATGGGTCCGGTCGTGGCGCGTATCAATGGGATCGAAAAAGAGCTGCAGAAGCTGACTGATGATGAGCTCAAAGCGAAGACCTTTGCCTGGAAGGATGAACTCTCGAAAATCGAAGATCCCGACCAGCAGCAGCTTCGCCTGAACCAGATTTTGCCCGAGGCCTTTGCGGTCGTAAAAAACGCTGCCCGGCGCCTCACGGAACGCCAGCACAGCTTCACGGTGTGCGACCAGCCCGCCACGTGGAATATGGTGCACTTCGACGTGCAGCTCATCGGCGGAATGTGCCTGCATCGCGGCATGATCGCGGAAATGGCCACCGGCGAGGGCAAGACGCTCGTCGCCACGCTTCCCCTTTATCTCAACGCGCTCACGGGCCGCGGAGTTCATCTCATCACAACCAATGATTACCTCGCCCGCCGCGACGCAGAGTGGATGGGGCAGCTTTACGGTTTTCTCGGGCTCACGACGGGCATCATCCAGCACGACCAAATGCCGGATCTGCGTCGCGAGCAATATATCGCGGATATCACCTATGGGATGAATTCCGAGTTCGGCTTTGATTATCTCCGCGACAACGGCATGGCCTCCAGCAAGGAGCAGCAGGTGCAGCGCGGACATCAATTCGCCATCGTGGACGAGGTGGACTCCATCCTCATCGACGAAGCCCGCACGCCGCTCATTATTTCCGGCCCGGCCACAGTTTCCACGCATCAGTTCGATAAGTTCAAGCCGCTCGTCGATCAGCTCGTGCGCAAGCAGACCATGCTGTGCAATCGCCTCTGCTCCGAGGCGGATGAAATGTGGGCGCAGGGCAAGGTCGAGGAATTTGGGCGCACCATGTTCAAGGTGAAACTCGGGCAGCCGCGCAACAAAGGCTTGCTCCGTGCCCAGGAAGATCCCGACAAGCGCCGCGCCATCGACAAAGGCGAGCTTTCTTTCTATGCGGACGCTCGCAAGGAAGAGCTTTTCGCGCTGAAGGAGGAGCTGTTCTTTACCATCGACGAACGCGCTCACGAATCCGATCTCAGCGAGCAGGGCCGTGAATTCATGAGCCCGGGCGATCCGAATGCTTTCGTGCTGCCGGATCTGATCACGCAATTTGCCGAGATCGATCAAAACACCAGTCTCACGCCCGCGCAAAAGGCCGAGGAGAAATCCACGCGCCAGGCATTCATGGATCAACAGGGCGAGCGCATCCATAACATCTCGCAGCTCCTCAAGGCCTACTGCCTTTTCGAGAAGGATGTTAACTATGTGGTGGAGGAAGGAAAGGTCGTCATCGTCGATGAATTCACGGGCCGCAAAATGTCGGGCCGCCGCTGGAGCGATGGCTTGCACGGCGCCGTGGAAGCCAAAGAAGGGGTGACCATCGATCGCGAGACGCAGACGCTCGCCACGATCACGATTCAAAACTATTTCCGCCTTTACTATAAGCTCGCCGGCATGACGGGTACGGCGGAGACGGAGGCCAACGAATTCAGCGACGTGTATAAGCTGGAAGTGGCCGTGATTCCCACGAATCGCCCCGTGATTCGCGAGGATCTAAACGATCTCATCTACAAGACGCGGCGCGAAAAGATCAACGCCGTGATCCAGGAAATCAAAACGGCGCACGCCAAAGGCCAGCCCGTGCTTGTCGGTACGGTGAGCGTCGAGCAGAGCGAGATTTTCTCGCGCATGCTCAAGCGCGAAAAGATTCCGCACGCCGTGTTGAATGCGAAATTCCACATGCAGGAAGCGGAGATCGTCGCGCGCGCCGGCCAGCCCGGAGCGGTGACTATCTCCACGAACATGGCGGGCCGCGGCACGGATATTAAGCTCGGCCAGGGCGTCTCCGATCTCGGCGGACTTTACGTCATCGGCACGGAGCGCCACGAATCGCGCCGTATAGATCGCCAGCTCCGCGGACGTTGCGCCCGCCAGGGCGATCCGGGTCTCTCCCGCTTTTACGTTTCTTTTGAAGACGATCTCATGCGCAACTTCGGCGCGGCCGATCGCATGACGCGCATGATGGAGCGCTTCGGCCTGCAGGAAGGCGAATCACTTGAGCATCCGTGGCTCAACAAATCCGTCGAAACCGCACAGAAGCGGGTCGAACAGCGCAATTACTTGATTCGCAAACGCGCGCTCGAGTTCGACGACGTGATGAACAAGCAACGCGAGGTCATCTACGGCTGGCGCAATGAAGCCATCAATGCCCTCGACGTTCGCCCGCTCATCTATGAAGTGATCGATGAAGCGATCCCGGAGAAAGTCATCTCCTTCCTCCCGCCGGATGATGAGAAAAACTACGACGCGCTCATCAACTGGCTCAATGTTACTTTCCCACTCGGTCTCACCAAGGAATCGTCCGGCTTCGACGGCAAGAATGCCGATGAAGTCAGCAACGCGCTCATCGAGAAGCTGAAGAAGAGCTACGAGCTGAAGTGCGCGCACGAAGAGCCGGATGCGATTCGTTTCCTCGAGCGGGCCATCATGCTCAGCGCCATCGACCGGCTCTGGCAGGAGCACCTGTACGGGATGGATTCGCTGCGCGAAGCGGTGTACCTCCGCGCCTACGGCCAGAAAGATCCGCTCATCGAGTTCAAGAACGAAGCCTACGAGATGTTCACCGAGCTCATGGGGAACATCAAAGGCGAAATCCTGCACAACCTCTTCCGCTCGACCTCGAACCTGATGGCGTTCGAGAAATTCCTGGCGAACCTGCCGCAATTTCTCATCGCCCCCGACGAAGCCGGCGGCGCTTCGCAGACGCCCATGCCCGGCTCACGCGCCCCCGAAGCCCGCCCGCCTCAGCCGCAACCGCAACTCGACGGCCCCAACGGCAACGACGAAGGCCCCGAGCCCAGCATCGACCGCGCCGCCTCGCGTCCCGCCCCGCAGCCCCCCAAAGTCGGCCGCAACGACCCTTGCCCCTGCGGCAGCGGAAAGAAATATAAGAATTGCTGCGGGCGGACGGCGTAGGGGAAGCGCTTCATCCCGTGCCGGGCGACTGTTACTAGCTCTTCTCTGGACCATTACGGCTCCGTTCAATGAGAATCGGTCGGTACAAGAACACCCTGATTGCGGGCTTGTTATCGCTTCTTTTTGGCTCGTGCTCCAAACCACAGCCACGACAGGCACCACCTCAGCCATTGCGTGAGATCACCACAGGAACCGAAGATGGCTTTGTCGACCTTAGCTTCGCGATCCATTCTCACGAGCGGCTCCCTGACGGTTCAGAGATACTGTCCGGCTACGGCACCCACCATGGACGTGAGGTTGGCGTCGCTATAACGCTTGGCACTAATTGGAAACCTGGCAAGTTGGGTCCATCGGTCGTTTACACTGGTACTGTTACTTACCGCTCACTTGGTCCGCCAAGCGATGCGTTAATCCAAGCGCTTGACGAGCTCTATTCTACCAAACTCCAACCTACGATCATGCGGCCGACTACGATTTTCACAGCCATTTCGCTCGAAGGGGAACCAGCGGACCTTGCCAAAGGTCCCACCAAGTTCAAACTTTTCTTTGAATCGGACAGCGAAGATCGTTATGCGGAATTTTACACCAATATCGATCTTGCAAACGGCGTTCTCCAGATCCGCGAGAAAGATCCGGACTATCGCTCCCCGCTCGTTAAAGCGCTCCGACAGGAATGAACCGCTTTAATCCTCTAGAGTTAATCAGAGAGAGTGAGCCAAATAGTCACTTCACACCATTGGTACAATAACAAGTAACATCCAGAAGGCATAGCACCTTTTCATCTGGGCGTTCACGTGGATAATCAAATCCGTATTTCGGTATCGATAGCTAGTCGAAAGCGGGAATCAAATCTCGCACTCACAAACGGATTCAAGACACTGAGGAACGCGAGCCAAGACACGCATCCTGACTTCCAGGTGATCTCGCTACTGATATGAGTCGCGAAGCGCCACCCATACGGCTATTTTGGCGCAATCAAAAAAGAAATTGGCACTCCCGGATTGGTTCCGGGCCCCCAAAAATCGAACGCTTCAATTCCCTTATTTTGATTCTTCAGAAGCTCAAGATGGTAATCAAACACGACAAGTGAAAATTTTTTCGTCGAAAGCACTTTAGGTCCATCGTAGAAGGTGAAGTCCAATGTATATTCACCGATGTTTAATGGAGGAAACTTGTCGTAAAGCTTATCCGCCATTCCCTCGATTTCGGTCAATTTATCCAAGTGCATCTTTTCTTCTTCCGGTGGCATATTTGGATAAAAGCGAGCCGGTGAGTGTTGGCTTGCCTCCGCGATAATCTTCGAGAATTCACGCTCGGCAGCGGGATCGAGTGGACGTCTGAAGTATATAGGCGCGGAAAGGCGATCTCCAGGCCTCAAGTTAATTGAGCCGAATGGACTTGGAGCTGGCGTAGTACCAACGGTGAGATATTGAGATTCAAATATTGTCGGCCCAGATCCGTTAACCGGCGTCAAAAGCAGTTCAATTTTGTCACAATGAACGTCTCTTTTACCCACGTTGGAAAGGGACATTTGCGAAACCAGTGACAGTTGTCCCGCCATTTGAAAAGCCATTATTG